>ENA-OQED01000414-OQED01000414.1-human-gut-metagenome-genome-assembly--contig:-NODE-414-length-16912-cov-1.131486_pt1 | contig 16912 bp, 25 predicted proteins | sample MGYA00242790_ERZ504625 | MGnify/ENA primary metagenome ERZ504625 (study PRJEB26092, sample SAMD00036345) | human gut metagenome | host: Homo sapiens | study: EMG produced TPA metagenomics assembly of...
GGTGTTTTGTATATCTATATTTATTCCTTTTATATCTGATGTCTGCAATAAGAACGTATTTCCAAAATCAAAAATACAGGAATGCAAAGTACCGTAAATACCATTGTGACTTGCGGAATCCAAAAACTCCGAGAACCTATAGCAGTCCTCTTAATTAACGCAAATACCACATGCACGAAACCATCCTCTGCAATCATTTGTGCTTACAGATCCCAGGGCCGCTTTTACAGCTTCAGGTAGTTCAGATGCAATACGGATTTTTCTCTTTCTGAGAATGGATTTCATTTTTGACCACATTTTTTCAATAGGGTTTAAATCTGGACTGTATGGTGGTAAAGGTAAATATATATAGGAAATACCAGCTTTGTCCAAAAGCTCTGTCACTATTTTGAAATGATGAGAACGCATATTATCCATGATTACAACATCGTCTTTTTCAAGGCTCAGTATCAATTGTTCTTTCATATATTCACGAAATCTCTGTGCAGTTGTCCCACCTTGATATGTAGTATATACCAGACTGCCATTCAGACGAATAGATGACAAAACGGTTGTTCCGGCAGGCGTGTTTACTGGGGTAGCGTCAATGGCACGTTTCCCATGTATTGCATGTGCATAGTGTCTTGTAAGATTTGTATTAATGCCGCTTTCATCCAGATATATTTGATGTTCTGGTTTTGCACCAGCTATATTTTCTATCCATGTTTTGCGTTTTATCTGCACATCGGGGACGCTCCTGTTCTTTTGCATGCAAAGACTTTTTCTTATAAGTATAACCTTGTTTTATCAAAAAACGCCTGACAGCTTCGTTGCCTACTGGTAAATGAAGGATTTCGATAATCTCATTCATTGTGATATCCGGTTGTTTTTGTACAAGTTCCAGAATATCCTGGTGTTGCTTTTCTGTAAGAATTGGTTTCCGTCCTCTCAGATACGTTCTGGTTTCATAACTTCCAGTGCGTGTGCGTTCTTCTACAAGGCGGTATATGGTACTTTCATTTACTGAAAATACTTTGCAATCTCCTTGGCATTGTGAGTTTTATCCCAGGCTTCCAATACCAGTTTTCTAGCTTCATTGTGTAGCATACGATCATCTCCTACACTATATTTTATCACCCCTGTAAAGAGATTGCATTATTTAAGAGGACCGCTATAGAATTAAAACGAATCGATTATTGTCTGGATAATATCATTAGCTTTGGCATTAGTATATTTTGCATACAATGCATCAAAAACATGCTCTAGCGTATGCTTCTGGTCGACTGTAAACTTACTATTAAGATTCAAAACATTATATTTTGTTTTCTTTTTCCCATATCCATAAGCAGTGATAACTTACTGAGCAGATCTGTATTGGCAACCGAATCAGAATCATCCATATCATAACAATCTAATTCTGTCCCAAGAGAAATGTCCACTCCATCTACATCCGTAACACTTTCATCAGCCAAAAATTTCTTATCGCTCTGAGTTAAACTTCTTTCGTAAGATCGGTGACGTATCTGCCCTTGACATTTTCATTAGCCCATTCCGTGAACTGACTAAGCAGTTCTTTATAGGCACTATTTTTTTCATAGTCATCTCGTCTTGTATTCGGAATGATATCTTCATTAAAGACAAGCAACTCTCCAACCATCCAGCTATTAAATCGTTCCTCTTTATAACATTTCCTTAATGTATTCTCGTCACCAATAAGAATATTTCCTTGCCGGATCCTAATTCCCTTTATATCTTTATCCAGAACGGTTCCTAAAAAGTTTGTCTCCGCATACCAAAGCATAGCCGTAACTTTTTCGCCAGAATAAAAGGGCACGAAGTTAATATCTGATATAGAATCATTTATTTTTCTTATCCTATCAGCAAGTATTTTATTCTTGTACGGTTTGCAAATATCTATTACCGTACGGTCTGTTCTCAGCTCCACATTATATTCCGCAAGTTCAACCTCCATCTGGGCCAACTTTTGTTTTATCATTGAGCCCCATACAAAGTCTCTAGAAAACGGAACCGGAAGATTCTGTTGTAAATACGAGACCACCTCGGAATCATTCAGCAAATCACTTTCTGGGACTACTCCGTAAAGCTCAACTGAAAAGTAATGCTCATTAATACGCTCGGGTATTTCTTCAATTGTGAGAACACTTGATAAAACTTGATCAATCGAATCACGACTGTCCACTTGTGGAGAGAGTAAATACTTTAATTTTTCAGCATCATATGTAATACAGGATGCCTTTTCTTCTCCATGGATAGATGTCACAAATTTCAACTTCTGACAATATCCTAATCCTGATAATCTTCCAATTCCCCTAAAGCCTCGACTATTAGAATGTCTTTTCTTGGAATTTCCTATATCTATAAGATTTGAGTAAATATCATTTGCTCCAACGCCAGTTCCATTATCTGAAATCTTTATTATCCTTTCAGATTCCGAAACCGTAATTGAGATCTTTTCTTCTCCTTTCTTTAGAATCCCCTGCTCAAGAGCCTCGTCAATTGAATCGGCTGCGTTTTGTACATACTCCCTATATAAGTCCAACGGAGATACATACAATCCGCTTGTAAGGGACTCTAGTGTGAACTTTCCAATTAATAACTGATGCTCCACTATTCTGTCTCCTATAATTCAAATATGCTTATCTGATGATACAGTTCTTTAATCTGTTCTTCTATTACAGAAATTATTTGTGTATCACCAGGCTGAGCGCCATTTGTCTTTATTAATACATCTTTCAATTCATCCAAATGTAATAATAGAATTTTCCTTATTGGCGCCTCTTTTAATTCGTATGCGCTGTTCATAATAATCTGCTCCTCTTGTTTTGAAAGCAAATTACTCACGTGAAAATATGGAATGAACTGTAATAATGAGAAATCAAAATCAACTAAGCGTTTGGATTTGTTTGCCTTTATTAGCATCGTTAATTTATCATTATCATGCCCGCTGAACAGATCGATTTTTTTCAACAAATCTGTACATACTTTTTCCCCAAAATTTTCAAGTATACCGGCGATTACTTTGTATCCCGGTTTCGAACTCAGTATCGTTTCAACGATACGAGAATACATAAACGGGAGTTCCTCTGAAATAAATGTGCTAATTATTCTTTTTGTATCCTCCGTGCAATCCGAGAATACTCGAATTGTTGCACTTGGCGTAAGATAAAGAAAATACAATTTTTTCAGTTCTTCATTTTCAATTTTGTCTAACGTTTCCACGCTAAATCTATTACACCCAATATATTCCAGAACTGTATCCTTCTCGAACATCGAATAATACTTCATCCAGGTGTCGATAAGATGTCTATTTTCAGACCACTGTGTATACCGAATCTCTCTTTCAAATTTCGGCTCATCTTTTCTTTCTACAAAATGACCACGTTTATTTAACAATCTTTCAGGCATTGCAAGATACATCACGAAGTCTTCGGCTGTCTTACCAAAATCTGCCTCAAAGAAGGATCTTCCCTGGATACCTTTTCCCTGTGTTGGTATCAACATGCACTGTAGAGCTCGAAGATATTTTGCATTCCAATTAGCACCAATAAATCCTCTTTGATCATTATCTAGCGGAATATATCTCATAGGGAACGAAAAAATAGCAATTTTTCTTCCCAGCTCCTCGGTTAAATTTTCGCCAAGCTCCATAGTCAGGTGCATGCGATAGAATAAGTCCTCTGGTGTATCCGCATGATAAGAGTGCCCTTTACCAGTGAAATCCTCTCCATTGTATAAAAGGTAATTGGACATATGATCAATCCCTGCCCTTGCACACAATGTAATCGCGCGCACATATACATCTTCATCTTCAATATGATCAAAGGCGATACGTGCTGGTTTTATTGCTAATTCTCCTAACCTTTGTGCTTTATGCTCATTAAGTAAAAATGCATCTAACCCCTGGTTGAAATCAACATGTCTTACAACAGTTTTTCCTGTTTTCGGATTTACAAATGTTGCACCTTTTTCAAATCCTAATGCTTTTATCTCATCAATTATTTGATCAAATTTGGGAGATCTCAAAACATTATTATCCATCAACAAAAGGTCTCGTTTTGGTCCAAACTCTTTATCAATTCTCTTAATACTATCTGAAATAGATACATATGGCTCATATGTAGGTTCCAATGTTTTAACCGCACAAAAAGTACAGTTCATACCACAGCCCCTAGTCATATATGTAAAGTATGCATCCTCCGCAGGATATTTATACTCATCCTTTATATCGTCCAATATCCCGTAATCCAAAGGAAGTGTGTCGATACACTCCTCCCCTTTTAATCCAAGGGTACCTTCGTGATTAAGAAGTCCGGTATTATTTATTACAGTAGGAAATTCCCTTGCAATCCACTCCGGCCGCAGTGTTGCCAGGATACCTCCCGTAAAAACCTTTCCGCCTGGTTTTACTACAGACAGCGCATATTGTAATGCTTTTTTGTATTTTCCCACTCGAAGGTAAAAAGAGTAGTTACATATACTCTATCCCATTTTTTATTTTCTAGTCCCTCCGGTAATCTTCCCTTTGCGAATCTTACATAATCGTGCATGATATAACGATGAAAATACGCAATTTTCATTAGCCCGATTGGTGGGTATTTATTTTTGTATGCCGGTTCAATTAACAATATATCTTCCACGATTAAACTCCTACGCATAGTGAAACCGTCCTGGAGCGCTATCACCAGAACGGTTTCATTATAACCATTTTCTTTTGATTTGTCGATCCCTGACTTCTCTACTATTTTTTCTTATCAATTTCTTTCATTAACTGAGTTACTGCTGTATTAATTTTTCTCAATGAAAATAATATGTCTTTACTATTGCCAACAGCCTCTTTTTTTAACTCATCGCAAAAATCTTTTTCTGAAATTAATCTCTGAAATTTTTTTACTTTTTCATAATTGTCACCGCTTCTTCCGGTGGCCTCAAAACGTGCATGGGCCTCTTCTAAGTCGATATCACCTTTAATATAATCCTGCATTATATGCGTTGAACTTTTACCCTCATCAGAAGCAATTTTTCCCAGTATATCTCTTACGTCCTGAGCTCTGACAATTTCCCCTGTCTTTACCTGCTTTGCGAAAAACGAATCCATCTCTGGATAAGTGTTTCGATATTGTTTAATGCCTTTGTTCTGTACATACTGCTCATACATATTCCAATGAGATTGATGAGTATCATTATGCTCTACCATCAAGCCATATATCTCACAGTATTTTTTTACAGTTATCGCTGAAATACCCACTTGTTTTCCCAAGACGAAATCCGAACATCCCAATTCCTTCTTTTGTCTATAAATATAGGCGGCTTGTTCAAATTTACTCCAATCCTTTTTAGGATTTAAATGGAATGTACCGAGAAGTGTAAATATATCTGAGTCAGAAATATCCTCTGGTAATATCTGCACCAAGACTCTAGACCATTTAAGCGGGTCATTTTTTGCTAAAATTCTGTATGCTGCCAGGCGGCTATTTCCCTCCAACACAATATATCTATCTTTTCGTTTGACCACTATCAGCGGCTCAATAAGGCCACCATTTTGCATGATTTGTGACTTCAAACTCTTAACATGGTCCAGTGAACACATTATCTCTTCAATTTCTGTCTGAGTCGGATTATCGTGTCCATTTTCATGCAATACCGAATATACTCTAGGATTATCAATGTAAAACAATAAATCTTGTTGTAATAATTCTGTTTCGGTAACTTCAAACTTTTTCTGTCCAATAACTCTTATTCCCATACTGCCACCTTATTCATCTACTTCTTCAAATTCCAAAATGCTTTTTACAATATCTCCAAAACTATAATCAGCCACGCCTTGATAATCTCCTAAGCTGATATCTCCCTGTGATAATGCCGCTGCATTTTGCTTAGCTTTCAATAATAAGTCAACCCATTCATCTATACTGTCCTTAATAATAATATTATGAACATAGCATGTTTTTTTCTGTGAAATGCGGTGTATTCTATCCTGTGCCTGCAAATAATCATCTAGGCTGAAACCTCTATCATAGAAAATAACATGATTAGCCATTGTTAGTGTCAGACCTTCTTTTGCAGATGCTGGAGTTGCAAAGAGAATACGAATATCATCATCATGAAATTTTTGGACAGAACGATTTCTAGCATCCATATTCATTTTCCCATGTATTTTTACAGCACCTAAATCCTGATACTTTTTAGTGAAGTAATCTATATTCTCAATAAAATTACTCCATACAATACATTTTTCACCATTTGCCAATATTTTTTGAATAAGTTCATCCAACAAAGGCTCCTTTGCAGATGCTTCGCATTCCTCGTCTACCAATTTGGGATTTGATGTAACCTGTATTAAGCGAAGTAGACGCTTGACAATTGCAGAGGAATCATCAATATATCTTTCACCATCTCTTACCACTTCAGCATATAATTCAGTTCTTATCCGCTCGTACAACTCCTCTTGCATACGATTGAATTCTGTAACTTCCTGTATATATACTTTATCCGGCAGTGTAATGATTCCACTATTTTTTGTTTCGCGAACTGTAAAAGAACTTATCCTATTAAAAATCTGGGAAATATTATCTTCAAACTCTTCCTGTAAATCAGTATTTCTACTAAGTTTATTGCTAAGGTCTGTTTCCTTTTTAAACTCGTTAAAATCAGCCCCCAGACTTTCTCCAAAGTCCAAAAAATATATCTGTGCCCAGATATCATATGGTCTATTGGCTACAGGTGTACCTGTCATTATAATTCTTCGCTGAAACAACGGAGCCAACTCAAAATAGGTCTTTGTTAATTTTGAATTAGGATTCTTCAATTTTGCAGACTCATCAATAATTATCCCGACATTTCTAACTTTCAAATACAATTCGAATTGTTGTTTTTCTGTTTCTAGAGTCTCAAAATTTGTCAACACCACTCTGTATGGTCCACAAAAAATTCGGTAGTTATTATTTTTATCTTGTATTTAACACTGCAGGTTTTATCGAAGTATGGTCTTTAAACTCGTTAACCCAGTTTGCAACCAGCTGTTTTTTGGTAACAATTAAAGCAGTATCCATCGAACACTTTGACAGCCAATATAAAAGCACATCAATGGCAATTTTAGTTTTACCCAATCCCTGCTCATGAAAAATCGCAGCATATTCTAAATCTTTCACCGCATCTACAGCTTCTTGCTGATACGGAAAAGCCTTAAATTTGGCTATATATTTAGGCTCTCGTTTTAACTTGTTACTTTTCATAACTATACAATCATTCCAATCGCTTTTACTTCATAATCCCCAGGTATTTCTTTCTTGATTTTTACAAGGATATTATTTGCCCTGGCCCGGTCTTCAAGAGGAACTGCCAAAACAAATGTTGCATGTCCCTGGTTTAATGAACATTTTTTCAAGTATGAGTAATACTGATTTATACTATGTTCTCTCAAAATGTCATCACTTGTTTTGCCTCTCCTATAAACATAACACCGTTGTATTCAAAAAATACGTCTGGTCTGTATCCTTCCATTGTCAATTGAGGAAGCGGTCGTCCATCATTAATATCGGTTTCGATAAAATAACTCAAATCCTCCCCAACGCTATCTTTAATAAATCTTAAGGCGTATTCAACTAAAACCTTATGCTTATTTGATTCTCCCATATCAGTTACCATCAATTTCATCTAAGACTATGCTCTGCACTGTCTCAACTACTTTTCGTAGTGCGTTTAATTTTCCTCATACTCAGCATCTGTTTTTAGCTTAAGAACCTCCACATGTGTAATGTCAAACATTCTCTTTGAAAGTTCATTGGCCAACATCTCGTAGGTAACATTTTTCAGAGAATCCGGTGTGATATCCTCAGCTTCTAAAATTTTCTTAGCCGCAGCCGTGTCATGCTTTAAAAAAGCCTGCCTTGCTCTTTTACTATTCAGAATCTGTGGTAATCGTCTCACGTCTTCTAATCGAGAGAATTTTTCATCTACCATCCATTGTGCAAAATCAGTTTTGTCATATCCATGTAGCTGAAGACTTTCCACAACATTCTTTTTTTGTAATTCAACAAAGCCGGAAAATTTCTTTTGATCGAACTGTGTGTCATCCTCACATAGTGGAGCATATATATCTCTCATATCTTTATATGCTTGAATCATATAGCGAATTTCTGATGCTTTTGAGGATCCACCACAATACGCCAAAAGTTCTTTCATAGGCATTTTCTCTTCGTCCGAAAGAAAGGTTAAATATTTCGCCTTGGCATAAGCATCCCAATCTCTTGGTCCAACCAAATGTGCCTGTAACCGAATTGAGTGCATTTCATTATTTTCGAGATTCTCATAGATGATAGCCCTTATTTTATTCCAATTTCCTGGCACATTGTCCCTAATAAAATCTCTATATATTTGCAGACGAGTGTTACCCTCGATAACTACGTATCTGCCATCCGGAAAGTGATTTACAATAATTGGATTAATGATTCCACCATGCTCCTTGATAGACTCCTTTAAACTTGCACAACTGTCAGTTCCAGTTCCTAGCAGCATAGCAAGTAATTCTCCTGATCTGCTTTCTTCCGGATAGTTTTGTAAATAATTTTGTATACGCGATTTGTAAAATCCAAATCTAATAAAGCTGTATCAATCTCAGTATATGAACTCATTTAGCGCCCTCCTCTATCTCATCACTATTTTTTCTTGTACGCCTGGGATCTTCAGGCTTTATCGCATTATCAGGTATTAGCCATGTATTTCCCTTCATAATCGCTCCTTCGATCCGCCCATTTGTACAGTATGTTGTTACTCTTCGTCTAGAGAGCCCCCACTTTTTTGCCATTTCGGTTGTTGTTAAAAGTTCCATATACTTCCTCCATATTACAATGACAACATATTTATTATAATCCTTTAGAGGAACACTTTCAATGGAATATCTTGTACAAATGGTAAAATCCGCGGACACGCTTTATGCCGATAAAGTTTCGGCGCACAAGCAGTTGTCCGCGGATTTTACTTCCCCCTTGTGGGGAAATTCTATATTCTCATAATTTTTCACTAAAAACACAGGTTCATATCCTGCGATAATCGCCGGAAACCCACTTAAACCGGGGCTTTTCTCGACAGTAAACAGACGGTCTCCACATGAACGCCCTGGCAGAACTGATCCACTGCACAGGCGTGGGTCATCTCATATCCTGCCTCATAAAATGCCGGGAGGTCTCTCACAAGACTTGTAACCTTGCAGGAAATGTATACGATCTGTCTACGCCGTAAGCCAGGATCTTTGAAAGGGCTTTGGGGTGAACGCCATCTCTGGGCGGATCAAGGATGATCATATCCGGTTTCTCCGGCACCTCGTCCAGAACCTTCAGCACGTCTCCGGCAATGAAACGACAGTTATCAATGCCGTTAAGTGCAGCGTTTTCTCTGGCGGCTTTTACCGCGTCTTCCACGATCTCCACACCGATCACCTCGCTGGCAACAGACGCTGCAAGCTGTGCAATAGTTCCTGTTCCGCTGTAAAGATCAAACACTACCTTATCCCTGGTATCTCCTACATATTCCCGCACCTTGGAATACAGGATCTCTGCAGCCAGGGAATTTGGCTGGAAAAAGGAAAAGGTGCTGATCTTAAATTTCAGTCCAAGAAGTTCTTCATAGAAATAATCCTTTTCCGTAAAGGATCTTCGTCTCGTCGCTCTGTACCACGTCGGATAAAGAATCATTTAAAATGTGCATGATCCCCACAATCTTCCCTTCCAGCGGAAGTGCAAGAAGCTGATCTTTCAGAGGCTCCAGATCATATTCTTCCTGGGTGGTGGTTACCACATGGACCAGGATCTCACCACTTGTGACGCCTCTTCGAAGAAGAAGATGTCGAAGATACCCCACATGCTGCAGCTTTTTATAGAAGCTGGCATTACGCTCCAGGAAAAACTCCCGCACACAGACCAGGATCTTCGTCATATCCGGATGGACCAGTTTACAATCATCCGTATTCAGGATATCGTAAGTGCTTCCCTTCTTGTGAAGTCCAAGGGACAGCGGCCCATCCTTATACTCATCCCCAAAGGAAAACTCCATCTTATTGCGGTACCCGAACTCAATAGGACTGCCGTAGATCCCATCCCAGTGATAATAACGATCTGCAGCCTCAGCTTCTTCTGTCCCATCACCGTTCTTCCCGATCTTAGCCAGGCTCTCTCTTACTGCCCCATCCAGAAGTTCTCTCACCTGGCGCTCCTTCATCTCCTTCTGCGCCTCATAGCTCATGGTCTGGTACATGCAGCCGCCGCATGCCGGAAACTCCTGACAGGCAGGTTCTCTTGTTTCCAGGGGAGATTTCTCCAGGACCTCCAGAAGACGTCCTTCCGCCCGGCCGGAACGTTTCTTATTGATCATAAACCGGACTTTCTGTCCCGGGATTCCGTTTTTTACAATTACTTTCTGGTCATCAACCCAAACAAAACCTTTGTTTGGAAATTCCACTTTTTCTATAATACCTTCGTAAATTTCACCTTTTTTCATAAATCCTCTTTCTGTTTTATAACCAGCAGACAATAGTTCGAACATTCAGGATCCTCTTTACTGTCTGCTCATGAACGCCAACGTTTCACGGTCCGTCTTCAAAAATCAAGCCCCGGTATCGCGCCGGGGCTTCAATTATCCGCATCTCATATTCATACATAACAGACAGCCATTCTGATCTGTTCAAAACAGCCTCTGCAGTGAAAGTTCTTACTCTTCCTCATCCTCGAAATAATCATCGAAGTCATCATCAAAATCTTCTTCAAAATCTTCCAGGTAATCCGGAGCGAAGAAACGGTATACTGCAAACGCAATACCGGCAACAGCTGCAACAGCACCGATGATCGCCAGTACCCAAAGGACTGTGTTCTTATCTTTCTCTTCTTCTTTTTTCTTCAGTGTTGCAAGCAGTTCTTCAAGCTTTGTTGTATTTAAATTCATAACACTGCACCATCCTTTCTTTCTGTTCGGCTGTACTTTCTGTCAGTAAATCTGCAGCGCAGCGTTTTTTGAGGTCGCTGCACCCGAGCCTTTTTTTAATGTTCTTATTATACCACCATATGTCTGGTTTTACCAGAACTTACACAAATTTTCGCAGAAACATTCTGTAAAAAAATCGCCGTATTTCCGGCATTTCCGGAAAGATACGGCGGTTTTCTCTTATTCTTTATGGGTTCCTCGGATCACTTTGATCCCGCGTTCTTCTATCAGACCGCAGATCTGTGTTATCCGCGGACATTCCTTTTTTTCCTCATTCAGACGGCATACCCCGACATGGATGACGCTGATCTTTTCACTGACCAGCCGATCTGCCTTTTCCAAAATCCCCTCATCTTCAGCAGGTTCTTTTGCATTGGTTTCTTTGCATCCGTTGCATGTCATCACAGCTGCCAGAATCGTATCTTCCGGATAGCCGGAAAAAAATCTCTTCTTTCCCGAAATGCAGACAGACATCCTGCCCTGGTACACACATCATTGGAATTAAGGCATGTCAAAATCCCGATCTTTTTCATCTTTTTCCCTCTATGCATCCCGCCTCACAGCCAGAATCATAAAAACAAAATATGCATCTTTCCGCGGCTGTCGTAAACGATCTCCGCTTCTACTTTATAGATCCTGCGGATCAGCTCCGGGGTCAAGACTTCTTCCGGCGTTCCGTAACCTTCCAGAACTCCGTCCTTCAGTACATAGATCTTATCACAGTATGCTGCTGCAATATTCAGATCGTGAATAGCGGAGATCACGGTTACATTAAGTTTTTCACCAGCTCCATCAGCATGATCTGGTGGGTAATGTCCAGATGATTGGTAGGCTCATCCAGAATCAGTGCAGAGGTCTGCTGGGCAAGTGCTCTTGCCAGGATCACCCTCTGCTGCTCTCCTCCGGAAAGAGTGGAAAAGGTACGGTCTGCAAACGCCTCCATCTGTACGGTTTTCAGCGCTTCATCCACGATCTGGTAATCTTTTGCATTGTCCCGTTCCAGAGTCTTTTTATGAGGCGCACGCCCCATAAGAACCACCTCGCGGACCGTAAAATCAAAATTATAATAATTGTGCTGTGCCACCACAGCCATTTTTTTCGCAGAGCTTCGAACACTCATGGAATGAAGCTCCTCGCCGTCCAGATACACGGCTCCTGCGTCTGGTTTCAGAATACGGTAAATGCATTTCAGCAAAGTGGATTTTCCCGCTTCCGTTTGGTCCGATGATTCCTACCAGTTCCTTATCCTGGGATTCCATGGAGATTCCCTTCAGGATCTGTCTGGCGTGAAAGCCAACCTGAATATTTTCTGTGGTGATCTTCATTACCGGGCACCTCCGAATCCATAGGATTTCCGCACAAGCAGATAAATAAAGCAGGGAGCACCGATAATGGATACCAGCACACCGATGGGCATCTCGGAATTTTTAAGGATCACACGACATGCCACATCGCACCAGATCAGAAACGATGCACCAAGAAGCGCACTTAAGGGGAGCAGTTTTCTGTGATCTGTTCCAAAAAGGATCCGGACCACATGAGGGATCACCAGTCCCACAAATCCGATTACACCGGCACAGTACACGGCAAATCCGATCATAACAGAAGCAACGATCAGATAAAAAGTCCGCAGTCTGTGCAGATCTGTTCCAAGGGTAATGGATACGTCATCTCCCAGAAGCATCAGATTCAGGTTCCGGTACTGCGTCCAGAAAACAGCCACGCACACCAGCGTGACCGGAAGCATTACACCCACTCTGGTCCAGCTTGCTCCGGCAAGACTTCCCATGCTCCACTTCATAACTTCTGTTGCCGCATTTTTGTCATTGGTAATATAAATGACAAAATTGGAAAAAGCAGAACAGACTGCGCTGACCGCCATTCCCGCAAGGATCAGTTTTGCGGAAGTTGCCTTTCCACCCATGTTTGCAATGGCGATCACCGCAAAAGAAGTGATCATCGCGCCAATGAAAGCTGTGATTCCCACAGAGTTTCCGCCAAGAAAGCTTCCGATTCCAAGCATGATGGCCAGTGTGGCACCCAGAGATGCACCAGATGAGATACCCAGCACATACGGGTCTGCCAGCGGGTTCTGCACGATAGCCTGCATCACCACGCCGCACACGGAAAGAGCCATTCCAACTGCCAGAGCCAGAAGGACTCTAGGCAGCCGGATCAGCCACACAACATCATGAACTGCGCCTTCCGCATAGGCGGACAGACTTTTTATATGAAACAATTTATAAGCGATAACGCTGTATACATCCTTCAGTGACAGATCCGCATTTCCAAAAGTGATGGCTGCAAGTATGGAAAAAATAAGGAATCCTGCAAGTCCGATGAGAACTGCCACATACATGGATGTTCTGAGCACCTTATCTTTTTTTCTCTGTGAAGCTGTTTCTTTCACTGCATTTTCTCCGATCAGTCAAGATTTACGTCCGGATATAATCCCTTTGCAAAAGTTTCGATTCCGTCCTGGGTACGTGTTGCACTTGCATACATCTCACTGAGCATGATCGGGTAAACACGTCCGTTCTTTACTGCGTCAAGGCTCTTCAGGGACTCATCATCCTGGATCACTGCAAGCTGGCTGTTCTTAACAGTTTCCGGATCATCTCCTGCATATGGCATGTAAACCACAAAGATCACGTCAGGGTTGGCTGCGATGATATCCTCTTTTCCAACGGTGGAAGCATCCGGGTTTGCAAGAGTTGCGCCTAACTGTGTTACCATATCTCCGCCAAGGCTCTTTACGCCATAGTTTGTGATGTCATCTCCAAGAGGCTCCAATACCATTACGCTTGGTTTGTCTTTTACATCTGCAGTTGCAGTAAGAGTTTTGTCGATCACTGCTTTTGCATCATCAACGATAGCCTGTGCTTTGTCCTGTACATCGAAGATCTTTCCGATATTTAAGATATCTGTGAATTCATTTTCCAGTGTTCTGTCGCCGTCCGGACGAGTATTGGTGTTGTAGTAGGTGTTGCAGCCTTTGTCGATCCAGTCTGTTACATTTCCCAGATTCTTATCAGAGAAAAGAGAGCTCCAGGATAAGATCATGTCCGGCTCCAGCATTGTTACAGTTTCAAGGGATGGGGTAAATTCGTCAAGATAATTTGTTTTTGAGAATGCTTCTTTGAGATCTTCCGGAACTTCATTATCAAGACCTGCGGTAGCTACCAGGTGGTCTTCCAGACCAAGTGCGAGCATAGTCTCAATGCTTCCCTGATATACAGCAAGGACTTTTTCCGGTGCTTTTTCATAAGTGGTTTCGATTTCGTTTCCATCGTAATCATAGGTTGTGATGGTCAGAGGATATTCTGTCTTGGTTGCCTCTGCGGAAGAATCTTCGGTGTCTGCAGGCTCTGTACTGTCTTCTGCTGCCGGCTGGTTGTCTTCCTTGATGGTCTCGGAGTCTGCTCTCTCTGCGGCATAAACAGCCGGAGCTGCTGATACGGTCATTGCCGCTGCCATTACCATTGCCATGATTCTTGTGGATAAATACCTGTTTTTCATTTGCTTCCTCTCTTTTCGTATATGTCGTTTACTTGTTCGTGTAACCGAAAAGATGGAACTTCAGAAAAAGTAAAAATAGAAGTGATAAAAATAACGGATACTTTTTACGGAAGCTCCTTCTTTACGCTGTCAGGCAGGTTTCCTGACTCACAGATCACAGAAAGTTCCCACAAAATAAAAACTGATACAACATCCATGCTTCAGCAGTTCATGAATGTTGTATCAGAAATATTTCCAGATACTCTCTGGCAGCCGGATTCCGCCTTCTCACATATTTATGCAATGACATATTACAATCCCGCTTTTTCTGTATACAGTGGCCGCAACCGTTCAGGCATTTCACCTGATTCCCTCTCACATTATCATACACAAAATCTGCATATGATAATGTTCACTTAACAGCTTATTCAATTACGCTGATACAATTTTAGCACACTGCTTTTATAATTACAACTATATTCGAGACACATCAGAATTCTTTCTTCTCCATAAGCCGGACACCAATCCAAAAAGATCCCATATATACAATTACTGTAAATAATACAACTCCGGCCAATACCATTCCCCAGTTCAGTCCATTCAGCCATGCATCGACTGCGTCTGCTGAAAGTCCCATTGTTTTTATCAGACTATAAACTACGGCAATTATAATAGCCCACATGACCATTGCAATATAACGTCCTTTTTCTGCTCCAAAATGTATTACAAGCGGGAGCGATACTGACAACATAAGAAGCGCCAGTGGAATGTATATCAGAGTGCCAATAATTTTCTCACTCAGGCACCCCTGAAGCTCTGCCACACCTTTACAGATCACTCCCGTTATTGCTTCAATTCCCCACGCTGCAGCCGTAAGCCCTGCTCCTAGCAGATATTTCTCCGCCACATACTGTTTTCTGGTAACCGGCAAGGTCATAAGAAATGCAAGACCATTATCAAACTCATCATAACTTATAGTCGTAATGGCAAAAATTGCTGTGACAATCGTAAAATATCCTATAGCAAAACTGACGCTCCCGCTTCCTGCCAGATTCAGGATGACTCCCATTACAATAACCAGGATAAAAGACTGTTTCTGCTGTTTCATCAGTTCTATATCCTTTACAAATAATCCCTTCATACCTGTTCCTCCATCATCACTACCAGATCATCAATCTTTCCATTCTCAATTACAACATCCGGATAATTTTCCATATAAAATTGTTTCTGGTTTGTCAGACACCTGTATCCATAAGCTTCTTTCCGAATCTTAATAAGGTATTGCTGATCCAGTTTTTCGTACTCTTCTTCTGCAACTTTAAGAACTGCATAATCTGACAGCAGTACATCTGTATCCTCATGAAGGATAATTTTTCCGGCATGGATCATATAAAAATCGTCACAAAGACTCTCCAGATCTGATGAAATATGTGAACTGATCAGAATAGAACTGCTTTCATTTTCTTCCATATATTCTCTCAGCATGTTCAGCACCTCATCCCTGGCTATCACATCCAGACCAACTGTGGGCTCATCCAGAATCAGCAGTTCTGCCTTATGGCTTAATGCTGCCAGTACTTTAAACTTTGCTTTCATACCAGTGGAAAATTCTTTGATTTTCTTGTCTGTGGGCAGATTGAATCTTCTGCACTGCTGCAGGAATTTCTCTCTGTCAAAATCCGGATATATGCTTTTCATAATATTGGCCACGCCCGCTGCTGTCAGATACATACTGAAGCCTGAATCTGCAAAAACAACTCCCAGTTTCTGCTTATCCTCCGGCCTAAGCTCTTCTGCCTTTTTCCCAAAGACCTCTATCTCTCCGCCATCCGGATGAATCAAGCCGAGCAGAGCTTTAAATGTGGTGGATTTCCCGGAACCATTTCTTCCAATAAGTCCTGTAATCATCCCAGGCTGTACTTCCATAGAACAGTCCAGCGAAAAACCTCTGTAATGTTTCTGCAAATGACTGATTTTCAACATGTCTTAGTCCTCCATGATCATTTCAAAAAGATTTCTGATTTCCTCATCGTTCAGTCCACATCTTCTGCCCTTCATGATTGCCTGCTCCAGATCATGTTCTACTTCTTTGAGCTGTTCTTCCCTCATCAGGTTTTTATTTGTGGCTGCAACGTAGGTTCCTTTTCCATGAACAGTGACGGTAAATCCCTCTTCTTCCAGATTGTCGTAGGCTTTCTTCACAGTCAGGGCACTGATCTTCAACTCCTTTGACAGACTGCGTACTGAAGGTAATACAGTGTCCGGCTGTAACTCTCCTCTGATAATCGCAGACTTAATCTGGTCTATGATCTGTTCATAAATAGGTACCATGGATGAATTATTGATTATAATATGCATATGTTTCTCCTCCATCTATAAACAGTATATAACAGCGTATAAACTGTTGTCAACTGTTTTAATACTGTTATACATTATATTTTAT
>ENA-OQED01000415-OQED01000415.1-human-gut-metagenome-genome-assembly--contig:-NODE-415-length-16877-cov-2.937493_pt1 | contig 16877 bp, 18 predicted proteins | sample MGYA00242790_ERZ504625 | MGnify/ENA primary metagenome ERZ504625 (study PRJEB26092, sample SAMD00036345) | human gut metagenome | host: Homo sapiens | study: EMG produced TPA metagenomics assembly of...
CTTGAAGAGACCTTTCTTTTCATCTGACTTTTCATCTGACTTATCATCTGCTTTTGCATCTGCATCTGCTAAAGCATCATCATCTGATTCAGTTTCATTCACATCTGTATCTTTTGCTTCTTCGGCTGCCTGAGTGCTTTCCTCATCAGCTCCTTCAATCTCTATCTCTTCTGCTTTGTTTTCTGCAGTCTCATTGTCGATTGTTTCTTTTTTAATATTCTCTGGCATTTTTGACCACCTTCCTATGTTTCATCCTCAGACTTCTTATAAATTCCATCTAACTGGGATTTAAGAGTCTTTAGATTATCCATTACTTTTTCATAATCCATGCGCTTTGGTCCGACAATTCCTATCGTTCCCTTTACGCCCTCACCCAGATCATATGTCGCAGTGACAACACTGCAGTCCTTCATGGTCTGGATTGGAGATTCATTTCCTATATAAACCTGAATACCTGTTCCATTGTCCTTCTTCTCGGAATCGGATAGGGATTCAGTAACAAGGCTTGCTAGCTCTTCCTTTTCCTCAAATGCTGACAAAAGTGTCGCTGCATTATTGGAATCCGAAAGCTCAGGATACTTCAGTATATTTGTCGCTCCGCTGGTGTAAATCTTAAGATCCTCACTCTCAGCGAAGGTCTGTGCCAATGCATCAATCACATCAGAGACAATTCCTGAATGAATACCGGCGCGTTCCTTTATGCTTGCAATGTTTCCAAGATTAATCTCGTTCATTGCGAGTCCGTTTAATGAGGTGTTAAGCAGAATGTTGAGTTTAAGTATCGTCTCATTGTCAAGCGGCTCATATAAATCAAGCATCTTGTTTCTGACCATATTATTGTTCATAACAATTACTGCAAGCAGGTGCTGGTCGTCAACCTGTGAAAGCTGGATGAATTTCACCTTGTTGTGATTGACATCCGGTGCAGAAACAAGTGTGGCATAATTGGTATTGTTTGCAAGTACCTTTGCCGCCTGCTTTAACACCTGCTCCATCTTCTCGGTATTTTCAATGACCAGCTCCTTCATATCAGAAAGCTCTTTTTCCTTCTTATCATTGGTCTCTATAAGATGGTCTACATATAATCTGTAGCCCTTATCCGAAGGAATTCTTCCTGCTGAGGTATGTGGCTGTACTATATAGCCCATCTCCTCTAAGTCACTCATCTCATTTCTGATTGTTGCCGAGCTCAGATTAAGATCTGTATATTTTGAAATTGTACGTGAGCCAACCGGCTCTCCTGTGGCGAGATAATTGCGGATGATCGCATCCAGTATGGTAAGCTGTCTCTCGCTCAACTCTAGTTCTTTGTTTTCATTTTCCATTGGTCACACGCTCCATCTGAAGTATGCTTTTAATTTGTTAGCACTCTGTATTTTGGAGTGCTAATTTTTTATCTGTACATAACATACCACCACCTATTAGCAATGTCAACCCTCGAGTGCTAATTTTTTTAATAAAATTTTTGAAACCCCTGATTTTACTGGGGTTTCAGGCTTTATTAATTTTCTATTAAATTGATTTTGTCGGTATTTACACCACTTTTACACCGTTTTTCAATTTTTCATTTCAAGCTTAGCATCAAATAATACGAAAAAGCAGTCGATCCTAAATTTGAAAGACTGCTTTATATCATATTTCTTATTGCCTTGTGTGTATATTTAGCTGATTGTCTATATCCCGTCCTGCATACATTACTCTAAGTATTGTTACAACCATTCAATAATTCCTCTCAAATCACTGTCAGCCTGTTCTGATACTTCTATTTCATATATCATAAGCCATAATCTTTGCGAATATCAGAAAAGGCTTTCTTAGCATTTTTTGTCCGTCCAGCCTGCATATCCGCATATCCCTTCTCTAATTCTTCATTGAACTCTACCTCTGATAATGCGCTGATATCAACAGGTCTGGCAGATGGTATTTTTACTTCAAACGGAAGACCTCTCTGTAAGATAATCTGCATATAAAACATCTCCTTCCTGCCATATTTTTATGTTATGCAAAACCTCCGAACGGCTTTAGCCCATAAATCAGTTATTATTATTCCTAATCAAAATCTGTATGATTTTATCATAATTTTCCGGTCTGTGTGGAAACGTACAATCTGTGCATACCTTGATTTTTTTGCCATTCTTTTCTATGTAGGTCTTACTTCCGGGACAGTTTGGCATACTATACATAGGACAATAACAAAACAGACAATTAAATTCATCCGAAAGTCCCTTGTGACACGGAAAATATTTGCAATCTTTTGTTTTTAAAGTATTTATAAGAGTTTTCCATTTTTATTCCTTCTATATTCATATGCTTTTCTCACAAAGCTCTCTGCAAAATGCGGATTTGACGGATAATACAGGTGCGGAAATCCAAGCCAGTAATTATCATGGCTTATCACGCAGTCGTAGCTTCTGCCTGTGGCCGGCTTGGTCGCAATACAATCGGCTCCGTTATCGGTGCTGTCGTAATAATGAAATTCATGCGCCTTTATTTTTTCATTTGGCGCTAAAAAATTGCTATGCTTTTCCGCAAGCTCAATATATCCGAACCTTACCAGCTTTCCCTTAAAATGACACCCACCATCCAGTGCCCCCACAAGCTGCGACTTATTCATATCATTTTGTATATCTGTATTATTTTGTGTATCAGCATTGTTTTTTTCATCATTATCATCACAGATGTTACGGATATATGTGTGAAGATACATAAATCCTCCACACTCTGCAACCGTCGGCATTCCGGCTCTAAAAGCTTTTTTACGGCATTCAGCATAGATACGTTTTTACTCAGTTCCTTTGCATACAGCTCCGGATAACCGCCTCCAAGCAGCATTGCGTCACAATCCTTTGGAAGCTTGGTATCGTGAATCGGTGAAAAATACTGTAATTTTGCACCGCATTTTTCGAGCATTCTTAGGTTATCTTCATAGTAAAAACAAAATGCTTCGTCCATGGCAACAGCTATGTTTACGGTATTATTTTGGTCTTGAAGCCTCATCAGCTCTGCATTTTTTAAGGTTTGACGCTTATCTTTATCTGCATTTTCGCTGTCACTAATTTCATCTACCGCTTCTGCTATATCTATAAACAAATCCATATCTATTGTCTTTTTTAGTCTGTCGGCAGTTTCATTGAGCTGTTTTTTTATATCTGAAAGCTCATCCGGCATGACAAGCCCCAGATGTCTGCTTGAAAGCCCGATATCCTTCTGTTCCGGGAAATATCCGACTACTTTTATGGAAAGCTCCTTCTCTATCAGAGGCTTTATAATGTCATAATAGCCTTTCGACATCCGATTGAGCAGCACTCCCTTGATCAAGTGGTGAGTGTCATACTGCAAAAAACCGGCTATAAGAGCAAGCACTGACTTTCCCATGCCCTTTGCGTCCACCACGAGTATTATCGGAGTCTGCGTCACCTTTGCCAGATGGTATGACGAACCCTGCTCATATATTCCGCCAAGTCCGTCATATAATCCCATCACGCCCTCAAGCACCGCAAAATCACCATCGGCTCTTTCATCTAAGAAAAGCTGCACTGTTGTCTTTTCATCCGTAAAAAACGTATCGAGATTTTTGGATGGTACGCCAAGCACCTTTTTGTGAAACATCGGGTCAATATAATCAGGTCCGCACTTATATGACAATACGTTTTTTCCGCTATCCTTTAATAGCTGCAGTAAAGCGCAGGTTATCATTGTTTTTCCACTGCCGCTTTTGGGTGCGGCTATCATAAAACGATTTATTTTCATGTGTTCATCCTTTATTTCATCATATACCTTAAGAATATCAGCCTTCGATGATTTACTACGGGTTGTAGCATAAAAGCCCAGGTTAAAATTCAAATGAACATATCCACACCGGATTTTCTGCCTGCATCAGATGGTAATGTCCTATCTGCTTTGAGCGGCTGACCTGCAGCTGCACGATATCCTCATTTTTCACATCATATGCCGACATTATTTCCTTTATCTCACAAATTGTTTCCATGGAAATTGCATTTATCACTATACGGATATGTGGATTTTTTGCTTTAAGAGTCTCTATTATTTCCTTTAGATTGCCACTGCTGCCTCCGATAAATGCGTGTGTCGGCACCGGAAGAGTGTCCATTCCGTCAGGAGCCTTTGCATTTATAACATGGATATTTTCAAGTCCATGCTTTTCTTTATTTTGTGTGATAAGCTGCACAGCATTTTCCTTCTGCTCGATGGCATAGACCTCCATATCATCGGAAAGTGATGCGGCCTCTACCGCTATGGAGCCGGTTCCGCTTCCCACATCATAAAGCACTGAATCCGATTTCAAATGAAGCTTGCAGATGCTTACATGCCTTATTTCCTCTTTGGTCATCGGAACCTTTTCACGGATAAATGCTGCATCACTTAGCTGCGGTGTAACATTTTTTGCAACCGGATTGGGATTTTTTATCATGCAGATATACAGTCCCTCCCTTTTAAGCTTTTTGCATTCCTGTGGCGAAAGCTGCGATATAGTTTCATCCGGATATGATAGCTGGTATCCCACAGTTACCGAGCATTTTTGTAAACCATACCTTTCGTCACTGCTTAATAGGTGTCCAAGCATATTCACATCCTTTACACCTGACATCAGCATAAATGTTTTTGCATGATGGCTAATCCGTGATGTGATATTAGAAAGCTTTACTCCGTGGATGCTGCATATATACGCATCGCTGTAGGTTTCACCGACTGCTGCCGCCATATATGACACAGATGAAATTCCAGGAAGTATTGACACATCCGCATTTAATTTTCCTTCAGATATTTCATTTTTTATCGCCAGATACAGCTTTCTGCTTCCACTGTAAAAGCCCGTATCTCCCGAGAATAATATAAGAACATTACTGATTTTTGCTATATCTGCACAAATTTCGTATAGATAAGGAATAATCTGTTCTGCAAGATAATACGGCTTTTTGTCTATCTTCGCACTGTATTTTTCTATCATGCGGCTTGCGCCAAGTATAATATCAGCGCTTTCTATTGCATCTGAAACAGCTTTTGTCATACAAGCATCATTTCCCATTCCAATGCCGGCAAGCATGATATGAAGCTTGTTATATTTACTGTCAATATATTCACAAACAGCTTCAAATGACATTCCATCATCCTGCACGCTTTGCCCCACAATATAGACCGGAATATTTTTATTTTTTGCAGCAGCTATTTTCTCAATAAAGCCCCCGGCCGCACCGCTTTTTTTGGTGACCAGACATCTGATATCATACTGGTCAATAAGTGCCTCATTAAGCTGTGTGCTAAACGGTCCCTGCAATGCCAGAATGTGCTTTCCTGTAATATCATTGTGCATGCATAAGCTTATGCTCTCAAGCCCCGGAAGCACGCGCACATACAATCTTTCCCTGACGTCTGAGCTTTTACAATACACTGACAGCTCCTTGCTTCCTGTTGTGAGCAGTATATTTCCGTCTGTATTGTTAAGTGCCTTTGCACATGCTTCATTGTCCTCAAAATAGCGGATATTATCATAATCTGCTGATATATCAGTATCTCTTTTAAGACGCACATATTCGATATTTTCTGATATGCTGCTATCCGCCTGATTGTCTGTAACAGCATGTGCCTCGTTAAACGCATAAACTGCCTGCTTTATATTTTCGGTAACAATGGCTGCATACGGATGGGTGGCATCCACTATTAGCTTACATTTTTGTTCCGCAAAGAAGCTTCTCATGCCTTCACTGTCCATACGCCCCATATGAACATGCGCGAACGGATTTTCCTGCAGCACGATTTCACCGTATTCTGTTGCCACGCAAACCGTATGCTCTATGCCTCTTTCACACAGATGCTCTGATAGCTTACGTCCCTCTGTTGTTCCTGCAAAAATCAGTATTTTACTCAATCTGATATCCTCTCCTTGTGACAAGCTTTCCGTCAATTATTTGTGTACCCTCATTGCCGATAAATACCGTCGTAAACATGTTGACCTGTGCACTGCGAAGCTCACCGAGGGTACAGACCGTATAGCTTGTTCCCTCACGTCCGATATTTTCGACATAGCCGCAGGCTCTATCCGGCTCTATCGCACGAAGCAGAATATCGCAGGCTCTCATCAGATAGTCCTTTCTCTTGTGACTTGACGGATTGTACAGTGCTATGACAAAATCACCCTCTGCAGCAGCCACAAGACGCTTTTCAATCTTTTCCCACGGCGTGAGCAGGTCACTTAAACTGATGGTACAAAAATCATGGTTTAATGGTGCTCCAAGCACTGCAGCACCACTGTTTGCCGCTGTAATGCCGGGTATTACCGAAAGCTCTACGTTATCGTATTCCTGTCCAATCTCATACATAAGAGAGGCCAATCCGTATATTCCGGCATCACCACTACATACAAGGGAGACTGTTTTGCCCTCAAGTGCCTTTTTAAAACACAGGTGACATCTTTGTTTTTCCTGACGCATTGGAGTGGTCAAAAGCTCTTTTGTCTGGAATTTTTCTCCAAGCAGCTTTATATATACGGTGTATCCCACTATGACATCACTCGCTTCCAGGGCGTCAATCGCCTGCTTTGTCATCATGCTTTCAAAGCCCGGCCCCATACCTACTATGTAAATTTTATTCATGTTAATCTCCATCTCTACTAATTTTATATAACCATGCAGCTATTTGCAATTTTTAATGATATGAAGGACAAAAGGTATTTTACCCCTCATTTATGATTAATCAGGATACCTTGCTGCCGCAACCGTTACACTGTCATATTTATGTTTTTTATAAATAAGTTCTCCTGCTTTATTGCATTCCCTGCTGCATGCAAGCACTGCTGCACGCTCGCACACGTTGTCCACTCCAACATGCTCCCTGACAAACTGCGAGGCACTGAATTCTCCCTGCACCGCCATAAGCTCATCCGCGGTATAAGTGACAAAATCTATCCTGTTTCTTTCGCAAAATTCCTTTATTCCCGGTTCATCTTTTTTCACATCTATTGATGCAATCATGTCTATATCCGAAATATCTATTTGCAGCTTTAAAAGACTTTGTCTGATTGCCCTGTCAATATTTTCAAACGCTGTATCCCTTCTGCACCCAATACCAAGTACAAATTGTGTGGGTTTTAAGTAAATACTGCCATTTTTAGTGTCCTTTGCTTTTTCGCATGATACTACAATATCAGCTCCGTAAGCAGGTGGGAAATCCACTGTTTTTATTGCATCAGCACTCATATCAGCTTCATCGAAAAATGCCTTTATAAGGCTTCTGTGCTTAGCCGGGATGTGCTCCCAGTCGACCGACAAAGTAACCCCTTCCCCCGCCAATACCTTTGATGATACTCCGGCGATGCCATCTTTATTGACTATTGCAAGCCTGCATTTCTTTGCCAAAACATCAACTGCAAATTTATTATTGATATCAGTAGCGGTTGTTATAACAGGTGTGGCATTCATCAGTGCTGCTAATAATACCGCAAGCTCATTGGCACCTCCCACATGCCCTGAAAGAATCGGAATAACAAACTTCCCCAGCTCATCTATCACAATAACAGGACTGTCTTTAAGCTTGTTATTTATAGAAGAAGCTATAGCTCTCACTGCAATACCACATGCCCCGATAAAAATCAGAGCCTTTTTTTCACTCATCTGTACAGCTGTCCAGTCTGATATATTTTGTGATATGTAGGGGGTATTTCTAAAATTTTCATCGGTGGAATTTTTAATATTCTCATCCGATAATCTCGAGCACTTGGTAAAAACCTCCACATCATATGCACTTTTTTTTAGCTTATGAGCTATGTCACATGACAGCTCATAGCCCTTTTTTGTGAAGCTTACAATGCAAATTTTCATATTTTCAGTTCCCATATATTTCCCATATTTATATATTCACGCCTTTTTTCAATCGTTATCCTTTGACTCTACTGAAGCCTTGCGATACTCTGTCGAAAAATCCGGTGCGTAAAGTCTTGATTTCTCGTAATGCCGGTGAGCTATGACATCCCCCACAAGCACAATCGCTGTCTTTGTGATATTGTGCTCTCTCGCAGTCTGCTTAAGTGTAGCGACAGTGCACACGTATGCCTCCTCCTGTGGCCAGGTTGCCTTGTATACAATTGCAGCAGGTGTATCTGCCGTATATCCTCCCTCAATAAGGCTTTCCGTAAGCTTTCCTAAAAGCCCGGTGCTTAAGTAAATCGCCATGGAAGCGTGGTGTGAGGCAAAACTTGCTATGCTCTCCTTAGGCGGCACCTTCGTGCGCCCCTCCATGCGTGTGATGATGAGCGACTGGGAAATACCGGGGAGCGTGTACTCAATGTTGAGTGATGCAGCAGCGCCAAAGCACGCGCTCACGCCCGGACAGCTCTCATATGGTATTAAAAGAGTATCAAGCTCATCCATCTGCTCGCGCACTGCGCCGTATATGCTTGGCTCTCCCGTGTGCAGGCGCACTGTCATTTTTCCGTCTGCCTCAGCAGCTTTCATGACTGCGATGACCTCATCCAGTGTCATTTTTGCACTGTTATATATTTCACAGCTCTCCCTTGCATAGTCCAAAAGCTCTGGATTAACAAGCGAGCCCGCATAAATTATCACATCTGCCTTTTGTAAAAGACGCATTCCGCGTACTGTTATTAAATCTGCTGCGCCTGTTCCTGCGCCAACAAAGTAAACCATTTTTCTGCCTTTCTGCTTTTTGCAAGCTCACCAAATTCGTTTGAATACATGATACAGTCTATCTCAAGTCTGCCCTTTGCCCTCTTATCCAGATAAAAGCATATGCGCTCCATCGCATAATCCATCACCTCATACAGCCTGCCGCTTTCCTTAAGTGACGCCAAGGCCTCCTCTGTCGTAAGGCTGTCCATAATGCGCTTTATGTATTCGGGCGCTACACCACACTTAAACGCAAATGCCGTCAAAAGCTCTATCCTGCAGTCTGCTTCCCTCGAATGAGTGTTCATGATGCCTCCTGCTACCTTTATGAGCTTTCCTATATGTCCTGTCAAAAGCATCCTCTTAAAGCCCATATCTGCTGCCATATCAATTGTTTCACCGATAAAGTTGGAGCATTTGACACTCCTGTCCAGATCATAGCCATAACTTTCCTTCATAAAGTCAAGACCGTAATTTCCCGGCGCAACCGCCACATAATCATACCCAAACGAATATCTCTGCCTAAGCTCCACCCTTATCGTATCAATAAGAGCCTGTGAGCTCATGGGCTCAACAATACCGCTTGTGCCGAGAATTGATATACCACCAACTATCCCAAGCCTCGGATTAAAGGTCTTTTCTGCAAGCGCCTTTCCCTTTGGAACCGAGATTGTGATGTCAAGTGTCCCCTTAAAATCCAAAAGCTCACAGACCTCCCTTACCTCTTTTTCAATCATCTCACGCGGCACATGATTGATAGCCGCATTTCCGACAGGCTGGTCTAATCCGGGTTTGGTGACTCTTCCCACTCCGTCACCACCGTCTATATTTATGATAACCAAATCCTGCCTTTTTTTGCACAAAGCAGATGTATCTGAATGCAAAATCCGTACAGAAGCATATATATAGGCTCCGGTGGTCACATCCGGGTCATCCCCTCCATCCTTTATCACGGCGCAGCTTACCTCGTTTTCACTTCTTTTTATGTCAGTGATATCAGCCGTGTAAGCTATTCCCTTAGGTGTCTGAATCGTTATTTTGTTTTTAGCCTTTCCGGTTAAAAGCATATATGCCGCCGCCTTTGATGCCGCCGCAGCACAGCTTCCTGTGGTAAATCCGTATCTCATAATCACTAAATTTCCTCATGCATCAGGCTCTATCAACCAGACTGTAAATCAGCGCATTGCATATGGCAGCCGCAATATTGCTGCCACCCTTTCGTCCGACATTTACTATGTATGGCACTCCGGTCTCCATAATTAGCTCCTTGGCTGCCTCCACATTGACAAAGCCCACCGGCACACCGATTACAAATGCAGGCTTATATATTCCTTTTTCTATCATATCGTACAGCTCTATAAGCGCTGTCGGTGCATTTCCTATCGCAAAAATCACAGGCTTATCTATCCTTGATGCAAACTCCATGCTTACTGCCGCGCGCGTTGTCTTTTTCTCCTTTGCAATAAGAGCGACCTCATCATCAGCCATAAAGCAGTGCGCCTGTCCGCCGAATTTTGCCAGATATTTTTTATTTATGCCTGAAAGAGCCATGTTGGTATCAGTCACTATATCTGCTCCCTCTGATATCAGCCTTTTTGCAATAGCAACGGCGTCATTAGAGTATTTAAGCGTCTGTATATAATCAAAATCAGCACTCGTGTGTATGACTCTTTTTGTTATCATCTCCTGATCAGCAGGCAGCGTAATCTGCATTTCAGACAGCTCATGTGAAATTATCTCAAAGCTCCTCTTTTCAATCTCCATCGGCTCTAACTGTTTAATTTTTTTCAATACACTCACCTATCACTTTCAATAATCTTACATTTTCATCATAAGTCTTTACTGCCACACGAAAATACCCTTCCGAAAGCCCCACATAGTTGGAGCAGTCCCGTATCAGTATTCCCTTATTAAGCAGTATATCATACAATGGAAGCTTGCTGTGAAACAGTATGAAATCAGCATCACTTTTATATACCTTAAAACCAAGCCTTTTTAGTCCATCTGACAGCAGCCTTCTTTGTCTGCTCACATACGATGCCGTTTCTTTAATATACTCTGATTCCCTAATGCATGCCTCTCCTGCCATCTGTGCCAGGACAGACACGTTCCACTCCGGCAGATTCCTTTGAACCTTTTGTCTTACTGTCTCATTTTTACTGAGCATATATCCAAGCCTTACTCCCGGAATAGCAAAAAGCTTGGTAAAGGCTCTTACAACAATCAGATTGTCATAGTCACATAAAAGTGACAAAACAGAATAATTTTTTTCACAAAAGCCCATGAAGCATTCATCTGCCACCACATAAATATGCTTTTCTTTGCAATGCCCTATTATTTGCTTCATGAAAGTGCTGTCTGCAAGATACCCTGTCGGATTGTTTGGATTTGCGATAAAAAATATATCTGTATCATCTGTAAGCATATCCATTAAAGCATCTAACCGTGCAGCAGGAGAAAAATCACTCTGCTCATCCAGCAGGAAATATCTAATATCACAGCCGACTGCACGAAGCACATGCTCATAGCCGAAAAATCCCGGGGCCAGAAGCACTGCTTTTTTGGGCTTTATGGCATGAGCTATCGCCATAAAAAGCTCTGAGGCTCCGTTTCCGGGAATTACATCCTCGTTTTGTATGCTGCAGCCTTGCTGTGTGAAATACTCTGATATCGCTTTTTTAAGGCCACTGCATGCCATGTCGGGATATCTGTCTGCATACGAAAGTGCATCACTCATAGCCTCTTTAACAGAATGTGGTATGCCAAGAGGATTGATATTTACCGAAAAATCCATATTTACTTTATTGTTGTATATGTCACCGCCATGGATGCTTTTCATTCAAGTCCTCCATCAATTCTTCCATATTCAAAGCAATATTAAAACAAGACTCATAACCGCCACAGATAAAAGCTCACACAAAAACGCAGTAATATACATCAGCCTGTTTGCACGCTTTATATCCTCGTACTCTATCTCACGCAGACCGTCTCCTATATATTTTTTCTTCACAAGCATCCCAAAATACACTGCATCACCCGCCAGCTGCACCCTTAAAGCTCCCGCACATACGGACTCTGTCTGGGCTGAGTTGGGGCTTGCGTGATTGAAACGATCTCTTTTAAAGATGCGGTATGCATTTCGCCCATCAAACTGCCTGCCACCAATAAATGACGCAGCAATCATCAGATATGCACTGATTCTTGCCGGTATGAAATTGACCACATCATCAAGCCTTGCCGCAAATCTGCCAAAATACATATATTTATCATTTTTGTAGCCAAGCATGGAGTCCATCGTATTCACAGCCTTGTATACAAAGCCAAGCACCGGCCCGCCGATTGCAGTGTAAAGCATAGGTGCAATCACTCCGTCAGATGTATTTTCAGCTATCGTCTCAACTGCCGCCCTTGTGACGCCTGCTGCATCAAGTACAGATGTATCTCTGCCAACAATCATGGAAACAGCCCTTCTTCCTGCATCAACTCCATCTGTCCTTAGCGCATCGTACACCCTCATGCTCTCCACACGAAGACACTTTGTGGCAAGAATCTGCCACGTCATGACAGCCTCTGCTATTACCCCGGCATATAAATTTATACTGTATGCTGCCACAATAATAATTACCGATATTGCAAAAGTTGCAAAAATTACAGTAAAAGCAAGAAGCATGCCTCTTTTATATTTTATTAAATTTATTTTTTTTTCAGAGATATTATATCCGTCATCACAATTAAGCCTCTTATCGAGAAAAGAAATTAGTGAGCCGATAAGCCTGACCGGATGCGGTATAAAATGCGGATCTCCTATTAATAAATCAAGCACAAAGCCTGCTATAAATGCAAAAATATGATAACACATATGTTAGTCCTTCTTAAATAAATCATAGCGATATGGGCACTATTTCATTAAACACAATCTCATTGCCCTCAACCACCACCTCACACGAGTAGCCACAGCCGTTTTTCACCTGGTAATCATAGTAATCCATATCACAGTAATGGCTCATTATCGCCATGATAGTCCCTCCATGCACAAAAAATACTATTTGTATCTCTTTATCAGGCATAGCCCTCTTAAGCTCTAATGCCTGTGTGAATGCCCTCTCAAAGCCACATATACTCCTTTTGCAAAACTCTTTTCTGCTCTCTCCGTTTGGAAAGGCAAGTGTTCCACCACTGTCAATCCACGCCTGATATGAATCCCTGAAACGGATATCTGTGCTAAGTTCCTTATAGCTTTTTAGCTCCCATTCACCGAAATCCATCTCTGCAAACTCTTTTACGGTATGAATTTTATGGTGCTGTGCGACCGGCAAAATAATCTCTGCCGTCTGTTTACAGCGCCTCATTGGGCTGGTAATAATTATCTGCTCCTTTAAGCTATTTTCCTCCAAAGCCTTGTATACACCATTATTTAGCGCATTTTTAAGCTCAAAAACTCCGGCTTCATCGAGTGGCTCATCTGTCCTTCCCAGATATCTGTGCTCTCTGTTTGAGGCTGTGCAGCCGTGTCTTATAAAAATACAGTTTATTTTATTTTCTGACCGATTCCACATATTACGCGAACTACCTCGTCTGCTTTTTTTGCAAGCAGTATCTCTGCTCTGCCTGTCTGCTCCCTGTACTCTCTCTCAAACGCCTCAAGAGGCACTATACCGTTTCCAATCTCATCAGCAATGACTATTGTATCCTTATTTTCCTCTGCAAATTGCATAAATTTCAAAATATATTCCTGCAGTGGAAGATTTTTCTCAAGCACAGCCCTGATAAAATAATGGAATTTATCTATTATGAGTATACTCTCATCATCGACGGCAAAATCCCATGGCCATTCCATGTTTGATGCCTTATCATTGCAGGCATTATCTTTTAGAAAAAAGCAGTCATACACATCATATTTTTCTGATTCTTCTATCATATTTTCGAGCACATAATCAAGCTTTCCCTGTGCCACTCCGCCTATCACAAGCTTCATATTTTCTCCAATTCCAAAGTTTAAAATTCATAGTACAACTTTTATCAAAATACTTATCCGTACCATTCCTATATTCAAAACAAATATACTAAATAATAAAAGAGACACCACCCAGTGCCACTGCCATGGCGCACTCACATATACACACAAAATACCCTGCCGTATCACCTGTGATGCCGCCAAGCTCCTTTTTTGTTTTCACATAATAATACCAAAAGCTAAGTGCTGCCGCAATAATCATGGCCACCGCATAAGGCAGTGACACAATGAGTAAAACAGCTATACACAGTGCAAGCTGGATGTATAGTGCTGCCCTGACAATCGTTCTGTGTGCAGTGTCTGCAAACATAAATAACAGTCCATCGCTTTTTGCCGATTTAAATGACACAACAGCTATTCCACTTAAACATCTTGCGATGAAAAAGCCTGCACAAAAAACAATAAATGCTTTATCATTCATTATCTGAGAAAAAGCTCCCATGAATAATAATCCGTAGGCTGCAAGCATTATAACGGCAAACGCTCCTATATGTGAATCCTTAAGTATTGCAAGCTTTTCCTCCCGCGGTTTGTATGAATGAAATGCATCCATTGTATCCATAAAACCATCTATGTGAAAGCCTCCCGTAACCGCTATCGGAATGAGTGCGCCTATGCATACATAGCAGATATCCGCCACTCCAAAATGAGAGTATATATATCTCCAAAGCATAAGAAGCAGTCCAATCACAGCTCCTATCCACGGAAAGAATACCAGCATGTACTTCATGTCATCATCATTCCATTTAAATTGTGGCATAGGTATCTTTGAATACATGGAAAAAGATACTATGCACGACCTTATTAACTTCATAATACACTTAACCTCCACACTGCTTCACTTAACCGCAACCGGAATGCCTGCAACCACCTCAACGACACTCTCTGCCATCGCAGCAAGCCCTCTGTTTACAATTCCCATTGCCTTTATGTAATTCATCGTTGATTGATCATAGCAGACTCCGTCTTCAAATACATTGTTTGTCACAATTACAGCTCCGCAACATTTTCACTTAAGATACTTACCTCTTTTAACACCTTTTTACTCACACGGCTGATTTGAGCAGTCTCATAATCCTTCATATTTTCAGGGTCATCCAAAGACTCTTTTTCAGCTTCGGCAGCCTGCATACCGGAAGCATCTACAGGTGGAAACATCTCATTTGCCACAAGGTTTGACATACACTCAAGCAGTGCTGACCGCCCGGTTTTTAAACTGCTTTCTGATTGCAGCTTAGAAACCGCATTTTTGATATCACGAGGCTGCTCGATGGTAATAAAGCCTTTTCCGGCACGAAGTCTTCTGTGCCTGTCTATCTTCCGCTGTCCCTCATCATCAAATACCTGCATGGTGGCAATGTAATATTTTTCTTTGTATCCATTTTCATTTGATACGTGACAAATATACTTTTCTGCATATGCTGATTTGCCACTGCCGCTGCCGCCTGTTATAAGTGTAATCATCTATACGTACCTCTCATACTGTGATACCGAGATATCGTCGAAGGTTGTCCGGCCTTTGTATACGCTAAGTGCCATATCCAAAAGCGCAAACATCATCACGGCACCTGTTCCCTCTCCAAGCGCAAGGGATGCTCTTATAACCGGCTTTACGGAAAGTGCCTCACACAAAAGCGCCACGGCAGGCTCCCTGCCCTCATGTGATGGAATGATAAAATCAGTAACTCCGGAAAGAAGCCTTTCTGCTGCCAACGCTGAAACCATGCTTATCACTCCGTCGAGCACAACAGAAATATGGTATAATGCACCGCCTATACATACTCCGACAAGTCCTGCAATATCGAGTCCTCCGACTGTCATAAGTATCTCAAAGGTGTCCTTATTATATAAATCATACTTTTCTATTGCGCTCTCAATTACACGGATTTTTCTCTCAAGCCCACTGTCGTTTAGGCCTGCTCCTCTTCCTGTCACTGTGGCCACATCGCACCTTAGCATGGCGGCTGCCATTGCCGCGCTGGTGGTGGTGTTTCCTATACCCATCTCACCGGTTGCAATAATTCTGCAGCCGTCTGCCTTACACCCACGCACTATTTCTATACCTGCTGCAATCGCTTCAAGTGTCTCAGCCCTTGTCATGGCAGGCTCTTTTGCAAAGTTTCTCGTGCCCATGCGCACCTTTCTTTGAAGCAGACCTTTAACACTCTCGTCACTGTTTATTCCTATATCCACAGGAATTGTATCAGCCCCTGCAGTCATTGCCATGCGTCCGACAGATGAAGCCTTCCTTGCCATGGATTTTGCAACTGCAAGTGTCACATCCTGTCCGGACTGGCTGATGCCCTCAGCGACCACACCATTATCCGCACACATAATTATGACCGTCTTTTTTGAGATATCTATATTTTCATCTCCCAAACAGCACCGATCTTAGCCGTTAATAGCTCAAAATCACCCATGCCGTCGAGCGGCTTTGCCACCGAATCCCAGTTTGAACGGATTTTTTGTACATTTTGCATCAGGTGGAGTTATTTTAATTTTTTTAATTCTTCAACTGTAAAATGGTCAGAAATAATATTGTTTTCAATCATATTTTGCCTCACGAAGCATGCCGTACACTGCATCCATATCCAGATACTCCCTCAGTGTATCCGCAAGCCTGTCATACTGTTTTTCTTTGAAGCTCTTATAGCTTACAATAGCGCTGTCATTCACATCAATGCCCTTTTTATCGGCAATATAATCCACTATCACTCTGGCTGCCTCTGCAGTATCAAAAATGCCGTGGATGTACGAGCCATACACATTTCTGCCATCAGATATGACATTACCCGGCTCATTTTTCCTGTCAGCACAAGCCCCATGCTCATCTGAAGCTGCGCTATATGCGCTCTTACCCATATGTATCTCATAGCCCAGAAAGTGACAGCCTGAAAGCCTGCTCAATACACCATCTACATGTGCTATTTCACCGCTTGTCTGAAGCCGTGTCTTGCTGTCTTTTAGAACGGTATCTATAGGAAGAAGCTCCATGCCACGCATATATCCCCCCTCCTCAACACCGTCGGGGTCGGCTATTGAAGCCCCAAGCATCTGATAGCCTCCGCATATTCCAAAAACAGGTATCTCACAGGAGAGCTTTTTTGACAGCGGCCTCGAGTCCGTTTTGTCTCATCCACAAAAGATCCCCCCATCGTATTCTTGCTTCCCGGCAGAAATACTATATCCCGGATGACGCAGCTCATTTACTGTTGACACATACC
>ENA-OQED01000416-OQED01000416.1-human-gut-metagenome-genome-assembly--contig:-NODE-416-length-16873-cov-1.512242_pt1 | contig 16873 bp, 20 predicted proteins | sample MGYA00242790_ERZ504625 | MGnify/ENA primary metagenome ERZ504625 (study PRJEB26092, sample SAMD00036345) | human gut metagenome | host: Homo sapiens | study: EMG produced TPA metagenomics assembly of...
CATCGTTTTACAATACGTTTTTATCGTTTTTCAATATATTTATTCTGTTTTGCAATGCGTTTATGCTTCAGGTTCCTGCACCAGCTGCCCTGCGGCAGATTTTCTGGCTGAAAATGCGGCAAAAAGCTTGACTTTTTCTCCCATACCTGTTACAATATTTAAGCTGTAACAGGCAAATTGAGTATTTGTGCCCGTAGCTCAGTTGGTAGAGCACCTGACTTTTAATCAGGGTGTCCGGGATTCGAATTCCCGCGGGCGCACCAAAAAGCACCAGACAGTTTCAACGCTGTCTGGTGCTTTTTTATGCTGTCTTTCGGCTGATTCTGTCCATAGGGCTGAAATTCGGGAACCTTTGCGTTGTTTTTTGCTGTGTAAGGTGCAGGTATTTCTGCACCATGGTCAAGCTTGTGTGGCCCAGAATTTCCCGCAGGCTGTATATATCACCGCCGTTTTCCAAGTAGCGTGTAGCAAACGTATGTCGCAGCAGGTGCGGGTGTAAACGCGGAATTTCTGTTTTCCTTTTCAGCTTTTTGAACAGCTGCTTTATCGTTACCTGCGTAATGGGTTTCAGGTTGCTTTGCAAAAATACTCTGTCGGATGTAGCGCAGGCAGGGCGGCGGCGCAAATAGCGCATTTGAAGGTATTGAACGGCGGACTGCAGACTCTCAGCGGCGTGATTTCCCGCACGTCTTTGACATTCCGATGCTGGATAATTTCAAATTCACTGCGCTCAGGAAGATACGCAATTACCTTGTCGGCGTGAATCGTTCCCTGATACACATGGCAGGGGCAGCGATAAGCAGGGAATACCGCCGTGCGGCGAACTCAATTCCTATATAGAACAATTGCACCCGTGAAATTGCAGAAGAATCTGAAAATAGCAGTCAGCAAAGAGAGAACAGTTGGATGCGCAAAAAAGTTAGCAACCCCTTCCACTTGACAGAAATCAATGGTTGTGCTATTCTAACCATGCTGTGACTTGATTGAAAAACGAGTCACAAGGAGGAAGCACATGCCAATTGCGTTTACTGCGGAGGAACGCACAGTTCTGACCGGACAATTGTTGGAAAGCGCTCGCCGCTTTGTCAAAGAGCAGAGCGCGCGCAAGGTCACGGTCGAACAACTGACGGACAGCGTCGGCATTTCCAAAGGAGCGTTCTACCTGTTTTATCCGTCCAAGGAACACCTGTTTTATGCGCTGCTTCGCCAGATGCATACCGAATTGTACGGCCCGGCCATGGAGCTGCTGGAACAGCCCAAGGGCACGCCCGCACAGCAGCTGACTTGCGCCATTCTGGAAGGCTGCCGTGCGCTGGATGAAAGCGGACTGTGCCGTTTCTGGGAGCAGGATGCGCCGGAAATTCTGTGCGCCATCCCGTCAGAAGAACGCAGGGCGCAACAGGAGCAGGAATATGCGGTGTTCCGCCGGTTCCTGGCGCAGAACAAAGCGGCGGATATCCCGGAGGAACAGGCCATGAACGCCCTGCGCAGCCTGATTTTGACCGTACCCATGCGTAAAAAGCTGGGCGAGGATTATCCGCAGATACTGCTATGGATGGCCCAGGCATCTGTGCACAGATTTTTGGTTGAAGTGTGCCATGAGGAATCATGGCATTTTTATGCACCTGAAAGTTAGAAACGGCTAACAATAAACGGAGGTACTCTATGAACCTGAATTCCAAAAAACTGACCATCCCGGATCTGATTTCTGTTGGTGTGTTCACCGCCATCTATTTTGTGCTGGTGACTATTGCCACCTTCAGCTGTGCGCTGCTGCCGGGTGTTGGCAACATTTTGCTGCCGGCAGTGGCGGCGTTGATCTCCGGCAGCGTGTATATGCTGCTGGCCGCCAAGCTGCAGAAGTTTGGCGGCATCAGCATCATGGGTCTTGTCATGGGCCTGTTCTTTTTTGTGTCTGGTCACTTTGTGTTGTCCTTTGCCGCCAACATCGTTTGCGGCGTGCTGGCAGACTGGGTGGCAAGCCGCAGCCAGTACCGCAGCAAAAAGGTGCTGCTGGCCAGCTATGTCATCTTTTCGTATGGTCTCACCGGCCCGATCCTGCCGCTGTGGTTCATGAAGGATGCCTACATTGCTAACCTGACCGCCCGCGGCAAGGATGCCGCCTACATCGATACGCTGTTTGCGCCCATCAACAACGGCGGTTTCGTTGCGGCTATGGCGGCGATTTTGGTCTGCGCCGTGCTGGGCGGGCTGTTCGGCCAGCGCATGATGAAAAAGCACTTTGAGAAAGCGGGGATCGTGGCATGAGATTCCGCATGGACCACGTGCCAAGCTGTATTTGCTGCTGCTGGCCAACCTGATGCTCTTTTTCCATGTTGGGACTGGGGCCGAGGCGGTAGCGACCGGGTTGTTCCTGCTGCTGTTTTTCCTCTCCGGGCACACTCGCACCGGCATCCGGTTGAGTGTGGTCTACTTTGGCCTGCTGGCCATTGATCTGTTTGTGGTGCCGCTGGCAGGGGAGGGCATTCTACTCAATCTGCTGTCGCTGGTGTCGGTGGGCATCCGCATGATGCTGCCCTGCATTATCACCGGTGCGTATGCGTTCTCGACCACGACCATCGGCGAGCTGACCGCCGCCCTGCGCCGGATGCACGTGCCGGAGAGCGTCATCATCCCGTGCGCCGTTGTGGTGCGGTTCTTCCCTACCGTACAGGAGGACTACCACCAGATTCACAACGCCATGGCCCTGCACGGCATCGCTGAGGGCAAGGGGGCTCTGTTGCTGCACCCGATGCAGTCATTGGAATACATCCTCATGCCGCTGCTGATGAACGGCAACAATGTCGCGCAGGACCTCTCGGTAGCGGCACTGACTAAAGGCATCGGCCTGCCGGGCACCCATACCTGCATGACCGAGCTGCACCTGACTGTGTGGGATTTCATCTACCCGGCACTGTGTACGCTGCCGCTGCTGTGGAAGGGGGGTATACTGCTGTGAGAACACTGGTGGAAAGCAACAATGTTTCCTTTGCTTATCAGAACAGCACAGAACCGGCGTTGCAGGATATCTCACTGCGGATTCGGCCCGGTGAGTGCGTGTTGTTCTGTGGTCGAAGCGGCTGCGGTAAAACGACCTTTTCCCGCCTGCTGAATGGCCTTGCCCGATGTTTTATCCCGGAGAACTGACCGGCAGCTGTACGGTGAGCGGTTTGCTGGCAGGGAGCGCAGCCATTGAGCAGTATGTACCACTGGTGGGCAGCGTGTTTCAGAACCCCAAAACGCAGTATTTCAATGTGGACACCACAGCAGAATTGGCCTTCCCCTGTGAAAACAGCGGGATGCCGCCCACAGCCATCCGTCAGAGAGTACAGGAAGTGGTGGCACAGTTCCATCTGGAAGCTCTCATGGATCGCAGTGTGTTCAAGATCTCCGGCGGCGAAAAGCAGCGGGTGGCCTTTGCAGCGGCCTGTATGCTTGGTCCGAAGCTGTTGGTGCTGGACGAACCCACCAGCAATTTGGATGCCGGGGCCATCCGGCAGCTGCACGATATGATCGCCGCAATGAAGCAGGTGGGCATGACCATTGTGCTGGCCGAACACCGGTTGGCCTGGGTGCAGGATGTGGTGGACCGCTACTTCTTTTTTGAGGCGGGGCAGCTGACAGCCGTCTGGACGGCTGCGGACTTTGCCGCCCTGCCGGAAACGACCTTGCAGAACGCAGGTCTGCGCGCCCGGGACCTGACTGCGTGTCGGGAGAAGTTGCGGCAAAAAACGACGATGCAATGCACCGGGGTGCCGATATTGGAAGTGCAGAACCTGACCCTTGGTTACCACAGGCGCAACCTCATCCGGGCGCTTCCAGATATGAGCTTTGCTGCCGGGGAGATCGTGGGCCTGATGGGGCATAACGGCATTGGTAAAAGCACCCTGGCCAAAAACTCTCTGCGGCCTGATGGAGCCGCTGGGCGGGCAGATTCTGTGGGAGGGCAAGACGGCCAACGCAAGGACCCGCCTGCACAAAAGCTTTCTGGTCATGCAGGATGTGAACTACCAGCTGTTCAGTGACAGCGTGCGGGAAGAAATTCTGCTGGGAGCAGCCCACCCGAAACTGGTGGATACCGTGATGCAGGCGCTGGGTCTGAACGGCCTTGCCGACCGCCACCCCATGAGCCTTCCGGCGGGCAGAAGCAGCGGGTCGTAGTGGCAGCAGCCATGCTGAGCGACAAACCACTCATTCTGCTGGACGAACCAACCAGCGGTCTGGACCGTGGCAATATGGAACAGGTCGGGCGGCTATTGCAGCAACTCAAAACACAGGGCAAGACCATTGTGGTCATTACACACGATGAAGAACTGGCCGCCGACTGGTGCGACCGTATTATAGCCCTGCAGGATTGATGGCAAGTTGGCTTTTTCGTGCAACGGCAATAACGCTGAATTGCATGTTGCAAAGATGTTGTTTGAATGGCTGCACTATTTTTTGATTTGCGATATAAAGGAGAATGGAAAATGGAATACCATGCAAATGACTGGCTGGGCCGGTGGCAGAATTTTGAAGCCTATCTCACGAGCAGTGATCCGTATCTGACCCGTGCATGGCAGGATGCCGAGACAGCTGCCGCAGCAATGCCCATGTTCTGCGGCGGAGTAAAGGTCTTCTGGCAGAGAGCCTGCGTGACCACTAGTCCGGAAAATCCGCACACCCTCGGCGGTTGGAACATCACTCTGGCGGTAGGGGAGAAACTTTGCATCGAGTGGCTGGACGAAGATGGCGCAAGTCTGGGCAAGGCGGTGTATCATCTGGAAAGCATGTTGGAAAAAGGTCTGGAAGGCAAGGAAAACGCTCTGTTTGTGGCGGAAGATATGCCGGAAAACTGGCCCTTCCGCTGCCTGTTGGCCATGGAACCCATGCCGCCCCGCACGGCCCGCCAGACCGGCGGCCTGCTGAGCCACCTGCACTTCCAGTATGCCAGCCAGCGAAACCTGCTTGTGGACCCGGAGACCCAGAAACTGCACAATCCCATGTGGTATGCCACCGTCTGCGATGGAGATGGTACTTTGCTGGAAAAGTGCAACATTGTGCGTGCGCTGCACCGCCTGCCCCTGTGGGCAGAGCTGCCGGAGAAATAAAAAAAGGGGCTGTTGCACAGCCCCCCCAAAAAAAGAAAGACCGAAGTAAAAGCCCCAAAAGTTTTTTCTTCTTTCTCCTTCATCATAAAAGCGATCCCCACAGTCCGTTTAACTCAGTTTTTGCGGCTGTGGGGATTGCTTTTTCTCAGTAGCGGCAGGTAAGCAATTTATTCATGGTGAACCTCATTTCTACATCAAATGGTGTCTGTTCGGATGTCCTAAACCCTGCCATAAAACCGGTGGTTGATTTGTCCATTGGGCTTTGTTTTGCCCGTCTGCACATTTTTGCACACTTTTTGCATACCCGAATAGCTGGATAACGGTTGCAAAGCATTACACTGTATGCAAACAATGCGGTGTGCGCAAAGGCGTATTTTGCGATGATGCGATAAAATAACGTTTCTTCGAACTTTTGAAATTTGACGAATGATGCGCCTTGGATTCTTTTAATCAGGGTGTCCGGGATTCGAATTCCCGCGGGCACACCAAAAAGCACCAGACAAATTTTTGTCCGGTGCTTTTTTGTTGTGTCATTCAAGATTCTCAACATTGTGATTCCTTTTTGGCTGCTTAGCCCGCTTTTCATTTTCTCCAGATCATCACCCCCATCCAGAACAGGTTGGCGAAGATCCTGTCGGTGCCGGTGGCCACCATGGCCGGGAACAATGCCCAGGACAGCACCACCCGATGGCAATATGCCCCAGCATCTGCCGCGTTCCTGGAATACATTCGCTCTCGGCTGGGGGATGCCTTTTGCTGATTTCACCCATACCAACAACAAACACCGTGCCGCCATGCAGGGGGTTCTCCTGCTTGCGGCACGGTGCTTTGTTGTATCAGGCTATTGTCGGGTTATTGTTTCTTTTTGGCTAGCTGTCTGCCCACGGCCCACAGCCAATCCAATGCGGCGGCGGCAAGGGCGGGGTACACGATCAGGCCGAACAGCTGGTACCAGGTGGGGATAAAGTAATCTGCCCCGCCCGGCAGGGTGCTGGCGGCGTTCAGGGTAATGCTTTGCGGAGTAAAGGTCAGGCCCACGGTCTTGTTTTCATCGGGGCTGCAGGGATCCAGCCGCAGTGCCACGATCTGGGTGCGCGGCAGGGTGTACACATAGGTGCCGTCTGCCAGCACTTTGGGGAAGACGCGGCGGTCCTGGCTGTAGGGCTCCCCCGTTTTTGTGGTGTAATACAGGCACATTTCGCGGGAATCGCCGTCAAACTCCACGTTGTAGCTCACGGTACGCACCACGCGGCCGGATACATCCTCCAAAATCATCTGCGGGTCGCCGCCTGTGGTAATCAGCTGGCCCTGGGGTGCGCTGTTCTCCCCCGGCTCCCCCCAGGTCAGCTCGGCCAGCTGCCAGCTTTCAATGGGGATCGAGGTTTCAGTCAGGGTGCCTTTTGCCTTGGCGGAGCTGTCCCCCGCAAAGGCCACCGCACCCTGCACCAGCCAGAACACCAGCGCCGCGCACCAGCACAGCACCGGCAAGGCAAAGCGATGGGCAAACAGTCGGTTCAGGCGGCTTTTCCATGTCATCTCTTTCATTGGGCCGCCTCCTTGCTCATCTGCATTGTGACCGGCTCATACCCGGCATCCGTTACGCGGTAGAGCAGGGTCTGCCCCGCCTGCGCAGCGGCCAGGTGGTCGGTAAACAGGTTCTGATAGCTCTGCACAAAGATATCGTCGATCTTTTGCAGGTAAAGCACCGTACAGCCGTTGGCACGCACGGTTTCATCCAGGCGTTCAGCGGTGTAGGGGTGGTAGTAGCGCTGCTTCACGCCCTCCTCCTGCGGTTCCAGCTCCGGCAGGCCGAAGGTTCCGCCGCCGCCCTCCTGCGTGGCCCCCACGCCGGAGTAATCCACTAGGACGGGGTAAAAATCAAACACGGCAGAGAACCAGTGTTCGCCGTTATCCCCCTGGCTGACAAAAAACACGCGGTCGTTTTCGTTCAGGTAATCGCTGCACAGCCAGTCAGCTTCGGCGCGGGCGGTCTTGCGGTCGGCGAATTCGCCATCCGAGAAGCCCAGCACCGAAAGCTGCGGCAGGATCATGCCGTTCACCCGCACCAGCATGGCGGCGGCCATCAGCAGAACACCGGCCTGGCCCGCCAGGGCAATCCAGCGGCGGGCCGGGGCTTTCTGTTCGCCATCCGCGGTTTGCAGGGCGGTGCTCCAGCAGGCCAGCGCCATAAAGAACCAGCCGATATAGTAGGTATAGATATAGCGGTTATAATCCACCAGCCCCACGGCCTGATCCGGCTTGAAAATAAAGCCATAGCTGAGCGCCAGCATGAGGTTATACCCCACAAAGCATGCAAGGGACAGCACCCCGATGCAGCCAATGCGCAGCTTGAGCTGGCGGCCTCTGGTGCAGATGGCCGCCACCAAGAACACCAGCAGAATCAGCACCACAACATTGCGGCCCTGGCCGATCATGCTCAGCCGACCATCCGAAGTCCAGAACTGGTGGCCCATATCGGCCATGGCTTGGGTGAACTGGCTCTGGCGCTCGGCGTAAAAGCCTCCACCGGCTGGCCCAGCAAAATCTTGATGCCGTTGATGACCACAGCGGACAAGGGGGCGCTGGTTTCGCCGGTGCCGCCCTCGCTGGCACTTTTGGCAACCAGAATGCCCACATAGCGGATGTTCCAGAAATAATAGATCAGCATGGGCGCGGCAAAGCAGGCAATGGCAAAGCCGGTGCGGCGGGCAAGGCCCTTTTTGAAGGGGTGCTCCGCAAACAGCCAGGCATCCACAGCCATCAGCCCCGCCGCCACCAGGGACAGCACAAAGGTGTTGGCCTTGATGTTGGCCGCCAGCGCCAGTACCGGCAGTACGGCCCACTTGGGGCCGCCGGTTTTGCGCAGCGCCAGCCACAGCGCCACAGCGCCGCCCAGTGCAAGGCCCGCGGGCACATCGCCATAGGCAGTCATATAAGTGGTATCCAGATAGATCGTATGGTTATACACCGTCAAAAACCAGGGGGCAAACCAGCAGATTGCTGCCAGCGGCACCGCAATGCGGTACTGGCGGAAGTTCAGCCCGCCCAGCACCGCGGCAAACACGGCGGCGGCCAGCACGTCATACGCCACATAGATCTTCCAGTCTGCATAATGACCCAAAAACTGGAAGAAGTAGGAGAGCAGCGGCAGGCCGGGGTTCTGGGTCTGGGGCCAGGGGGTTCCAAGGGTAGCCAGGGCATACAGGCGGTTATCCGCCTTGGTCACCTTTACGGCGGTAGCCACAGGCTGAGTTCATCATACTTGGTTGCCAGCGGCTGGCGGATGAAAAAGTACACCGCAAATGCCAGCGCCATGCCCCAGAACAGCACCGCCCCCGGTGTAACCAGGCGGCGGTAGGCCGGGCGCTGGCCTTTGTGGGGCACCAGCCCCCACACGCCGCTGCCCGCAAACACCGCCCACAGCAGCACAGTGCCGGGCAGCAGCAGGTTTGCCATGCCCGCAGCCGTCAGCCAGGCAACGGCAATGCCCAGCGCGGTCAGCGGGGCCAGCGCAGCATGCAGGTTACATTTGAGCGTTAGGAACGCGCAGAACAAAAACAGCACCGCCAGCGCGGCAAAGATGCAAAGCAGCTCCATAGAATCACCATTTTATACAACATAAAAGCCCTGCGGGTGTGCCCCCAAGCCATGGGCGCACCGCCCCACAGGGCTCTTTTTTACTTTTTGTGGAAAACATCAACAGCAAGGCAGGCAAACGCAGCCCCCACAGCCGGGGCAAACAACAGCAGCAGCCATTGGCCGCCGTTTGGCACAAAGCGCAGGTACCACGGCTGCGCCGGGTTGAGCACCACGCCGTCCAGCCGGGTAGGCACGCCGCCCACACTGTCCGGGTCAATGCGCAGCCCGGTCACGGTAAGGCCGCCCAGGTCAAAGGTATACTGATTTTCGCCGCTCACGCGGGCAAAAACTTTCTGGGTCTCGCTATACTCGGTCTGGCCGGGGCACAGGTAATACAATGCTACGCTGCCGGGCGGCAGGTAGTGCACGGCGTCCAGCTCCACCGTTTCCAGCCAGGCTTCGCCCCGCCAGATGATGTGCGGGTCGTTGTCGGTGGAAAGATACCAGCCGGGTTCATCCACCGGCGCGGTATGCCATTCATCGTCATCATAATTGACAAAGCTTTCAAATTCCAGGTCATCCGCCGTCAGGGTGCGGGTCACCATAGTGCCGTCTGCTTTATGGTTCAGCATCACAGCGCTGCCCACCAGCACGTACACCAGCCACACAATAACAGCGGCGGCATATGCCAATATCAGCAGCTGCTGGGGGCGCAGCGGGCGGCCCGCACGGGCGGGGGCGGCAAAACGCTTGGTTGGGCGTTTATCTTTCATTGTACCACCCCGCTTTCTGCCACAGCCACCGGGGTAAAGGCGATCGGCTTGCTGCGGCCTTCAAACCGGTAGAGGGTTGCGGGCATATTAGCTTTCAGCCCGCCTTCGAACCGGCTGCTGAACTCCCGCTCCAGATAGTCGTCCGCGCGGTCGATCAGCAGGTAGTCGATCTGCTTTTCTTCCATATAGGCGGTCAGAGAGTCTGCGGTGCAGACCGCCTCAAAGTCATACAAGGTCCAGTTCAGGCTTTCCACCAGGTTCATAAAGTCGGAGTCCCACCGGCTGGAATAATCATCGTTGCCCCACCAGGTACCGCCATAGCCGTTGACCACCTTGGCGGTCAGCTCATACTTATAGTAATACCAGCGGGTGGCATCATCGCCCTGACTGATGACCAGCACGCGGTCCGGCCAGTCCAGCACGGTGTTCATTGCTTCAGCGCGGTTCTTTACATCGCGGCGCAGGGTGTACAGGCTGTCGGCGTTGGTCCAGAACCCGGCTGCGGGCACACCGCGCCAGGCAAAAATACCCAGCACTGCCGCAGCGGCCAGCCCCAGCGCCGCCACGGCCCAGCCGCTGCGCCGCGCCGCTCGCCCTGCCCCACCGCAAAGCCCAGCACACAGAAGCCGTACAGCATCCACCCCTGCAGGTAGGGCGCGATATAACGCTCATAGTCCTTCAAGGCGGAGCCTTCGGCCTCGGAGAAATTGTAGAAGTACAAAATCAGGTGGAAGAGATACAGCGCGGCAAAGCAGAACGCCCCGCCTACAAAGCCAACCACGGTGCGGCGGCGTGCGGCACCGGCAGGCGCTGCCACAAAGGCCGCCGTGAACAGCAGCAGAATGCAGCTGACGGCCATGATGGGCGCGCCCACCAAACAGACGCGGCGGTACAAAAATGCCTGGCCCATGCTCTGCATGATCTGGGCAAAGCGTTCTTCGCGCCCAATGCCCAGCAGCTGCTTGATGCCGCCGGTCAGCACAGCACCATAGCTCAGGCCCGCGCTGCCCACGCTGGCCCCAGTGGTTTCGGTTGGGGTCACGGCGGCGGTATAGCGGTTCCAGCTGATAAACACCGCCAGCACCACCGCCGCCAGAATACTGCATTTTGCCAGCGATACGCCGAAAATGCGGGCAGGCTTTGTATCCGGGTGCGGCGTACCGAACAGCTGATCCAGCCCGATCAGGAACGTAACGATCAAGGCATAGGCAAAACCGATATCTTTGGTCATGGTCAGCACGGCAAGTGGCATGGCACAGGCAAAAAAGCCGGTTTTGCGCCCGCCCGCCGCGGCATACAGGCACAGGGTTCCGCCAAACAGCAGCGCCAGGGGGGTATCCGCCATGGCGTTGGCGTAAATGGTGGATGGGGTGCCCGCCGGAACCACGCTGAAAAAGAACGGCAGAAGAAAGCCCGCAGCAAACACCAACACAGCACCCGCCCAGTTTTTGCGCGGCATGGCTGCCGCCGGGGCAATGCAGGCCAGGAACAAAATATCCAGCCCGGCCAGGCACTGCCATTCATAAAACTGGCCCGGTACGCGCTGGAAGAGATAGGAAACCAGGCTGGTTGCCGGGTAGGTAAAGCTCGCCGTCAGGTTGATGGGATCCGCCACATACAGCGCAGCGCGCTCCGCCACCATCTTGGGGGCAAGGCCCCAGGCGGTAAATTCATCCCACTGGGTAAACATGGGCTGCTGCAAAGCAAACAGCACCCACAAAAAGCAGCTGCCGCCCACAAACAACAAAAAGCCGGGGCTGAACAGCGCCCGCCGGATAGCCTGCCACCCGGCACGCACCCCAAAGTAGACCCCGCCGGCCAGCCAGACCGCCATGATGATAAAATGGCCGAACTGCAAAAGCCCCAGCAGGGAAAGCAGATACAGCACCACGGCCGACCCGCACAAAGCGGGCAGCGGCAGCAGGGCGGCATCGAACCGGGTGCATGCCGCCACGCACAGACAGCATGCGGAGAAGAACAGCAAAAACAGCAGGCCGAATACAATCTGCACGGTACAGCACCTCCCGGATTGAAATTAAAAAATAATAGAGAATCATGTTGGTGGACCGCCGCCCGGTGGGCGGCTTAGAAAATTGGGACAAGGTAGCATATAAAGGCTGATTCTATATTCGCAGACTATCACGCAAAAGCCGCGAAAAACCGCAGATTTGATCGTGCCGCAGGCACACCGCCATTATTCTTTATTCTTTTAACTATTCTCTATTCTTTTAACTATTCTCTCATATACGCGTAAGCCAGCTCACGCGTATACGACGTACACCGGCCCTACAAAGTAGTGCTGGAAGAGCAGCACAGCGCCAAAAACGGCATAGCAGGCACACAGCGGGGTGATGGCCGTTTCGGCCTTTTCTTCCGTGATGGCGGGGCGGATGGTTTTGCACAGCAGTACGGCCAGGGCGGGCAGCAATGCCAGCCAGACGCAGAGGAAATACCGCGCCTGCAGCCCCACAATGCGCACCATGCCCACCGGGGTATAGGTGATATACATGGCTGCCATGGCACCGGCGGCGTACACCAGCGCCAGCAGCGCCACCCCGCCCACGCGGCGGCGGGTGGGGAACGCATCGGCGCGTTTTGGCTGCGCAGCAGCCAGCAGGGCGGCCAACAGCAGCACCAGCGGGCCGGTCAGGTTCAAAAAGCTGATGGGCAGGTCCTTCCAGCCGAACAGGCCGAGCTGCCCAATAAAGAAATCATTCTCTCCCAGGGTCCCCCAGAACGCAGCAATGGTCCGCAGAGGGTTGCGCAGCACAAAGGCCAACTGTTCACCGCCGTTTACCGTGCTGCCGCCCTGGCGCTCAATCATGGGATAGTTATAGCGGAACGCCGTTCCGTACCATTCCGTCAGCAGGGTAACGGCCATAGCACCGCCAAAGCCGCCCAGCGCCCACAGCGGGCGGCGTCCCTTGGCGTGCCATTCCCGCTTTGCCACCAAAAAGATAGGCAGCACCCACAAAAGGTTCAGGTACGGTTTAGCGATATTGACAAAGATGCAGGCGGCGGTGTAAATGCCCGCCGTTTGGGTGTTCCACTCCTTGCGGGTCAGCAGGGCAAGCATCAGGTAATAGCAGCCCAGCAGGGTTGCATCATAGCTCAGCGACGACCCCATAAAAAGCGACATCGGCAGCAGCATAATGGCCGCAAAGGCCGGGCGGTAACGCTCCGCTTTGGCCAGCGCCAACGCGCACAACAGCGTGTAGGCCAGCAGGTTGACGATGCGCCCGCCATACAGGCAGCCCAGCGCGCCAAAGCCCAGCAGGCGTGCCAGCGCCATACCAACCGCACCCGGCAGGAATGGAATGACCAGAAAGCTGACCGGCTCGCTGACCGGGTCCGGCACAGAATCCCGCACATCGTGCGCCAGGTACAGGGCAAAGCTATCCGCCATGCTCTGCACTGCGCCGTCCTTGCCGTATTGCTTCAGGGCATAGCCCGCGGTGTTATAGGCTTTTTCCGCCCCGGTATCGGGGTCAGTGCCCACACCGGCAGAGGTATGCGCATTCACCCATGCACCGGGGAACGCTTCCAGCAGGTAGGCCACATCGTCCGGGTAGGTGCGGGAAGCATCAAAATCAAAGTGCCCGGTGGAGATGGCATAGGTGCGCAGGTAATGGTCGGCTTCGTCCGGCGTTTGCAGCGGCGGGTTGGCAAATGCAAGCAGCAGCCCGCACAAAAAGATGCACACGGCCCCTTTTGCCGCAAATCCTTTTGCAAACCGCCGCACACAATACCCGGCCAGCAGACATACTTCCAGAAAGGCCGCACACCCCAGTGTAACCACCAGGGGGACACACGGTTATCCAGCCCAAAGAACACCCGCCAGTAATAGGCCCACAGCACGCCGCACACGGCGGCGCACAGCACAGCCAGCCCCCACCGCACAGCGGCGGGCAGCTTTTGTAATTTTATTGGCATAAAACTTCCTTACAACCGCCCTTACAGAATGTACTGGCCGACCTTGTACTGATCCAGGTTGCCGCGCAGGAACTCAATGGTTTCGGCAAGGCCCTGTTCAAAGGTATACTGCGGTTTCCAATCGGTCAGGGTGCGCAGCTTGGTGGCATCGCCCAGCAGGCGGTTGACCTCGCTCTTTTCGGGGCGCAGGCGCTCGGCTTCGCAGACGATCCTGGCGCTGGGGTTGATCTGGGCAATCAGCTCATTGGCCAAATCGCCGATGGAATGTTCCACGCCGGTGGCAATGTTGATTTCTTGGCCAATGGCGGCATCGCAGTCCGCAATGGCCATAAAGCCGTGGGCGGTGTCCTTGACATAGTTAAAGTCGCGGGTGGGGGTCAGGCTGCCCAGCTTGATTTCCTGCTGGCGGCCAGCAGCTGGGTGATGATGGTCGGGATAATGGCGCGTCCGCTCTGGCGCGGGCCGTAGGTGTTGAACGGGCGCACGATGGTGACGGGCAGGTCAAAGCTGCGGTAGAAGCTCTCGGCCAGGCGGTCCGCGCCGATCTTGGTGGCAGAGTAGGGGCTCTGGCCCTGGAACGGGTGGTGCTCGTCAATGGGCACATACTGGGCGGTGCCGTACACTTCGCTGGTGGAAGTAACCATCACGCGCTGGGTGCCCAGCTCGCGGGCGGCGTTCAGCACGTTCAGGGTGCCCTTGATGTTGGTATCCACATAGCTGTCCGGGCTGTGGTAGCTGAACGGAATGGCAATCAGGGCAGCCAGATGGAACACGCGCTCCTGCCCGCGCATGGCAGTACGCACGCCGTTGGGGTCACGTACATCGCCCATAAAGATATCCATTTCATTGCGGATCTCCGGGGGCAGGGTATCGATCCAGCCCAGGGAACCAAACGAGTTATACAGGCAGAAAGCACGCACTTTCTCGCCGCTTTTTACCAGCTCTTCGGCCAGATGGCTGCCGATAAAGCCATCGGCACCGGTCACCATAACGGTATGGGACATTGTAAAAACACTCCTTTTTATATGGCAATACCGCCCGCAGGGCAGAACAATCCAATTATTACAAAATAGTATAACCGATTTGCGGCCTGATTTCAACCAATGCCCCGCCCAGCGTGCGAAAAAGTGCCGGGCCTGCCGCGGATTAGGGTAGGCCTACATTAAATTTATATAAAGATTATTCCGTTTGTATCAAAGAGTTCGGCAATATGTTATAATAGGATAAATACAGTGCTGGGCCGCCTTGCCGCATTCCCTGCCCTGTAGTGGAAAGGAGCCTGCACCCATGCCGCAACGCGAACCTGCCCTGCTTTGGCTGCGGGACTGCGCCCTGACCGCATTGGTTCTTGCGCTGTGTACGCTGACAAGCTGGGTATTTTCCGGCTGGATTTTGTTTCTTCCAACTATATCCTGACCTATATCCTGGGCGTCATGTATATCAACGTCTTTACATCGGGGTTGGTGTACGGCGTTGTGGCTTCGCTGTTCTCGGTGATGCTGGTCAACTATATGTTCATTGACCCCTTTATGCAGTTCCGCATCCGGTCAGACGACATGGTAACGGCAGTGGTCATGCTCTGCGTTTCGCTGCTCTGCTCCTCGCTGACGGGGCGTATCAAGGTACAGGCCGCCCAAAGCGAGCGCAAAGCCTACGCTTCGCAGGTGCTGCTGGAAGCCAGTCGCAGCCTGTTGGGGGCCGAGGACCCTGACACCATTCTGCGGATAACGGCCACCCAGCTGGGCAAGCTGTTGGAGCGCCCGGTCTGCTTTGCCCCCGCACCGGAGCACATTGCACCGGGAACCCTGATTCTGCCCCCTCCCGCCCAGACGGATTACCGCAGTTGCCCGGCGCTGCATGAGTTCAGCACCTATGAGCACAATCTGGCATTATCCATCCTGGATGTGTGTTCCCTGGCGCTGGAAAAAGAAGCTCCAACCGCGCCCGGCGCGAAATTGAGGAAGCCGCCCGCCAGGAACAGCTGCGCGCCAACCTGCTGCGCAGCATTAGCCATGACCTGCGCACCCCGCTGACAAGCATTTCCGGCAACGCGCTGATTTTGACCGAGAAAAATCCCCTGCTGACCGAGGAAAAGCGCCGGGAGCTTTCTGCCGCAATTTATGAGGACGCCAACTGGCTGAACCATCTGGTGGAAAATCTGCTTTCCATCACCCGGATGGAGAACGGCCAGGTAAACCTGCGCATTCAGCCGGAGCTGATTCAAGACATTTTTGACGATGTACTGGCTCATTTAGACCATGACGCCGCCCGCCACACCATTGTGACCAACGTGGCGGATGACCTGCTGATGGCCGATATGGACGCCCAGCTGATCGAGCAGGTGCTGGTGAACCTCATCAACAACGCCATCAAATATACCCCCGAACATTCCCGCATCGAGCTTTTCGCCGCACCGGAGGGTAAATTTGTCCGCATCTGCGTAACGGATGACGGCCCCGGCATCCCGGAAGAAAGCCGGGACAAGCTGTTTGATATGTTTTATACCCTTGGCAAAACCCGCAGCGATGGCCGCCGCGGGCTGGGTCTTGGGCTGGCCTTGTGCCGTTCCATTGTTGCCGCCCATGGCGGTGTGATCGATGTACAGAACGCTGCACCGCACGGTGCCTGCTTCCGTTTTACACTCCCGCGAACTGAGGTGACCCTGTATGAATAAACCGCTGATCCTTGTGGTGGAGGATGACCCGGCTGTTGCACGGCTGATCTCCACCACACTGGAAACCCGCAATTATCAGTACCACCGTGTACAGAACGGAGCCGGTGCCCTGTTGGAAGCTGCTTCGGCACGGCCGGATGTAATTTTGCTGGACCTTGGCCTGCCGGATATGGACGGTATTGATGTGATCCGCAAGATTCGCGGATGGAGCAATGTGCCCATTCTGGTGGTTTCGGCCCGCAGTGATGATACCGACAAAGTATCCGCCCTGGATGCCGGTGCAGATGATTACCTGACCAAGCCGTTTAGCGTGGAGGAGCTTTTGGCCCGGCTGCGCGTGGCGCTGCGCCGTGTGCGGTATGATACTTCCCGCGCAGGTGACCAGGCCAGCATATACGAGAACGGAGAACTGCGCATTGACTATGCCGCAGGCTGTGTGTACCGCGGCGGAACGGAGATTCACCTGACCCCCATTGAGTACAAGCTGATCTGCGTGCTGGCCAAGAACACCGGCAAAGTGCTGACCCACAACTATCTGCTGAACGAAGTCTGGGGCAGCCCGGCTGCATCGGACACACCGTCCCTGCGCGTGTTTATGGCAACGCTGCGCAAAAAAATTGAGGAAGACTCCAGCCACCCCCGCTATATCCAGACCCACATCGGCATTGGTTACCGCATGATCCGCCAGTAAAGTTTGGGGCAACACCGCACAATTCCCGCCTTGCGGCTTAAGCACCGCTCCGGCAGCTGCGGCACGGCATCTGCGTTGCCAAAATGCTCGATAATGTCGGGTTGCGGTACCCGCATCGTGCTTCGGGGGCAAA
>ENA-OQED01000418-OQED01000418.1-human-gut-metagenome-genome-assembly--contig:-NODE-418-length-16773-cov-1.165806_pt1 | contig 16773 bp, 16 predicted proteins | sample MGYA00242790_ERZ504625 | MGnify/ENA primary metagenome ERZ504625 (study PRJEB26092, sample SAMD00036345) | human gut metagenome | host: Homo sapiens | study: EMG produced TPA metagenomics assembly of...
ATTTTTTCGAAAAGGGTGTCAATATGTAAGTGCATTATACAAGGCAACCAACCCGATCTTATCCCCGCACAGCCATATGATATACTTCTTTATAAGAAATCCCTGTTTTTTCACAAAGTTTTTTTACGCTTTCGTATTCCGGATAATAATATTCCTGTCCGTCAAAAGTGCAGACCTTTCACTTCTACATTTCCCAGCGGGGTTGTAACCGTTCTTTTCTCTCTTTTCAGAATGGTTCTCTCCATCTCCTGGCGACGGATCCCAATGGTTGTCGTTTCTCTGAAAATGATCTGCTCCATCGCTGAAACCTGTTCTTTTTTACATAGAACGGTAAGCAGCCATGCCGGACGGTTTTTCTTCATAAATACAGGCATGTAATTGGCCTCTCTGGCTCCTGCCTCATACAGAAGCTCCATAACATAGCCAAGCGTTTCTCCTGTACAGTCATCAATGTTGGATTCCAGCTTTATAATGGTGTCTATTCCCGTACAAGCATCATTGCCTGAAGCCTCCTCCCCGGATTCCCGGATCAGCATGGCACGGAGAATTCCCGGGCACTCATACTGGCGCTTGCCTGCTCCGATACCGATCTTCTCCACCGTAAAATCTTCAGGCAGTTTTTCTGATGTAAGGAATGCCGCCACAATGGCTGCTCCTGTAGGCGTTATCAGTTCACCCTGCACCGATGTGATATGCAGCTTCAGCTGATGAGCACTTACAATATTACTTACCGCCGGTACCGGCACCGGAAGGATTCCGTGCTGACAGCGAATCGTTCCGCTACCCTCACAAAGTCTTGGAACGATCACTTCCTCCACATCCAGATCATCCATACAGATTGCAACAGAAAGAATATCCACAATGGAATCCACTGCACCCACTTCATGGAAATGGACCTGATCCACCGGTACATTATGGGCTTTTGCTTCTGCCTCGGCAAGAATCTTAAAAATCCTTTTTCCATAGGATTTCGCACGGTCTGTCATATCCGCATGGTCGATGATCTCCATGATCTCGTTAAGGCCACGATGTTCATGGTGATGGTGTCCGTGGCGGGAATGCATCGTTTCTGTATATGTATGACTGTTTCCATGGGTTTCCTGTACATGATGTTCATGAGAATGGGGATGCTCATGGGCTTCCAGGACTTCATGACTATGTTTATAATGATGTTCCTCATGATCCTGGCTGTGAGAATCTCCATCATGTCCATGCAGATATTTCATATCATGATCATGATTCTCATGATCATGATCCAGTAGTACATCAAAATCACAGGCATCGATCCCTGATTTCATCACACGGCTGATCTTTATGTCGAAACCTTTTACCGGCAGACTTTTAAGAGTTCTCACCAGTTTTTTCTGATCTGCACCCAGATCCAGAAGAGCCGCAACTGTCATATCCCCGCTGATCCCGGAGGTACACTCCAGATATAATTTGTTTCTCATTTATTTTCCCTCCGCAAGCCGATTGATCTGGGTTGCCAGATATCCTGCCCCAAATCCGTTGTCAATATTTACTACTGCAATTCCGTTGGCACAGGAATTGATCATTGTCAGAAGCGCTGACAATCCATGAAAGCTGGCGCCATATCCCACAGAAGTAGGTACCGCGATCACCGGACGTTTCACAAGACCACCCATAACACTTGCCAGCGCACCCTCCATTCCTGCTACCGCAACCACACAGTTAGCCTCCTGGATGGTATCCAGCCTGGAAAAGAGTCTGTGCATACCACTGACTCCCACATCATAGATCCTCTCCACATGTGTGCCGAAATACTCTGCTGTCTGGGCAGCTTCCTCCGCAACAGAAATATCTGCTGTTCCGGCTGTACACACTGCCACCTTTCCGATATGCTCCTTCTCTTTTTCAATCTTCAAAATTCCGGAAACCGGATCATAAATCACATCAGGAAGAACCTTTTTTACCAGTTCATACTGATGTTCTGACGCCCTTGTTCCAAAGACTTCTCCATCTTCCTCATAAAGCTTCTGATAGATATTCAAAAGATGTTCGTCTGCTTTTCTCGCACAGTAAACTACCTCCGCAAAACCGGTCCTCGCTTTTCGGGTAGTATCCAGCTTCGCATAATCCATTTCTTCATATCCCTCTTTTTTCAGAAGGTCCTCTGCATGCTCCACAGAGAGCTGGCCTTTTTTTACCTCTTCAAGGATCTGCTGTAAAGTCATCTTTTTGCCTCCCTGTTTTCTTCGTAATATAATAACACAATAGCCAGACATTTGCATCATTTCCGCAAATCGTCTGCTATCTGCTATTCAAACCGTTCACTGTCCGGTTCTTTTTATTTATGCGACTGCCTGGGCCGCTTTCTGTTCTTTATCTGATCATCTCCGTATATTTGGCCGAGATCTCATCAATATCTCCATATGCGATCAGTTTTCCTTTTTCAAGTATCATTGCTTTATTGCACAAGCGCTGTACCTGTTCCAGAGAATGGGATACAAACAGTACCGTAACGCCCTTATCAAACATACTTAAGACTTTCTTTTCACTCTTTTTCCGGAATTTGGCATCTCCTACAGAAAGGACTTCATCCAGGATCAGGATATCCGGTGATACCAGTGTGGCAATGGAGAATCCAAGTCTTGCCTTCATACCGGAAGAATAATTCTTAATAGGGACATCGATAAATTCCTTCAGTTCAGAAAACTCAACGATCTCATCAAATTTCGATTCCAGAAACTTCTTGGAATATCCGAGCATCGCACCATACAGAAAAATATTCTCACGTCCTGTATACTGCGAATCAAAACCGGCTCCCAGTTCCAGAAGAGGGACCAGACGGCCGTTTCGGACCACCTTGCCTTCGGTAGGCTTGAATACACCGGCAATTACTTTGAGCAGAGTACTTTTTCCTGCTCCGTTAAGTCCCAGGATTCCTACACGGTCACCTTTTTTCACCTCAAAATCAACATTCTGAAGAGCCAGAATTCATTATATTTAATTTCTTTTTTAAGAATTTAATCACGTTAATCCTTCAGGCTGTCTACCTTTTCTTTACTGAGATTAAACTTCATACTTACGTTATCTACAACTACTGCAGGTTTTTCCATATTTTTCTCCTGTTAAATATAAAGGATAAATTCATCCTGTTTCTTCTTGAAACAGAACATTCCGATGGCAATCGTCACAAGGCTGAATACCAGTGCGTATGCCGCATAATGAAGATTCATCGGCTCTCCGAACATTCCCGAACGAAAAACATCGATGGTACAGTACAGCGGATTATATTTCAGGATCCATGAAAAACCACTTTTCAGCAGTCTGGACGGATAATAAAAGATCGCACAGGTATACATGATCAGCATCAGCGCTACTGACCACAGATATTCCATATCTCTGAAAAAAACGCCGATCGTAGCAAGGATCATTCCACACCCATAAGACAGCAGAAATACCAGGATCAACGCGATCGGGATCTGGAGCATATAAAGTGTCGGCTCCACACCAAGTACTGCTCCTACCGGAACCAGCACGATCAGCGAGATCAGGAAGATCACATAGTTAAAAAGTACACTTGACAGCGGATAGAGATATTTTGGCACATAAACTTTCTTGATCATTGCCGAATTCGTTCTTACTGATTTCAATGCCGCTTTTGTGGCACTGGAATAGAATGTGTACAGAAGACGTCCTGTCAGGATATATACAGGAAATGTCCGATCCTTGTTTCCGAACAGGGTACCGAATACGATCGTCAGTACGATCATGGTAAGCAACGGCTCAAGAAGAGACCAGATGATACCAAGATAGGAACGTCTGTACTTCAGTTTGATTCCTTTTTTTACAGCTCTCCCAGAAGAAACCTGTAACGCATAAAAGTATTTACGTATTCTTTCATAGCATCTCCAATATTCAATTTTATTTTTTCACACGGCTGTAAATCATAATATACTATTTTGAGAAATCTGGCAACCTTATTTTCGCCAAAAAAAGGCACGCCAAAGCGTACCTTTTTGAGAAATGTGTTAGTTATGATCTTATCTCTTGATATTGAATGCCCGGAATCCCGGATATACTGCTGCATCGCCAAGCTCTTCCTCAATACGGAGAAGCTGATTATATTTTGCCACACGTTCGCTTCTGGAAGGAGCTCCTGTCTTGATCTGGCAGGTATTCAGTGCCACTGCAAGATCTGCAATGGTTGTATCCTCTGTCTCTCCGGAACGATGGGAAGAAATCGCTGTATAGCCAGCTTTATGTGCCATTTTGATGGCTTCCAGAGTCTCAGATACAGAACCGATCTGATTCAGTTTGATCAGAATAGAATTTCCGCAGCCAAGGCTGATACCTTTCTCAAGACGCTCTGTTTTTGTAACAAACAGGTCATCACCTACAAGCTGTACTTTTCCTCCAAGTTCTTTTGTCATGATCTGCCAGCCTTCCCAGTCTTCCTCATCAAGGCCATCCTCAATAGAGTAGATCGGATATTTTCCGATCAGATTTTTCCAGTGATCAACAAGCTCCGCAGATGTAAATTTCTTTCCGCATTTCGGAAGAACATACTCCCCCTTTTTGTTTCCTTTCCACTCACTGGATGCAGCATCCATGGCAAGTACAAAATCCTTTCCAGGCTCATATCCTGCTTTTTTCACTGCTTCAAGGATGTACTCAATGGCTTCCTCATCGCTTCCAAGGTCTGGTGCAAAACCACCTTCATCTCCAACGCTTGTTGCAAGGCCTTTTTCTTTCAGAAGTGCAGCAAGAGCGTGGAATACCTCCGTACACCAGCGAAGTCCCTCTTTAAAGCTTGGTGCTCCTGCCGGCATGATCATGAATTCCTGAACATCAACGGTATTCGCAGCATGTGCACCACCGTTTAGGATATTCATCATCGGAACCGGAAGTCTGTTTCCGTTCACCCCACCAAGAAATCTGTAAAGGGGGATGTCAAGAGAAATCGCAGCCGCACGTGCGCACGCAATAGAAACCGCAAGAATGGCATTTGCGCCCAGTTTTGATTTGTCCTTTGTTCCATCTGCTTTGAGCATGGCAGCATCCACTGCATAAATATCAGATGCATCCATTCCTGCCAGCGCATCATTAATTACTGTATTGATATTTTCAATGGCCTTCGAAACACCTTTTCCTCCAAAACGGCTTTTATCCTGATCTCTCAGCTCAAGTGCTTCGAATTCTCCTGTGGACGCTCCGCTTGGTGCTGCTCCTCTTCCGACCGTTCCATCTGCCAGATACACCTCTGCCTCTACGGTCGGATTTCCTCTTGAATCAATAATCTCTCTTCCAATGACCTTCTCAATCTCTAAATAATCCATTTGATATTTATCCTCCTGTCTGGTCTTTTCGCCCTGTCCGTAACTCCTGTTCAGGCCGCATTTTGTCAGGGGATACGGCCCGCCACAAATTTTACACATTAGTTAGAATCCGCTAACTGTTTACAAGTTTACTATATCTAACTTTAACAGTCAAGAGGAGTTATTGCCATTTTTTTTCTCAATTACTCTTCTGATATTTCCATGTTTTTTCAGAACATTCCGCAGGATGTTGCGAATTTTACTTATTGACAAGGCTTTACTACTTATGATATCATAACCGCCGGTATCAAGCGGATATTCGTAAACCGCTCTGCTGCCTGCTTACAGCCAAATAACTGCTTCGCAGTTTGATTTGGTCAAAAAACCGATATGGTTTATGACAAAATCCTGTCATATATTGGAAACGCACATTCTCCTGAATGATTAACGAACAACACATGCTCTGAGGTTTTACATTATCACTTAATCATTTTAAAGGAGGATTTTTATGCCAAAAAACAAATTTCAGGAAGTTATCTTTACCCTTATCATGGTATTTTTTATGGTTTACGCCATGATCTGCTACAACATTTCCCTGAACACAGGGAGTATGACAAACCGTGTGTTCCTTGACGCTTTTCATGAGCTGGTGATCATGGGACCGATCGCATTTATCCTTGACTTCTTTATTGTATCCAAGCTTGCTTTTGGTTGTGCAATGCGCATGGTAGATTTCAAAAGCTGTCATCCCTTCAGCAAGATCCTTGCGATCTCCGTTCCTTCCGTTGCTTTCATGTGCCCGTTAATGAGTCTTGCCGCAACCATTCTCTTTAAGGATGCAGGAAATCAGTTCGTAGCTGTATGGCTTCAGACAACCGCATTCAACTTCCCGATGGCATTCTTCTGGCAGCTGATCTATGCAGGTCCGATCGTACGTTTTATTTTCAGACATATCTTTCCTGAAAAGGAAAACGTAAAAGAAGCGACAGCAACTATGTAAAATTAAAGAAAGCACATTGCTATGGTTGAACCACCCCAAAAGTCATACTTTCCGGTGGCGGCTCATTCCATACAATGTGCTTTTTATTTTTCACGCGAATCTTTCTCATCGGATCTTCGAATCTCTCAGACTGTTTTCTTTAATTCAGGCATCTTAAGTATCTTCACGATCAGCGGGATCACCATAATGACCCAGACTATCGGTTCTGCCACGATCACGCCGGTATATCCGAGAAGTGGCACCAGAGTCACCGCGATCACTACTTTTCCGATCATCTCCAGCGCACTGGAAACCAAAGGGATCACCGTTTCTCCAAGGCCCTGCATAGCATTTCTGAGGACACTGATCACAGCCGTTACGAAATAAAAGATCGTATCAAATTTAAGATAATTGGCGGCATTGCGGATCACCGTTTCATTATGGCTCCCTGTGACCAGATAGATCAGCTGTTTTCCAATGGTAAAACTGAAGATCACAGTCATCACGGACCAGATACAGGTATACAGAACTGCAAGACCGATTCCATGGCGTACCCGGTCCATCCTCCCTGCACCTGCGTTCTGTCCGCAGAAGATTGCCATAGTCTGCCCGAACACGCCAAACATGATCATAAACATTTCCGTGATCTTACGGGCTGCTGTATGTGCCACGATGATATCTCTTCCCAGCCGATTGATGGAGGTCTGAAGTGCCAGTGTACCAAGATTTACAAGAGAGCTTACAAGTCCCATAGAAAGTCCGGCACTCAGCATATTTTTCATCATATTTCTTTCGAGACCGAAAAAATCCTCTTTTTTCAGCCGTAGGATCTCATACCTGCGGATCATGTAAAACCAGCATATAAGAAATGCCAGCGTCTGTGAAAGTACCGTGGCAACGGCAGCTCCCTGAACTCCTGCTTTTACTACCAGAATAAAAAACAGATCTCCTGCGATATTTAAAGTTACAGACACCGCCAGGATCACAAGAGGCGTCACCGTATCCCCAAGTGCGCGCAGAGATGCCGCGCAGGTATCATAAAGAAACGTTGCCAGCATACCTGCGATAATAATAAAGATATACTGCCTGGCAGTTCCCGTCAAATGATCCGGAACATTCAGGAACCTCAGGATCGGATGCAGAAACAAAAGTCCCAAAACAGTCAGGATCAGAGAAATCACGCTGCCCATTACAAGAGACAGCGCAAAAGATTTTCGTACTTCTTCCCGGTTTCCGGCACCGAATTTCTGTGCGGTGACAATGGCAAATCCATTTGCAAGGCCCATCAGAAAACCTATGATCAGCCCGCTTAAAGGACTGGTGGCCCCTACTGCCGCCAGCGCATCTTCTTTAAGAAAGCTTCCCACGATCCGGGTATCTGCCAGGCTGTACGTCAGCTGCAAGAGATTTCCCAGAAATACAGGAAGCGCAAAGGACAGGATCAATGTGGAAGGCTTCCCTTTTGTCAAGTCTTTCATGTCATCCTCCCTCAGTCAACGATATCATTCTGAAAACGAGAAAGATGCTCATAAGGAAGGATCATCCTTCCGCGGAACAGTCCGCAGCCATCATTGATCAGGCTGTTGTTTACCGCACCAAACATATTAACATCCAGCGCAGCAAGATCCAGTCCAAGAAGTCGCATACCCCGCTCATAAGCCTCATCAAAATAGATACATTCCCCCTGGGGAATCGCGTCCCTTCTCCTGCGTTCACTTTCCTGTTTTTTCTCATAGCTTAAATGGTTGGCGGAACCAATCTCCGCAACATCATCCATGTCTTTGGTCCGCAGCTGTACTTCCATATAGCTTCGGGAACTGTTATCATAAAACGTGATATGCAGGGACTGATAATCATCCTCACTGTTATTACAGATGTAATCCCTATAATAAGGCTTTGCTTCCCTGCTGAGCAGTGGCGATGTACTTTCCTGCACTCCTCTGGCCGGCTCTGCGGTAAATCCTCTTTCTTCCAGAAATCCCGGAAGTATATTGGCGATCTCATAAAGATAACGAAGCTCTTCTTCTCTGACATTCTCACCATTTTTCAGATGACATCTGGGCATGGCGATAACGATCCTGTAAGCAATAAAATCGCGGAAACAGCTTAACCGTTCCTTGATCTGGGATACGGAAGGATATTCCCCATATTCTTTATAGTAGTCATAAATAAATTCTACTACATATCCGTTAAATTTTTCCTCCGCACGGATCAGGGATTTGATTCTTCCCTTGAAGGTAAACGCCAGAAACGGATATTCCCCTGCCATATATTTATAAAATTCCCGGATCTTCTGAGACTGGGCAGTGAGGAAATCATTATGCTCCAGAAGCTCCTGGATCTGGATCAAAAAAATTACAGTGTACCAGATCGATCTCATTATGTTTTTCCTTCGCCTCTGTCCTAAGATCCCGAATGTATTTCTTCAGTATCCGGAGAAGAGTATCTCCGGAATACAGATAATCGTTTAATGTTATCATTTGTGTTTCTCTTTTCTATTTTGGTCTTTTCAGGATCACATATTTACAACAACTGCTGGATGATCTGTGTTCCTGTCTTTTATTTATTTCAGTTTTTCATGGAAAAACTCTGCGATCCGGTTCCACACCTCATCCTGGAAAAACTGGATATCTGCATGGTCTGCACCATCCAGTGTCAGCAAAGTGACATCACAGTCTTTTTTTCTCCAGAAGTCCGTATAAAGTTTCCGACTGAACATAAGGAACGACCTGATCGCAGTTGCCATGGATGATCAGAAATGGCGGTGCATCCTTCGTAACCTTGGAAACCGGACTGCTCTGGTATGCCTTTTCTTTATTTAACATGGAATTAAATCCAAGCAGAAGGGATTCTGCGGAAGAAGCACATTTTTCTGCAGATTCACACGGAAATGCGGAAAGATCCGTAGGCGGATACCATGGGCAGGCAGCCTGTACCTTACTGGATTCTTCCAGATACTCTCCCACATCCAGAGCCGGATCATTGTCCAGCGCAGCCATACAGGTAAGATATCCTCCGGCAGACTCTCCCATAACTCCTATCTGCTCTTTGTTGATGCGGAACCGGTCTGCATGGGCTTTCAGATAACGGATAGCTGCCTTTACATCCTGCAGCGGCATGGGATACGGGCCCTGATTAGAAGTACGATACTCCACACTTGCCACTACAAAGCCACTGGATGCCAGTCTGCTCAGATAAAGATTATGTGCGGATTTATCCATCATCAGCCATGCGCCTCCACAGATCCAGAGGATGCAGGGATAGATTTTTCCATCTTTTGTTTCCGGGTAGATGATATCCAGTTTCAGATCCCGCCTGCAATGTCCGAACCAGGAATCCACCTGTGCGTAAGTAATATCATTTACTGTAATATACTGAGGCTTCTCTACTGAAAGCTTCAGTGTCTTTTTTTCTGCTTTTATCATAATCTATCTACCTCTTTTCTTCTGATCATTTTAGTTTGTCTTTGAAATATTTTTCTTCTATTTTATCACAATACTGCTTTTTCTGCTTTTATTTTTCGGAGAAAAAGCACTCTTTTTCTGCAAAAGAAATATCTGCATTCTCATTTACAGACATGCCTTACCGCAGGATCTCGTCAATGGTGGAAACGGTACTGAAAGATCCTTTATTCCTTGAAATGATCTCTTTTACTTTCTGCAGTTCAAAATAATTTACATAGCAGATCAAAGTCTTGTTCTCTCCTGCGATCACGCCGGAAGAGTTGATGATGGTACAGGTTTTATTCAGTTCCTCCTTAATATCACAGATGATCGCATCAGGATCCTTTGTGATGATCGTCACCTGTTTCAGTGCCTCAAAATGATCTGTGAAATGATCGATGATGGAAGTCGCCACAATGTATACCAGAAGACTTAAAAGTGCGGAATCTCTGTCAAGAAGTACAAACACAGCTCCATATACACAGGCATTAAATGCGATCAATATGTAGGAAATACTGTAGTCCTTTCCGGAATGATTGTAGATCTTTTTTACAATGATATTGGCAAAGATCTCAGAACCGTCAATACAGCCACCGTTTCGAAGGATCAGAGACAGTCCCACACCAAGGATCGCACCTCCAAAGGCTACTGCAATAAAATGCTCTGTATTCAGCTCAAAAGGGATTTTTTCAAAGTAGGAAAGACCTATTGTGTAGACAACAAAGCCCACGAACGTTTTTACAAAGAAATACTTACCGATAAGAATGACCCCAGCTATGAGAAACGGCAGAAACACAAGCAGCACACATAACGACAGATTATACCCTGTCAGCTTGCTTATGATAATGGCGATTCCGGCAGTTCCGTAATTGATGGCATCATTGGGAAGCAAAATACAGGCAACAAAAAAACTGGCCAGGATCGCTCCCACAATGATCATCAGATAGGAAAACAGGGTTTTGATCTTTTTGTTCATAAAGGCCTCCTCTTTGTAAGTAAAATTGTTTGTCAACAATAACAAAAAGCTGTTATAATAGATTTTCTCTATTACAACAGCTTTGTTTTCCTACTTTTAGAATGGATTTATTATATTATAAGTTTTTTTCTCTGTCAACGCCCTCAGACAATTTCACAGCTTTTCTTTATCAGTAAACCTGTATCCTGCTTTCTCAGATCTGATACCAGCGGATCTCATTAGCTTCCAGATGAAGGTCAAAGCTCTTTCCATCCCCTGTGTAAACCGTAGTGTCCTGTGCTCATAGGTGTTGTTTACCACACAATACTTTTTATTTTTCACATAAGCATGTACTTCCACATTATAATTGGAAGAAAACCAACGATGAAGCTCACCTTCCGCTGCCACTGACCAGAGTACGGCTCTGTAAAGAATACGGCTGTTGCAAAAGCTGTACGGAAGTCCGCTGATATAAACGCCCCGGCCTTTTCCGAGGTTTTTACTGCCATCTGGACTTCCTGATCTTTCTGGATAAGGATCTTCGTATCCGGAAGTGCAAAGATATTCTTTTTCCCCTCACCGAAATCTACGGTTCCGTCTGTATCCTTCAGGATAAAATGATCTTTATGCTCTTCCCAGTTGTATTTATCGGTATTAAGATTAAATCCTCTTTCTTCCTCTACACCAAGGATGTCATCCAGCTGGAAGAATTTTCCCTGCCACTGATGAGCTGCCGGTTCACCGACGCCAATAAAGCCGCCGCCATTATAGACAAATTTCCGCACTGCTGTAAGGATTTCCGGATCTGCCAGTTCTCACCACCGGACTGTGCAGTGTCCGCATCACCTACATTGATGATCACATCAAAATCATTCAGCAGCTCTTTATCCTCACGGATATCGTCAAAGCTGATAAAGGAAACATCAAAAGGCGCACCACTTAATGCCTCGATAATTCCGAAATAGGAATAATTCTGCTTGTAATAGATGGCATGATGTACCATATGGTTGCCCCAGGAGCGCATTTTTCCCCAGCAATTTAAAACTGCCACACGTTTTACGCAGTACGGTGTGGTTCCCTGGATATTGTCGTAGAGCACACGGAATTCCTGGCAGACTTCCTTGATATACTGTACAAAATCCGGAAATTCCAGAGCCAGTTTCAGATAACCGCCGTATCCAATTCTCTGGATCGGACTTCGAAGGATAGCTCTTCTTGCAGTCACCCAGTTTACTTTTGCCTCTTTTACAGGATCCCCGCCCTCATGGAAGGTGTCCGGGAAAAAGTACGGCAGAAATCTTCCCTCTGTATATTTTACATGTTTAATATCACTGAACAAACGTAGGGTCGCTCCGTTTCCGACGCTTCCCACTACCGCATCCAGCCCGATGGAAGCAAACTCATCCATAAAGGGCTCCATACCGATCCAGTGATCACCCATGAACATCATGGCCTCTTTTCCGTATTCATGGACAATGTCTACCATTTCCTTTGCAAGCTTCGCCACTTCCCGTCTCTGGAAAGCCTGGAAATCTTTAAATTCTTTTGATGGGATACGGTAGGTGTTGTTCATATATCCCTGATCAATGATAAACTCCGGACGGAACTTATATCCCACTTCCTGCTCAAACTGTTTCAGGATATAGGGGCTCACCGAAGCGGAATACCCAAACCAGTCTACATATTTTTCCCGTGCCATCTCATCAAAGATCAGTGTGAACTGGTGAAAAAATGTAGTAAATCGTACTACATTCACATAATCATGGGAATCCAGAAATCTGCGGAGGCGATCCATGGAATGTGCACGTGTTGCCGGCTGACGCACATCAAAAGTGATCTGAGGTTCTACATCTTTCCAGTCATTGACAACTGCATTGTACATATGTACCGGATCCCACATGATATATGCAAGAAAGCTTACCGTATACTCATGAAACTCTTTCGCCGGCCTGATCACAACATTTCCGTTTTCTTCATCGTATGACCATTCCTCTGTACTGACAGCTTCCCCTGTAGTCCGGTCAATGACTTCCCACCATCTTCTGATATCATCTCTTGTATTCACCGCCAGCATATCCGGATACAGATGATCCATCAGATGGATCTCCAGAGTATCCGACACTGCCGTGTGAAAAGATGTCATGATATACATCTGCTGGATTTCTTCCGGATGGGCCTTTGCCCAGGCATTATCCTTTCTGGTGGTATAATAAGTTGCATAAATCTTTGCGCCGGTTTTCTTCAGCTCTGCCGGAAATTCCGTTCCGTCACAGTCACGGATGGCATCTGCACCCCACTCATCCAGCATTTTCAGTGTCTCCGGGATCACATCCAGATCTGTCGGAATGGTCACTCTTCCTTTTGTTTCGCTCATCACTTTACCTCCATTGTAAAAACCCCCTGTTTTTTTTATTTCTGATATTTTTTCACGATCGTCTGCATAGTATCCCCATTTCTGTTCCATATCAGCCACCAGCTTAAACTGTGTGCGGCAGCGGTCCAGATTGTGTTCTTCCCGGTCGATCTTAAAATAATGATCTCCTTCCAGATAATCGGTAAGAAAGCGAATGCCACATTCATAAGTCATCACCTTAGCTCCCATGGGAAGCATCTCGATCTCTTTTGCACTAAGCTTATCTCCACAGCTTTCCAGAAAGCCTTTTACATAGATTTCATAGAGCTCCATATCACAGGAAACTTTGCTTAAATCTTTCTCATCCTCCAATGCAGTGCTGGCCCCGAAACGAATGGAATCTCCAAAATCATTCATGGCAAGTCCCGGCATAACCGTGTCCAGGTCCACTACACAGATTCCCCTTCCTGTTTCCAAGTCGATCATAACGTTATTCAGCTTCGTATCGTTGTGCGTTACCCGAAGGGGCACCTCACCTTTTGCCAGCAGCTCACCGAATACATTTGCCAGATACTCATGCTGAAACGCAAATGCGATCTCTTCTTTTACGGATGCAGCACGATGGCGGCTGTCCTTCTCTATGGCATTTTTCAAAGTCTGAAAACGTTTCTTTGTATCATGGAAATCCTTTATCGTTTCATGCAGAGTCTCTGCCGGGTAATCTGCTAGCATTTCCTGGAATTTTCCAAATGCAACTGCACTTTCATAAAAATCCTCCGGTTTTTCTGCCAGATCATAGCTTACTGCATCGGTAATAAAAATATAAGCTCTCCAGCATTCTCCGTTTTCATCTGTCAGGAATGCCTTCCCGTCCTTTGTCGGAATCAGGTTCAGAACCTCCCGTTCCGGATCTCCTCCCTTCTGAAGAACTTTCTTTTTCAGATGCCCGGTGACTCCGGCAATGTTCTCCATCAGTTCTTCCGGTTTCTGAAAGATCTCCCGATTGATCTTCTGAAGGATCACCTTAATGGACCCCATCTCTCCGATCCGATATCTAAGCATATAGGTTTCGTTGATATGCCCGCTTCCGCAGGGGCCGCAGGAAACCAGTTCTCCGGTAAATGCAAACTGATCCGCTATTCTTTTTATCTCTTCTTTTGGTGTACCTGCCATTTTACCTTCTCTTTCCCAGACAGCAGTAAAAAGCATACCGTCCGAAAACAAATATGCTTTTATACTTTTTTTCTGTGTTTTTTACTGTGATTATTTTTTCCGCTTTAAGATCCTGGTGGCAAGCGGAGCAATATTTTCATCTGTTGATCCGTAGAGAACTTCGTAATCCCCAGACAGAAACTGTTTCTGTCTTTTCTCCGAAGTTCTGGATAAACAGATATTCCGTATCCTCATTTTCTCTGGTTGTCACAGAAATACCTTCCGGTATAAATGTAAGCGGCATCTTCACGCCTGCTTCCTCTGCTGCCCTTCCCAGAAAATCCTCATAAAAGGCTGCTTCCATATCTGCCGCTACATAGTAAACATGGCCTTTTCCATATTTCTTGTGAGTCAGCACCGGATACCCCTGATAGAAATCTTTTCCATAACGCAGCAGCACTTCCGCACCGGAAACCTCTGCAAGTTCACAGAGATTTTTGCAGGTATAGCTTTCTGTAATTCTGAGATGATTTCCTGTTTCCGGGATACCTACGTTTTCTTCCCAGTCATAAAGTGCATCGATCTCTTCCGCACGGATACCGGCTGCTTCCATCAGCCGTGAGGGGTTCCCTCCAGATAGCATTTATCTGTTTCATCTACAAGTCCGGACCAGTAGGAAATTACCAGAGTACCACCGTTTTTTGCAAAAACGCGAAGCTTTTCGGCATATCCATGATAAAACATGTAGGCCATCGGTGCCGTTACCAAACGGTACCGGGACAGATCATGTTCCATATTGATGATATCTGTATTATAGCCTTTTCTTCGGAGAGCACGATACTGTTTCAGTACATTTTCCTGATAATGCATATCCTCGTTTCGAGGTCCCTGCGCATCCTTCAGCGCCCAGTCATTTTCCCGGTCATAGAGTACAGCCACCGGAGACTTCGTCACGCTTCCAGCAGTTTCCCGGATCTGCTCCAATGCTTCTCCTACCTCTGTCACTTCGCGGAAAATACGAGTATCATCCCCACCGTAGTGATCGATCACCGCACCATGGAATTTCTCAGAGGCTCCCTGGCTCTGACGAAGCTGGAAATACAGAACACTGTCTGAACCATGAGCAACTGCCTGCAGAGAGGCAGCCAGATGTATTCCTGGTTTTTTCAGCTTGTTGATAGGCTTCCAGTTGGTCGCAGAGGGACAGGATTCCATCAGAAGAAACGGTGCTTTCTTGATGCTTCGCATAAGATCATGCTGCATGGCTCCGTCCAACGCTGTGGTATAATTGTCTTTTTTATGCCAGCTTGGATAATTATCCCAGGATGCAATATCCATAACATCCTTAAATTTTTTTATAGTCCAGTCCGTTGTAGTCATACATCAGATTGGCAGTTGCCGGAAGCTCGGAACCACCTGCACGGATCGCAGAAATCTCATGCTTCATAAAATCCACAGTCCTGTCTGTAACAAAACGTTTCCAGTCCAAGGTAAGTGCATGAAGAGCATTTTCCCCCTTTGGCGAAGGACTTTCGATCTGATCAAAGCTGTTATAGGTATGGCTCCAAAATGTTGTGCACCAGCTGGAATTTAAATTTTCGATGGTCCCGTATTTTTCTTTCAGCCATTCCCGGAATTTTTCCCGGCACAGAGGACAGTGGCATTCTCCACCATATTCATTGGAAATATGCCACAAAAGCACTGCGGGATGTTTTCCGAAACGTTCAGAAAGCTTCTTATTAATATTGTAGACTTTTTCCCTGTATACTGGAGAAGTATAACAGTGATTATGTCTTCCACCGAAAAATCTTCTTGTGCGATCCGGATCCATGCGAAGAACTTCTTCATATTTATCTGCCATCCATTTCGGTCTTGCTCCGGATGGTGTGGAAAGTATCGTATAAATTCCTTCTTTATACAGATTATCGATCACTTCTTCCAGCCAGTCAAGGTTATATCTTCCCTCTTCCGGCTCCAGCACTGCCCAGGAAAACATTCCCATGGAAACGGTATTGATATGGGCTTTTTTGAAATATTCGATATCTTTTTTCAGAATATCCGGTCTGTCCAGCCACTGCTCAGGGTTGTAATCGCCGCCGTGCAGATAATGGCCGTATCTGATCTGCTCTGCCATTTTTTTATCTCCTTATGATTTATTCGCATCAAGCGGACAAAGTCATCCGCTCCGCTACGAAGCTTTATACCAGGCAACTGATCCACAGTTGATCTGGTATAAAAAGAATGCTGCGTGATCCAGTTAAAGCATATTATACAATATACCTAAAGATTTCAGCAGCATCCTTTTTGTTTTAAAATTATTTTTAAATTTTAATTTGAAATTTTTAACATAATACATCAAAATTAGTGTATACTATAAAAAACAACTAAAGGAGAATTTACATATGGAAACAAGTTTACCAATAGAAAAATATAAAAAAATAAGAAGGGCTCAAGCAGAAGGAGCAAGAACTGTAGAAGACCTTAGAAGAATGACTGATTTAGTTATCGAAAACGAAGAAGAAGCAACAGAAATGCAAAGAATATTAAAAAATGCATGTGGATGCAACAACGTATCTGTTGAAGAAGTTGCAAGAGCAGTTAGAAATGGA
>ENA-OQED01000419-OQED01000419.1-human-gut-metagenome-genome-assembly--contig:-NODE-419-length-16756-cov-0.889711_pt1 | contig 16756 bp, 22 predicted proteins | sample MGYA00242790_ERZ504625 | MGnify/ENA primary metagenome ERZ504625 (study PRJEB26092, sample SAMD00036345) | human gut metagenome | host: Homo sapiens | study: EMG produced TPA metagenomics assembly of...
TCTGTCCGCCGGAAAGAGTCTCCACTTTCGCGGTCAAAATCTTCGATCTCCAGACGGTTTAACATGGTCTTGGCAGAAGCCTTTAACTCTTCCACAGAGCTGAAATGAGGCTCGTTTTTATTGTCCCTTACAATACTGTCAAGAATGGTATCTCCAGGGGTAAATTCCGGGATCTGGGGCAGATAGCGGATATACAGGCTGCGGCCTTTTACAACCGTACCGCCATCCGGCTCCTCCAGACCTGCAGCGATCCGTAACAAGGTAGATTTTCCTGTGCCGTTGATACCGATGAGACCCACTTTTTCTCCTTCGTTGATAGAAAAAGCAGTGTCGTTGAACAGCAGGCGTTCTGTATAGGATTTTGTTAAATGTTCGATGGTAAGTAAATTCATGTAATTGATCCTAACTATTTCTTTATTGATTGTTGAATTTTGGGTTCGTTCTAGTTCACTCACAAACACGCACTAACGTGCTCCACTGCCTGCTTACGCAGGCGGTTTGTTCGTTAATTCATTATACTATTTTTTGATCACTAATTCTACTGGGCAGTGGTCGGAACCAAACACTTCTGTGTGGATCTTTGCGCTCTCCAGCTCATCTTTTAGCTTTCGCTGACACAAAAATAGTCAATACGCCAGCCTGCGTTCTTCTCTCTTGCTTTAAAACGGTAGGACCACCAGGAGTAAATCCCTTCTGTATCCGGGTAGAAGTAGCGCCAGGTATCAATAAAACCGTCATTTAAAAGGTCCGTGAACTTGCCTCTTTCTTCATCAGTGAAGCCCGCATTCTTCCGGTTAGTCTTTGGATTTTTCAGGTCGATCTCTTTGTGGGCTACGTTTAAATCGCCGCAGAAGATCACCGGCTTTTTCTCTTCCAGCTTTTTAAGATATGCTAAAAATGCATCTTCCCAGGTCATACGGTAATCCAGTCTGGCAAGACCATCTTTGGAGTTTGGAGTATAGCAGGTGACAATGTAATACTCTGGGAATTCAGCTGTGATGACTCTGCCTTCATGGTCATGTTCCTCAATGCCAAGGCCATAGGAAACAGAGATAGGCTCTTCTTTTGTGAACATGGCTGTGCCGGAATAGCCTTTTTTCTCAGCATAGTTCCAGTACTGGTGATAGCCCGGCAGATCCAGATCGATCTGGCCTTCCTGCAGCTTACTTTCCTGTATACAGAATACATCTGCATCTACCTCATTGAAAAAGTCCATAAAGCCTTTTCCCACGCAGGCACGCAGACCGTTTACATTCCAGGATATGAGTTTTTTCATGATTGTTTCTCCTTTTGCTGTATGGCAACGCCCCCGCCTTATGGCGGGGAAAGCAGTTGTGCTGATAACACATCCCCGCATAAAGCGGGAAAACTGTTGCACTCCACTGCCCCGCGAAGCGAGGCAAAATACTCTCCCTTATTCTGGATAAACCAGTCTGGACTCCGGGAACTCATCAATATGGGTCAGCACCTTCAGATACTTTGCAGCCAGATATTTTGCCATTCCCAGGTTCATATCCAGGTAATTGCCGCAGTCTTTTGGAGATGCGCCTGGTACTTCCCCTTCAAAGTCACGGACAAATTCATACATTTCTACTACTAATGGCAGAATGTCTTTTGACTCATAATCACCTGCTAAAAGCAGATAAAAACCGGTTCTGCAGCCCATTGGTCCAAAGTATACGGTCTTGTCTCCAAAATCCTTGTGGTTTCTTAAAAAGGTAGCACCCAGATGCTCGATGGTGTGCATTTCTGCGGTGTTCATAACAGGTTCTTCGTTTGGGGAAGTCATACGCAGATCAAAGGTGGTAACGGTGCTGTCTCCTACTTTGTCTTTTCTGGATACGTAAACTCCCGGCTGTAATTTAATATGGTCGATGGTAAAACTTGCGATCTTTTCCATGGTCATTTCCTCTTTTCTCTCTTTTTCACTTATATTTCCGCTACTGCATACCTTCCCCGCGCTGCGGGGAAAAACACCCCTAGAAATGGCAGAAAGGCAGGTCCCAGCACTTCCCGGTTCCTGCCCTCCTTACTCTTATTGTTCTTTATACTACGACCGCCCCAAAGGGGCGACCGTTTTTGATCCTATTTTTTATCCGAATGATTAGTCATCCTCTTCATCACTTTCAGTTACAGTGAAGGTAAATCTCTTACGTGCCATTTCATCGCTTTCCAGATACTCATCGTAGGTAGTGATCTTATCAATCAGCTTGCCGTTGATGATCTCCATAATACGGTTGGCAGTAGTCTGTACGATCTGGTGGTCACGGGATGAGAAGATCATCACGCCTGGGAACTTGATCATACCACGGTTTAATGCGTCAATAGACTCCATATCCAGGTGGTCAGTCGGCTCATCTAACATCAGTACATTTGCGCCGGAGATCATCAGCTTGGATAACATACAACGTACTTTCTCACCACCGGATAATACCTTAACCTTCTTAACACCGTCTTCGCCTGCAAACAGCATACGTCCTAAGAAACCACGTACATAAGTTACGTCCTTCTCAGGAGAATACTGGGTCAGCCACTCAACAATGGTGTCATCATTTGCAAACTCAGCGGAGTTATCCTTCGGGAAGTAAGACTGGGTGGTTGTAAGTCCCCACTTGTAGCTTCCTTCATCTGGCTCCATTTCACCTGCAAGGATCTTGAATAATACAGTCTTTGCACGCTCGTTTGGTCCAACTAAAGCAACTTTGTCCTCTCTTCCAAGGATAAAGGAGATATCGTCTAAGATCTTCTCACCATCAATAGTCTTGCTTAAGTGTTCTACAGTAAGAACTTCATTTCCGATCTCACGGGCCGGACGGAAGTCGATATATGGATACTTTCTGCTGGATGGCTTGATGTCATCTAACTGGATCTTCTCTAAGGCTCTCTTACGGGAAGTAGCCTGCTTGGACTTAGAAGCATTTGCAGAGAAACGCTGGATAAATTCCTGTAATTCCTTGATCTTCTCTTCCTTCTTGCGGTTTGCTTCCTTCATCTGCTTGATGATCAGCTGGCTGGACTCAACCCAGAAGTCGTAGTTACCAGCGTACAGCTGGATCTTGCCGTAGTCGATATCAGCGATCTGTGTGCAGACTTTATTTAAGAAATAACGGTCATGGGATACTACGATAACGGTATTCTCAAAGTTGATCAGGAACTCCTCTAACCATGCGATGGCATCCAGATCCAGGTGGTTGGTAGGCTCGTCAAGAAGCAGGATGTCAGGATTTCCAAACAGTGCCTGTGCCAGTAAAACTTTGACCTTCTGTGCACCTAACAGAGTGCTCATCTGTGCATAGTGGAATTCAGTACCAATGCCAAGACCATTTAACAGGTTCTCTGCGTCAGACTCAGCTTCCCAGCCGTTCATGGTAGCGAACTCGCCTTCCAGTTCTGCTGCCTTGATACCATCTTCATCTGTGAAGTCTTCCTTCATGTAGATGGCTTCCTTTTCCTTCATGATCTGGTACAGTCTTGCATTTCCCATGATAACAGTATCCAGAACGGTGTACTCATCATATTTGAAATGGTCCTGCTGTAAGAAGGAAAGTCTCTGTCCCGGAGTGATGGCAACCTCACCGCTGGTTGGCTCTAACTGTCCGGAAAGGATCTTTAAAAATGTAGACTTTCCGGCGCCGTTTGCACCGATCAGTCCATAACAGTTGCCTTCTGTAAACTTGATATTTACATCTTCAAACAATGCTTTCTTGCCTACACGAAGGGAAATATTATTTGCACTTATCATGTCATTTACCTTTCTTATAAATAAATCTGTTGTTTTTGTTTCCGCTAAAAGAGGGGGCATTTGCTGTCCCCTCTTTTCTGTCTTATGTACTTACAGGATGACCTGAAAATACATTCTTCGCTCAATATCAGATTGTACAGGGAAAAACCGCATTTTGCAAGGGCTTTTTGCAGGAAATCCCCTGTTTTCCCCATTTAACCGCTGATGCCCGTAATACGTTCATCCGCTGCCAGTTTTAACAGCATTGCATTCTTATCATATAAAGGCGGATATACTACTTCCAGTTCTATCTTTGTACCATTCTTGCCTTTTCCCACCTTCAGATTTGAAATCTTGACCTTTTCTTCTGAAAAATGCATCTGGATATCCGCGATCACATTTTCATAATCCGTACAGGTCATCTTAAGAAAACCCCGTATGGGTTCTGCCGTAAGGAAAGAGGTTCTGTGAAGGATCTCCTGGATCGCTACTACCAGTATACCGGCGCAGACACCAATACCATACTTTCCTGCTCCCACTGCCATTCCCACGCCAGCTGTGGTCCAAAGTCCTGCTGCTGTAGTCAGACCGCTTACTGTATTATTTCGCACAAAGATCACACCTGCACCCAGGAAACCTACACCGGATACGATCTGTGCCGCCACACGGGAGGAATCTACCTTTTCTACATCGTAAAAACCATACTTGGATACTACCATCATAAGTGCCGCCCCCAACGCTACAATGGCATGTGTCCTCATACCGGCGCTTTTATCCCTGTTCTTTCGCTCATAGCCGATCATATACCCCAATACGCTGGCTACGATCACTCGCAAAAATAACTCCGCATCTGACGGTATCCCTATTTTTGTTATCATTTCTGCTACCATCTTCATGTCCCTCCTGATCCTGTCTCTTATACTGTGTAGCTTTTATATGCTGATCTTTTCTTCTCTCTTAATACCAGTATAGCCCATCCATATCCACCTGGTTTTGCTCATTTTTCAGGCATCTGTGCTCATTTTCCAAATGATTTCCTGTATTCCACCGGCGTACAGCCTTCTCTTTCTATAAACAGCTTTGTAAAATAACTCTGACTGTACCAGCACATTCTACGGTAATATCCTTTACCGTCATATGGGTGGTTGCCAGAAGCTCTTTTGCATGGTTTAAGCGAAGCCCAGCCACGTAATCACTGTAGCGCACGCCCAGCGCTGTTTTTAAAAGACTGCTGATATAACTGGCAGACAGACCGAACCGCTCGGAAAGATCTGCCGCTGAAATATCTTCCCGGTAATGTTCCTCAATAAAACGGATCATGGAATTGATCCTGGAGTCCTCAGAAGGACTACTTAAAAGGCTTCTGGATTTCTGCTCCAGGAAGTTTTTCAGTTCTTTTGGATCCATGTTTTCTGAAACCGGAGTTTTTAAGACCAGACTGAAAAAACTGGCAATATTTTTTTCTTGACCGCCCGATCCATTCCTTTTCTTCTATCTTTTTCCCGATTCCAGGAAGATAAACTGGAAAAGCTGTTGTAATCTCCGCTCTTCCATGCCTCCTGCCACTTTAAGCATCTGCGGCCGAACTCCACTTTTTCTTCCTCTTCATCTAAAGAGGACTGTGATAATAAAAACGCCCGGTTCCTTTTATTACCCGCAGGCAACTGAGTTCTTCCAGATTTCCAAGGTCTTCCCTCAGGTTTTCCATGTCCCTTGTAACAGAGGTGCCAAAACAGGTCATTCCTTCTGCAAATGTCCGGGCAGATAAGGTCCTGTAGATCTCCTGTATCCCTTCTCCTTTTTCCGAAAAACAGAGAAGTTTCAAACTGTTATCACTGAATACAGAAACTACATGATCCTCATATCCCCTGAAACAGAGCCGGGATCGGATCGGAAACCAGGTTTTCTCCATCTACTGTGATCATCAGCAGCCCGCAGAAATAACCCTTATATTCCCCCAGTCCGATATTTCTTCCATTCAAAGCACTTTCCAGCCAGGTACGGAACAGATTTTTTCTCCGCTCTCCTGCCAGATACTGCTGCAGGCGTACCGCCGTAATGGTCTCCTGGATCGTCTTTTTATCCAAAGGCTTCATCAGGTAATCTTCCACTTTCAGCTTTACCGCCTGCTTGGCATACTCAAATTCATTGAAGCCGGTCATGATATAATAACGGGTATCCGGGGATATTTCCTTCCCCAGTTTTATGGCTTCCAGTCCGGAAGGCCCCGGCATCTTAATATCTACATATGCCATGGCGATCTCATGTTCTTCCAGCATTTTTAACATCTCATGGCCATTATAGGCATGAAGGACCTCGTCTTCTTTGGAACATGCCTGGATCAGTTTTTCTATGGAAATATGGATCAGCGGTTCATCGTCGATCACCAGTATCTTCATGTTTTTCCTCCTTGAAAGGAACGATCAATACCTGAATGGTTCGTCCATCTATACGGTAAATATAAAGCCGGATATCAGGTCCCCACAGGCTGATCCTGTTTTCTACATTTTTTATTCCAATGGACTCCGGGGAGTTTAATTCTTCCTCTTTAAATCCCACACCATCATCCTCAATAAGAATGTACAGACTGTTTCCGTGACGTTCTGCCTCTACAGACAATTTACATGGAACTTCGCTGGGCTCTATGCCATGGATCACTGCATTTTCCACCAGAGGCTGCAATAACAGCTTTGGCATGGAAAGGGACTTAAACTCTTCTGAACAGTTGATCTCATAGGAAAGCCGGTTTCCAAAACGCAGCAGGCACAGGGAACAGTAATCATTTAAAAAGTCCAGTTCTGCCCCTAAAGTAGTCTCCCGGCTGCGGCTTAACACATACCGCAGCAGATGGGCAAAGGAGTAAAAAGCATCATTTAAAGCCTCCTGCTCCCCGATCTGGTTTAAGGTAATAAAGCTGTAAATGGTATTGATGATAAAATGAGGCTGGATCTGGGACTGGAGCGCCTGTAACTGCAGGTTTTTCTGGGCCAGCTTCAGCTCATATTCATTGCGGATGGTCTCCTGGAGCTGCTTTGCCATGGCATTAATAGAAGTTCCGATCTCATTAAACTCACGGATCACCAATGGCTCACACCGTGAATTTAAGTTGCCCACCTGGAGTTCTCCAAGGACTGCCTTAATATGATAGGTAGGGCGCTCGATCCAGTAATTATTTTTCTTAAACATGGCATATCCCAGGATGGAGCATAACAGACAGCAGGCTGCTGCCATAAACAGGAAAATGGTCATACGGTCTATCACATAGGACGCAGACAGCAGTACATGGACCGTTAGAGGATAATGCTCTAAGGTCTGTGAAAAACACAGCCAGTTTCTGTGGTCATAGTTTACTTTCTGCTGCTTTAAAGCTGCAGTCTGAGTCTTTGTAAGAGGCTTATTGGAATAGATCAGCTGATCTTCGTCATTTGTAAACGCAATGATCAGAGGCGCCTTGCTGGTAAGGCTGGAGAACAGATTTTCAAAATCATCTGTTTTTAAGTTCAGCATGATCACATTTTCCTGATCCTGAAGGAACATGTTGTTTAATTTTCTGGATATGTAAAAACTTCCTGTATCCAGTTCTTCTTCATCTGCCCCTGTCATATCTTTTCCGGGATAATAGCCACCCGGCCGTTTTTGTCAAGAGCCGACTGATACCAGCTGCGGCCTGTAAGAGGGTGGATGGTTGAGATACTGATACCAGTCAGACGTGTTAAAATACAGCACATTTCCGTCTGACATGACTAACATATCCCCAAAATCTTCTCTGGAATAGGTAGTCAGCTGTAAAAGTTTTCCAATTTCTTCTCCTACCTTGTTCTGGTCATAGGGTGTCAGGTCCTCAAAAGGCGTCCTGGACTGAAAAAAGGAATGATAATAAGGTGCTTTTGTCAGGTTATCAATATCGTTAAGATATTTTGTCATGTATGCCGAGATCAGTTTCGTATTATTCTCCGCCCGGCTGCGTATCTCCTGATACTGGTAAGTTCCAAACAGATAGGACACCAGAAAGCTGACCACTACAATTGGAAGGAGACAGCTGAGGATAAAATTTACAAATAATTTTCTGGAAAGGGACTGTACTTTCTTTTGTTTCATATGTAACCTCTTTGTCTGATTAATATTGAATTATAGCACAATTTTATTGCTGGTAAAAGTTTAATTTTTGTCAATCTTTACAAAATTTTTACTTGACTGGAATTTTTCTCATATTATAAATTCCCCAGTATACAAAACACCCGGCAAACCTGTTGGATCTGCCGGGTGTATGTCTGCTTCGCAGCCCCTTGTTTTTGACTGCGCGACTTACTTATTTGAATAATTTAGCTACACGCTCTTCCATGCTGGAAACTGCCTGCTCTGGGGTGTAGTTGTCTTCCAGGATGCACTTCTGGATCTCGTTTGCGAAGATTTCTTTTGCTTCCTGATACTGTGGGATAAATGGTGTCTTATAGGTGCTGTACTGTACCTGATCTACGATGATCTGAAGATTTGGATCTTCTTCTACCATCTTCTTGTATTCTTCAGAGTCTATGCAGCTCTGTCTGGTAGGAAGATATCCGGTACCATTTGCCCAGCGTACTGCATTTTCGGTGTTGGTCATGTACTTTAAGAACTCCCAGCCAGCCTTCTCTTCTTCTTCGCTGTGGCCCTTGAACATTAACAGGTTAGAACCACCTGCAGGATAGGAAAGTGTGGTATCCTGAGGAACTGCACCTACACCAACTTCAAATTCACAGGTCTTCTCTAATCCCTTTAACTGAGCACTGCTCTGCTGGATCATAGCTGCTGTGCCGCCTGCAAATGCATTTCTGCAAGCCTCAGAAGAGTTGTAATCCTGACCGGATGGAACATGCATGGTTCCGTCTGCGATCATTTCTTTCCACAGATACAGTGGCTTTGTTCCAGGATCGCCTGCAAATCCGATGCCGTCTTCTGTCTCATTGAAAATGGTTCCGCCTGCGTTCATAACCAGTGACATGTAATACCACTGATCCAGTGGGCAGGAATATCCATAAGAACCGTTTCCAGTAAGAGCCTTAGCATCTGCCTTTAAGTCATCCCAGGTTACAGGAGCTTCTTCCAGACCTGCTTCTTTGAAACGATCCTTGTTGTAGTACAGTACCGGAACACTGCGGGAATGAGGAAGGGCTACTAATGCTCCATCATAGTAGGAAGCGTCTAACAGACCTGGCATGAAATCGCTCATATCGTAGTTCTCTTCATCTACGAACTTCTGAAGGTCAACTAACTGATCTGCGTCAGCGAAAATTCCTAACATACCGATCTCCATCTGGCTAAAACAGGAGCTTCGCCAGCTGCTAAAGCGGCCTGCATCTTGGTACCTGCGTCTGTGTAAGAACCCTGATGTACTGCTTTTACAAAGATCTTGTCCTGGGACTCGTTAAAGGAGTCTGTGATCTGCTGGATCAGTTCTCCGTTGGAAGACCCATGACCAGTGCCAGAACTCGATACGTGATCCTGTCACCGTTATCTGCTGCAGCTGCTTCTGTGCTTCCCATCTGCTGCCTTGGTGTCCTCTGCCTTTGCTGCTGTAGTATCAGCCGGTTTTGCGGAACTGCCGCATCCAGCTAACATACCAGCTGCCATAGCTGCTGCCAATACTCCTGCTACTTTTCTTTTCATTTTCTTTCCTCCTGTGTTTGTTTAATATACTTTTTTTTTATAATTTACTTAATACCGGAATATACAAAGGAATTACGGATCTTCTGGCTTGCCAGCATGTATACGATCAGGATCGGCAGTACTAAACTACGTTTCCTGCCATGATAATGTGCACATCTGTAAAGTCTCAGAAGATTTAAGGGCTGCGATACCTACAGGCAGTGTACGAAGTGTCTCACTGGAGGTCATGATCAACGGCCAGAAGTAGTTGTTCCAGGTAGAGATGAAGGACAGAAGGCCGATGGTGATCAGAGCCGGTTTTGCCATAGGCATCATTACCTTGAACATGATCTTACGGTTATCTGCATCGTCCAGTCTTGCAGCCTCAATGACTTCCTGAGGGATCTGCATAAAATACTGGCGGAGCATGAAAATACCAAATGGATTGGAAATAAATGGTAATATTAACGGTATAAATGTTTTTAACATCTTCATCCGGCTGAACATCAGGTAAACCGGAAGGAAGGTGATCTGCTGTGGGATCATTAATCCTAACAGTACAATTCCAAAAAAGATGTTTTTCCGAAATATTCATGTCTTGCAAAGCTGTAAGCAGCCGGTACAATGATCAGATACTGGAGAACCAGCACACAAAGGCTGACTACAACAGAGTTTCTAAAATATAATCCAATGGGAACGATCTCAAATACATGAACGTAGTTTCCCAGTGAAGACTGGATGGGAATAGGGTAGGCGGGAACTGCAGCGCCTCGGTATAGTCCTTTAATGACGTGCTCACCATCCAGTAAAACGGGAATGCTATGATGACCATAACAGCCACTTTTAAAATAATGTTCAGGATATGGCATACCTTCTGAAAAAGAAGTGCGCCCCTGCTTTCTTCCATGATTTTTCCTCCTTAATTATATCGTAAACTGTGGAAATTTTACTGATAATGTACACGTTTCTTTCCTACACCGAACTGAACGTAGGTCATGATGCATACCAGGATCAGTAAGATCACACCTGCCGCACAGGCCATACCCGGTTTTCCGTAGCGGAAAGCAAAGGAATAAATGTAGTAAACCAGTGTATTGGTAGAGTCTACCGGTCCGCCCTGTGTCATAACGTTAACGGAGTCAAAGATCTTGAAAGATGCAATGGATGCCACAACAGAGGTAAACAGGATGGTCGGTGAGATCATTGGCAGAGTGATCTTGAAAAACACTCTCCACTTTGGAGTGGAATCCAGTTCTGCTGCCTCGTAAATATTAGAAGGAACCGTCTGAAGGGCTGCCATGATCAGCAATACATAGTAACCAACGCTTTTCCATACCATTACCAGAACCAGTGAAAACATGGAAGTGGATGGGCTGGAAAGGAATGGGAATTTTGCAAATCCCAGCTTTGTGATGACCATGTTTAAAAATCCGGTATCCGGGTCCATCAGCCATAAGAATACGATGGATACGGAAACCATGGAAATAACATGAGGGGTAAAGATAAAGCCCTCTACCATGTTGTTTAATTTCTTATGTTTGGAGCCGTTTAACCATACTGCAATGATCACTGCCAGCACCATGGTCAGACTGACGAACAGTACTGTATAAACAACGGTATTTACAAGTACCATCCGGAATGTTTCTGAACCAAACAGTTCTTTGTAGTTGTCCAGTCCCACGAGGTTTTCTTCGCGGAGATCAGGCTTCCGGAAAACATGGAATAATAGATCAGGTAAAATACCGGATATACAGTGAAGATAAACAGTAAGATCATTGCCGGCATAGCGGTAACAAATCCCAGCATGCGGTCCCGCTTTTCGCTGACGCTTCGTTTTTTCTTATCCACTGCTTACACCTCCCGGCCTGCAAGTTTTGCAAATCCAGCATGGATCATCAGTCTGCGTTCGTCATCTAAGGTGATCCGCTTTCCATCCTTATCAAACAGATACATGTTCTTTACAGGAATAGACAGTTTTAAGGTGCTTTCGTCTTCTGCTTCATAATCAGATTTTTCCATCAGCTTTCCTGCCGGACTGTCTAAGGAGTAGATGATCTCAGAACCAAGCATTTCCTTGGTAGCGATCTTGGCACTTATCTCTACATGCTCTTCTTCTACTTCTTTTAAGTATACTTTCTCCGGACGGAAACCAACCTGCATTCCTTCCGGCAGAATGTCTTTTACAATGTTCATCTGAGGAGTGCCTATAAACTGTGCTGCATATACGCAGTTTGGATTGTTATACAGTTCTCTTGGGCTGGACTGCTGTACAATGTAGCCATCTTTCATCAGTACAATATCATCTGCCATAGACATTGCTTCTACCTGATCATGGGTTACATATACGAAAGTGGTTCCCAGTTTTTTATGTAAACCGATCAGCTCCACACGCATCTGTCCACGCAGCTTTGCATCCAGGTTTGACAGCGGCTCGTCCATTAAGAATACTTTTGGCTGCTTTACCATGGCTCTTGCAAGTGCAACTCTCTGTCTCTGGCCACCGGAAAGTGTAGCCGGTTTACGGTCCAGGTACTGAGTCAAGCCTACTACCTCGCAGATCTCCTGGACTCTTTTCTTTCTCTCTTCTTTTGGCACTTTCTTGTTTTCCAGACCAAATTCGATATTTTCACGGACTGTCATGGTCGGATACAGAGCATAGTTCTGGAAAACCATGGCAATGTCTCTTTTTCCTGGTGTTAAGTCGTTGATCTTCTTTCCGTCAATGTAAATATCTCCGGAAGTCGGTTCATCAAGTCCTGTGATCATACGCAGTGTTGTGGATTTTCCACAGCCGGACGGTCCTACCAGAACAGTAAAGCTGCCGTCTTCTATGCTTAAGTTCAGATCATCAATGACCATCTGGTCACCAAACTTCTTTGTTACATTTTTCAGCTGAATAGCCCCCATGCCATTCCCTCCTGTTTTGTTTCTAAATTATTCTCGTATTTCTGATTTCTGTGTTATCACTTTGGTTTCTGTGTTTCTTTGTTGTATTTACTATAACACCCCTTGCTGTTTTTTCTTCTTTGCTCTTTTTTTAGAAAGCTTTGCTGTTTTTGTGATGACAGCAAAACTTAAAGGAATTTTAATTGAATTTTAGGGGCGGGAATGTTACCATGAAAGTATCCAAACATGAGGGATCTTTACTGATTTATTGTAATAGAATTTATGATAGAAAAGAGGAATTGTCCTATGAAAAAAAGACATGTATATAACCTTGCGATCCTGCTTGCAGCCGGTACTATTATGATGTCTGCCTGCGGAAAGAAGCCAGCTGCTCCTGCTGATACAACTGCACCGGCACAGACTGAAAGCACTGCCGAACCTTCCACAGAAGAAACAACTGCTGAAACTCCATCTGAAACCCAGGTTCCAGAAGATACAGAAAGTTCCAAATTTTTCATGCTTCAGGGAACCATCACCAAAGCAGAAAAAGACGGCTCTGCCTTTACCTTACTGGCCGATGACGGAAATGAATATACCATCGCTCTTTCTGATATCCGCGATGTGGAAACAGAGATTGAAAAGAATATCCAGATTGCCATTGCCTGTATGAAAGACGCCTCCGGCGATCCTGAAAAAGCAGCTATATCGTCGCTTTCCCGGAACAGGAAGAATGGACCATTTCCACTGACGAAGGCATCACCACCAGCAACGCCATGAGCACCTTCATGATCCAGACAAGTGATGGCAAAGAGATCGGATTTATTAAAGATAACTGTCCTTCCGATGAAAACGCGCTTACCAGTGACAGCGGAGACTCTGTGATCGTTACTTATGTTACTTCTGATATGCAAACTTCCCGTTGGAGATCCGGAAGGGGAAGTGATAAAATCAAAAATCTTTATATAAAATAATTTTAGCTGCCAGATGACTATTGCTTTACAGTCACCGGCAGCTTATTAAAATAATCTATATAATTGTCTCTTTTATAACTCTTTTTTCGTACTTTAACTTATTTTAAGTTATAATGCAATATTAAAGTTAAGATCTCATTTCCTACAGCAGATTTCCATATCTTCCCAGGAAACTTCTGGTTCTTTCATTGTCAGAAGCAAATACCTTTTCCGGTGCTCCTTCTTCTACGATCACACCACCTGCCATAAAGATGACGCGGTGGGAAATATCTCTTGCAAAGGCCATTTCATGGGTTACGATGACCATGGCTATGTGCAGATCTGCCAGGGACTTGATAACCTTTAATACTTCTCCCGTCAGCTCCGGATCCAGAGCAGATGTGGGCTCATCAAAGAACAGGATCTTTGGTTTTAACGCCAGAGCTCTTGCAATGGCTACTCGCTGGCACTGTCCGCCGGATAACTGGCAGGGATAGGCATTTTCTTTATCTTCCAGACCCATTTTTTTCAGAAGTTCCCTTGCTTCTTTGTAAACTTCCTCTTTGTCCCTTTTCTGTACATGGATCGGGGCATCTGTAATGTTCTTTAATACAGAAAAATGGGGAAACAGGTTAAAGTTCTGGAATACCAGCCATACTGGCTCTGGATCTCTTTTAAATCTTTCTTGTCTGCATAGTTTAACTTTCCGTTTTCATCGCTCCATACCGCTTTTTTACCCAGATAAACGATCTCTCCGCTATCCATAGTCTCCAACATGGTAGCGCAACGCAGCAGAGTGGATTTTCCGGAACCGGAAGGGCCGATGATGGAAACGATCTCTCCATCTTCCACACTTAATGATATATCCTTAAGAACATTCAGGTCATCAAAGGACTTTTCCACATGATTGATCTCTAATAATTTCATTATCCACAATCCTCCAGTTTTTAGTACACACTAACGGTAATAATCCAGTTTTTTCTCCAGCCACTCAAGGAACATGGCTACTACCAGGTTAAATACATAATAGAAAATACCGGCTGCAACAAAAGGCATCATGCTTACCTGGGAAGAAGCCAGTGCTTTTGCTGTTGTGAACATTTCCATAACACTTAAAGTAAATGCCAGGGAAGTATCCTTTACCAGTGTGATCACCTCATTGGTTACAGAAGGAAGGATCCTTTTGATCACCTGAGGAAGGATGATCTTGATAAATGTCTGGGACTTGCTGTATCCTAACAGCTTTGCTGCCTCATACTGACCTACAGGCATAGACTGGATACCACTGCGGTAGATCTCTGCAAAATAAGCTGCGTAGTTGATCACAAATCCGATAAATACAGCCCAGAGGCGATAGCTGTTGCCTACACGCATACCGAAAATATAGTAAGGTCCAAAATAAACTACCAGCAGCTGCAGCATCAGCGGAGTACCTCGCATGATGGAAATATATACCTTGATCACAGCCTGAAGGAGTTTATTTTTTGACATACGGCCCAGGGCTACAAAAAGGCCTAAGGGCAGTGAAAAAATAAGGGTCACTGCAAAAATCTGTATACTGGTTCCCATACCTCCTGCCAGCTGCATAAGGATCTGCTGGATCGTCATTTTACCCATATCTGTACCTGCTTTCAAAATGTTTCTTACGTGTTTCTTTTATGTCCGCATAGTGCGGACGTATGGTAGAGTCTTTATCATAGAACAAGGGGGCGCAGTTGTCAACTGCACTCCCCTAAAAATTCATTATATCTGTTTCAGACCTAAAACTTATTACTTACCAATGGTAGTAACGTCTTCTCCGAACCACTTTTCAGAGATCTCTTTTAAAGTTCCGTCTTTTGCCATATCTTCCAGAGCTGCCTGAACTTTATCTCTTAATTCGGTATTGCCTTTCTTAAAGCCTACACCATACTCTTCTGCGGAAAGGGAGTCGTCTAAGATCTTAAAGTCTGCCTTTCTCTGCTGGATCTGATAACCTGCTACGATCACGTCCATGGCAATGGCATCTACAGAACCCTGCTGCAGATCCATAAATGCAGTGTTGTAATCAGCAGTAGTTAAAAGCTGTCCAAAGGTAGCTGTCAGATCCGGGTCTTCTTTTAATGCTGCTTCTGCGGAAGAGTCTGCCTGGCACTCTACTACTTTTCCTGCAAGACCATCTTTTCCTTCAATACCGGAGTCATTTCTTACTACAAATACCTGGGTGTTTTCCATATATGGCTCGGTCCAGGTATAATCATCTTCACGGCCTGTCATAGTAAATCCATTCCAGATACAGTCAATGTTTCCAGACTCCAGTTCCATATCTTTTGCATCCCATGCAATTGGCTGTGCCTGATATTCCAGACCCAGACGCTTTGCAACTTCCTGTGCCAGTTCCAGGTCGAAACCTGTGTATTCATTATTGTCTCCTAAAAATCCCATTGGTGGGAAATCCTGGTCAAAACCAACGATCAGTGTACCGCCTTCTGTTCCTGCGGCTGCAGCTGTTGTTTCTTCTGCTTCAGAAGAAGCTGCTTCTGTTGTTGTCTCTGCCTCAGAAGCCTTTGTCTCAGCTGCTGTAGTAGCAGTGCTGCCTGATGAACAGGCTGTCATGGATAATGCCATCATAGATGCAAGTGCTGCACATAATACTCTCTTCTTCATAATAATTTTCCTCCTCTTATATAAAATGTCCTCTGAGAGAACATTAAATTCACGAACTCTGCGCTTACGAACCCGCACTCACGAACCCCGCACTTACGTGCTCTACTGCCTGCTGACGCAGGCGGTTCGTTCGTTAATGTGCTATCGTTTTGACACGCTATCATGGTAGCACACTAAAGTGTTTTTGTAAAGAGGGAATTTAAAAAAGGTCCGGCCGACAGATGTCGGCGGACCTTTTTTTCGCAGATATAAGTTACGTGCAGCGCCTGACGGCGCTGGGTGTGCAGGGCATTACAGTGTATACACAACCTTGCCATCGCAGATCGTATATCTCACTCTGCCTGTCAGCTCAGCCCCTAAAAACGGACTGTTCGTTGCCTTGGACGCAAAGCTGTCTACCACCCACTTTTCATTTTCATCAAAGATAACAAAATCAGCTGGTGCGCCTTCTTCCATACGGCCGCAGTCTAACTTGTAAAGGGTTGCCGGATTAAGGCTCATTTTTTCCATTAATTCTGTTAAACTTAAATGTCCCGGTTTTACCAGGCTGGTGATGCCAAGGGCAAGGGAAGTTTCCAGGCCGGTGATGCCGGACGGCGCCTTTGCGAACTCGCGGGCCTTCTCCTCTGCGGTGTGCGGCGCATGGTCGGTTGCCACCATGTCGATGGTGCCGTCCGCCAGAGCCGCAATCAGCGCCTGACGGTCAGCCTCCTTGCGGAGCGGCGGATTCATACGCGCATAAGTGCCGTGTGCCGGCACATCATCCTCGGTCAGCGACAGATGATGCGGCGTGACCTCGGCGTAAATCTTCGCGCCCATCGCCTTGCCCGCTCGAATGAGCGCGACCGACTGCGCAGACGAAACGTGCTGGAACAGCACGCGTGCGCCGGTATCGAGCGCCAGCGCAATGTCACGGCCGATCATTGCA
>ENA-OQED01000421-OQED01000421.1-human-gut-metagenome-genome-assembly--contig:-NODE-421-length-16729-cov-1.120889_pt1 | contig 16729 bp, 18 predicted proteins | sample MGYA00242790_ERZ504625 | MGnify/ENA primary metagenome ERZ504625 (study PRJEB26092, sample SAMD00036345) | human gut metagenome | host: Homo sapiens | study: EMG produced TPA metagenomics assembly of...
GACCATCAGGGCATTTATGATGACGCACTGATCGCTGAACTGCTCAGCTTGGGCATCACAGGCGCTTACTTCGAAGAAAAATACGGCGGTTCCGGCGATGACGGCGGCGACGTTTTGAGCTACATCCTCGCTGTTGAAGAATTGGCTAAATACGACGCTGGTGTTGCTATCACCCTGTCGGCAACGGTTTCCCTTTGCGCTAACCCGATTTGGCAGTTCGGTACAGAAGCTCAGAAAGAAAAATTCCTCGTTCCTTTGGTTGAAGGTACTAAACTCGGTGCTTTCGGCTTGACCGAACCGAACGCTGGTACTGATGCTTCCGGCCAGCAGACTGTTGCTGTTAAGAACGACGACGGCACATACACGCTGAACGGCTCCAAGATTTTCATCACCAACGGCGGCGCTGCTGATATCTACATCGTCTTCGCTATGACCGACAAGAGCAAAGGCAACCACGGCATTACAGCCTTCATCCTCGAAGACGGCATGCCTGGCTTCACTTTCGGTAAGAAAGAAGACAAGATGGGCATCCATACTTCGCAGACCATGGAACTCGTATTCCAGGACGTCAAAGTTCCGGCTGAAAACATGCTCGGCGAAGAAGGCAAAGGCTTCAAGATCGCTATGATGACTTTGGACGGCGGCCGTATCGGCGTTGCTGCTCAGGCTCTCGGCATTGCAGAAGCTGCACTGGCAGATGCTGTTGAATACTCCAAACAGCGTGTACAGTTCGGCAAACCGCTCTGCAAATTCCAGTCCATTTCCTTCAAACTGGCTGACATGAAGATGCAGATCGAAGCTGCCCGTAACCTCGTTTACAAAGCTGCTTGCAAGAAACAGGAAGGCAAACCCTTCACCGTTGACGCTGCTATCGCAAAACGCGTTGCTTCCGACGTTGCTATGCGCGTAACGACTGAAGCAGTCCAGATCTTCGGCGGCTATGGCTACAGCGAAGAATATCCGGTTGCTCGTCACATGCGCGATGCTAAGATCACTCAGATCTACGAAGGCACGAACGAAGTTCAGCTCATGGTTACAGGCGGTGCTCTGTTAAGATAAGTGAAGTTTATGATGCAGGCTTGGCATCAGCCAAGCCTGTTACATAAAAAAAGATTTTAGGAGGCAAACGTAAATGGAAATATTGGTATGTGTCAAACAAGTTCCGGACACAGCAGAAGTTAAGATTGACCCCGTAAAACATACCGTCATTCGTGCTGGTGTTCCTAACATTTTTAACCCCTTCGACCAGAATGCTCTGGAAGCAGCTCTTCAGATGAAAGATGCTGACAAAGACGTAAAGATTACGTTACTCTCGATGGGTCCTGATCAGCAAAAGACGTTCTTCGTGAAGGCCTCGCAATGGGCGCTGACGATGCATATCTTCTGTCCGACCGCAAACTCGGTGGTTCCGACACGTTAGCTACGGGCTATGCTTTGGCACAGGCTATCAAAAAATTAGCTGCTGACAAAGGTATCGAACAGTTCGATATCATCCTTTGCGGCAAACAGGCTATCGACGGCGATACCGCTCAGGTTGGCCCGCAGATCGCTTGCGAACTCGGTATTCCTCAGATTACGTATGCCCGCGACATCAAAGTCGAAGGCAACAAAGTTACTGTTCAGCAGGAAAACGAAGAAGGCTACATCGTAACGGAAGCTAACTTCCCGGTATTGATACCGCTGTTAAAGACTTGAACGAACCGCGTTTCCCGACCATTCGTGGCACCATGAAAGCAAAACGCCGCGAAATCCCGAACTTGGACGCTGCTGCTGTTGCAGCTGATGACGCTCAGATTGGTTTGTCTGGCTCTCCGACTAAAGTCCGCAAGATTTTCACACCGCCTCAGAGATCCGGTGGTCTCGTTCTCAAAGTTGAAGATGACAACGAACAGGCAATCGTCGACCAGGTTATGGAAAAACTGGTTGCCCAGAAAATCATTTAATCTAAGGAGGAACAGTGAAAATGGATTTAGCAGAATATAAAGGCATTTATGTAATTGCTGAACAGTTCGAAGGCAAATTACGTGATGTATCTTTCGAATTGTTGGGCCAGGCTCGCATCTTGGCTGACACCATCGGCGATGAAGTCGGTGCAATCCTCATTGGTAAAGACGTAAAACCGTTGGCTCAGGAACTCATCGCTCACGGTGCTCATAAAGTATACGTTTATGATGATCCTCAGCTCGAACATTACAATACGACGGCTTATGCAAAAGTTATTTGCGATTTCTTCCATGAAGAAAAACCGAACGTATTCCTCGTTGGCGCTACCAACATCGGCCGTGACCTCGGCCCGCGTGTCGCTAACTCCTTGAAGACTGGCCTCACCGCTGACTGCACACAGCTCGGCGTTGACGACGACAAGAAGACCATCGTATGGACCCGTCCGGCTCTCGGCGGCAACATCATGGCTGAAATCATCTGCCCGGACAACCGTCCGCAGATGGGTACTGTCCGCCCGCACGTCTTCAAAAAACCGGAAGCAGATCCCTCTGCAACTGGCGAAGTTATCGAAAAGAAAGCTAACCTCTCCGATGCTGACTTCATGACCAAATTCGTCGAACTCATCAAATTGGGCGGCGAAGGCGTTAAAATCGAAGACGCTGACGTTATCGTTGCTGGCGGCCGTGGCATGAACAGTGAAGAACCGTTCAAGACCGGTATCCTCAAAGAATGCGCAGACGTCCTCGGCGGCGCTGTTGGTGCATCCCGTGCAGCTGTTGACGCTGGCTGGATCGATGCTCTCCATCAGGTTGGCCAGACTGGTAAAACAGTTGGTCCGAAAATCTACATTGCATGCGCTATTTCCGGTGCTATCCAGCACTTGGCAGGCATGACTGGTTCTGACTGCATCATCGCCATCAACAAAGACGAAGATGCTCCGATCTTCAAAGTCTGCGACTATGGTATCGTAGGCGATGTCTTCAAAGTTCTCCCGCTCCTCACGGAAGCTATCAAGAAACAGAAAGGCATTGCATAAGTTATCTAACGTGCATAATCAAAAGGTCTATCGCTATGCGATAGACCTTTTTTGCTGCTGGCAGCTGGCCGTTAGTGTCTGACCGCTAGTTCGTAGGGGTTCGCACGTGGCGAACCCGTTTCAGCATATGTGTGGTTTCCTATTCAAGTTGCAAGTTGCTAGAAACATCATACAAATACCTGGCGGGTCGCCCACGGGCGCCCCCTACAAACTCAAAAAGAGGCTGTCGCTTTAAGACAGCCTCTTTTCTCTCTTGACAACCCCCATTTCCTGCCGTATAATTTACGCATACATAGAGATATGTAAGATGCTTTGAAAAGGACAACACTTGATAGCTCCTTTATTACAGAGAGAGGCACGATGGTGAGAGTGCTTTATAAAGTCTGGCAAGTTACCGCCTTAGAGCAGGATTCCCGAAGTAAGTAGGGGGTCCCGGCCGCCCCGTTATCGCGCTTGAGTACATCGGATTTTCCGGTGAACTAGGGTGGAACCACGTGAGTTATGCTCTCGTCCCTTGAGGACGAGAGCTTTTTTATTAAGGAGGATGTTTGTAATGGCAGAATTAGTATTAAAAGACGGAAGCAAAAAACAGTTTCCCGATGGCATCTCTCTTGCCGAAGCTGTCAAACAGCTCAGCAACAGTCTTGCAAAGAAAGTATTAGTCGCAAAGGTAAACGGTGAAGTCACGGACCTCCGCGAAACCATCGTCGACGGCTCGATCGTTGAATTCCTCACCTTCGCCGACCAGGAAGGGAAAGATACGCTCCGCCATACAGCATCTCATGTCATGGCTCAGGCTATCCAGCACCTCTTCCCGGGCGTCAAGTTCGCCATTGGCCCGTCCATTGAAAACGGCTTCTACTACGACCTCGATACAGAACACCGTTTCACACAGGAAGACTTTGCTGCCATTGAGCTGAAATGGCTAAGATCGTCAAAGAAAACCTTCCCATTACCAAAGAAGTCTTGTCCCGTGCCGACGCTTTGAAACTCTTCAAAGACGCTGGCCAGGATTATAAAGTAGAACTCATCGAAGACCTTCCGGAAGATGCCGTCATCTCCATCTACCGCCAGGGCGACTTCGTCGACCTCTGTGCCGGCCCGCACTGCGCTTCGACCGGTGCCGTCAAGGCCTTCAAGCTGCGCACCGTTGCCGGTGCTTACTGGCGCGGCGATGAACACAACAAGATGCTCCAGCGTATTTACGGGACCGCTTTTGAAAAGAAATCGGAACTCGATGAATACCTGAAGATGATGGAAGAAGCTGAAAAGCGCGACCATCGTAAACTGGGCAAACAGCTCGACCTGTTCAGTTTCCACGAAGAAGGCCCGGGCTTCCCGTTCTTCCATCCCAAGGGAATGATCCTGCGCAACAACTTGCTCAAATTCTGGCATGAACTCCATGACGAAGCCGATTACGACGAAATCATGACCCCGATGATCCTCAACCGTCATCTCTGGGAACAGTCCGGTCACTGGGGATCACTATCGCGACAACATGTATTTCACGACTATCGATGAACAGCCTTACGCCATCAAACCGATGAACTGCCCGGGCGGCATCCTGGTCTATAAGAGCAACGTCCACAGCTACCGCGACTTCCCGATGCGCATGGCTGAACTCGGCCTGGTCCATCGCCATGAACTCCATGGGGCCCTCCACGGCCTGTTCCGCGTCCGCTGCTTCACCCAGGACGATGCTCACATCTTCATGCTGCCGAGCCAGATGAAAGAAGAAATTTCCGGCGTCATGGACCTCTTCGACAAGGCTTACAAACAGTTCGGCCTGGAATATCACGTCGAATTGTCCACTCGTCCGGAAGACTCCATGGGCTCCGACGAAATCTGGGAACTGGCTACCAAGACCCTGCATGATGTCATCGAAGAACGCCACATCCCGTACGTCATCAACGAAGGCGACGGCGCATTCTACGGCCCGAAACTGGACTTCCACCTGAAAGACTCCATTGGCCGTACCTGGCAGTGCGGTACCATCCAGCTCGACATGCTCATGCCGGAACGCTTCGACATGACCTACATCGGCGAAGATGGCCAGAAACATCGCCCGGTCATGGTACATCGTGCCTGCTTCGGCAGTATCGAACGCTTCCTGGGCATCATTACCGAAAACTATGCCGGTGCTTTTCCGGTATGGCTGGCTCCGGTCCAGATCAAGTTCCTGCCCATCTCCGACAAACACCTGGCTTACTGCAAAGACCTGGCTAAGAAGTTCAAGAAATTGGGCATCCGCGTCGAAGTCGATGAAAGCAGCGAAAAGATCGGCTACAAGATCCGCAAGGCACAGATGGAAAAAGTTCCTTACATGGCTGTCGTCGGCGATAAAGAAATGGAAAACGGCACTCTCGGCCTGCGCGACCGTTCCAAAGGCGATTTAGGCGCCAAACCGATCGACGAAGTCGTCGCCCACATCCAGAAACTCACCGAAACAAGAGAAGGCTAATAGCGTGAGTTTGTAGTTAGCAGTTTTAAAATAAAGCCATCTACTAAAAACTAACAACTAGCCACTAACAACTAAAAAGGGCTTGTCGTCGTTCGACAAGCCCTTTTTTCTCATCACCAAAGGAGATTCACTATGATAATCAACTGGTATCCCGGCCACATGGCCAAGGCCAAGCGCCTTATTCAGGAAAATCTCAAGATCATCGACGTCGTCATCGAACTCGTCGATGCCCGTATCCCTATGAGCAGCACCAATCCCATGATCAAGTCCCTCATCGGCGATAAGCCGTCTGTCGTCGTCCTCAACAAGGCCGACCTGGCCGACCCGGCCGTCCTCGACGAATGGGTGGCCTATTACAAGCAGCAGGGCCGCAAAGTCCTGGCCCTGAACAGCAAAGGCGGCAAAGGGGTGAAACAGCTCATTTCCCTGGTCCGCTCCCTGGCAGCGCCGAAGCTGGCCCGCTGGAAGGCCCGGGGCCTCAAGAACCGCGCCGTCCGCACCATGATCCTGGGCATTCCTAATGTCGGCAAATCGACGCTCATCAACAAGCTGTCCTGCCGCAGTGCGGCCAAGACGGCCGACAAGCCTGGCGAAACGAAGGGCAAGCAGTGGGTCCACATCGGCGACCAGCTCGACCTCCTGGATACGCCGGGCGTCTTGTGGCCGAAACTGGAAAACCAGGTCAGCGCCTACCGCCTGGCAGCGACAGGGGCCATTTCCGATACAGTCTTCGACATGGAAACGGTCATCATGCAGCTCATCGAACAGTTATCGGACCAGTACCCTGATGAACTGAAGGCCCGTTATAAACTGGAAACCCTCTGTGACAAGCCGCTGGATACGATTGAAGCCATCGGCCGCAAGCGGGGCTGTATCGTTTCCGGCGGCGTCGTCGACCTGGAAAAGACGTACAAGCTCATCCTCAAGGAATTCCGCGAAGGCAAAATCGGCGCCATCTCCCTGGACCGGCTGGGCGAATGGGAAGGGGAGGACTGACCATGGACATCGAGAAACTCCGCGTCGCCGACCTCAAGGCACGCCTGGCCGCTGGCGGTGACGTCCAGGACCTCCTGGCAGCCATGAAAGAAGACGGCCGCGTGTCGGTCCGCAAGCTGGCTGCCGCCTATATGCGCCAGAAAATCCGGGAAGAAGCCGAACGGGAACGGGTCCTGCACATGTATGCCCAGGAAACGGCTTACTACAACCAAGGGCTGTACCACGTGGCCGGCATCGACGAAGCCGGCCGCGGCCCGGCTGCCGGTCCGGTCATGGTAGCCGCCGTCATCCTGCCGCCCTACTGGGAATGTCCCGGCCTCAATGACAGCAAAAAAGTCCCGCCGGCCAAGCGGGACGTCCTCTATGATAAAATTATGGCTGAAGCCGTTGCCATATCCTGTGTGGCCAAGTCGGAAAAAGAAATCGACGAACTCGATATTTACCACGCCACCATGCAGGGCATGTACGACGCCGTGAACGGCCTGGCCGTGCCGGTTGAAGCCGTCCTGGTCGATGCCATGCCTCTTCGGGAACTGACCGTGCCCCATAAGTCCCTGGTCCACGGCGACGCCCTGAGCGCGTCCATCGCAGCCGCTTCGATTATCGCCAAAGTCACGCGTGACCGCCTCATGGTCGAATACGACAAAAAATATCCCCAGTACGGCTTTGCCGTGCACAAGGGATATTTGACGAAAATGCATATGGAAGCGTTGCAAAAATACGGGCCCTGTCCCATTCACCGCCGCTCTTTTGAACCCATAAAGAGCATGGTGAAGGGCCTTTCAGAATAAATCCTTCCGCCAGAGCATGATGACGGCGACGACGGTGCAGAACATGGCGATGCCTACGACGTAATAGAAGCCGGCTGTCGTGTCCTGGAAGGGGACGGGGACGTTGATGCCCCACAGGCTGAAGATGATCGTCGGGACGGCCAGCATGATCGTAATGGAAGCCAGGAATTTCATGACCAAGTTCAGGTTGTTGGAAATGATGGATGCAAAGGTATCGGACATATTCATGAGGATGTTGGAATACATCTCGACCATTTCGATAGCCTGCTTGTTTTCGATGATGACATCTTCCAGGAGGTCTTCGTCTTCTTCATACATCTTGATGAGGTGGTGGAGCGACGTATTGCGGCGCAGGCGCATGAGCCGTTCCATGACGATGCCATTGCTGCGCAGGGCCGACGTGAAGTACGTCAAGGATTTCTGTAATTCCAGGAGCAGGAAGAATTCCTTGTTGCGCATGGAATGGCGCAGGATTTCCTCGATGTCATCGGTCCGGCGGTTGATCTGCATCAAGTAGCGCAGGAACAGCGTCGCCGAACGGTACAGGATCTGGAATAAGAAACGCGTTTTCTTGAATGTATAGAACAGAGGATACTTATTCTCCGTAAAGGCGCGCATGACTTCTGTTTCTTGAATACAGAGGGTGATGATGAAGTCCGGTGTAATGAAAATGCCCAGGGGCAAGGTGTCATAACTGTCCGTTTCCAAGATGATCGGGATGTTGATGACGACAAAGATGTAGTTATCTTCGATTTCGACATGGGAACGTTCTTCCGTGTCCAAGGCGGTTTTCAGAACATCAGTGGGGATTTCCGTGACCATGGATACGAGCTGTAAATCTTCGGAATCGGGATTTACGACGTGGATCCAGGATCCTTTTTCAGCCGATGCCAGGGAAATGTTGTCTTCCAGATGGCCGTTGCTGTGCTTATAAACTTGAATCATTACGGTACTCTCCCTTTCTGCAGAATGAGGGCCTTCAAACCCAAATTCTAATATAATCCATTAAGACAGGACTCGTCAAGGCTTTCCCTGATATTTTACACAAACTTTGCCCAGCCCTGGCTGGCGACGCCGTGGTGGCGGCAGGCCGGTAATTATGGTATCATTAACTGTACGAGTAAATAAGCAGGACTGCCATGCGGCGCCATACCGTGTCCGCCCGGGCAGTCCACAGAGAGAGTAGAAACTATGCAATTATTGAAAATGGAACTGCGGGGATTCAAGTCCTTTGCAGATAAGACGACCCTGATCTTCGACAAGGGCATTACGGCCATCGTCGGTCCCAATGGCAGCGGCAAGAGCAATATTTCCGATGCCGTCCGCTGGGTCATGGGGGAACAGAATGTCCGCCAGTTGCGGGGGCAGAAGTCGGAAGACATCATCTTTGCCGGGACCCAGACCCGCCGTCCCCAGGGGGCAGCGGAAGTCTCGCTGTACTTCGATAACAGCGACCACGCCTTGGATACGGAATTCACGGAAGTCGTCGTCACGCGGCGCCTCTTCCGCTCCGGCGACAGTGAATACTATATCAACCGCCGGCCGTGCCGCCTGAAAGATATCCATATCCTCTTCGCCGATACGGGTATCGGCCAGGACTCTATGGCCGTCATCGGCCAGAACCGCGTCGACCGCATCCTCAACAGCAAGCCCGAAGAGCGGCGGGTCATCTTTGAAGAAGTTGCCGGCATCAGCCGCTTCAAAGGCCGCAAGGCCGACGGCCTGCGCAAGATTGCCGAGACCGAGCGCAACCTGGAGCGCATCCGCGACCTCATGAGCGTCCTCGAAGAGCGGCTGGAACCGTTGCAGGAACAGGCAGAAACTCTGCAGAAATTCCGCTGCCTCGACAGCGAGCGCCTGGCCTATGAAGGGACCGTGACCTTGCAGGAACTGCGCAACAGCGAACGCCTCCTGGCCAAAGCCGAGAACAGCCGCATGACGGCGGCGGCAGAAGAAGAAAAGGCCGCCCAGGAACTGGCAGCGGCCGAGGGAAAACGCAAGGCCCTGTTGGAGGTCATGGCGGCAGACGACGAAAAACTGCGCCGCCTCGATGAAGAAGCCATGGCCGTCCACAACGAGCTGGACAGCCTCGTCCACCGCCGTGAAGCCTGCCGGCAGCGGCAGGCCGAACTGGCCGAGAACGAATCCCAGGCCGCTGACGACGCCGCTCAGCTGCAGCAGCGCCAGGCAGCCTGGCAGGAACAGAAAGAAACCCTGCAGGCCCGGAAGGACCAGAAAGCAGCCGAATTGGCTGCGGCCCAGAAGGCTTTAGCCCTGACTCAGACCCTGTTCGGCCAGGCCGAAGCCAAGGCCGAAGCGGCGGCAAAGGCCCTGCAGGAGCGGGTCGACGCCAACTCCAAGCGCAGCCGCGACGCTTTCATGCTGCGCCGGGACAGTGAAGACCTGCGCCGCCGCCTGGAAGAAAATGAAGCTGCCTGCCAGCAGGCTCTGAAGCAGTGGGAAGACAAGAAGCAGGCCCTGACAGCGGCAGAAGCCCGCCATGAGGAAGCTCTGGCCCAACAGGAAGCGTGCCAGAAAAAAGCCGCCGCCTTTGAAAAGCAGGCCGCCTCGCTGCGACAGACGGCTCAGGAAAAGGGCCAGCGCCTGAAAAAAGGAGAAGACGAATACCGCCGTCTGCGCGGCGATGTCGACGCCGCCTCCCAGCGCATGCGCGTCCTCCAGAGCATGGAACAGGAACATGAAGGCCTGGGACGGGCGGTCAAAGTCGTCCTGACGGCCAGCCAGCCCTGGCGCAGCCGGCTGTGCGGCGCCGTCGGCGAACTCTGCCAGATCCCATCGCGCTTTGCCGTCGCCATCGACGTCGCCCTGGGCGGTGCCGTCCGTTACGTCGTTGCTGAAGACGAAAGGGCGGCCAAACAGGCTATTTCGTATTTAAAAGACAGAAAAGCCGGCCGGACGACCTTCCTGCCCCTGGATACCCTGCGCAGCCGGCAGCGGACAGCCGATGAAGAACGGGCTGCCGGCGAACCGGGCATGCTCGGCTTCGCCTCCGATGCTATTTCTTATGATGCCAAATATGAAAAGGTCTTTTCATCCCTCTTAGGGCGGACCCTCCTGGCCGATACCATGGATACGGGCTCGGCTGTGGCCCGGAAATACGGCCATCGCCTGCGCATCGTCTGCCTCGACGGGACGCAGTTCAACGCCGGCGGCTCCCTGACCGGCGGCAGCGCCCGCAATCAGGAAGGTTCCCTCATCAGCCGGCGGGCGCTGCTGCAGGAATTGCAGGAGACCTGCCGCCGTGGCCAGCAGCGCCTGGAAACCCTGGCCGCTGAGGACCGGGAACTGCGCCAGCAGGCCGAAGAATCTGCCCGGGAACTGGCCCAGGCCGAAGACCATTGGCGCAAAGCCAGCCAGGCTGCGGAACAGGCCCGCTGGCAGGGCGGTCAGGAAGAGAAGGGCCTGGCCGATATCCGCCAGGCCCTGGCTGATTTTGACCAGCGCGTCGAAGCCTTGGAAAAGGAACGGGCCGACATGCAGGCCCGGCTGGTCGCCAAGGAAGCCGCCCTGGCCGATATGGAAACGGGGCCGGCTGCCGATGTCCAGCAATGGCAGGACGCCTGTGATGCTGCCAAGGCCGAAGCCGCCCAGTGCCGCCAGACCTTGACGGAAAGGCAGATTGCCGTAGCCAAACTGACAGAACAGGCCAGCCATGGCGACGACCAGCTGCGCCAGCATGACAAATGGCAGCAGGAACTGACGGTACAGGAACAGGCCCTGGCCCAGCGCCGCCGGGATTTGCGCCGCCGCCAGGAAGAAGCGGCCCGCCTGTTGACAGAACTGTCGAAAAATATTACCTTGAAAGAAGCCGATACGGTCCGCTGCGACCAGGCCAAAGAGGCTTTTTATCAGACCCGCAATGAGTCTTTGAAACAGAGCCAGGACCTGGATGGCGTCGTCGACGACCTGCGCCGGCGCCATCAGGATTGGCAGCAGCGCTGCAACGCTGCCGACATCCAGCGGGAAAAATACAAGAGCGATATCAGCCATCACGAAGAACGGCTGGCCATGCAGGGCCTGAGCCGCCAGGAAGCCATGGAGCGCCGCCGCGAAGGCTCGCTGAAAGAGCTCCACGACAAGGTCGCCTCCCTGAAAGGGCAGATCACAGCCCTGGGGACCATCAACCCGGCAGCTGAAGACGAATACAAGACGGCTCTGGAAAAGCGGGACTTCTACAACCGCCAGTGCGATGACCTGAAAGAATCGCGGGAAAAACTGCGGACTGTCGTCGCTGAAATCGATGCGGCCATGGCCGAACAATTCGCCAAGGCCTTCAAGGAAATCGGCGTCCACTTCCAGGATATCTTCAGCCGTCTCTTCGGCGGCGGTACGGCCCACCTGCCCTGACCGACAAGGAACATATCCTGGAAGCCGGTGTGGAAATCTATATCCGCCCGCCAGGAAAGAAGCAGCAGTCCCTGACGCTTCTCTCCGGCGGCGAACGGGCCCTGACGGTCATTGCCCTGCTCCTGGCTTTTCTGGCCTATCATCCGGCGCCGTTCTGCCTGGTCGACGAAGTCGACGCCGCCCTGGACGAAGCCAACGTCGAACGCATGGCCCGATACCTCAAGAATTACAGCGGTGCGACGCAGTTCATCGTCATCACCCACCGCCGCAAGACCATGGAAGCGGCCAATACCCTGTTGGGTGTGACCATGGAAGAAAAAGGCGTATCGCGCCTGCTGACTGTCAAAGTAGATGAATTGTTAAAGGAAGGAACATAACTATGGGATTTTTTTCAAAACTGCGCAAAGGCTTAGAAAAGACGAAACACTCGCTCATCCAGAATATCGAAACCGTCGTCCGCGGCTATGCCAAGATCGACGACGACATGTACGATGACCTGGAAGCGGTCATGCTCACCGGCGATATTGGCGTCGAAACGACGGAATACCTCCTGGACCAGATCCGGACCGGTGTCAAATCGAAGGAAATCAAAGACGGCAACGACGTCGTCCCGTATTTGGAAAAATGCATCGCCGCCCTGCTCAATGAAAACGATGAACCCCTGCCGGAAACAGACGGGCCGCGGGTTATCTTCATCGTCGGCGTCAACGGCGTCGGCAAGACGACGACTATCGGCAAACTGGCCAAGTATTACAAGCAGCAGGGGAAATCGGTCATGCTCGCCGCCGGCGATACCTTCCGTGCGGCAGCGTCGGAACAGCTGACCATCTGGGCGGACCGCGTCGGCGTACCCATCGTCAAGCATCAGGAAGGCGCCGATGCAGCCGCCGTCGTCTTCGATGCCACGGCGTCGGCCAAAGCCAAGGGCATGGATATCCTCCTCGTCGACACGGCCGGCCGCTTGCAGACCAAGTCCAACCTCATGGAAGAATTGCGGAAAATGGCCCGTGTCGCTAGCCGCAACATCGAAGGAGCTCCGCAGGAAACGCTCCTCGTCCTCGATGCCACGACGGGCCAGAATGCCGTCAGCCAGGCCAAACTCTTCGGCGACGTCGTTCCCCTGACGGGCGTCGTCCTGACCAAGCTCGACGGGACGGCCAAAGGTGGCGTCATCTTGTCGGTCAAGCGGGAATTGGGCGTCCCCGTCCGCTGGGTCGGCGTCGGCGAAGGCGTCGACGACCTGCGTCCCTTCGATGCCGCCCAGTTCGCCGATGCCCTGTTCGATAAAAACGTCGCAGCCCGCGAAGCCAGCGACGAAGATTAGGAGGGAATCCCATGTTCGTAGGTAATATTTCCCAGTATGAAAAGGAAAGCCGTTTCCTGCCGGAATATATCCGGCCGTGGATCGAGAAATTGTCTTCCTTGGTCAAGTCGGACTTGAATCCCGGACGCCATACCTTCGATACGGCGAACTACATGAATGTCGACGTCACGGAAACGGCGCCGGCCAGCCAGCGTCTGATGGAAGCCCACCGCGACTACATCGACGTCCAGTACGTCCTCGAAGGCGAAGAGAACATCGGCTGGCAGCCCTTATGCCAGGCCGGCCCTGTCGTCGATGACAGCCGGGCCGACAGCGATGCCTGGTTCTACAATCCCGATGTCGTCGACGATACGGTCATTGCCATGACGCCGGGAACGTATGCCATTTTCACGCCGGCTGACGGCCATCGCTGCCTCTGCGCGCCTGACGGGCAGGGGAAGGCCATCAAGAAGGCCATCCTCAAGCTCCACGTCTAGAAGGGGGGATGAAGATGGAACTTATTCCGGCCGTCACCAAGGCCCTTGAGGAACTGCGCCGTCAGCGGCCCCTCATTCACCATATCACCAATTTCGTCACCATGACTGACTGCGCCAATGCGACCCTGGCTATCGGCGCGTCGCCGACTATGACCAATGCCGTCGAGGAAGTCGCCGAAATGGCGGCTGCCGCCAGGGCCCTGGTCCTCAACCTGGGGACGCTCCAGGCGTGGACCCTGGAGGCCATGCTGGCAGCCGGTAAATCGGCCGCTGCCCACGGCGTGCCCATCGTCTTCGACCCCGTCGGCGCCGGCGGTACGATCTTCCGCACCCAGGCGGCCCTGCGCCTGCTGGATGAACTGCCTATGGCCGTCATCCGCGGCAACGCGTCGGAAATCACCTGCCTGGCAGCCCATAAGAGCGGCCAGGATTTCGGCGTCGACAGCCGTCTAGGCCCAGCCGACCCGGCCCTGGCTTCGTCCCTGGCCAGCCATCTCGGGACGACCGTCGCCATCACCGGCGCCGTCGATGTCCTTTCCGATGGCTGCCAGACGGCCGAAATCCGCAACGGCTGTCCCATGCTGACCTATGTGACCGGTACGGGCTGCATGACGACGTCCCTCATCGCCTCCTTTGCCGCCGTGGCCGACCCGTTCACAGCCGCAGCCGGCGGCATCCTGGCCATGGGCATCGGCGGTGAGCTGGCCCTGGCAGGGGAGGGGAAGAATGGGCCGGGGACCTTTCACGCCCGTCTCTTCGATGCCTTTTATCAATTAAATGATGCTATCTTACAAAAATATGGAAAGGTTGTAGTACATCGTGAATAATACTGAACTCAAGAAAATGACAGTGACGGCGATTTTCATCGCCATCGGCGTCCTCCTGGCGCCTTTCGTATCCTTTCCCTTCGGCGGTGCCCGGGTTTTCCCGCTGCAGCACCTCATCAATGTCCTCTTGTCGGTCCTCGTGGGCTGGCGCTATTCGACGGCCGGTGCTTTCTGCATTTCATCCATCCGCATTGCCATGGGCGTCGGTACCGTCCTGGCCTATCCCGGCAGCATGATCGGCGCCGCTTTATCCGGCGTTTTGTATAAAAAAACAAATTCCATCTGGGGTGCCGTCATCGGGGAAATCGTCGGGACCGGCATTCTGGGCGGCCTCATCGCCTATCCTGTTGCCGCTTTCGTCCTCGATTCCAAAGTCGTCGCCTTATGGTTCTTCATCGTTGCCTTTTTGCCCAATACCTGTATTGGTGCGGCCTGTGGTGCTGTTTTATACAAAGTCCTGCCGATTCGGAAATTTGCCGAAGAATTGAGAAAATAATAATATCAACTTGTTTATTGACTTATAAGGTGCTGTATATTAAACTATAAATTGGTACTGAGTTTTATAGTTTGAGTTTCAAAAGCAGCACCTTGTATTTTTTGAGTAGGACGTGTTTACATGACAGAAAATATCCGCGCCAAGATTCTGGCCGAAGCCCTTCGTGAAATCAACCGCCATGGCTCCGATTTCCACATGGACGACTTAGCCCGTAATCTGCGCATCAGCAAGCGGACTTTATACGAAAATTTTTCGTCGAAACAGGAAATCATCGAACAGGCCATCGCCGATTTTACCGATAAGATCTATGCCTATCATCAGCGTATCGTTAGCGATCCGGCCATGACTTGCGAAGCCAAGCTCATCGCTTATTTCGACGTGCCAGTGACAACTGGCAGGTCCTGTCCGTGCGGAAAACATCGGATCTCTTGGCAAAGATGCCCGGTACTTGTGAACGCTTGCAGTCCCGCTATAAAAAAGACTGGCTCCTTTTGGAACGGCTCCTCGATGAAGCTCAGGAGACAGGAGAATTCGAGTCTTTTGATAAGTTCCTGTTCTTGCGTATCCTGCATAGCGCAGCCGATGACATTATCGATTATTTTAATGATGTCAAACACGATTCCACCTTTAGTGACTATATGAAGCGCTGTATCAACGTCTTGCTCTATGGCATTAAAAATCAGGAATCGAAAGAAATAGGAGGAAAGTGAAGATGATACAAAAACGCAAACTTGCGACGATGAGCCTCACCGTACTCACCATCGCCGCGCTCTTAGCCGGCTGTGGGGCCAACCCAAGTGCGACTAAGGCTCCCGTTGCAGTCAACACGTACAAAGTCGTCGCCGCGGACACGCCGGTCAAGGCCGAGTACAGCGGTACCGTGACGGCAACAGACAAGGTGCCTGTACGTCCCAAGATTTCCGGCCGTGTCGTAGAAAAATACGTCCAAGGCGGTCAGGAAGTCACGGAAGGGCAGCCGTTGTTCCGCCTCGACAGCCGGACCTATGACGCCGCCCTGGCCCAGGCCAAGCTACCCAGGCCCAGTCCGAAGCCAATCTGGCCAATCAGCAGCTGAACCTGCGCCGTTATCAGACCCTGGCCAGCCAGGACGCCATCCCGCAGCAGACCGTCACCGACCAGGAAGCGGCTACGCAGCAGCAGCAGGCTGTCGTCGAAGCCAATGCAGCCCAGGTCGACGCTGCTCAGGATAACGTCGACGATACCATCGTCTATGCTCCGTTCAGCGGCAAATTGAACGTCGATGACGTACCTATCGGTACCTTTGCGACGGCCGGTTCGACGGCACTGGTCACCATTTCTTCGACCAATCCGGTCTATGTCGAATTCTCCATCAGCGAAGCCGAATACCTGCAGATGACCAAGCAGGCTGCGGACAACGCCGGCAGCTGGGGCGACCATCTCCTGCTCCGCTTGAGCGACGGCACCATGTATCCTTATGAAGGCCATGTCACCCAGGTCAACCACGGCATGGATGGCAACTCTGGCTCGATCATCGTCAAGGCCGTCTTCGACAATCCGGATAATCTCCTCATCCCAGGCCTCTATGCGACGGTCGTTTCCGATACCCAGATCCAGCGCAATGCCCTGTCCGTACCGCAGCGCGCCGTCCAGCAGACGCTGGGTAAATATTATGTATCCGTCATCGACGGCAATGGCGAAGCCCAGAACCGGGAAGTCACGCCGGGCCAGAAAGTCGGCAAATTCTGGATCATCAACGATGGTCTTCAGGATGGCGATACGATTATCGTCGACGGCTACCAGAAGGCCAAAGGCGCTGCCTTGGACCAGCACTTGCTGACCAAGGCCGATATCGACAACGACAGCTCCGATACGTCGTCGGACACATCATCGTCAAATAGTTAGGGAGGCGAGACCGTGATATCTAAGTTCTTTATCGACCGGCCTATCTTTGCTATCGTCATTTCGCTGATCATTTCCATCTTCGGCCTGTTGTCGATGGCGACTCTGCCGGTTGCCAAGTATCCGCAG
>ENA-OQED01000422-OQED01000422.1-human-gut-metagenome-genome-assembly--contig:-NODE-422-length-16723-cov-1.295975_pt1 | contig 16723 bp, 19 predicted proteins | sample MGYA00242790_ERZ504625 | MGnify/ENA primary metagenome ERZ504625 (study PRJEB26092, sample SAMD00036345) | human gut metagenome | host: Homo sapiens | study: EMG produced TPA metagenomics assembly of...
CGCATATTGGCGTATACCAACACCGCTCACCGAGTGTTCCCGAGACTGGAAAGCGGCAACGCGGCTATGTCTATCCCCAGCGCATCGGCTGCGGAGAACACCGCTTCAATCGGGCTTCGCCCCGCTGGAGCAGAGCATCGGCAAGCCGGGGATCGATACCGGCCTGGGAGGCAAGGTCGTCGGCGTTCCAGGAATGGTTCGCGGTCTCTTCACGGAAGGCGGCTGCGATATCCGATTCGGTGCGGGCGAAAAGAGTCCGGCGTTCACGCGGCGCTTGGAAACGGCTGAGGTAACGCGCGTACTCCAATTGCGCCTTTGTCGGCTCAGGCAAGTTATAGTCCAGATTCGACATCGCAGACCTCCTTAGCGTTCAGCGGGTTGGACTGGAGTCGTTCGACGCACCGAAAATAGGGAATCCGGGAACCGCATCGGCCGACGATGGAGTGCCTGGAGTGCCGTACAACGTCCCGATCTGTTCGATCGCCCATGCGCTCCAACGTGGGGATTCGACCGTGGATGTCATCAGGCCGGCGGGGAGGAACCGGCGCATCTCGTCGGCGAAGGCATCCGAGCCGATCACATCGGCGACCCCCGCCACGCGATCAGCACGGTCTGCCCAAAGTCCTTCTTCGCCGTAATCAGATGATTTCAATTCCGCAAGCTCCATCGCCCGTCGGGAATCGACGTCGCCTCTCGACGCCAACCAGCACATGTCCCACAGGTCGCGTCGCCGCAGGTGCGATGCGCAGGCATAGGAGAGCAGCTTGTCGGCAAGAATCTCGGTGGGGCTTTCCACATCGAGGATGATCTGACCCGACAAGGCCGGGAACATCGGATAGTTGACCAAGGCGGGACGATGCTGCGGCTCGTACGCGGGAATCGATGCCACCTCCAGCTTGATTGTCTGGCTCGGCAGATCCTTGCGCTGACCGGCCGTGCGAATCGCTATACGCCATCTGCGCGTCAGCCCATCGGCGTCGGGTCTCGGCTCCTTGACCCGGACCGTCACATCATCGCCCATCCCCGAGAGCGAATCGGAGATGCAGGAGCCAAGCCCTTTAAGGGTGTCCATGTCGAACGAGGTGCCGCCGGCAAAATCAAGGTCCTCGCTGTACCTCGGGGACCCGTGGCACAGGCGCAGACTCGTGCCGCCCTGGAACACCAGCGAGGAGAAGAAACCCTCGCGCATCATGGCGTCCAGGATTCGATAATGCAGAAGTTCCTTCTCGACCACGGGAAGCAGATTGCCCATGCCCTCGCCCCCGGCCAAGACCGATCCCGGCCGCCATAGCCTTGTAGTCATAGGTGCCGTCAGCTCCAGTCATCATCGTCCTCCAATTCGTCCATGTCCACCAGATCGAGGTTGCGTCCCGACGGCCTCAGGTCACGATACGCCCACTGTTTCGACGCGAGCGGCGTCAGTCCGTCATCGCGGGCGATCAGGTTCGGCAGGATGCGACTCCAGCTGAGCTTGCAGTGCGTGAACTCGATCACCCCGTACGCGGTGCGGAACTCGCCCTCACGGCCCGTGGTCATGAACGTGACCCTATCCACCGGAATCTGGCTGATCACGTTCCAGCGCGACAGAGCGCTTTCGAGGCTTTCCCACACCAGCTCGCCGGAACGCAACCGCTTTGCGACCTGATGAAGTGTCCCCTCGCCGAGATGGGAGGAATACGCGAACACGTAGACGCCACGGGCGGCACGGACCAACGCCTTCGCCGATACCAGGCTGGACAGGGTTCGGTTCAGTTTCTGCCCCTGCTCACCCAGCACGACGGCCAGTTCGTTCTTGCAATACACGTAGCACGAGTACTTGGCATCCATCTCGCGCAGCTGGTCAATCGCCTCGCTCCTCTTCATGCATATAAGTGTACATGAATATATGTAAAAACGCATATTCATGTACACCTATCACAATCCTGAAGCGTTCCAATCAGAGGGAACGCCCTCGTGCCGGACCGTCTTCGAGACCAATCCCGTCGATGGCGTTTTCCGAGAAAGGGTTCTCTCTTAATCTGCCGACGATTTCCGCTACGGCGCGCTCTTCCTGATCAACGCATTGGACAAGCTGGGAAATGAACGGCTTGGGATCGCCGTCAACCTGCCATGCTTCCAGACTTTTCCCATAGCTGCGGCCGGCATCATGTTTGATTGCTACGGGCCGGTAGCCGGCAGCCATGAGCATGAGATTCAGAATCTGTCGCCCGGTTCGCCCGTTGCCGTCCGTGAATGGATGGATGTTCTCGAACATCGCGTGGAATCCGGCAGCTTTGAGGATCGGGTGGTCTTTGGAACCGTTCACCGCGTCCACGAGCGCTCCATGTCCTCGTAGATTTCAAGTGGGTCGGCGGTCTTCACTCGGGTGGCGGCGATCCTTGCCTGGAAGCCGTAGGGGCGGAACCGACCCCTGAGCGCGGGCTGCATGTCCAATGCGGTGACTTCATGCAGCTTTTGGATCATCTCGACACTCAGCGTCCGCTCCTCTTCAGCGAATCGTTCCGCATAGGCCATGCCATCCGCAACGCCACGGGCGGCGAAGATGTATCTTGCCGGCGAGTCGGTCGGCACGAACTCGCCCTCCAACACCAGTTCGGTGTCCTCAAGCGTCAGCGTGGATCCCTCGATCGCGTTGGAGTTGTAGACATAGCGGGCCATCCATTCCTTACGGTAATCCTCAAGCGCTGACTGCTCCACCCCATCCAAAGGAAACATCTGCCTGAACCGTTCTCGGGCGGCATCGGAACGACGAAGCAAGTCGGACACCTCCGCGTCCCGCTCCAGAGAGTCCAAGAGAGGAGGAAGGTTTCGGATTTTCTCAGTCAGCGCTGGATTCGGCATATCGGCTCCTTAATCGATGCTTCCATAAGTCTACAAGCGCAGGCGCGTCACATGGACAGTCCGACGATTTTCTTGCCTTCGAGAAAGTCCTGGAAAAAGGCCGTGGAATCATCGTTGCCGTCCGATGATCCACGGATGGCTCCTGGAGACGCATTTCCTCGATTTCTGCGGCGGTCTGCTTCGTCGCCTGTTCGAGCTGGTCGCACAGGCTTACGGTTTTGCCGGTGAACGCGGCCGCGAGGTAATGCGGGTCAATGTCCAAGGCGATGGCATCGGCGCTGCGCAGGCATTCCCCGGCCTGTTCGATCAGCATCATGGCCTGTTCCACACGCGCCTTGGCACCATCGAGACCGGATGCTTCAAGCCCCTGTTCCACGGGTTCGTCCGACCAGGAGCGGATATCGAGCCGGGGGCGCGGGTGCTGTGTTCACGGTAATACGGGTCCCCGTGTCGCGTGTCGTAGTCGGCGGCGTTGTAGATGGGCCTCTTGAGGGGTTCCGGGTCGCGTATCTCGTCCGTCCAATTCAATGTCCATCATGTGCTCCTTCGCTTTTATCGTCCGTGTGTCGTTTCCATGCCGTCATCCAACGCGAGGTCGAGCCCTGCGGTCTCAGGAGACGTTTCCTGTGGGTCGGCCCAGCCGACGGCGAGGTCCAGCGCGCCGCGCAACGCCTGGCCGGAAAGCCGGTACGTCCAGGAATCGTTTGCCTCGTAAGGGAAGGATTCGCCGGACACGATGCCGCGCTCGTCATGCAGGCTCACGTCGAACGCTCCGGGTTTGGCCGTGATCAGCGCATGACGGGCGGAACCGGGAACCGAGACCTCCAGCGCCTTTCTGCCGTCGGGAGACCCGGTGGCGGTGAATTTGATATCGGGGTGGTGCGCGAGGCTGTAGGAAGCGTTGGACTCACACGCCAGCGGGACCGTATCTCCCAGCCCGCTGTCTGCGGCCAGCTGCTGTGGGCTGTAATCCATGCCCTGCGTGTAGTCGATGGGCTGCGCGTCGGTGTAGAAGCATCCGCCGCCATCGTCCGCGTCGATCAGGTCGCCCACGAGCCGGTCCAGGCGTGCGGGGTCATCCCATGCGCTCACGAGTCTGGCGGGTTCGGCCTGGTTCTTCCATGCCATGTAGCGGTCGCGTTGGTCGCCGCAGATGCCGTCGAATGATTCCTGGGAGATGAACGTGCCGCCGTCCAATTGGTAGCATTCCCCGTCCGGGTCCAACGAGCGCTCCTTGAACTCCTTTTCGGCGGCGGCGTACAGGCGCTTGTCGATCTGCCCCATGGCCGCGTCGATGCCCGCCATCATCTCGTCCACGTGTTGCCGCATGTCGGGCTGGCTCGTTTTCCACCATGCCTGCAAGTCGGCGAGCACGTCGGCGGCGTTCTCCCGTTCGCACACGTCGAGCAGGTCATCGTCGTAATTTTCCACCGTCCAGGAGTAGAAATCCCAGTCACTCGAACCGGTCAGGCGTTCGACGCCCTTCATGCGGTGGAAGTCCATCAACCCGCCGCCGTGCTCGCGCACGATGCCCGCCAACGGCAGATCGGCCTCGTCCATCAGGCCTTTCCAGTATTCGGGGACATTCCCGTTCTCCATGTCGTTCTCCTTTCCGAACGCCTTTTCGATCACGAGCGGGTCTCGTGGGTCAACAGTGCGGTCGATGCGCAGTATCTCGGGCATGACCGCCTCGCGTTCACGGCCGATGACGAACGTGCCGAGCCCGGCTTTGGCACGATGCTCGGGCGGTTTTCCCGAACCGTCGCACATCACCGCCGGCCGATACCACGGATCCCCGTATGCGAGGGTCACGGTGTCGCCCGGTCTGGCGAGAACCCGTTCGACGGCCATGCGCGAAAGGCCATGCGCGTCGAGCCGGCCGGAACGCCAATCGTTGGCTTCGGCGGCGGTCAGGGTGAGGGAAACGGAACGCCCTTCCTGGGCCGAGGTCACGTCGAGCCTGACCGGCTGCATGGCCTCGAACCCGATCCAGACGCCTTCCGGCGTCCTATCCGGGGCTTTCACGTCAATGTCCGTGAACCCGTATTCGGTCAGCACGTCCGTGACCCTGATTCTGAGCGCGTTGTCGGGAGGCAGATCAGGGCGTTCATTGGGAATCGGGAGCGAGGACGCCTCGAACCACACGTCCTCGCTCGGATCGGTGTCGAAGCCGCCGTCCGCGTCGGAATACGCCATGTGGACGCCGAACTCCAATTCCTTGGCATCGGCGGAAGAGACAGAATCGCGTTCCCCAGCACGAGATCGCGCGCGTTCCTGCGCAGGATGGATTGCATGTCGGGCTTGGCGGGATTCCCGGCCGCGAGCAGGTCGCGGTTCACACCCTCCATGTCAAAAGGCGTCAAGGCCATCTCGCTCGCCCTTTCTCACTTGGAAAGGCCGGAACCGGCCGTATCGGTCATATTCAGCGGGTCCGAGGGGTCGCACGCCTGCGCGCGTTCCGCGAACGAGGTGACGGCACCGGGCAGCACATATCCCAGATCAAGGTCGATCGGGCTCACGCCGTCGTCTTCGCCGACGGACGCTGCGGGCATTGCGCCCATGGTCTCGCGCAGCACGTCCACGGCGTCGCCAGTAGCGGCGCGCGCGTCGATGATCCGGTGCATCGTGTCCTCAAGCGCGGCATGGATATCGGTGGAACCCTCCTCCACGATGCACTGGTATGAGGGGGCTCCCCAGTTCGTGCCGGTGCCGGAAATCGTGTAGTCCGCGATGCGTTCGCCCGGCTGGACGAGCGAGGCGAGGTCGAACGCGGCCGGCGAACCGGTCTTCGCGTCGAAATCATCCAGCCATTCGACCTCCTCGGCGATCTCCTCGCGCGAGTACCGGCCGTCGATATCGCTCGGCCAGTCCGCGTCCTCCAGATAGCCGTTGTCGCCAAGCGACACATCGCCGTCGAGCTTGAGGTCCCGGCCGTACATCTCCATATCGATCAGATAGCCGAGCCCCGTATCGAACATGGACCACACGGCATCCGATGCCCACCCATGGTTCACGGCGGTCCAGGCATACTTCGCCTCCTTCGATTCGGCCGAGGACGGCGCATCATAAGAGTGATAGGGGATCTCGTCCGAGTTCAACGCGAGGTTCGCGTACTGCAACGGGGTGCGCGGGACCGCGTCAAGATCGTCGCGGACCGTCTGCACCTTCTCGTACACGTCCGGGTCGTCGTCCTCGCGCGCCTCGAACGCGCGGCACATGAGGTTCAGGTCCGTCAGCGACTCGTATTCGCCGGGATTCGCCACGGTGGCGAGCAGTCCTTCCCCGCCCTCGTAGTCGTGGATCGCGTACTCCTCGTACCGGCCGCCCAATCCCACCTCGGTCTTCAGGGTGTCCTGCAAGCGTTCGGCGGGCATGGGCAGCGTGATCCACGCGCCCTGCAACACGCCCTCCACGTATTTGCCCAGGTTGGCGACGTACACGCTGATCTGGTAGTCCTTCAATCCGGCCATGATGATGCTCCTTCGCTCGGGTCTTTTATCGTGTGGCTGCGGCCGAGGCAGACGTATCGGCAATGCTCAACGGGTCGGCCGGGTTCGCGGGATCGTGGGTTTCGGACGTTTCGGCCTTCTCGCCTTCGTCTTTGCGGGCGAGCCGGCCGTCGTCCACCATCGCGTCGATGATCTCCCATCCCTCCTCGATGCTGCGGTCCCGCAATTCCCTGGCCGAGATCATGTCGCGCATCGCGTCCATGTTCTCGTTGTTGTCGGGCCAGTCATGGTCTTTCAGCCAGTGCCGAAGGTCCTCCTCCGTCCAGCGGATCTCCGCAATCGTTTCGTTGCCTTGCCCGGCGTTGCTTTGACCGGGATGAAGCAACGCCTCAGATCGGAGACCGAAATACGCTTTGTCTTCCTGGAGGCCGGACAGGAAGCCGGAGGGCGTGAACCCGTTGCGTGCCGCGAACTCGCGGGACCAGCATTCGTCGAACTCCTCGTCGGGGTCGAAGTCGAGGAGCCCGTCCGCCATGGCGCGCCTCAGCCCCTTCTCGTCCGCCTCGGCCGGCACCGTGACCGTGACCGTGGCGTGGTTGGGGGCCTCCAGCGTCATGTACAGTTCGCTGCGGCCGGCGTAGCGTTGGATGAAGCATTCCCCGTTGCCCCAGTCGAGCTCGTGCTGCTCGATCAGCTCCTTCGCCTTGTCGGTCAGGGCCCGTTCCTGGGACGTGTATTCATCGGGTTCCATCAGCATGATGCGTCCTTCCTTCCCTTGGATGATCGGTGCCGCGCCGTCCGGCGGGCATGGCTCCGATCATCAGCCCATACGGGCGGTCGCGCGGGGCATGGCGTCTACGGGCAGATGATTCCGCCGAGATTTGATGCTCGGTCCCTTTACGTGTCCCGCTCCTTAGTACCAGTTGTGGGCGAGCCAGAACGTCTTGGCGGCGCTGGGGCTGCCGTACCGGCCGGCGATGTAGTTCAATCCCCATTTGATCTGGGTGGCGGCGTTGTCCTTCCAGTCGTCTCCTGCGGAGGCGAGTTTCGACGCGGGCAACGCCTGGGGTATGCCGTACGCGCCGCTGCTCGGGTTGGTGGCATTCCACTGCCATCCCGATTCCTTGTTCCACAGCCATACGAGCGCGTCATAGTCGCCGTCTCCCCAGTCCTTGTACGAGGCGATCATCTTCCGGGCGATGGCCCGGGCCTGTTCCGGCGTGGCGTGGGTGCCGTCGCCGTCGTAGTCCACCACCACGTCCGTGGAGCCCGAGTCGGAACTGGAGCACGTCCATGCCGCCTCCACCGGATCCGAAGAGGAGGACGAGTCGGACGATGACGACGAATCGGACGATTCGGAACCGGATGACGTGGAATCCGTGCCGGCGGAACCATTGGTGGACACACTGCCGTTGGGCAGGATGTAGACCGCGCCGACGTTGATCCTGTGCGTGCGGTGGTTGACGATGCCCAGGCCGCCGCGCCCGTTCATCTCGCTGATGGTCACGGTGCCGGCCGTCCGGTCGACCGCCTCGACGACGGCGACGTGGCCGTACAGGGTGTCCGCGTCGGCCACGCCGGGCGGGTAGCTGACGATGCTGCCGGCCACGGGATCGGTGCGGGTGGTCTTCCATCCGGCGGCGGTGGCGCTGGCGGCCCAGTCGCCGCCGTTGCCCCAGTAGGAGCCCACGTCCAATCCGATTTTATGGCCTCTCATGCACGCCCACCATGTGCATTGCCCGTCCGGATAGGCCTGGCACACGTTGTCGGGCCCGTCGGATCCGTTGAACCACGCCTTGGTCTGCGCGATGGTCATGCCGTCACGCACCTCGCCGGTCGTGACGCTTCCCGTGACGCCTCCCGACGATCCGTTGGAGCCGCCGTCCTTGCAGCCGCCGAGGACCGCGAGCACGGTCAACGGCGTGCATCCGCCGAGCAGGGACAGCAGGCACGCCGAGAGCATGGCCGCGAGGATCCGATGGCGGCTGGCCCGGCTCATTGCGTGTTCCTCAGCGACCAGAAGGGCTTCTGCCCGCCGACCACGACCTCCACGGTCCGGCAGGGATGCTGGACCGTGCCGTATCCGGTGGCGGAGATCACCGTGTACGCCTCGTCGCCGGCCTTCACCTGATCGGGGTCGAGCTCGTTGGCATCCTTGTCCAGCAATGACGCGTCGAGCGCGGCCGGGCAGTAGACGGTGACGTGCCAGTTGCCGTCGTCCATCGGCAAGAGCACGGTGTTGTACGCCTGGCTGACGGTCTGCTGCGGATCCGTCGTGGATGACGGTCCGCCGCCTTCCGGGATCGGGAAGCTGGTTTCCTTCGTCGTCCAGAACGGCTGGGACTGGATGGCATCCGTATCCGAGCCCTCCCATTTGCCGTCGGAGGTGCAGGTGTAGGCGTAGTTGACGTACTTGTCATCGTATTGGCCCGAGCATACGGATCCGGCGTGGAAGCGGCGCTGGGTCCACCACCAGCGCGGCGCGTCGGAGACCGGATGGCTCTCCCCGGCACCGTCGTCGCCGAGCAGCGCGAACACGTTCTTGCGCCATTCGTCGTCGCTGCCGTTTGGATCGAGCAGCGCGTCCACCGTTTCCAATGCGGTGTCGATCGGGCCGGAACCATTGTGCAGCGTGATGCCGTCCGCGTTTTCGGAGAGCGTGCGGGTGCCGTCCTTGTGGGTGTCAACGGGGAACGCGGTGGTGCGCTGAGACCAGTCGCCGGGAACCGGGATTCCCGCCGCCTCCAGGCCGGCGTACCGTCGCGGGCCCGAATCCGTTTTCCTTTTGCCCGTGGACTCCTGTTTCGCGTCCGTCGCGGAACCGTGGTCGTCGCCGGCCGTTGACGGCTGGTGGTTGGCGACGATGACGCCCAGCGAGCACACGAGGAGCGCGGCGACGAACAGGCACAGGACGCGCAGCGGTTTCGGCAGCGGACGCGGTTCCGGCCGGTTCACGATTCACCGCCTTCCCAACGGTTCGGCTCACCCGGCATGCCGCCTTGCGTGTTTTCTTCCATGGCCGGATGCTCCCGCTCGGGGTTCACGGTTCCCGGATCCGCGTTTTCGGGCGACCCGTCTTCCGCCGACCCGTCTTCCGTCCCCGTCCACCGCGCGTCTATGAGGTCGTCCGCCGTTTTCAGTTCGGCGCTGGTGTTTCCCGCGTCCTTCGCCTTCCTGCGCAGCAGGGTGGCCTTCTCGCGGGCCTCTTCCAGACGTTCCTCCAATGATTTGATGTTGACGCGCGCCGCCACGTACTCGTCCATCGCATCCTGTTTCGTCCTCTGGCTGTCGCGCACCGCCTTGAGGATGCTGCGTTTCATGTCGCGCATGGTGTTCTGGTTGTTCGCCACGACGATCTTCCTTTCGCTCGTTTTTCCGTCAAGGGCAAGTCTGCCTTCCCGTCGCGCGTCCCACGGGGCATGGCGTCTACACGCCCCATGGCGGAAGGCGGGGCGTGTAGACGCCATGCCCCGTGTCCGGCCGTTTTGCGGCCGAGAATCGGAAGCGTCGTTCCAATCAGAAAGGAAAACCAATGGAATCGTTTCTCTCTATGCTCGCCGGCTGGTTCATGGGCCTGTGGACGTGGCTGGTCGAGCTCAACGGGATGCTCCAGGTGGTGCTCGTGCTGCTGTGCGTGGTCGCCTCGGGCGTGTGCGCGATCATCGGCAAACGCATGGGCAGCCCGATGATCGTGGAATCCGGCGGACAGACCTGGAGCCGCACGCTGGTGACGGCCATCGCGTGGATCGCCGGCGTCATCCTCATGCTGATCGCGGTGCTTGCCATCGCCGCCGTGTTCGCGCCGCTGCTCGGCTTCGCCGCCTGATTATGGCGGAACCTTCTACATCCGGGACCGGCTCGGGGAGACATCCCCGGCCGGTCCCTATTCATGTCGGAAAAACGGAAAACGAAAACCAGTGAAAGGAACCACGCGAATGAGACTCGTCATCGCGGAAAAGAAATCGGTCGCCACGGCCATCGCGCAGGCGTTGTGCGCCGCGCCCGTCCAGAAGGACGGATGCTATGAGTGCGGGCAGCTGCTCGTGACGTGGGCGCAGGGCCACCTGATCGGCCTCGCCATGCCCGAGGACTACAAGGACAGGGATTGGGGCAAATGGAGCCTGGACACGCTGCCGGTGGACCCGTCCGGCCATTGGCAATGGAAGATCAGCACCGAACGCGGTGCCGGCTCCCGGTACCGGCAGATCGTGCAGCTGATCCGGCGCGCGGACGTGGATTGCCTCGTCAACGCCTGCGACCCAGACCGCGAGGGCGAGGCCATCTTCCGCCGCATCGCGGACATGGAAGGCTCGCGCAAGCCGGAACTGCGCCTGTGGGTGGCGAGCCTGGAGGCGGAGGCCATCCAGGCCGCGTGGCGGGCGATGAAACCGGAATCCGAATACCGGGGGCTCGCATGGTCGGCGGAGATCAGGTCGAAGGCGGACTGGCTGACCGGCATGAACGCGAGCCGCGCATACTCGCTGCTCTACAACGCACGGTTCAGCGTGGGCCGCGTGCAGACGCCGACGCTCGCCATGATCGCGGAACGCGACCGGCAGATCAGGAACCACAAGCCGGTGCCGTTCTGGACCGTGATCGCGGACATGGGCGGATGGCGGCTCTCCAGCGAACGGATCGACAGCAAGGACGCGGCGATGCTGCTGTGCGGCCAGGTCGAACGCGGCCGCTTCCGCATCATGTCCGTGAGCAGGAAGCGGGTGAATGACCGGCCGCCCCGCCTGTATGACCTGACCGGCTTGCAGAAGGACATGAGCCGCATGTACGGCATGACCGCCGCACGCACGCTCCAGGCGTTGCAGCACCTCTACGAACTCAAACTCGCCACCTATCCGCGCACCGACAGCCGGTACATCACGCGCGACGACCTCGAAACGTTCACGGCGCTCCTCGAATCCGGCCGTCTCGCCCACGGGTTCGTCACCCGCGAGGGCATACCCGGACACCCGCGCCCGGAGCTGGCCGTCAACGACGCGAAGGTGGCCGGCCACACCGCGATCCTGCCGACCATGCAACTGGACGCCGGGAAGCTGGAAGGCCTGGACGATGACGAACGCAAGGTGATGACGCGCATCGTGCGCCGCATGTGGGAGGCCGTGGGCGACGACCATGTGCACATCGTCACCGAGGTGAAGGCCCGGCTTTCCGACGACACCGATAGGGAGTTCTCCAGCCGTTCCGACGAGACCGTGTCCGCAGGATGGAAGGCCGTCGAAACCGGCCAGGGGCCCGAACCGGAAGACGAGGAAACCGCGAACCCGGCGGGAGGAAGGAACGTGATCCCGTCGAACCTCATGGAAGGCGGCGTCATTCGCCCGGTCGGGAAGGTCACGGTCGAGGAAGGCGAGACCCGCCCGCCCAAACCGTTCACCGAGGCCACACTGCTGGCCGCGATGGAGCACGCGAGCCGGTACGTGGAGGACAAAAGCCTCAAGGCGGCGCTCGATGACGACGAATCACATTCCGGCGGCATCGGCACGCCAGCCACCCGCGCGGACACCATCGAAAAGCTCGTGCGCTCCAAACTCGTGGAACGCAAGGGCCGGCAATTGCACGCCACCACGGAAGGCGAACGCCTCACCGACGTGGTGGAGCCACGCCTGAAGGACGTGCTGCTCACCGCGCGGATGGAACAGGCGCTCTCCGACGTGGAACACGGCAAACGGGACCCGGCCGACGTGATGGACATGTTCCACCGGGAGGCATTGCGAATCCCCGCCGACGCGACCGCGAACCTCAAGGCCGCCGCCGTCACGCAAACCACGAACACCGACGCGCAGGATTGGGGCGAATGCCCGCGCTGCGGCCAGCCGGTGAGGAAGACCGGCCGGATGTGGCAATGCTCCACGAACAGAAGCGAGAAGACCAAGGACGGCAAGTGGATCGCCGTCGAGGGATGCGGCTGGAAGATGTACGCACGCCTCGCGGGCAAGACCATCACCGACCAGACCGCACGCAGGCTCCTCGCGGGACAAACCGTCACCCTGAAGGGCTTCACATCCAAATCCGGGAAGAAGTTCGACGCGGCCATCCGCATCGACAAGTTACGCGGCACGGCGCTCGACTTCGACCGCTGACCAACCGGCCAACCATCCGTGCCCGACGCGCCATGCCGCGCCGGGCACGGCAACGACCAAGGAGACGATGAAACCATGCGACGATACAGCCACGCCTTCCGGGTCCTCATGGACCGGGAGCTGTTCAATCTGCTTGCCGAGGCCTCCGCCAAGACGGGCATACCCAAATCCCGTTTCGTGAGATACGCCATCCAGCCGTTCAGCTACACGGAACTCGCCCCCGGCACCACCGATTGGGACGACGTGTACCGCACCGACCCCGACCCCGAACATCCGCTGAAGCAGGGACGCCGGCTCAATGTCCTGCTCACCGGCGACGAATACGAGATGCTGTGCCGGGCCGCGTTCAAGCTGGGCATCGCGCGCAGCGCCTGGGTGCGGGAACGGGTGTACGCGCTCCTCTGCCGCTCCTATGCGGACGAGCTCTCCCCGCTCACGGACGCGAGCATCCGCGACAACGCGACGATGCTGCTCAAGGAGCTCAAGGCGAAGGGCGCTGGAAGATGACATTCCAGAAAAAGGAAGAGCCCCTTCCCGTTCGTGGAAGAAGGCATCACCCCGAACGATCATCCACCCTCATGCGTTTCCCTATGCGCTCAGATGGATATGTCCATGGACACCCACATGGACATCCACATGGATATGTCCATGGATACCCCATGGATATGTCCATGGATACCCCATGGATATGCCCATGGACATCCACATGGATATGTCCATGGACATCCACATGGAGATGCCCATCAAATCGAAGGTAAGCAAGCTAGACGGATTGTATATACAATCCGAGCCCGCAGCCTCCCGCGCCTGCGGCGCTGGAGCAACAACCCGAGTGCCGAAGGCCTGATAATCAATGATCCATGAGAGGAGGAAACGATGGCAAGGAAAAGACGGTGCAGGCAAAACGGTCCACGCGAAAAGGCGGTGCTGATCCGCGTCGATGACGACGAGAAACGGATGCTCCAGGATGCCGCGCGGCGACGCGGCCAGACCGTCTCCCTCACCGTCATCGAGGCGGTGAAGCTGTTGGAGGGAAGCCTGTACGTTGAGGAGGAGGAACATGATTCGCCCACCGTCCAGGCGCTCAGGGATATCGAATACCAGCTGCGCCGCATCGGCCGCAACGTCAACCAGATCGCGCACAACGCGAACAGGGAGATGAACGCGACCATCGAGGACGAGGCATCGGCGTCCTACGCCGTCCGGCAATGCCGGGAGCTGATAGACCATCTCGATGCCGTCATCGGGCAGTCCGGGGGAGTGCCTGATGACGCGAACCGGTCAGAGGAGGGTCAGGCTTTGCGGACGGTCCGCTTGTAGTCCTTGGATTTCTTCGATGAACCGGGAGAACGTCATGGTTTCTCCCTGGATCAGGTCGTCATAGGATTCCTTGACTACCTTGGGCATGACCAGGTGGATGTGCAGTTCATCGAGTTGGGCGAGCTTGGGATGGGTCACGTCGCCGGGAGTCAGGGTGAACAGGTGTTTGTCCCTGATCCGGTTGGCTTCGTCGGCGACCTGGCGGAAACGATCCTTGATGGAGGTTTTCGAGGCGAGCATACGCAGCTGTTCCTCGGGGAACGCCGGATCCTCGTAGGCGGCTTGCGAGGGGAATAGGAAATCGGGTTTCTTTCCGTTTTCCGTCTTGGCCTGTGCCTCGTATTCGATGCCGCGCGCGTCGAGGATGTGGGCGATGTGGATTTCGAGGACCTTGCCTGCGCGGCTCATGCGCCGGTTGCGCACGGAGGTGTAGAACGAAGTGAACGAGTCAACGTCGATGACGCCATCCGATACGAATGGCGCGGCATCGTAGTCGTGTTGGATGACCGCCCGTTCATAGAGTTTGAACAGCAGGTAGCTGCGGTCGTAGTATTCGATCACCACGTCGTCGGGGTCATCGTGCGTGGGGTCCACGTCCGTCAAGGAGGATTGGGAGAAGGCCGCGAACTCCTCGTTGCTGGGGAACCTGTATCCCCATCTGCCGATCATCTCGGGGAGATACGTGTCATCCCGCACTTCGACGTTGATGCCGAGAGCTTCGAAGATCTGCGCGCCGAAGGCGTCCAGCTCACGTTCCGTGTTGTCGTGGAAGCGGAACGCGCCCTCCTGTTCGTCGTAGATGCCGAAGAGCCATTTGGCTTGGGCTTCGGCCGTGCTGTCATGCTGTGCGATGATGATCAGCAGACGATTGTCCCTGAGCATACCGAAGCACATGAGGTCGCCGGGGCGGGCCATGCGGATTGGTTCGCAGTCCTTGTAGTAGAGACGCCATTCGGCGCTGCGGTTCGGGTTGTTGCGCCGTGCGTCGTACCATGTGGTTTCGAGGTCGGCGACCGCCGGTGCGTCGTCGTCGCTCAGGTACATGAGCGCGGTGGGTATGCCGTGCCCTTGGGATGCTCTACGATCCTCGCCGGTGCCGAGCAGTCTTCTGAGCGCGTCGTTGCCGCCGAACTCGTGCTGGTTGCTGCTGTTGGCGTCGATATCGACGTCCGATAGTTTCTTGGCCGCGACCGGGCCGATGTAGTCGCCGATTCTTCCGTAATCGCTCATAATCCATGAGCATAGACCAATCGGACAGGGAACGCCTCGGGCGAATCAGTCGGACAGGTAGGGTTTCATCGCCTCGCCGATCGCGCGGATGACCGGCACTGCGACCGAGTTGCCGAACTGCCGGTATGCCTGCGTGTCGGATACCGGGATACTGAACGAATCCGGGTAGCCCATCAGTCGCGCGCATTCGCGCGGGGTTAGCCTTCGAGGGTTCTTTCCCTCGCCGCGTGAGACCAGTATCTCGCTGCCGTCCTTTCCGTACCGCGCGCTCAACGTGCGCGTGTGGTCGGTGGCGGCATCGACCATGCCATATCCGAAACCGTTGCCTGCGGCCTCGTGCTTCTTCTTGTAGTTCTGGAGGTACGTCCACAGCTTGTCGCTCAGAACATACTTGTCGGGAACCTGGGAGGCGGGCAGGAGGATGCTGCCGACGTTGCCGTGCGCGATGGGCTTCACGTCATCGAACGTGAACCCGTTCTCCTCGCGAAAGCCCACGATGTACGTGCGTTCCCTGTGCTGGGGGACGAAGCCCGCCGCGTCGATCAGCTTGTAGGTGACGTGGTATCCAAGGTCTTCGGTCAGCACGGAATATATCGTCTTGAACGTGCGCCCACGGTCGTGCGAGAGCAGGTTCTTCACGTTCTCCAGGAGGAACGCCTTCGGCTGCTTCGCCTTGATGATTCTCGCCACGTCGAAGAACAGTGTGCCTTGGGTCTTGTCCTCGAAGCCGGTGGGACGGCCCATGCTCTGTTTCTTGGAGACGCCGGCGATGGAGAACGGCTGGCACGGGAATCCCGCGAGCAGCAGGTCGATGTCGGGAACGTCATGCTCGTCAACCTTGGTGATGTCGCCGGCCACGGGATTCTCGTCGTGCCAGTTCGCCTCATAGGTCTGCACGCTGTACTTGTTCCACTCGGACGAATACACCACGTGCGCGGCATCGCCCAGCGCCTGCACCATTCCCATGCGGATGCCGCCGATGCCGGCGAACAAATCCGCTATCCTGATCTCACTCATACGGTTCCTCCGATTCCCGAGAAACCCAGGATAGCACATGAGAAGGGCGCGGCCCGACACCCCGCGAAATCATCGCGTAAATAATCCCGTGGCGTTCGGGAGCAAACTTCCCCCGGACGCCACGACCGTCACCTCAGTAAGCCGGAGCCTCCATCGAGGCCGTCGAGGGGAACACCGGGCACGATGCCCATCCCGTTCACGGCATCATTCGTCTTTTCCGCGACCCCAGACGATTGGGCCAAAGTCAGCCCGCCGGGCACATGGCCGACGGCGTTCTGTGAGAGCCAATCGGAGAGCCGGGAGTAGTCGCCCGTCTCGTAGTAGCGCAGGAGCATGGAGACGAACTGCGCCTTGTCTTCGGGAGGGATCGAGAAGATGCCGATGCCGTCGTGTATGAGCTGGTGGTTGGCAACCATCAGCGCGGTGCGCTTGTTGCCGTCCGAAAACCATTGTCCCCGCGTGACCGCGCCGAACAGCAGCATCGCAGTGTCCTCCCCTTCTGACTCCTCCAGGATGCCGCGAACCCTTTCCTGTGAGGATTCGACGGTGGGGATCTCCGGCACCCATCCCGTGCCGCCGATCCTCACGCCGTATTCACGCAAGCGGCCGGCGTCGCGCACGAGGCCTTCGCCGATGATGCGGTTGTATTCGCGGATGTACTGCCAATCGGCTGGATAGTCGATGTTGTCGAGCAGGAACCTCCACGCGCGCTTGATGTTGTTCACCGTGACTATATCGTCCACGCTCATACCCTCGGGCGCGCGCCCGTCG
>ENA-OQED01000423-OQED01000423.1-human-gut-metagenome-genome-assembly--contig:-NODE-423-length-16711-cov-1.176134_pt1 | contig 16711 bp, 21 predicted proteins | sample MGYA00242790_ERZ504625 | MGnify/ENA primary metagenome ERZ504625 (study PRJEB26092, sample SAMD00036345) | human gut metagenome | host: Homo sapiens | study: EMG produced TPA metagenomics assembly of...
AATAAATTCGGCATATCCTTGAATTTCCCCTCATATTCTTTATCAGAGAATGTGAGGGGGATTTTTTATGAGCAAAGGGAAAAAGAAAAATGCATCTGAGCAAAACGAAGCGCGCGCGCTGATCCTGCGTATTTTGGTGGGCTTTGTAGCAGGCATGATTGTTATGCTCTTAATGATGGCAATTTTTTCTTCTATTATCGTAAAATCTGACCTTACAGGAGCGGTCGTTTATATTTTGGGCCTGTTAGCATGCTGCTTTGCCACTTTTTTATCCGGCTTTGTTGTAACGAGGCCGTTTCATAAAAAGGGTCTTCCCTTCGGCATTCTGGCCGCGCTTCCGCTGACAGCAGTTGCCTGCATCATGGCGTTGGCGGCAAATCATGGTTCGGTCGGCGCCCATTTTTACATCATGGCCGCCGTCATGCTGCTGTGCGGCGCGCTGGGAGGAATTTTTGCGGCAAACCTGCGTAAATTTAAATAGCGACGTTTCTGATAGCGCTATTCCGCATATTCGCGTACGCGAAGGGGAAGGCCGGCTTCCCGCGCTACCCCTTGGCATGCTTTCAGCTCTTGTTCTGAGATGCAGTCTACCACGGAGAGAATGGCCTCCGGCAGCAGGTGTTTGCATTCCTTAGCAAAGGTTAACATTGCATCAAAGGCGGCTTCCCCAAATCTTGGGCGGCACAATCGGTTATAAGAGGCGGCGTCCGGCGCGTTTAAGCTGATCGAAACAGAATCCACCAGGCCCTTGAGCAAGCGCACTGTGGGAAAGCCATGTATGAGGTCGCTCAAACCATTGGTATTGACCCGGATCACACTGTCCGGGTCTTTTTCTTTGAGGTATTTACACACCGCAATCAGCAAGTCTATACGCTCCAGCGGTTCGCCGTATCCGCAGAATACGACCGCTTGATAACGGGAGAGCTCCTTCTGCTCAAACGCTTGGATCACCTCGTCAAAATCTGGCTCATGCTCCAGCCAGAGATTCGCCCCGGAGCCTACACCATCTGATTTTTGGCGGATGCAGAAGGTGCAGCGGCAGGGACACCGGTTGGTGATATTTTTACATACAGGTTTGCTCCCAGTTCATATAGGATTGTCAAAGAAAACCCTCCCTTTGCTTTCGCGTATCCTATAAGTCTTTTATTATAGCAGGTAATGCTGTGTATCTCAACCAATGTGTGGATTTTTGGTGTTTGTTTAGGCTTTATTTATCCAGTTTATATATTTTTAATACGTTTCCAGGATTAATGTTGTGCAGAATATTGACCTTCTCCCTAAAATCAGATATGATGGTAATGGAATTCGTTGAATTCAAAATCAACAAAAGAAGGGTAGAGGGCAAATGACAAATGTGAAAAGATACTCGCCATCCTTTTGGCACTATGTATCGTATGCGGTGGTACATCTGTATTGGCGGCCGGTCAAACGGTAACCTATACCTCCCCGACCAGCAGATATCAAGCGCAGAAATTCTCTCATCCAGATGCCGGTGTGGGGGAAATTGACGGGATCATTGAATATGACAGCGGAGAAAACGACCGCGGGCAGAATTATTCCTGGTCGGCGCAGGGGTATGGGGATTATATGTATGTGGGCACCTGCTATGCGGCCATCTACGCAACGATCAATTATGGCCAAGCAGAGCGGCGTTGATGTGGAAGTGTTTAAAGCGGGCCTCAATGCGCTTTACAATGGTACGCTTTATATGGGGGATTTAGAAAACAATCCGAGCGACGCACGGCGCAGTATTCTGGTGCGCGTCAATGTGCGCACAGGCGAGGTAAAGCTCGTGGCAGAACCCAAAAATATGGGCGGTTATCGTGCATCGATCACCTATAACGGCAAGCTCTATTTCGTGGCGGCGGATGCAAGCCCTATCTTCTGGAGATTGATCCGGAAAATAACGATGCAACGCAGGTTGTATATACCTGTGCGCGCCCAAGCGATCCGTTCATTTCGGTTGGCATCCGTGGGCTGGCTGTGGTAAACGGTATGCTGATTGCAAGCATGATCGGCGATAATGGAACCTATATTGTGGCCTCTGAAAATCCGTCCGCAGGGCAAGCGTCCTTTGAAACGATCGGCACGCAGGAGGATTTGCTGGACTACCCGGCTTATATGTATAACGACAGCATTTTCGGCGGCGCGATTTGGGATATGATCGGCTTCCAGGATAAACTGTATTTCACGGTTGTCACCGGAAAAGCGGGCAATAAACAGGCGTTTGCCATGTTCTGCGGGGAGCAGGATGAGGCGACGGGCGAATGGTCTTACCGCCTGATCATTGGCGATGAAGCGGACGGGGCCCGTTATCCCTTTGGCCTGGGAGCCGACCGATCCGGTGCGGCTAACCTGATCGTGCATGACGGCTATCTCTACATCGGTGGTTATAATGATCCAATGATCGCGCTGCCCGGCGTGCTTCAGATGGATTTTGAGGAGCTTTATAAAGATTTGGATTCTCCCGTCTGCCTATGGCGGATGGATGCAAACGAAAACATCGATCTGGTGGCAGGCGAAGCAAACCAGCTGTTCCCGGAGGTGAAAGGGAATTTGGGCGCCGGCCTCGGCAGCAACCTCAATCAGTATGTCTGGCGGATGGAGAGCTATAACGGTAAGCTGTATGTCGGCACCTTTGATATTGGCAGCCTTGCATATCCGCTCATGCAGGTGACCAACGGCGATATTCTGAAACGTTCGCCGGAGGAGTGGAAAACGCAGTTTGAATATATCATAAAGCTATTGGAACTGCTAAAAAGCAGCGGTTCCTTGGCGGCCCGGAGCGCAACCGGCATTTCCTCCATGTCCGCCACGCTCACCAGTATGACAAGCCTGCTCAATCAGGGCGGCATAGAGGATCTCGCATCCACCGAGGCGTTTTATTCCCTGCTGAAAAAGGTCGTATCACTCTATGAAAACCTGAGGAAATATCTACCCGATTCCATTACGGAAAAGCTCGATGGCATTTTCAACCAGGATACGGTGGATAATTTCTATTACTTTATCGGCGTATGCAAGTATCTCAGCAAAGGAGAACGTGGCTTTGACCTTTTGGTTTCCGGTGATGGAATCAATTTTGACGCAATCACGCGCAACGGTTTTGGCGATCCATACAATCACGGCTGCCGCGTATTTGCGATTACGGATGCCGGGCTGTGCCTTGGCACGGCAAACCCCCTTCTATGGGACGCAGCTTTGGCGGCTGGAGGATTTAGCAGAGGATTCGCAGAACCCTGCCGGAGATGAAACGGAGCAGGCGCCGTCACAGCCGGAGGCCGCCAACCCGAATGCGCCTGATTCGTCTGACCAAACACAGGCTGATACAGAGCAAGCGGATGCTACGCAGAAGCCAGATTTAGCCGGCCAGCAGGATGAAACGGAGCAGGGGACCCAGCCGGAACAGAATGAGGGGACGGGCGCTTCTGCCGATGAGCCGGATATCCCTGCCACGAGCGAGAGCACGGCGGGCATTGCCCTTGCCTTAACGGCGGTTATGGCCGGAGGGGTGCTTGTGCTTTTGCACCGCAGGAAAGCGAAATAATGAAATGATAAAAAAACGAACTCAATAAAAAACGCGCTGCAAACCGGATTTGTCAACGGTTTGCAGCGCGTTTTTGTTGTGATTGTTTTAGCCGCCCTTTTGGCAGTGGGCGCCATCAGCTTGCGGCTGTTTTTTCAGTCTAAGATTTTTCCCCTGTCTTTTTCTGTATACTGCTTTGGCGTTGTGCCGTAAATTGCCTTAAAGGTGCGGATGAATTGCGTGGTATCCCGATACCCCACACTTTCACAAATATCGTCAATTTTCATATTGGTGCGAAGCAGCAGGTCGCGGGCATGCTGCATACGGATTTGCCTGAGCATGTCCGAAAAGGATTGCCCAGTCTGTTGTTTGATCAACGAGCTCAGATAGGGCTCGCTGAGGTAAAAGTGCTCGGCGGTTTGTTTCAGTGAAGTGGTAGCGTAATTTAAATGAATGTAGGATTTAATTTCCACCATTCGCTGATTTAGCCCTGTGTTGGCGGATGAAATTTTAACGCTTTCCTCGTAATTCTGAATCAGATAGGAAAAAAAGGTGGTAATCAGCCCGTCGATCACATGGTTTGCGTAGGGTTTGTTTTCCTCTTGCTGTGCGTACATATAAAGTAGTAGCTCCAGCAGGAAGGCGTCATCCCCGCAGTGAAAGGTTAAGGAGTTTTGATAATTTTGGGAGTAAAGTGTTTGGGCAAAGTAGTCGGACAAGACCGTTTTATTTTGCAGGAGATTGATAAACACGCGGTCGAAGGTGCTTTTACGGATTTTGATGTTAACCGAGCGGCTCTTTGGCAGGGAAAAAACAAAATGTTCGATGTGGGGCGGAATGATAACAATATCACCGGTTTGCATTTCAATTGTCTGTGTTTCGATCCGGTGCCCGCATTTGCCACGCAGAGTGTAAACAATTTCAAAAAATCGTGCTGATGGGGGGGAATATCCAAATATTGCGGCACATAGTTGAGCTCTACATTGCAATTCTTCGCAATATGGTTCTGCTCGTGGAGCAAGTCGGCTCCGGTTCGGTTGATGTAAGCCTCCATCTCAGCCCGGGAATGGACGGCCTCCTCCGATTCCAAATAGCTAAAATCAAAATCCTTCGCACCGGAAGGCGCGTGGAGCTTGATGCGGTTCATATCAAAAAAGTCCAAATTTTTACCAGTTTGCCGATAATAAGCATACCCGATCTCTTCATCCGCATCCAGTTTGGAAAGCATCTGGTAAATGCGCTTTAAATCCATATGGAATCCTCCCGGCAATCGTTTTGATTATGATAGCATAATGGGCGGCATAGCCGCAGGGCAGCCCGAATCAATGGTTCAATGTTTTCCGAAACACTAAAAATTTTCGCTTTCGTGTGTTACGTGAGGTTATTATAGCATATGTTGTGTCTGTTTGTGAAGAAATACCGATATTTTTTCATAAATCAGGGTATTGTTTAGATTCTCTATTTCGAATATAGTAGGAATTAATAAAAACGAACCATAAGAAAGCGCTTTCTTGTGAAAATCTGAATGGAGGAAATATGATGAAATTGTTTACAAAAATTTTGGCGGGATGCTGCGCGCTGGCGATGGTATTCTCTCTTGCCGCATGCAAGGATACGCCGGCCGATGAGCCTGATAGCACAGGCGATGCTGCGGTGAATCTCTCCGAGGCTACTCCGGGCGAAACCGTTGCACAGGCTGACGATATGTCTGAAACGGCGCCGGAGGAGGACTCCGCGCAAACGCCTGCCGACACGGAGGAGGCGCAGAGCCAAAATGGCCAGACGCCTCCCTCCACTGAAAAGAATACGGCCGCTTCACCGAATTCTGGGAAGGATCTGAGCAAAACGGAGGTGCTGGCTCTTTACCAAGCAGGCACGAAAAAGAGCAGCCTCAAACGCACGAAATACAACCGCCAGCTGACCTATGGCAAGCTCTGGTCGCCGGGTAATTTTGACAATGCACAGTTTGACTTGGTGGAAGACAAAGAAAAGGCCGCCCCGATTTTCAACGGCACAGATACGGCCTCAAAAGCAGTCACACTGCCTACCCTACAGGAGAGTTTGGTGGAATCTGCGACCTGCAAGGAAGCCGGCGGCAAGCGTGTGCTGACGATCCGCCTGAAAGCGAAATCCGGCGATCAGGGCATCGCCGATGGAGCGGGCGGATACCTCGACCTCGTCAATTTCGAGCAGGTTGGCAGCATGGCGAAAGCCTATGGAAAGGCGATGTTCCCACTGGCAAATATCAAAACGAAGTCGATTCAAACCACGCTGAGTGCCGGCACATACACCGTGACGCTTGCCACAGACGGCAAAATTGAAAAAGCCTCTCTTACTTATCAGCAAACGGTAAAGGGCGATATGAAGCTGAGTATCCCATCCTATGAAATTAAATGTGACGTCCGCTTCCAGAATGACGATGGATTATACTGCCTAAGGAGCGCTTTTGAATGGGCATTTTAGAATACGGCGCGAAATTCTGTGCCAAAAAGCTCGATGAGATGGACCGTACGCAGCGCTACCCGATCGCGGTTCCGTCTCCGGAGATCGTATTACATACCGACCTTCCCTATTGTTCAGGCGGAGATCCGGCACACCGGCTGGATCTCTGCTATCCCGCAAAGGGCGGAGATTTTCCGCTGGTAATCGATATCCACGGGGGCGGCCTGATCTATGGGACGAAGGCGCTCAACCGCGATTTTACGCTTCACTTGGCAGAGCAGGGCTTTGCGGTGGCCAGCCTTGATTACCGGCTGGTGCCGCAAACTCGTTTCGATGGACAAATTCGGGATCTATTTGCTGGCTTTCGTTGGCTGAGTGAGCACCTGAATGATCATCCGATCCAGAAAGACGCTGTTTTTTTGACGGGGGATTCTGCAGGCGCGCTTCTGGCAGTCTATGCCGCGCTGATCGAGCAAAGCTCCCGGCTGCAACGTCAGTTTCAGGTGGAGCCGTCTGGCCTTCCGCTGCTTGGCCTTGGCCTGAGTTTTGGCATGTATTTTACCCGGCATAGGGATTTTGCAGGGAAGCTCCAGCCCTTGTTTTTTGGAAAAGACTACCGCAGCCGTGACTTTTATCCGTCTATGGAGCCAGAGCGGCTCCCTGAGCTGGAAATTTTGCCGCCCTGCTATCTGGTCACCAGCGATGATTGCGCATTAAAACCGCACAGCACCGCTTTTGAGCAATTGCTGAGGCAACACGGTGTGCAGCACACGTTTTGCTGTTGGCCCAAAAATGCGGAAAAAGAGCTTCCACATATTTTTAATGTTGCCCATCCGGATTGGCCGGAGAGCCGGGAGACCATGCAGGCAATGGCCAACTTTTTCCGGGTATTGTGTTCCCAAAGCATCCTAGTTTAAAATGTAAGTCGCATGGAGGTCTTTATGAAATCTTTTACGCTAAATGAAAGGGCTGATACCAGGCCCAACGACCGCTATTGGCAGTTCTGTGTCGGGAGCTGTCACGCTGCACTGGCGCTGCGAGCAGATTATCAGCGGCAGCTCAAACGGGCGCATGACGAATTGGGATTCCAACGGGTACGCTTCCACGGCATTTTTGATGACGATATGCAGGTTGTCACCTCTTTCCACGATTATCTACCTTTGCCGGGCAGTAAAAAAGTAAAAACGCGGTCGTTCTATCAGGTTGCTGTCGTTTATGACGCGCTGCTGGAGATTGGGATTAAGCCCTTTGTGGAGCTCGGTTTCATGCCCTCTGTGATGGGGCGGGGGAAACGGACGGTATTTCACTATAAAGGAAACGTCACGCCGCCCAAGGAATACGAGGCTTGGCGGCGGCTGATCCAGGATTTTATCCGGTTTTTGATTGGCCGTTATGGAAAATCGGAAATTGAGAGTTGGTTTTTCGAGGTCTGGAATGAGCCGGATTTACGCGGTTTTTTTTGGACAGGTTCGCAGGCGGAATATTTTCTTCTCTATAAAACTACCGTCAACGCCATTAAGGATATTGACCCCAATATCCGCGTGGGCGGCCCCGCCACCTCGCAGAACCGCTGGCTGCCCGAAATGCGCGCCTATTGTGAGAAGGAGCGGCTGCCGCTTGATTTTCTCTCCACTCACCACTATCCCGGCGATGATATCGGTTTGCCGATTTTAACGAGTGAGAATATCAGCCGCATGCTGTTCGCAGCAAAGCGAAACCCGGGCGATAATATTTCGCAGGTGATCCGTAAAATGATGTATCGCCCGCAGCTGCTGCCTCTTATTCAAAAGGACTCCATGCTCCGGCAGGCACAGCAGGCGCGGCAGGAGGCGGGGGATATCCCTCTGCTTTATACGGAGTGGAATGTGAACCCCACCTGCACTGCGCCTCTGCATGATACCACGCAATCTTCCTCCTATATCGTCAAGCATGTGATGGATTGCCAATATCTCATGGAGGGCTGCTCCTTCTGGTGCTTTTCCGATATTTTTGAGGAAAGCACCTTTCTGCCGCAGCCGTTTACTGGCTCCTTTGGCTTGATGAATATTTATGGAATCCCGAAGCCGAGCTATTGGGCGTTTTACCTGCTCAAGTTGTTGGGGGATAAGCGCTATATCCTGCCCACGACACATGAGGATGTCGAGTTCGCCGCTTTCCGCTCCGAGGATGAAATCCAGCTGCTTGTTTACCATCAATCCTATGTGATGCAGGAAGGGGCAACCGAGCCGGTTCAAATTACGCTTCAAACCGGCCGCGAGGTGCAATCGGTCCGCCGCTGGCGCATCGACCGCACGCACGGCAATCCGCTGCCCCTGTGGCAGGAGATGGGCTCCCCTGATCTGCTCACGCCGGAGCAGGCGGCTGAAATAGAGGAAAAAAGCCGGCTGAAGCCGGAAGAAATTCCATTTCGTTTGTCAAGCTCTGGCGTCATTCTGGAAACAGCTATTGCGGATAATGACGTGCAGCTGATCACTGTTTCTCTGAGTAAGGGAGGGAGCCTGGCGTGATTCATTCAATTTTGCCAAAACCGCGTGAGATACAGGTAGAAGAGGGCTTCTATCAGGGCGGTCCGGAGCGGATGGAACAAATATGCGACGATTCCCTAGAGACAGAGGGCTATCGCCTGAAAATCGGCGCGCAGGCCATTGAGATGCGCGCCAAAACGCAGGCCGGTTTTTACTATGCGGAGCAAACGCTCCGGCAGCTTCAGCGGCAGAATGGCGGAAAGCTTCCGCTGTGCGAAATCGTGGACGCTCCTGTGTTTGCGCATCGCGGCTTCATGCTCGACTGCGTGCGTCACTTTTTCCCGGTCACCGATTTGAAGCGACTCATCGAGGCCGCCGCACGCATGAAGCTCAACCGCTTCCACTGGCATCTGACGGATGATCAGGCTGGCGCATCGAGATCAGCGCATTCCCAAAGCTCACGGAGCTTGCCTCCATGCGCCCCTTTTCCAATTTTGGCCGTTCAATGGAGTACGGCCCGCACGGTGGCTACTATACCAAAAGCGATATCCGTGAGATCGTCGCCTTCTGCGCGGAGCGGCACATCACAGTCATTCCGGAAATTGAGATGCCGGGCCATGCATCGGCCTTGCTTTCCGCCTACCCGGAATATTCCTGCGACGGGAAGCCGGTTGCGGTGAAAACACGCGGCGGGGTTTATGCGGATACGCTCTGCGCCGGAAAAGAGGAAACCTACGCGGCGCTGGAGGCAATCCTCATGGAAGTGATGGAACTGTTTCCAGGCAAGCAGATCCATTTGGGCGGAGACGAAGCGCCCAAGGATCACTGGAAGGCCTGCCCGCTTTGTCAGCGGAAAATGCGGCAGGAGGGCCTCAAAAGCGAGGTTGAGCTGCAATGCTGGTTCACAGACCGTATGGCGGCTTTCCTCAAATCCCATGGACGCGAGGCGGTCGTATGGAACGACGGCACTCAAGGGGGGCGGCCGCCTCAGCCCGGAGATCACGCTGCAATACTGGGTCGGCGGGGACGACGCCTCCACCGTCGCGCACGCAAATGCGGGCGGGGCGGTCATCCAGTCGCCAAACCTTTCTTACTATCTTGACATGTGCTATGGCGTCATTCCGCTGGATCGGGCGTATGCTATGTGCCCTATTTTCCGGAACAAAATCGTAAGGAGAGTACGATCGGCGTTGAAACCCCAATCTGGACAGAATATATGCCGGATATGAAAAAGGTTGGCTATATGGCCTTTCCGCGCATGGCCGCAGTGGCCGAAACAGGCTGGTGCGGCACAGAGGGGAAGGACGCGCAATCGTTCCGGTGCCGCGTGAAGCGCTTCCTGCCGTTAGTCAGCGAGCTTGGGATTGAGCCAGCGCCGGAAGCAGTTTGGAACATGAAAAAGAGCGCCAGAATCCGGGATGCTCTGAATTACTGGTATCACGCATTAACCTGGGCGGATCTTATGGATTTCGTAAGCCGTCTCCGTCAAGAAAAGAAAGAGAGAGATGCGCAATGAAAATAGCGAAAGAAAAAGAAACAGTATCGCCCCTAGCCGAACATCATCAGGCAACGGCGAGGGAAAAAATTTCGTATAGTATCTATTTTTTGGGGCAGGGGCTGGTGTATACCATCGTTTCCCAATGCCTGATGTATTATTACACGGATTCTGTTTTGATGGCTCCGGCGGTGGTGTCCATTATTCTGGCGATTGGCAAGGTTTGGGATGCGGTGAATGATACGCTGTTCGGCCTCATCGTGGATGCGGTGAAATTCAAATCGGGACACAAATTTTTACCCTGGCTTCGCCTCTCCACCATTTTGATCCCATTGAGCACGATCGCGCTGTTTTGCCTCAATGCTGGCATGAGCCCAACGATCAAAATTGTGCTGGCTGTGGTGACCTACCTGCTGTGGGATACCTGCTATACGCTCTGCGACGCGCCGATTTTCGCTCTGCCGACCGCTATGACCTCTAGCGTAAAGGAGCGCTCCAGCTTTATGACCGTGGGCACGGTGGGCGGCTCGCTTGCAGCTGCGCTGGCCACTGTGTTTTTGGTTCCGTATGCGGAAAATAACGGCTACCTCAAGGCCGCGATCATCGTTGCGGTGGTTTCTTTCCTGGCTATGTCGCTGATCAGCCTTTTTGGAAAAGAGCGGTATAAAGTGAAGGAGGAGGTGCTGGAAAAACCGGCCTCCCTGAGGGACACCTGGGAGTATCTGATCCATAACAAATATCTGCTCTATTTCTATGCTTATCGCATGATCTCAGGCAGCATTGCGGTTTCGATGCTCATTTATGTTGCAAAATATTGCCTTGGCGATGTGAAATATATGTCGATGGTCGTTGCCATTTCAGTCATTCCAATCTGCATTTTGTTCCTGTTCTCCGGCAAGATTTTCAAGCGGTTTGATAAGATCGTCGTCTATCGCTTCTGCATGATCGCAACGATTCTGATGAATGCGATCACTCTGTTCGTCGGCTACCAAAACCGTACTTTGGCCATCGCCTGCCTGGTCGTGATTGCGGTGCTGGCGATTCTGCCCTCGATTTTAATGGGTGCGATCCCGCAAGACTGCGTGGAATACGGCACTTACAAAACAGAAACCCGCAAAGAGGGCATCACGTTTGCCCTCCAGACATTCGCCAACAAGCTGACGGCGGCTGTTGCGACGATTATCACCGGCGGTGTGCTCACCTTTGTGGGGTATGATGTGGCTGCGGAAAAAGCTGCTACGGAGGCGCACAAGGTAGTGGAAATTGCCGTTTCCCAAGCGACGGTCAGCGGGATGTGGAAGGCGAGCTTTATCGTCCCGATCATCGGCCAGCTGCTTGCGATCGGCTTCCTGTTTGCTTATAATTTAAGGGATAAAGACGTGCAGATTATGTCCGACTGCAATGCGGGCAAGATCACAAAAGCAGAGGCCGAGGCCCTGCTTTCCAGAAAATATTGATAGGAGGGAGAATCCCATGACGATCCCGGAAATCATCAGCCAAATGACGCTGGAAGAAAAGGCGGCGCTTCTCACGGGGGAAGATTCCTGGCATATTCGCAACTGCCCGCGTTTGGGGATGGAGCGCACGATGGTCAGCGACGGCCCGCACGGGCTGCGCAAGGAACGTGAAGATGCAAACGGCGGTTTATTCAAAGATAGTATTGATGCTGTCTGCTTCCCCTCCGCCGTGGGCATGGCGAGCTCCTTTCACCCAGATGCGCTTGCGAAGCTCGGCGAAACGCTAGGCGAGGAGTGCCAGGCGGAGGACGTTTCCATCCTGCTTGGCCCCGGTGTGAATATGAAACGCTCTCCTCTGTGCGGGCGAAATTTTGAATATTTTTCGGAGGATCCTTATCTCACGGGCAAGCTCGCCGCAAGCTATGTGCGCGGCGTGCAGAGCAAAGGCGTCGGCACCAGCGTCAAGCATTTCGCGGCGAACAATCAGGAGTATCGTCGCATGTCGATTTCTGCGGTGGTAGACGAACGCGCACTGCGTGAAATCTATTTGGCAGCTTTTGAAATGGTTGTCAAGGAGGCGAAGCGTGGACGCTCATGTGCTCTTACAACCGGATTAACGGCGTATATTCCTCGGAGAACGAGTGGCTTCTGAACCGCGTTCTGCGCAAGGAATGGGGCTTCGAGGGCTTTGTGATGACCGATTGGGGCGCATCCAATTACCGTGTGCTCGGCGTTGGCAGCGGTTGCGACCTGGAGATGCCGTCCAGCGGGGAGCGAAACACGCAGCGGATTATCCGGGCTGTGCGCAGCGGCAAGCTGCATGAGTCCCGTTTGGACCTCTGCGTCCGACGGATTCTGGAAGCCTCTCAGCGGTATCTGGACGGGAAGCGGTCGGCCATCTTTGACCGTGAGCAGGATCATGAAATTGCCCGGGAGCTTGCCCGGGAAGCAATGGTGCTGCTAAAAAAATGAAAACAATGTGCTTCCGCTTAAGGAAGGCGCGAAAGTCGCCTTCCTTGGCGAATTTGCAAAGCAGCCGCGCTATCAGGCGGCGGTAGCTCCCATATCCATGCGCATCGCGTTACTTCCGCGTGGGAGGCGGCACAGGGGAAGGCGCAGCTCACCTTCGCGCCCGGATACCTTCTTGATAACGAAGAAGTGGATACCGCGCTGCTGCGTCAGGCGGCTCAAACAGCAAAGGATGCGGATGTTGCTGTCGTTTTTATCGGCCTGACCGACCGCATGGAATCTGAGGGCTATGATCGCAAGCATCTCAACTTACCAAACTCGCATAATGAGTTGGTAAAAGCAGTTGCAAAGGTGCAAAAAAACACCGTTGTTGTGCTGCACAATGGTTCTCCCGTTTTATGCCGTGGCTGGGGGACGTGCAAGGCGTTTTGGAAGCCTATCTGGGCGGAGAAGCGGCGGGGGAGGCGGTTGCTGATTTGCTGTTTGGCGAGGCAAATCCTAGCGGCAAACTCCCAGAAACCTTCCCACTCTCTTTGGAGGATACCCCGTGTGCCGCTTATTTCCCCGGAAATCAGCTTACCGTAGAGTATCGGGAGAGTATTTATATCGGCTACCGCTATTATGATAAGGTGGACAAAGACGTTCTTTTCCCCTTCGGCTTTGGGCTCTCCTACACACAGTTTGACTATTCCGGCCTAAAACTTAGCCGGAAGAAGCTGGGCGAGGGAGATACGCTGGTTGTTTCCTTCCGAGTGAAAAATACGGGCGCTGTTGCAGGGGCGGAGGCGGCGCAGCTCTATGTTGCCGCCCCTGTGGAGCACGGCTTCCGCGCACCACAGGAGCTCAAAGGGTTTCAAAAGGTCTTTCTGGAGCCGGGTGATGAGCAAGAGATCACGATCACGCTCGATGAGCGCGCCTTTTCCTATTATAATGTGCAGAAGAGGGCATGGGAGCCGGCCTCCGGCACATATGAAATTCGTATTGGGGCCTCCAGCCGCGATATCCGCCTGAAACAGCGCGTGGAGGTTTCCGGCGATGCGTTTCCGAATTTTGAGCAGTATCCCTCCTATATTTCCGGCATGGTGCAAAAGGTGCCGGACGGAGAGTTTGAGGCGCTTCTCGGCCAGCCGATGCCAAAGGCACAGATGGAGCCGGGCGAGCGCTTCACGATCAACAACTGTCTGGAGGATGCGAAGGACACCAAATGGGGGAAGCGTTTTATGGGCCAGCTAGCCAAAATAGCAGGCGAGCGATATGGAGACTTTTTGGAAGCTGTCTATACGGCGCCGATCCGAACGATTGTCACAAGCTTCCATGTGTTGACGGAGCAGGAGGCCTTTGCGATCGTGGCGCTGCTCAATGAGGAACATGTGCTTTCTTCCCTTGCAGTCTTAATAAAAAAAGTTGCGCAGATGAAAAAGAAAAAGTAAGCCCCCAAAAGGGAGCATGCCGAATGATCTTGGCAGGCTCCCTTTCTGGTTTGACAGCACGAATTTCCGGAAGATAAAGTAAAAAATATTTGATTTACCCCTTGATTTTTTTTCGTTGGTCCGATATAATAACAAAGCACCGGAAATGACCGACCGGTGCTTCCTTATGGAGAGTTGTCCGAGTTGGTCGAAGGAGCACGACTGGAAATCGTGTAATGAGTCAACGCTCATTCGAGGGTTCGAATCCCTTGCTCTCCGCCATAATATTTTTGTGGACAAACCTTTGATTATCAAGGTTGGTTCACTCTTTACGGCATTTTACATATGCAGTCCTTTACTCGATTATGTTGACGGTAGCTACACGATTTTTTGGAGTTTTTACAGGAATCGTATGGGTCAAATTGCTTCAATAGTCATGATTTTATCTTTGCTCGAACATACATTCATTGTGGAAATCCTAAACCAATGAGGAAAGGGTGTGAGAGGCTTTCGTTGCGCGCCAACTTTTGCACAAAAGAATGACGCCCCCTGACGCGGTTTCGTTTCTCTGCGTCAGGGGGCGTTTGCCTGTTGTGCTGTGCCGCGATTATCTAAATTTTTGCGATTGTGCTACTGCCAATTGATCGCACCGCTCGTTTTCCGGATGGCCCGCATGGCCTTTTACCCAAATGATTTCATATTCCTGCGTTTCCAAAAGCTTCAGCAGCTCCTCCCACAGCTCCGCGTTGAGCGCGGGTTTCTTATCTGCTTTCCGCCAGCCGTTGCGCCGCCAGCTAACGGCCCATCCTTTGGTGATTGCATTGGCAACATATTGTGAATCTGTGTAGATTTTTGATGTGGCAGCGTTTTTTCAGAGCCCTTAGCCCTTCGATCACGGCGGTGAGCTCCATGCGGTTGTTCGTCGTCTCCTTTTCGCCGCCGGAAAGCTCCTTTTCTTTGCCGCGGCAGCGCAGAATCGCACCCCATCCGCCGGGGCCGGGGTTCCCGGAGCATGCGCCGTCTGTAAACAGTTCCACAAGGTCAAGTCCAGTCTGCATAATGCAACTCCTTTTGTCTTTCTTCCTGTTAAGGATACATCAGTCGCGGCTGAACGTCAATTCCTCCACAAAGATTCCCTCAACGCCGGCCAGCTCACAAAATTGCAGGATTTCCGATGGACTGCCCAGCACGGTGACGCCATAGGTTTTGATTCCATTCGCTTTGATAAAGCGTTGAACAGCTGCATAATAGTCTGACAGATTGCTTTCATATGACTCCAGGGTCTTTAAAAAATCAGGGTGATCCGCCATGACCTGTAAAAGCGTTTGAAAATGGCTTTCATATAGCGCACCGTTCTTTTTGCTGTCCGTATCAGAAAGGTGCGGCGAAAGCTCAAAATTGGGGTAACTGTTGTTGATCTGTTCAAAATAGATGCCCGTGCCGTTCGGCTCAAAACCAACTTGAGGGCAAAAGCTGGGCAGGGAAAGAGTCGTTCATTTGAACGGTGGCCCCTGTAACGTCTGCGCTGGAATCTGTTGTTTCCGTGCCGATTTCTGCGTTCCTATAGTAGTTGGCATTACGCACAGCAACCCAGAGGATTGGAAGGCTGTTTTGATCCTTCATCTGGAGCGCGGCCAGCTCCTCCATGGATAAATCCTTTTGGAAGGAGAGCGCGGCCTTTACGTTCACATAATCGGGTAGCGTTTTTAGGTATGCAACCGTATCCGGCAGGTTTTCTTTTTGAAGCTCTGCGCCCGAATAGGATACGCCCCGCGTAAAGGCGTTTGCCATAGGATAGCTCCAAAATTCCTGCGCAACGGGAAAGCTTACCCCGATGCAACGTTGCGGGCAGATATTCTAGGCCACCCGTCAGCGAATCGCCGCGGGTAATGGTGAGGTCATAGCTGCCGATCCCTGTGTTTTTTGTTGTTAAACGATAAAACTGCTTTCCAGGGCAATGGAGTTCCGTGTAGGCAGCCAGGCAAATTCCAAAATTTGAGGTTTGCTTCTCATATGTGCTCTTTTGTGGATCATAGAACATTTGGTTTAACAGTGGCTTAGCGGCAAATTGCACGAAAAGGGCAAGGCATACCACTACGGCAACAGCACAGGCAATCAAGCACACATTTCGCTTTTTGATCGATTTTTTCATCTTTTTCAATCCGTCCGTTGCTTCTCCATTTGGCGGCGAGGCAGAGACGTTCAGCTCCATTCCGTCTGTTTCCAAAAGATATTGGGTAATCAGCTCATTTTTTCGAGCTCTTGCTCGATATATTCTTTTTCTTCTTCCGATGCGGTTCCGTTTTGGTAGCGCTCAAAGGCGGCTTTAAAATCCATATCCGCTTTCCTCCAATGCTTTTTTTAGTTTGATGCGGCCACGGCAAAGCGTGGTCTTTACATTGCCTACTGATCGCTGCGTGATTTTTGCGATTTCTCCGGTGGAAAGCCCCGCGTAATAATAGAGTAGCAGCGCTTCCCTGTAATGCGGCGGGAAGGAGTAGATACATTGCAGCAGCATGCGGTTGCGCTCCCGATTGATCGACTGTGTTTCAGGGGACTGTTCTGGCGGGGCGTATATCGGCAGCTCTGTTTGAAGCTCCATTTGCTTGTGCTTGTGCCGCAACCGATCGATCCAGAGATTCTTGCATACAAGCAACAGCCAGTATTGAAAATGCTCCGTTTCGTTTTCATAGGAAAATAGAGCCTTAACAAAGGCGTCGGCCACAAGATCTTCCGTATCTTCCCGATTTTTGCAGAGGGATAGGGTGTAGGCATATGCTGCGTCATAATAGTTTTGATACAACTCCTCCAGAATGTCAGGCTGCACGGCTTTCCCTCCTCTCATCAAAGAAACGGATGAAACACGGAAATGGTTACAAATGAATTCAAAATTTTTTTGGAATGCTGTATTCTAGCACAGGAAACTTCGGGCAGCAAGATAAAATTCTCTT
>ENA-OQED01000424-OQED01000424.1-human-gut-metagenome-genome-assembly--contig:-NODE-424-length-16688-cov-1.126079_pt1 | contig 16688 bp, 19 predicted proteins | sample MGYA00242790_ERZ504625 | MGnify/ENA primary metagenome ERZ504625 (study PRJEB26092, sample SAMD00036345) | human gut metagenome | host: Homo sapiens | study: EMG produced TPA metagenomics assembly of...
ATAATACTGGATGCTGCAAAGGTGAGCGCCGCCAGTGGCGGAAACAGCGAACCGAAGCAGGGGCAGCGGTCGCAGAGTGCGAGGGGCTTTTGCCCCCAAAGCACGATGCGGGTACCGCAACCCGACCCCCTGATGTCAAGATAGGGGCAAAAACTTTTTAGAAAAAATCGCAAAAAATAAGCCCTACAAGGCTTTCCGTCAGTTCTGAACCAACTTGAGCCTTGTAGGGCTTTACTCGCTATTCTATTTTCAATAGTTACTTATCGAATCCAATCCATCAATTTTCTTACGCCGCTTATCACACTGGCATAATCAATTTCTGCTGCATACGAGTATTTCTTCTGATATGCTCTCCACAGCACTTGAAGCTGTTCATCTGCTTCAATAATTTTGATAATCTCCTCGGCCTGCTCCTGCAGATGATCTGTTCCTCTCTTTTTACAAGTTGCTGCAAAAGCATCTTTCAAAACAGCCTTATTGACTTTATCTTCGTATGTATCAAGCAGCATCCGTATATCGTAAAAATCTCTCATTCGGGTATTTAAGATGTCCCTCGCTAAAACCGTCTGCAACTTCTCGGCTAATATAGTTTCCAAATTATACGACCATAGACTGATAGAACGATCTTCCAGCAAGAGATCATAATTGAACTCGATTGCTCGTGGGGTAATCACGTCGCCCGTGGAAATGTCAATTTTCAAAGGCGTAATCAATCTTCCCACATTGGCGTTCATGGTAACGCGAATTCCCGGATACTCCATTTCATCCATGATATTGGAAACATCTTTAACCTCAAAAGAAACACCATCGTCAAGGTCAATATCTTTGACCTGATTGACAACTCGCAAGGCATCCTCCGCAGACAGATTTAGATTCTTCATGCTGGTGTCTATGTCCATCGTGGAACGGTGCGCAACACCAATCATTGCCGTAACTAGTATTCCGCCTTTGATAATGAAGTTATCCCGATATTCTGATTGTGCCAGTCTTTCCAGAAAACGCTCCATCATATAGATTCGCCATGAGTGTCCTTGCGTCTGCATTGTTCTGTTTTGCAACGCTCTTGATACGCCCTTTTATCTGTTCAGGTGTAAATCCCATTTACAGTAGTACCTCCATATAATTTCGGATGATCTTATCCACTCGAAATAGCTTTGCATACTTCATCAGTTTATTAAGGTCCTTACTCTTTTCTCCCGACATACGCTTTTAATACTGCATTGAAATCCTGTACTTCTATAGAACTTCTACTCCGCACCAAGTCGCAAATTGTCCGTTCCAAATCGTACATAGGAATTTCATTTCCCTGATTGCTTTTTACGATTTGCTTGCCAACGTCAAGAAGTTCCTTTTTTACTGTATAAACCTTATAGCCATCCTCTTTCAAGCGGTGAACATTATATCCACTGTAAATCGTGAGTGTATGAACAAGCGGTTCCCGATCTGTCAGCCCATAATAATAGAACGCTTCATCATGAGAAAACACTCCCATCGGGCAGCGGCGGTGCAGCATTTCTAATTCGTCAATCCAAGTATCTTTTGCTGCGTATACGCCATGTCTGACTTGCTCGTATTCATTGGCCTTTACATATTTATAAAACTCAAATTTCGTTAAACCTACTTTTGTTGCAAGCTGCGGTGTTAAAATCTCATGTGTTTGAGCCAAATTGTTCATGTTCATCATAAGCGTCACCTCACCTTCGTGCTTATATTGTATTCCAAATAAGCACGAAAGTCAACGTAAACTTTCTTTTGTGCTTATTTCATTTGCGATATTAGCACATTCGTCCACTCAGCCTTACTTGATGCTCCCTATTCAACGTGCTATACTTAAATTGTAAAAATCAATCAAGGGAGTGCATTTGTCATGAGCAAAAGACTTGTCACTTACTTCTCTGCCAGCGGCATCACCGCGAAAGTTGCCGAAAATCTGGCTGATGCTATCGGTGCAGACATTTTTGAGATTCAGCCGGAAGTTCCGTACACCAAGGCCGATCTGAACTGGATGGACAAGAAATCCCGCAGCACCATCGAAATGAGCGATCCTACCTCTCGCCCTGCCATCGCTGCCAAGCGTGATAACATGGACGAATACGACACCATCTTTGTCGGATAGAACTTTGACGGAAGTTGTCCGAGTTAGACTTCATGGTCAAACGGTAAACGCCAATCGTGACGGATTTCTCCTTGTCCTCATCGAACTCATTCTCTGCATCATATCCATAGTAGCCCGCCAGCTTCAGAACGCGGTCTGCAATAAAGTCCTTACGAGTACGATTTGATTCCACGATTGCTTCGATCAGATTTTCCGGCACATCGGCGTAGTTGGCCAGCAGCTGCTTGGTGTCTTTCGGCAGGCAGTAACCGCCATAGCCAAAGGACGGATTATTGTAGTGGCTGCCGATACGAGGATCAAGGCAGACACCATCAATGATTTGCTGGGTGTTCAAGCCCTTACTTTCTGCGTAAGTGTCCAGCTCATTGAAATAAGCCACGCGCAAAGCCAAATAGGTGTTCGCGAACAGCTTGACCGCCTCGGCCTCAGTGAAGCCCATGAACAGCGTCGTCAATGTTCTCCTTGATTGCACCTTCCTGGAGCAGACCAGCAAACTCATGTGCGGCTTTCACCAGACGTTCATCGTTCAGATCAGTACCAACGATGATACGGGAAGGATACAGGTTATCGTAAAGGGCTTTAGATTCACGCAGGAATTCCGGGCTAAAAAAAATATTCTTGCTGTTGAACTTCTCTCTTACACTTGCCGTATAGCCCACAGGAATCGTGGACTTAATAACCATGATGGCGTTTGGGTTATATTCCATAACCAACTTGATTACAGCTTCAACAGCAGACGTATCAAAGTGCTGGGTCTTGCTGTCATAGTTAGTAGGTGCTGCAATCACAACAAAATCCGCATCGCTATATGCTGCCTTTGCATCCAGCGTTGCGGTCAAATTCAAGTCCTTTTCTGCCAAGTATTTTTCAATATAATCATCCTGAATCGGAGATTTCTTGTTGTTGATCATATCGACCTTAGCCTGCACAATATCGACTGCAACTACCTGATGATGCTGGCTCAGAAGCACGCCCAGCGAAAGCCCTACGTATCCCGTGCCGGCCACAGCGATTTTATAATTTTTCATAGTTCTGTTCTCCCTCACTAATTTTTCATTTGATAAAACAGCAAACAAGCCCACGGCGGATCACTCAATGGCAATCCACCGTAGGCTCGATTCGTTCTCCTTATTTTTTACTTGCTGCTCATTTTGTGGGTCAAAACAGAGCTGCACCAAAGCCTCCCACCTATAACCTCTGGATTTCAGCTTCTCCGCAGCCTGTCAGCAAATAAATACTTTTGTTGAACGAGTCGAGCCGTCAAAACCCTTTTAGTTATCGTGGTTTTTCTTGGTTGACCCTATTATATCTCTAGCCCCTTATCGAGCATTTTGGCAACGCAGATGCCGTGCCGCAGCTGCCGGAGCGGTGCTTAAGCCGCAAGGCGGGAATTGTGCGGTGTTTCCTTAGAGATAGGAATGGGGCGATGGGCAGAATGTTTAAGCCAGACACGTAATTTCGCTAAAGCCCGGTTTAGCGAAATATAGAGGAGAGACAGAACAATCATCTTTATCACACGAATTGCAATACTACTAAAAAGTGCAGAATCCACTGTCGCCATCGAACCAATAACACCGTACTGTACAATACGATCGGAAGTCTGCTGGATCATTACTTTTGTGGGCGTCAATCTGGCTTTGCGTTTCCGGTTCATATCGCGCAGGTCAATGCCGTCTGCCAGAATGCCGCCAGAAAAGCTGGCGTGCGCCGCTGCACAGGCTGCGCTGGCTTCGTCACCATCAGCATTATGCTTTTGATGGTCCCTGCAGTGGATGCAGTGGGCGGCTGGACAACGCGGACGATGTATCAGAGATCATGCAGCGCTCACCTGTCGGTTCCCGTTTTGCCGTATAATTCTGCTGCTTTAACAAGAACGAAAATCTTTACGGCGGCAAAAAAATGCTGTATACTAAGGTGTAAAGACACCTTGGAGAAAATACTGTGGACAGGGAGCAAATGCTATGAATGACGAAAAAATCACCCTTGATCTTGTGATTGATGTGCAGAAAGATTTTATTACCGGGGCACTGGCCAACACACAGGCGCAGGCCAATGTGGCGCACCTGGCAGAGACCGCGCGGGCACACGCGCAGGCCGGGCACTGGATGTTCTTTACCCGTGATACCCACCAGGACAACTACCTGACCACGCGGGAGGGCCGCAGCCTGCCGATCGAGCACTGCATTGAGGGTGAGGATGGCTGGAATTTTGCGCCCGAACTGGAAAACGTCATGGCGGACACCGAGCCGGAAGTGTGTCACATTGTGGACAAACCCACGTTCGGCAGTTATATGCTGCCCAGTGAGATTCTGGATGAACTGATGGCACACAACAAGGCTGTTGAAGATATTGAAAAAATTGTTATTTATGGCTACTGCACCGATATCTGCGTGATTAGCAACGCCATGGTACTGCGTGCAGCTTTCCCGGAAACAGAGATCGAAGTTTTGTCGGACTGCTGCGCCGGGGTAACGCCCCAGAGCCACCAGACCGCGCTGGATGCCATGCGGGCCTGCCAGTTTACAATCATATAATAGGTGATGAAATAAAAAATACCGTGCAGCTTTTTTGAAGTGCACGGTATTTTTATCTGTTTGTCAGCTGACGCAGCTGGTTCATGTCCTCCCGCGTATCCACATCCCTCAGTTCGGCATCGTTCCGGGCGGACACAAGGCAGACGGAACCGGGGTGGGCCCGCGCAACGGCATTGCCGCCGCGGCCATCCGGCAGGTGAAGCAGCTCCGAAAAATAATCCGCGCCGAACAGCACTGGGCTGCCGGGGGTGCCATCGGCAGCGCACAGCCGCACAATGGCATCGGGGGCCGGCTCGGCCAGCGCCAGTGCTTCCACACTTTGCTGCGTGAGCAGCGGCTGGTCCCCCGGCAGAAACAGGCAGCCGCGCAAAGCGGGCTCTTTTCCCAGCAATGCCGCCAGCCCCAGCCGGACCGTATCGCTGCGGTAGGGCTGCGCGTGGCGCAGAACGGGGACGCCCTGCGCGTTACAGAGCGCCTCAACCTCTTCCGAGCGGGTCACGACAATGCGGCAGGCCAGCAGCGGCAGAGCGGCTAGAGCCAGCGCATTGGCCATCAGCGGTGCACCGCAAAAATCCGCCATCAGCTTGTTTCCGCCGAACCGCCGCCCCAGCCCGGACGCCATGACCACGCAGCCGAGAGCGGACGCGGGATCGTCCAAATCCACCACAAAGGCATCCTGCCGGGCGCACAGTGCGGTTAAAAATGGGGTATCCTGCTTACGCACAATAGCGAGAACGCGCTTTGCATCCAGCAGCGCTTCCACTGCCTGCCGGAATTCGGGGCAGCTATTTTCCAGGTAACCGAGTTCATCCAGCACCGCCCATTCGCTCTCCCCTGCCGCCATGCGGTGCAGGGCGGGTACTCCCAGCAGCAAAAAGCCGTCCGCCACGGGGCGCATCCGGTTTTCGCCTGGGGGGCAGTGCCGGGTCAAAGCGGCCGATCACCGCTATTTTTCCGCCCACACTTTCTCGAATTTCCACACGGTCCGCAGGGTACGCTGCTGTGGTAATTTCCTGTGCCCTGGGGCAAAGCAATGGCACCAGCGCACGCAGCAGGGTGGTTTTTCCCGTACCGCGCCCGCCGGTCAACAGCAGGTGGCGCTTACCACTCACCCGGAAAGAACTTATAATAGAGCTCGCGGTCAGTCTGTACACAGGCATCACGGTAAGCCTCATACCTTTCCATAAAATTGCGGGCTTCATCCGTCAGGGTACTGCCCCCGCCGCCGCGCCCGCCAATGGTTTTGCGGGTCAGCGCAAAGCCCAATTCTTTTTCCGCCCGCTTAACCATGCGCAGCGCTTTGGAGTAAGAAAGCCCCATGGCCTGTGCCGCCGCCCGCAGTGAGCCGGTCTCTTCAATCCGGTGCAGCAGGCGGCAGGGGCCTTCGCCAAAAAAGCGCTCGCCGATATCATCGCAGAGCATCACACGAATCTTCGGTTTCATTTTTCTTTCCTCACAACGGCAGCAGCGCCAGCCGCACCCGGCCCGTGCGGTCGGTCACGGGTACCAGTTCCAGCGGGCCGTATACTGCTGCCAGCGCGGATTGCAGCGCTTCAACCGGGTCGGTTCTGGGGTACAGCATGGCTCCAACCTGCCCGTTTTGCAGCACGATCAGCGTATCGCACCAGTCCAGCATCAGCATGGGGTCATGCAGGCAGATCAGCGCTGTTTTGCCACTTGCATGCACAAATTCTGCCAGCAACGCCGCCATATGGCTGCGGTTGGCAAGGTCCAGGGCACTGTCCGGTTCATCCAGTAGCAGCAAAGGCGCATCCTCCACAAAGGTACGTGCCAGAATACAGAGCTGGCGTTCGCCGCCGCTCAGCGTCAGGTAGTCCTGCTCGGCTTTATCCGCCAGGCCTACCGTGCGCAGGGCTTCTTCCGCTGCCGCACACATGGCAGCGGTGGGGCTTTGCAGCACGCCAAGGCGGGGGTTGCAGCCCATCAGCACAACTTCCCGTGCAGACATGGACACCGAAATTCCGCTTTGCTGCGGGATGTAACTGACCGTTTGTGCCAGACACCTGGTAGAAAGGCTTTCCAGCGGCACACCATCCATCAGGCAGCGCCCCGTATGGGGCAAAAGCCCGGCCACTGCGCGCAGCAGGGTGGTTTTTCCGCTGCCGTTCGCCCCCAATATTCCCACCAACTGGCCGGGGGTATCTATCGTAAAATGAACATTTTGCAGGATGTTCTTATCGCCAAGACGGACGGCCAGATTCTCCACAGTGAACATTACCGCGTCTCCCTCCCCGGCTTTATAATAAGGTAGAGCAAAAACGGAACACCCAGCAGCGAGGTGAAGATACTGACCGGCAGTTCGGTTGCCGCCACCGTTTTGGCAATGGTATCCGCCGCCAGCAGCAGCGTGCTGCCCACCAGCCCGCTGAGCAGGCTGGTGGAGCGGCGGTTGTGCCCCGCCAGCAGCCGCGCACAGTGGGGGGCCAGCAGCCGACAAAGCTGATCAGCCCAGTCACGCTGACAACCGCGGCCCACCACCAGCGTTGCCAATGTCAGCAGCAGAAAACGCATCCGCCCCACCGGAACCCCCAGCAGCCGCGCTTCATCCTCTTCCACGGATAAAAGCATCGCCTGACGGTGCAAAGCAAAAATTACGGCGCAACAGGAAATAACCATTGGAACGGGGAACCACACCCGGCTTTGCGTTACCCCCGCCAGGCTGCCCATGATCCAATATTCAATGCTGGCCAGCTCTTTTTCCGGGTCAGCGGTCAGCTTTAGCAGCATCAAAAGAGTTTGCGCCAGCGCATGTACGGCAATGCCCGCCAGCCACCAGGTTCATCTTGCTCGCGCCCCGGCGCGGCGGCCGCCAAGCCAAGCGAGAGAAACACCGCTGCCAGCCCGCCCGCAAAGGCGCATACCGTGGTGCTCAGCGTGCCCGAAGAGACAAACAAGATGGCAAATGCCGCGCCAACGCTGGCCCCCGACGATACCCCAATGATATCCGGGCTTGCCAGTGGATTGCGGAAAACAGTCTGGTACACAAAGCCCGCCACGCCAAGACCGAACCCGCCCGCCAGCGCCATCACGGCACGGGGCAGGCGCAGTACCGTAAAGGTGCGCACTGCCATAGCGTCCCCCGCCAGCAGTGCCTGCAGGGTTATGGGATAACGGCCGAAATAAAGTGCCGCACCAAAGGCCATAAAAACGCAGAGCGTTGCGCCCAAAAGGCACAGCGCCGTGCGTTTGCGGTTATTATTCATAAGATTCGGGGGTAAAGCCATAGAAGCTACCATAGAATTCATCGGCAGCGGCGTGGTAATACTCCTCGGTCACCTGCTCCGGGTGCAGCACGCTGGCAAGATAAACACTGCCAAGGAAGCTGGCCGGCACGGGGGAATCCACAGCCTCAACAGCGTGGGGCAGCTGGTAAACATGGCTCTCCTTGACGGCGGTGCAGTCCGCCAGAGCGGCATCGTTCAGAACAGAATCAACGTCATATTCAGCATCGGATGCCAGAATGATGTAATCGGGGTTCCAATCCAGGATCTGCTCATAGGAAACTTCGGCCCAGTAGGTATCTTCCACGCTGGCGGCGGCGTTTGTGCCGTTGGCGTTTTCGATCATCGTGTTCTGATACATGGCGGGGCCTGCGGTTTCCAACACGGAGCTGTTGCCTGCCAGGTAAACGCTGGGGGCATCGGTGCCGGCAACGGCTTCAGCCAGGGCGGCCAGGTTGCTGTCAATGGCCATTTCCAGCTCCTCGCCGCGGGCGGTGGTGTTGGTTGCCTGTGCCAGCAGCTCGATCGCGTCGAACAGGCCGGCCTGGTTTTCCGGCTTAACAGCCAGCACGGTCAGGCCCATTTCCTCCATCTGGGGGATGGAATCCTTGAGCTTGGCGGGCACGATGACAAGATCCGGGGCCAGCGCAGCGCAGCCTTCCAGGTCAAACTCTTTGGCGGTGCCAATGCTGGGCAGGGACTGGATCTCCGGGGCGGACAGGCTGTAGATGTTGCGTTTGTCGGCTTTGGCTTCCACGCCAACCAGCTCGTTCTGCACGCCCAGCGCAATCAGCAGGCTGGTGGAAATGTAGTAGCGCTGGCAAGGGTTTTGGGTTCTTCCTCAATGGTAACTTCGCGGCCCAGCTGGTCGGTAACGGTCAGCGGGTAGGTAACCGCCGTTTCGGCGGCAGGTTCTTCCGGTGCAGCAGTGGCTTCCGGGGCTGCGGTAGCCTCTACGGAAGCAGCCTCGCTGGCTGCGGTACTGCTGGCAGCAGCGGTGCTGCCGCAGGCTGTCAGTGCCATAGCGGCGGCCAGCAGCAGGGCGGTCATTTTGGTCATTTTCATGTTTCTTACTTCCTTCTAAAACCAATATTTCGTTGTGTTTTTCAAACTACAACGGAATTATAGCAGAATTTGTGGTAAAATAAAAGTGGTACTGCACAAAAGTATGATTTTACCCAAAAACGGAGAGCATTCTATGATAACGATTCGAGAATATGCCCGCCCCGCCACACTGGAAGAAGCATGGCAGCTGAACCAGAAGCGCCCGAACCGGGTGCTGGGAGGGATGCTGTGGCTGAAAATGGAAAAAATCAGCGTTGGCACAGCCATTGACCTATCTGCGCTGGGGTTGGATACCATTGAAGAAACCGATACCGAATTTGCCATTGGCGCCATGGCAACGCTGCGCAGCCTGGAAACCCACGCCGCGCTGAACGCGGCCACCAACGGCGCCATGCGGGAGGCCGTGCGCCATATTGTGGGGGTGCAGTTCCGCAACTGCGCCACCGTGGGCGGCAGCGTGTACGGGCGGTTTGGCTTTTCAGACGTATTAACGCTGCTGCTGGCGCTGGACTGCGATGTGGAGCTGTACAAAGCAGGCCGGATGCCCATTGCACAATTTGCCGCCCTGCCCTATGACCGTGATATTTTGACCCATGTTTACATAAAAAAGACGCCGGGGCTTGCCGTGCATTACCAGTCTGTGCGGGCCACCCAGACGGACTTTCCGATTTTGACCTGCGCTGCTGCACGCACGGCGGATGGAGCCTACCGCTTTGCCATCGGTGCACGCCCCATGAAAGCCATGCTTGTCTGCCCCACGGCCGCCCCGGATGAGCTGCCCGCCGCCGTACAGGCTGCGGTGCCCACCGGCAGCAACCTGCGCGGCAGTGCCGCCTACCGCACCCATCTGGTGGGGGTGCTTGTCAAGCGTGCCGTACAGGCACTGGGGAACCTGGAGGTGCTCTGATGCAAATTCATTTTACGTTGAACCATAAAAAAACAGCTGCTGAGATCGCCCCCGATACCCTGCTGATTGATCTGGTGCGCTCTTTAGGCTGCAAAAGCGTCAAGCGCGGGTGCGAAACCGCCAACTGCGGGCTGTGCACCGTGTTTTTGGACGAAAAGCCGGTGCTTTCCTGCTCTGTACTGGCGGCGCGGGTGGATGGCCGCAGCGTTACCACGCTGGAGGGCCTGCAGGAGGAAGCCGCTGAGTTCGGCGCGTTCATCGCTGACCAGGGGGCCGAGCAGTGCGGCTTCTGCAACCCCGGCTTTATCATGAATGCGCTGGCCCTTTTCCGCGAAAAACCCAACCCCAATGAGGAGGAGATCAAGGAATACCTTGCGGGCAACCTTTGCCGCTGCTCCGGGTACGAAGGCCAGCTGCGCGGGATCCAGAACTTTTTGGCGTGGAAAAAATCAAAGGAGGCTGCCCAATGAAAACTGTGAACCAGCCTGTGCGCAAGAAGGACGCCATGCAGCTTGTAACCGGCCAGCCTGTGTACATGGATGATGTTATCCCGCAGGACTGTCTCATCGTCAAGCTGCTGCGCTCCCCCCACGCCAATGCGATCGTCAAAAATATTGATACCTCCCGCGCCATGCTTGTGCCCGGCATGGAGGTGATTTACACCTGGAAAGATGTGGACCAGAACGCCCGCCGCTACACCCAGGCGGGCCAGACCTACCCCGAAATGAGCCCTTACGACCGCCTTGTGATCGACCGCCATGTCCGCTTTGCCGGGGATGTTGTTGCGATCCTTGCGGGCAAAGACGAAACATGCGTCGATAAGGCGATGAAGCTGATTCAGGTGGAATATGAAGTTCTGCCCGCGGTGCTGGATTTCCACACAGCGCTCGATAACCCTACTCTTGTGCACCCGGAGGATAACTGGGAAGCCCTTGTTCCCGGCATCGGAGCTGACAAGAACCGCAACCTCTGCGCCCACGATGAATCCGGCGAGGGTGATATTGAGGCGGTGTTGGCTGGGTGCGATGTGGTCATTGACCACACCTACCACACCCGCGCCTGCCAGCAGGCCATGATGGAAACCTTCCGCACTTATTGCAGCATTGATGCTTACGGGCGGCTGAATGTGCTCAGCTCAACGCAGATCGTGTTCCATTGCCGCCGCATTTTGGCAAACGCCCTGCACATCCCCAAATCCATGATCCGCGTTGCCAAGCCGCGCATCGGCGGCGGGTTCGGCGCAAAACAGACGTCAGTGTGCGAGGTTTACCCTGCCTTTGTTACCTGGAAAACGAAGAAGCCCAGCAAGATCATCTATACCCGCTTTGAAAGCCAGACGGCTTCAACCCCGCGCCATGAGATGGAGATGCACGTGCGGCTGGGTGCAACAAAGGACGGCATCATCAAGGGCATTGACCTGCACACCCTTTCCAACACCGGCGCTTACGGTGAGCACGGCCCCACAACGGTGGGGCTTTCGGGCCACAAGTCCATCCCGCTGTACGGCAAGGCCGAAGCGTTCCGCTTTGTCAGCGATGTTGTTTACACCAACCACATGTCATCGGGTGCGTACCGCGGGTACGGCGCAACCCAGGGTCTGTTTGCGGTGGAATCCGCTGTGAATGAGCTGGCCGACAAATTGGGGATGGACCCGTTCGAGCTCCGGCAGCGCAACATTGTCCATGAGGGCGATGTTATGCCCGCCTACTATGGCCAGGTCAACACCAGCTGTGCGCTGGACCGCTGCCTGAAAACCGTGCATGACAGGATGGATTGGGACCATAAGTACCCCGTGCGCGAGATCGGCAACGGCAAGGTGCGTGCTGTTGGCATGGGCATGGCCATGCAGGGCTCCGGCATCGACCATGTGGACGTGGGCAGCGCCACGCTGAAAATCAACGACGACGGGTTCTATACCCTCTCCATCGGCGCAGCGGATATGGGCACCGGCTGCGATACGATCCTGGCGCAGATTGCCGCCGAAGTGCTGGAATGCCCGCTGGAAAACATTGCGGTTTTGGGCGCAGATACCGATTCTTCCCCCTATGATTCCGGTTCCTATGCGTCCAGCACAACCTATGTGACCGGCAAGGCCGTGGAAAAGTGTGCGCTGGAACTGAAAGATAAGATCTGCACCCTGGGGGCACAGATGCTGGGGCTGGACAAAGCCGCCGTGCTGTTTACCGGCGATGCCGTGACAAGCGAGGACGGCGCACAGTGCGTACCGCTGGCCAGCATTGCAGCGGCATCCCAGTGCGGCAACACGGTGGCGCTGGAAGCCACCGTAACCCACAGCTCGGAGATTTCGCCCCCGCCGTTTATGGTTGGCGCCGCCGAAGTGGAAGTTGACCTGGAAACCGGCGAAGCCCAGGTGGTGAACTATGTGGCCGCAGTTGACTGCGGCACCCCTGTAAACCCGAACCTGGCCCGCGTGCAGGCCGAGGGCGGCATTTTGCAGGGCATCGGCATGGCGCTGACCGAGAATGTGACCTACAATGACCGCGGCATGCCGCGCGAAAGCTCCCTGATGCAGTACAAGATCCCCTGCCGCACTGATATTGGACATATTGACGTAAGTTTTGAAAGCAGCTACGAGGGCACCGGTCCGTTTGGCGCAAAGTCCATCGGTGAGGTCGTCATCAACACCCCGCTGCCCGCCGTGGCCGATGCCATCTACCACGCCACCCACAAACGCTTTTATGAGCTGCCCATCACCCGCGAGCAGATCGCAATGGCGGTGGAAAAGTGAGTGACGGGGGGCTTGCGCCAGGAGATGCAATGGCGTTTGCTTTATAAGCATACGGTTTGCTTCATTTTTTCCCTATCATAATAGCAATACAACAGCCACAACGGGCAAGCCCGCTGTGGCTGTTGCTTTTGGTGCCCTTTTTCACGCGGTAAAAAGAGCGTTCCCATTTATTTTGATTGTATCGTTGATACTGCCATTATAATGCCGCCGTGAGATAACAATAGCCCGGTATCCGCTTTGCTCCAAAAAGTGCGGTACCGGGCTGTGGCGATATTCTCCTGCTTATTTCCATCCGCGGGCGGTGGGATCCAGCATTTCGGCGGCGGAATAGATCAGCGCGTTGCAGATGGCCGCCGCCACGTTGCTGCCGCCCTTGCGGCCCATGGCAACAATGGCGGGCACACCGTGGCTTTCGCACACGGCAAACAGGCGCTCCTTGCTTTCCACCACGTTCACAAAGCCCACCGGCACACCGATAACCAGCGCCGGGCGCAGGCCGTTTTCAATTTTCTCGGCAATCGTCAGCAGGGCGGTGGGGGCGTTGCCCACGGCCAGCACGGCGCCGGGGTATTCGGCCGCAGCCTTTTGCATGGCGGCCACGGCGCGGGTGGTGCCCGCCTGTTTGGCCGCTGCAGCCACAGCGGGGTCCGCCATAAAGCAGAGTGCCTGCCCGCCCAGCTTGGCCAGGCCCGGCTTGGTGATGCCTGCCAGGGCCATGTTGGTATCGGTGATGATCGTTGCCCCGGCGTGCATAGCAGCAATACCGGCGGCTACCGCGCCGGGGGTAAAGTGCAGGGTCTGCGCATAGTCAAAATCCGCGGTGGTGTGGATGACCCGCTTGACTACAGGGGCGTTTTCCGGCGAGATGTCCAGCCCGCGCTGGGCCAGCTCCCCGGCAATAATTTTCATGCTGGTGCGTTCAATATCGGCGGGCAGGTGGTGCTGCGGCATCATTGGTCATTTCCCCTTTCGGCGGGCTGTGCAAGGCCCATAGCCGCATACACGGCGGCCAGATCCAGGTTATGGCGTACCCCATCGGCCAGCAGATCCAGCTGCTGGGTACGGTATTCCTGCATGGAGATCGGTGCTGCCGCGGCGGGGTCAATCCCCTTGCGGCGGCAAAGATAGGCGGCAAACTGCTCGGTCAGCTCGCCGCTGTCAAACAGGCCGTGCAGGTAGGTGCCAAACACCTGGCCCTGCACGCAGCCTTCGGGGGTGCCGTCCGCCAGGGTGCAGAGCGGTGCGCCCTGCACAGTGGTGCGCCCGGTGTGGATCTCGTACCCGGTCAGGTGCGCCCCGGCAAAGGGCTCCGCCGTCACGGTCGCCTGGCTTTGGGTGCGGCGCTTTTCGGCGGCAAAGGTGGTTGGGTGGGCAGCAGGCCAAGGCCGCGCAGGGTCTGCGGGCGGCCGCTCTCGGTGCCTTCCGGGTCGGCCAGGGTCTGGCCCAGCATCTGGTAGCCGCCGCACACCCCCAGCACCGGCGTGCCGCGCTGGGCCAGCTTGCTGATGGCTGCTTCCAGCCCGCACTGGCGCAGCACAGCAGGTCGTCCACGGTATTTTTTGTACCGGGCAGGATCACGCAGTCCGGCGCGCCAAGCTCGCGGGTGGTCTGCACATAGCGCACGCCAAGCAGCGGGTGCTGCTCCAGCGGCATAAAGTCCGTAAAGTTGGAAATATGCGGCAGCCGCACAATGGCAGCATCCAGCGGCTTAACGGCATTTTTGACCTGCAGCCGGTCGGAAAGTGAATCCTCGTCCTCAATATCCACCTTTAAGTACGGCACAACGCCAAACACCGGCAGGTGGGTTTTCTCTTCCAGCATGGCAAGGCCGGGGCGCAGAATCCCAACATCGCCGCGGAACTTGTTGATGACAAGCCCTTTGATACGCGCCCGTTCGTCCGGCTCCAGCAGTTCCACCGTGCCAAACAGCTGGGCAAACACGCCGCCGCGGTCAATATCACCCACCAGCAGCACAGGGGCATCCACCAGCTTGGCCAGCCCCATGTTCACGATGTCATCGGCTTTCAGGTTGATTTCAGCCGGGCTGCCCGCGCCCTCGATGACGATAATATCAAAATCTTCCGCCAGGCTGTTGTAAGCCGCCAGAATATCGGGGATGAGCTGTTTTTTGCGGCGGAAATACTCCGCCGCCGGCATCTGGCCGCGCACTTCCCCGTTGACGATCACCTGGCTGCCAATATCGCTGCTGGGCTTGAGCAGGATGGGGTTCATCCGCACATCCGGTTCCACCCCAGCTGCCTGGGCCTGCACCACCTGGGCGCGGCCCATTTCCAGCCCGTCACGGGTCACAAAGCTGTTCAGCGCCATGTTCTGGCTTTTGAACGGGGCCACCCGCCAGCCATCCTGGGCAAAAATGCGGCAGAGCGCCGCGCACAGCAGGCTTTTGCCCGCGCCGCTCATGGTGCCCTGCACCATAATACATTTTGCTTTGCTCATTTTAGTACCTCCCGCATGGTCTGCAGCAGCTGTTCGTTTTCCGGCGCGGTGCGCACGGCGGTGCGGTACCAGCCGGCGCTCAGCCCGGGTAATTGCCGCAGCTGCGCAGGCAGACGCCCCGCTGCTGCAAGGCCGCACCCAGCGTTTCCGGCGCACGGAACAACAGGTAGTTGGCGCTGCCCTCGATCACCTGCAGCCCCAGTGCCCGCAGCCCGGCCGCCAGTCTGGGGCGCTGGTCGGCAATCAGGGCGCGGACGGCATCGGCATAGGCGGTTTCCCGCAAAGCGGCAGCGCCCGCAGCCTGCGCCAGGCTGGATACCCCCCACGGCTGGCCCGCGGCCTGCATTTTGGCCAGCAGCGCCGTGTTGGCGCACAAGGCATACCCCAGCCGCACCCCGGCCATGGCGTACAATTTGGTGAACGCTTTTAGAATAACAAGGTTAGGCGCGGTTTGCAAAAGCGGTTTGGCCGTCAGGGCATCCCGCTGCTGCAAAAAGTCCAGAAAGCACTCATCCACCACCAGCACGGCCCCGCAGTCCGCACAGTGGTGCACCAGGCGCTGCACCAGCTCCGGCGGGGTAATTTGCCCGGTGGGGTTGTTGGGCTGGCACAAAAACACCAGGTCAATGCTCTGGTTCACTGCCTGCACAAAGGCTTCCGTTACGGCAAAATCATCGGCCTCATGCAGGGTTTCCCGCTTTACTTCGCAGCCAACGCTTTCCAGTGCGGCGGCATACTCGGCAAAGGTGGGGGCGGGCAGCAGGGCGCGGCGGGGCTTGAGCGCCCACACCAGCCGGTAGATCAGATCCGCAGCCCCATTGCCGCACAAAATCCACGGTTCCGGCAGCTGTTCCGCCCGGCTGAGTGCCGTGCGCAGCTCCCGGCAAAGGGGGTCCGGATAGCGGTCCGCAGTGGGCAGTGCCGCAACGATGGCATCCGCCACGCCCTGGGGCAGGCCAAGCGGGCTGACATTGGCCGAAAAGTCCAGCGCGTCCTGTCCGTACTGCGCCCGGTAACCGGCCCAGTCGCCGCCATGTACAAGCTGCATCATAAAATACCTCGTATCACCAGCCCAAGCGCCAGCGCCAGCAGGCTTTCGGCGTACATCATGCGGTCAGCGCGGCGGATATCCTCCGGCTCAATGGGACGCACGGCATCGCCGATGGTGGGCTTAGGGTAGTATTCACCAAAATAATAGGCGGGCCCGGCCAGCTGCACGTTCAGTGCACCGGCGCAGGCGCTCTCGGTCTGGGCGCTGTTGGGGCTGGCGTGGTTCCGGCGGTCCCGCCGCCAGATCTTCCACGCCCCTTTTGCGTCATTGTGCGTAAAGGCCGCGGCAGCCACCCACAGCAGGGCGGCAAGGCGGCTGGGAAGGTAATTTGCCGCATCGTCCAGCTTGGCCGGGATGCGGCCAAAGTAGAGGTATTTTTCGTTTTTGTAGCCCAGCATACTGTCCATCGTGTTGATGGCCTTGTAGGTCAGGGCCAGCGGTGCTCCGCCGATGAGCATATAGAGCAGGGGCGCGATCACGCCGTCGCTGGCGTTTTCGGCCACCGTCTCCACAGCCAGCCCGGGACACCCAGGATCTGACGCTGGAGGGGGGTGACCAGGGCTGCTG
>ENA-OQED01000429-OQED01000429.1-human-gut-metagenome-genome-assembly--contig:-NODE-429-length-16532-cov-1.091984_pt1 | contig 16532 bp, 17 predicted proteins | sample MGYA00242790_ERZ504625 | MGnify/ENA primary metagenome ERZ504625 (study PRJEB26092, sample SAMD00036345) | human gut metagenome | host: Homo sapiens | study: EMG produced TPA metagenomics assembly of...
TTTCAGGATTTTCGCCTGATCCCCAAGATGACGGTTTATGATAACGTGGCTTTCGCCATGCGCGTCATCGGCGCCCGCCCGGCGGAGATCCGGCAGCGCGTGCCGTTTGTGCTTCGGCTGGTGGGCCTGATGACAAAGGCCTCCTGCTACCCGGAGGAACTCTCCGGTGGAGAGCAGCAGCGCGTCGCCCTTGCGCGGGCGCTAACCAACAATGCCAACCTGATTATTGCGGACGAGCCTACGGGCAATATCGATCCCACCATGTCCTATGAGGTGGTAAAGCTCTTAACCTGCCTCAATGAAATGGGGACGACCATTGTCATGGTAACCCATGAGCACGAGCTTGTGCGCGCTTTTGACCGCCGCGTGATTACCTTGGGTAACGGCTGCATCGTTGGCGATACGGCGGCACAAGCGCCTCAGGAGCCAGACGTACCGCAGCCCATTGAGCCGCTTTCCGATGCGGTTCAGGCGGGAGGTGCCCTATGAAAAAAAGAGGTAGTTTTGCATATTTAACCAAAGAGGGATTTCGCAGCCTTTGGTCGAACCGGCTGATGAGCGTTGCTCCATCGCCGTATTAATGTCGTGCATGATTATCATCGGCTGTGCGTCGATGATCTTTATCAATATCAATGGCATTCTGGGCCATATTGAGCAGCAGAATGTGATGATGGTCTTTCTGGAGGATACCGTTGGAAAAGAGGAGGCCGATCAGTTGGGCGTAGAGATCAAGGCGCTGCCCAACGTCAAGGGATGTGTGTTTATCTCCAAGGATTCCGCATGGGAGAAGCAGATGGAAAGCCTTGGCGAAGACGCTGCTCTGCTGGAAGGCTTGGGCGAGAATCCGCTGCCGGACGCCTATAAAGTAACGGTGGACGATCTCTCGCGCTTTGAAGAAACCGTTGCAAGCCTAAAAAATTTACCCGGCGTGCTTTCCATTCAGGAAAACAGTGAGCTTGCCGGAAAGGTGATGGAGATGCGCCAGTCTGTTACAGCCATTGCCGGGATTATCATTGGCATGCTGCTGTTGGTATCCTTGTTTATCGTGTCCAACACTGTCCGGCTGACGATTTTCAGCCGCCGGCTGGAGATCAGTATTATGAAGGACGTCGGTGCAACCGATGGCTTTATCCGCTGGCCGTTTATGGTGGAAGGGATGGCAATCGGCGTTTTATCCGGAGTGCTGTCTCTTGGGGCCGTGTGGGGAATTTATGCGCTGGCGATCAAGGCGTTCAGCAGTGTGCTCGTTGCTTTCGGAATAGGTGCGGCGCCGTTTTCCGCCTATGCGGGCTGGATTTTGCTCGGCTTTATTGCGCTGGGCTTACTCACCGGCATGGTGGGCTGTGCGATTTCAATGAAGCGCTATTTAAAAAATGGAGGTGGAAGCCTTGGATAAAGGGAAAAAGGGGCTGCGCTCGTTGTTGTGTATTTGCTTGGCCTTGGGGATTTTTTTGCTCGGCCCAGGGCGGATGCCCTATGCAAGGGCTTCAACGATTGAAGATTTGCAGGATCAATACAACCAGCTTGACCAGCAGATTGCCGCCAATAAGAAAAAGCTGAGTGCGATTGCTTCCGATATGGCGGATCAGCAGGCATATATTGATGCGCTCAATGAGCAGGTTGAGGCGCTACAGAAGCAGGCTGAGGTCCTACAGGAGCGCATTGCGCTGCTCAACAGCGATATCAGCAGCCTGAACCGTCAAATTGAAAGCTTGAATACGAAAATTACCCAAACGCAGCAAAAGGCTGATGATCAGCAAAAGCAGGTGGAAGAAACCTTTGAATTGCTGAAAAAACGAATGCGCGCCCTATATATGTCCGGCGGCGGAACCCAGCTGGAGTTTTTGTTAGAGGCGGGGGATTTTGAAACTTTTCTGACGCGCACCGAACTGCTGCGCGGGGTGGCAAAGCACGATACGGAGCTTGCCGACCGCCTGTCGGAAGAGGTAGCTTCCTTCAACAAGCTGATTCGGAGCATGGAGGCGGACAAGGCCTCCTTACAGGAGCAGCAGAAAACACTAGTTGCTCGGCAAAGGGATGTGACAGCCTCTGCTCAGCAGCTGAGCGCAAAAGAGGATGAGGTGAACGAGAACGTTCAGAAGACGAACGCCTACATCCGGCAGCTCGATAAAAACAGCGCCGCCTATCAAACGCAAATGAAAAAGCTTCAGGCCGACCGGGATGCCATTGATGCACAGATTGCCGCTTACATACGCGAACATGCGTCGTCTTCCGGCGGCAGCAACGGCGGCTCTTCCTCGGGCGGATCTTCTTCCTCAGGCGGGTCTTCGTCAGGCAGCCAGAATACCACGAGCCAATATCTGCTTTGGCCGCTGCCCGGCTACCACTACATCACCTCTTATTTCGGCCCGCGTGACCTGGCAGGTTATAAATACCATTACGGAATTGATATCAGTGGCAGCGGAGTTTACGGCCACGATATCGTGGCTGCGGAGAGCGGCACTGTCCTGCTCGCCCAGACGGATAAATCCTGGGGTAAATTCCTCCTGATTGATCATGGCAACGGCATGCTTACGCGCTATGTGCATTGCAGTAAGCTCTTGGTTTCCCAGGGGGATCGGGTAAAGCGCGGCCAGGTGATCGCTAAGGTGGGCGATACAGGCAACGTAACCGGCCCACACCTGCATTTTGAGGTTTACGAGGGAGATCAACGGTATAATCCGCTGAATTATCTTGACCCGAAGGATTATAAGTGACAAAAGAGAGGTAGCCTATGAATAAGAAAGTACCACTCGGCGTGACCATTGCGCTCATTGTTGTGGCTATCACCGCTTCCATTGCAATTACAATGGAGATCGCAATGCACACCTATGATAATCTGATTGAGGATCTTCCCAAGCGGGAGGAGATGTATTCCGGGCTTTCCGAGCTGGATGATATTGTGCGGAAGAATTATTTCGGCAAAATTGACGACCAGCTGCTCAATGCCAAACTTTCCGGCGGGTATATACAGGGATTAGGGGATGACTACAGCTATTACATGACGGCGAATGAATATGTTACCTATTATAACCGGATCCACGGCAAGATGTCCGGCATCGGTATCAGCGCCGCGCTCAATCCGGATACGGGATTCATCTCCGTAGCAGAAGTTAACGCAGGTTCGCCTGCTCAAAATGCGGGCCTCCGAAAGGGCGACCAGATCATCGCCATCGGCGATACGGAGGTTACGAAGGATAATTATGACACAATGGTCAAAAACCTGGAGGGCGATAAGCTCACCAGCATTGATATCACCTATCAGCGCGGCGGTGAGAAAAAAACAGTCAAATGTGATGCGCGGATACAGTGTGAAATCTGTCTACCATGAGATCATCGGCACAACAGGCTATATTCGCATCACCAGCTTTTATGAAAATACGGCAACGCAGTGCCAGGAGGCGCTGGATGCTTTGGCAAAGGAGAATATCAAGAGCATCGTCGTTGATGTGCGCAATACCTCTGAAGGCATGATGGAATATGCCGCCAAGGTGATTGATCTGTTTGTGCCTCTGGCCACAGAAGGCAACAAGGCCATTGCCCTAGCTGTCAATAAAAAGGGCGACACAGTGGAGACCTTTACCTCCGATGCAAAGGATTATGCAGGGCAGATTTGCGTGCTGGTCAATCGGAACACCCAAGGCCCAGCTGAGCTTTTTGCCTGCGATTTGAGGGATTTTGATAAGGCTCAGCTGATTGGGGAAATCACCAAAGGCAATGGAAAGCGGCAGCAGGTATTCAACCTCTCCGATGGGGGAGCGATTGTGCTGACTACCGCTTCGATCCTGCCCTATAAGAGCGAGAACTTCGACGGCGTCGGCGTGGCGCCTGATGTGGAGGTAGCGCTGACGCAAGAGCAGCTGGAGCAGTTGGAAATTTTGCCGCACGATCAGGATGCGCAGCTGCAAAAGGCGCTTGAAATGCTCAGTGGCGTTTGATGGCATAGGCGGATTGTGGAAATTCGAATCAGCCGTTAAAAATTGGAAGCGTGCTGCAAAAGCTCACTGCTTGCAGCACGCCTTTTTGGCTGCTACCGGTTCTGTTAGAAAAACCTTGTAAAAGGGAGCGAAAAGGCGGTCAGATTTGCATGCCTTTTGGCTTAATTGTACGGATTTTTCGCCCGATCTGCTTTATCAGGATAAAATACTTGTAAAATCAGGATAAAAATATTATAATAAGGCGTAAATCTGTCCGGAGTGGGCCGCGTGTGCGCCACTGTGTCATCTGACGGAGGCGCCGGTTTCCGCAACACAGTGGTTTTTCCTTTTGAAATACGGCTGTTTCTGTCGGGCGGGTTGGGCGCGGAAGGCTTCCGCCGCGCAGAAAAGGATGATAGTTCATGCGTATATCAGTTGCGATGGCAGTGTATCACGGAGAAGCTTATCTCGATGCGCAGCTGTCCTCCATTTTGTCTCAGCTTGAGCCAGAGGACGAAATAATCGTATCAGACGATTGTCCCGGCGGCAAAACGGAGGAGATTGTCCGCCGCTTTGCCGAACAAGACCAGCGCGTGCATTATGTGCAGGGGCCGGGCCGCGGGTTGATTGCCAATTTTGGGCATGCGATCTCCCTGTGCGGGGGAGACGCCATTTTTCTCAGCGATCAGGATGATGTTTGGATGCCGGGCAAAGCCAACAAGGTGAAGGCTGCGTTGGAGGCAGGCGCTTTGCTTGTGTTGCATGACGCTTGTGTCACGGATGCGGACATGCATCCTTTGGAGCCCTCCTTTTTTGCTGTTCACGGATCAAAGCCCGGTTTTGGGGCCAATTTGATTCGCAATTCCTTTATGGGCTGCTGTATGGCTTTTCGCAGAGAGCTTTGCGGGGCGATTCTACCGCTCCCGGAGGGCATCCCTATGCACGATCAATGGATCGGTCTGATTGCAACCAGGTTGGGCCGCGTTGTTTTTTTTAGAAGAGCCGTTGCTCTTTTACCGCCGCCATGGCGGAAAATGTATCCGGTGGTAAAACTTCGGTTTCCACGAAGTTGCGCTGGCGTTTGTCGCTGGTCAACCAGTTGCTGCGGCGTTTTTATCTGCTTTCACGCCACGGCGAGAACAAGCTGGAAAACTGAAACGGGCTTAGATCGTTTTTCGTTTGTTTGCATGGAGGGGAAAACGATCCGTTTGTCCGCGTGAAAGGAACGATCACAACATATGGAAGAATATACAGTGTCTGGCTGTATTGTAACGCATAATAATCGAAAATGCGTCCGGAAAGCGGTGGAAACTTTTTTCCAGTGCACAAAGGGGGTAACAAGCCGCCTTTTTATTGTGGACAATGGTTCCACGGATGATACGGTTGCGCTGCTGCGCCAGCATTTTCCCGCCGAGCGGTTTCCCAATTTGGAGATCATAGAAGAAGGGCAAAACCACGGTTTTGGCGGTGGTCACAATTTGGTTCTTCCCAAGCTGCATTCCAAATATCACGCGATCATCAATCCGGATATTTTTTTAAAAGACGATGTGCTGACCGAAATGGTGCATTATATGGAGGAGCATGAGGAAATCGGGTTGCTTTCGCCCCGCATCTGCTTCCCGGATGGGCGGGAGCAGATTTTGGGCAGGCGCAACCCTTCCCTGCGCTATCTCATCGCCAGCCGATTTCAGCGGGATGATCCAGAAAACCCAATTCTACGCGAATACGCAATGCTCGATGAGGGGACGGACCATCCCTTTGAAATTGAAAACGCATCCGGATGCTTTATGTTGCTGCGGACTTCTCTGTTTCAGCAAATCGGCGGGTTTGATCCGCGCTATTTTATGTATTTTGAGGATGCGGATTTAACGCGCACCATTCGCAAATATGCGAAGGCTGTCTGTTATCCCCTCGCTACTGTATACCATGCGTGGGAGCGGGGCAGCGCGCATAACACAAAGCTGTTTTTGATCCATGTCCATTCAATGCTTTCTTATTTTACCAAATGGCTCGGCCGTAGAGAGGCCTATCATGAGAAGAAGCGAGGCGTTCATGAATGACGGCAGTCACACCGGCATCCCCAGCGGCGGGCAATCCAGGTCGGCCCCCGCGTAAACAGTATGTTAAAAATTTTTGGAAATATCGTTTTTTGCTCAGGGAACTGGTCAACAAAAATATTAAGCTCCAATATCGGAACTCTGTGTTGGGCCTGTTTTGGACGTTTTTGCAGCCGCTGCTCACGATGATCGTGCTCAGCCTCGTGTTTGGCCAAATTTTCGGCCATGACGAGACCAAAATTTTGAATTATCCCACTTATCTGCTTTGTGGCCGCTTGATCTATGAGTTTTATACGCAGGCGACCAAAAAATCAATGCGTTCCATTTTGGGCAATGCTGCTATTATTAAAAAGGTGTATGTGCCGAAATATATTTATCCGCTTTCTAATATTATTTCCACCTTTGTCACCTTTTTGATCTCCCTTACGGTACTAGCGGTTGTAATGGGATATTTTATGATTTTTACCGACACGAAAATGCATCTGACCCCTTATGTGTTTCTCGCTATTGTGCCGATTTTGATTTTGCTGATCCTGTGCATGGGCGTAGGAATGATTCTCGCTACGATGCACGTGTTCTTCCGGGATGTGGAATATCTCTATGATGTGTTCTGCATGCTTTTGTTTTATTTAACGCCGATTTTCTATCAGGTTGATCAGCTTCATTTGCAAACGTGGATGAAATATGCCCTGATGGCCAATCCACTGTATTCTCTGGTTTCCATGTTTCGCTCCTGCGTTCTGTTCGGCGAGATGTGGAATATGAACTGGCTTTATTATTCCCTCGGCTTCGCTCTCGTTTCGCTCCTGATTGGCTTTTATGTATTTTATAAGAATCAGGATAAATTCATTTTGCATATTTAGGAGGCGGAAAACGTGGGGAATCCAGTCATTGAAGTTGACAATATCAGCATGATGTTCAACCTGAATAAGGAAAAAATAGACAATCTCAAGGAATACGTGATTAAATTTCTGACCCGTAAGCTGCATTTTACAGAATTTTGGGCGCTGCGTGATATTTCTTTCTCTCTCCAGAAGGGCGAGCGGCTCGGCGTACTGGGGTTTAACGGCGCGGGAAAGAGCACGCTGCTGAGGTGCTCTCCGGCGTGATGAAACCCACGAGGGCTCAGTGACCGTCCATGGCACGATTGCGCCGCTTTTGGAGCTGGGAGCGGGCTTTGATATGAACTACACGGGGAAGGAAAAGTATCTTTTTATACGGCGCGACGATGGGCTTTTCTCGGAAGTTTATGGAAACAAAATACGACGAAATTTTGGAATTCTCTGAGCTTCAGGAATTTATTGATGTGCCAATGAAAAACTATTCTTCCGGGATGCGCGCGCGCCTTGGGTTCGCGGTAGCCACTGTGGTTGATCCGGAGGTTTTGATCCTCGACGAGGTGCTCTCTGTGGGCGATGCCCGGTTCCGCCAGAAGAGCGAAGCAAAGATTATGAATATGTTTGACAAGGGGACAACGGTTGTTTTCGTATCGCATAATACGGACCAGGTGCGCCGCATCTGCAATCGTGCCATCCTCCTGCAAAAGGGCCAGATCATCGCGCAGGGAACCACAGAGGAGGTCTGTGCGATTTATGATGAAATGACCAAGAAAAAATAAAGGAATCAAGGATGCCAACTGTCTGATTTTCAGCGGGCGGCTTTGTCGGAGCCGGCCTTCCGGAAAGAAAGGATCGTGAATCAAATGGTTTTTGCAGTGGTGCTTGCCGGCGGCGTGGGCAGCCGGATGGGAAATACGCAGACACCAAAGCAGTATTTGCCGCTTGGGAGTAAGCCGATTATCGTTCACACCATCGAAAAGTTTTTTGTGAACGCCGCGTTTGAAAAAGTGCTGGTTCTATGCCCCAAAGCCTGGGTTGCACATACGCGGAATATGGTTGTGAAAAGCCTAGGGAAAACAGACCGCGTAGAAGTAATCGAGGGTGGCTCCTCCCGAAATGATACGGTTTATCGCGCGCTCTGCCATATTGAATCCAACTATGGTATGGATGAGGAAACGGTGATTGTTACGCATGACGCGGTGCGCCCCTTTGTAACCCACCGGATCATCTCTGAAAATATTGCCGCCGCCCGGCAATACGGCGCGTGTGATACGGTCATTCCAGCCACAGATACGATTGTAGAGAGCCAAAACGGTTCAGAAATCTCCAACATTCCGCCCCGCTCCCAGATGTATCAGGGGCAAACGCCGCAGTCCTTCCGCGCCAAAAAGCTCAAAGAGATCTATGAAAGCCTCACACCGGCGGAGAAGGATAGCTTGACGGACGCCTGTAAAATCTTTGTCATGAAGGGAGAGCCGGTTTATCTGGTAGAAGGCGAGGTTTTCAACATTAAGATTACCTATCCATACGACCTAAAAGTGGCTCAAACGCTGCTAGGAGGGGATGCAGCCGATGATTAACGCGGTTTATCAGCTCATTGCGCCCCGCATGATTGATGTGACCTATCAGGAGATGCATCTGTCTGGCAGCCAGGTCTTGATTCGGCCGCTTTATCTCTCTATCTGCCATGCCGACCAGCGCTATTATCAGGGGATGCGTTCAGAGGCCGCCTTGAAGGCGAAGCTGCCGATGGCGCTCATCCATGAATGTGTTGCCGAAGTCATCTATGACCCAACCGGCGCCTTTCAGGTGGGCGATCGGGTGATTCCGATCCCCAATTCCCCCACACAGACGGATGATATCATTGCAGAGAATTATCTGCGCTCTAGTTTTTTCCGCTCCAGCGGATACGATGGTTTTTTGCAGGATTATGTGATGCTTAAGCCTGATCGGCTGGTGCCGGCGCCGAAAAGCGTGCCGCTCCAGGTGGCCTCTTTTACGGAGCTCATCAGCGTTAGTCGCCATACGATTTCCCGCTTTGATTCTATTGCGCATGCGCGGCGAGATCGCATTGGCGTTTGGGGCGATGGCAATCTCGGCTTTTTTACAGCGCTTCTGCTGCACTATCTCTACCCGGAAACGGAGCTGTATGTGTTCGGTACGGTGGCGGAAAAGCTCGCCTATTTCACGTTTGCTCAGGAAACCTTTTTGGTAGACAAGCTGGAAGATAGCGTTATGGTCGATCATGCGTTTGAATGTGTTGGGGGCTCCGGCTCCCGCAGCGCAATCAATCAAATCATTGACCATATCAATCCAGAGGGCACAATTGCAATCATGGGCGTCTCCGAAAATTTTGTGGAGATTAACACCCGCATGATGCTTGAAAAGGGGCTGCGCATGTTTGGCAGCAGCCGCAGCGGCCGCAAGGACTTTTTGCAGACGGTTGAGCTGCTCGACCGCTATGAGGAGCTTGGTCATTATTTTGAAAACCTGGTGGGCGCACAGGTAGACGTTCGTGAGATTTCAGATATCCACAACGCCTTTAATTTGGATTTTAATCGTAATTTCGGAAAAACGGTTTTGAAATGGGAGAAATAACACAACAATTTTGATATAGAAAGGGCGTATTGCGAAAATGTGCATGGCTACATTTTGCAGCGCCCCTTCCTGTTATACGCGGGCTTGACGCTTTTGTCTGAGGATGGAAAGGAGAGGATGGCAGCTTGACGCCAAAAGTATCCGTTGTGATTCCTGCCTATAATGCGCAGCAATATTTGGGAGAAACCCTCGACTGCTTGGCCGTTCAAACACTGCGGAGATTGAGGTGCTTGTGGTGGATGACGGCTCCGCCGACAGCACGCCGGAGATCCTGCGGGAATATAGCGAAAAATACCCCTTTATCCGGGCGATTCGTCAAGAAAACGCTGGGGTTGCCGCCGCGCGCAATCGGGGGATTCAGGAGGCAGCAGGAGAATATCTCTACTTTTTGGATTCCGATGACCTGATCGAGCCGGATGCGTTGGAGCGGCTTTACCAAACCGCCAGGCAGCACGAGGCGGAGCTGGTGATCTGCAAAATTCAAAATTTCAGCCGCACGGGGACAAGCTGGCAGGAGCATGCCGGCCTGTTGTCGCAGCGGGATACGATCAATCCCTATGATTATGATCTCCTATGGAATTATCTGGTCGGTAATAAGCTATATCTGACGCGGCACCTGCGGAGAGCGGTGTGCTTTTTCCGCCGCTGCGCTACTCGGAGGATGGCGCGTTCAATATGCGCTATGCTTACTGCTGCACCCGCATCAGCGGCTGCCCAAACACTTTTTTGCGCTATCGCCGCCGGGTGGCGTCGGAGGGTTTTTCCGTCAGCCAGACGATTAGCCTGCCGCTACTACGGGATTATATGGCTGCCAACGGGATGATTTATGATGCGGCGGCGGAAGCCCTCAAGCTGCCTACGCAGGGGGTTGACCGGGAGGCCTATCTGGACGAGGTGCTGTATAAAACGGCCTATGTGCTAATCGCGCAGTTTTACAGGCTTTTTTGGCGGGCGGATGAGGCATGTATCACCTATATCGCGCAATCCCTGCGCAAATTGCGGGAGCAAATGTCGGCCGACCGTTTTACACAGCTCTGTGATTTCAACAGCGATATCGAGGTGCGCGAGCTGATTGAGGATCGGGAAATGATGGCGAAGCATGCCCGTGTGTCATTTTTTGTAACGGCGAAAGGGTCGCGGGATCAGATGGAGGCTCTTTTGAATCGCTCTACATGCAAACAATGCCGTGCTTCGAGGTGTTTGTGCCGCAATCCACAGCAGATGCGGGGCTGATTCCGGCACAATGGGCGGCCTGCGCCAACCTGCATGTGCTGCCGGATCACAGCTTCCTTTCCACGGCCAAAAAGCAGGCGCGTGCACGCCTGCATGCCCGTCTGCGCACCTGTAATGCGCTTGATCCGCGCCTGCTGCGCTTTTTATACCGCTTCCCGATCCCGGCAGCTGAAGCAAACGGCCTTCAGTGTGCTTGTACAGATGCTGATCGTTTATTTTAAAAGGCAGAATGCCGCTTGAAGCCATAAAGCTAGAAGCGCACGAAACGAAGCGTAAGGAAAGGGGCGTTATCTGTGAAGCGGCTGTTTTTTACTCTGTATGCCGCAATGTTTCATCTGTTTCGGGTTTTTCCGGTGCAGAAAAAGCGCGTTGCATTGATCTCAATGCATAACGCGGATTTTCACGATGGCCTGGGTGAGGTGGAACGGGCGTTTCAGGGCAAAAAGGAAGGCTATTTTTTTACCAAAATCACGCGCCGGGATCTTTGCCTGCAAACAAATGCGGGCCCGGTCGCCTTTTTGCGCTCTGTTTGTCGTGCGATCGGTTTTTTTACCCGGAAAGCCTATGGGCTAGCCCGTTCTCGTTATATTTTTCTCAATGATAATTTTATGCCGCTGGCAAGCCTGCATTTGGGTAAAAAGGTGGTTGTAACGCAGCTTTGGCATGCAGAGGGCGCCTTTAAACGCTTTGGGCAGGATATCAGCCAACCGCCGGAAATCCGTGCGCGCGAAGCAGCGGGCAACGCCAAGCTGACCTTTGTCATTTGCTCTTCTGAAAGTGTTGCGCCGCATTATGCAAGCGCCTTTCATGTGCGCCCGGAGCAGGTGCTTCCGCTTGGCTCACCGCGGACCGATTTTTTCTTCCGTCCGCAGGATATCACGGCTCTGCGCGCCCGTTTTAATGAGCAATACCCGCAGTGCAGGGGAAAAAAGCTGGTGCTCTATGCGCCAACCTTCCGGGATGACCCGGAAAAGGATCGGGAGCTGCTTTCCCGGCTGGATACGGGGCTTTTCAACCGATATCTGGGCGAGGAGTATGCGCTGTTGGTGCGGCTGCACCCACAGATTCATGCGGATACACGCACGCTGGAGGGAGCAGTCGATTTAACCGCATATCCGGATGTGAGCGAATTGGTGCTCCTATGTGATGTGTTGGTGACGGACTATTCCTCCATTGTGATGGATTTTGCGTTGCTGCGCAAACGCTGCATCTTTTATGCGTTCGATTTGGAGGAATATGAGAAGGACCGGCCGTTTTATTTTGACTATGAATCCTTCGTGCCGGGCAAAATCGTCCGGACGATGCCCGAATTGCTCGATGAGATTGAGCATGGCGTCCTTGACCTTGCGCGGCTGGAGCGATTCCGCGCGTTCCACTTTGGTCGGCCGGATGGCGGTGCGGCCGTTCGCGTTGTGGATTACGTAACAAAAGCTCCCTATCCTTCATAAGCTTTTGTGAGTCCCACCGCGGGGCTCACATTTTGTATTTTTGCAGCCGTTTTTAAAAAAGGCGGTTTTTTTATCAAACGGAAAGGATGCGTTGTGTTGATGCTGATGCGGGAGATTATCCGGAAAAAAAGGGATGGAGAAGCGCTGACAGATGCGGAAATTGCATTTTTTATCCGCGGGTATCTGAACGGAAAAATCAGAGATTTTGAAGCTTCCGCGCTGCTGATGGCGATCTGTTTCAGGGGATGGATGAGCGGGAAACCCTCACGCTGACGCTTGAGATGGCTCGTTCCGGCGAACAGCTTGATCTGTCCTCTCTTTCGGGCGTAGCGGCCGATAAACACAGCACAGGCGGCGTGGGGGATAAAACGACGCTGATCGTGGCGCCGCTAGTCGCTGCAATGGGTGGCCGTGTGGCAAAAATGTCCGGGCGAGGGCTCGGCCATACGGGCGGCACCATTGATAAACTGGAAGCGATCCCCGGCTTTCAAACGTCGCTTTCCCGCAAGCGATTTTTGCGGCAGGTGGAAGAGATCGGCCTGTGTGTTGCCGGGCAGACGGGTGAACTCGCCCCGGCGGACAAAGCGCTATATTCCCTGCGGGATGCAACTTCCACGGTGGAGAGCATCCCTCTGATTGCCTCCAGTATTATGAGCAAAAAGTTAGCGGCTGGCGCGCAGTGCATCGTTCTTGACGTTAAATGCGGCAGCGGCGCCTTTATGAAAACAGAAGAGCAGGCGCGTCAGCTTGCGCAAGAGATGGTGCGCATCGGCAGGGGCGCGGGGCGGCGGGTTTCCGCTCTGATTACCAACATGGATATTCCGCTGGGCTATGCCATCGGGAATGCGCTGGAGGTGATTGAGGCGGCAGAGATCCTGCGCGGCAGGGGGGATCAAGCATTGACCCGGCTGTGCGTGGCTCTAAGCGCGCAGATGATGGCTCTAAGCGCGCAGGGGAGCATAGCCTTTTACGAGAAAAAGGCGGAGGCGGCGCTCCAGGATGGCTCTGCCTTTCAGAAGCTGCGGGAGCTAGTGCGCGCGCAGGGCGGGGATGATTCTGTTTTGGAGCACCCGGAGCGTTTTCCACAGGCAAAAGTAAAAATGCCCGTATTATCACCTGAATCCGGGTTTATCATCCATATGGATGCAGAGCTGATCGGCCGCGCCGCTATGCTGCTCGGCGCGGGGCGTGTCGAGAAGGAGGGTGCGATAGACCCGGCGGCGGGAATCGTTCTGCGAAAGAAAACGGGGGATTTCGTCCACCGGGGGGAAACGGTTGCGCAGCTGTTTACCAATCTCGAAGCGGAGGGGCAGATTGCACAGGCGGCGGCGCTGTTTCTTACGGCGATCCATTTTTCACAAATCCAGCCGGTCGAAGAAGCGTTGATTTACAACGTAATTGGAGAAAATCGGGAATAACAGCGTAAAACGTATTTACCTCTGCTTCTCAGATATGCTATACTAAAAAGAGATACTATCGGAGAGGAGAATAGGGCGAGATGAAGCATCGCTTGGAAGATTACCCGGGTGCAGGTGAGCTGACGCTTTGGTATGAAAAACCCGCACATACGGATTATAAAGGCTGGGAGCAGCAGGCGCTGCCCATCGGCAATGGATATATGGGAGCAAAGGTGTTTGGCGGCATTCGCCGCGAACAAATCCAATTTAATGAAAAAACGTTGTGGACAGGCGGCCCCGGCACGCCGGGCTATGCGCTCGGCTGCACAAGGGATGATAACGGCCAGGCGATGCATGAAATTCAAAATATGCTCGCAGCAGGGGAAAATGAAGCGGCTGAGAAAGCGATGCGCGGCCTTCAGGGCTCTGAAGCGGGCCTTGGCGCCTACCAGAATTTTGGAACGATGTTTTTTGATTTTCCCGGCCTGCGTGAGCGCTCCTGTAGGCAATATCGCCGCACGCTTGATCTGCGCACGGCTGTTTCCTGCGTTAGCTTTGCGCACAAGGGGCTGCGCCACACGCGCACCTGCTTTATGAGCTATCCGGATCATGTGTTCGTTGCAAAGTTTGATGCGGACGGCAGTGAAAAGATCAGCTTTCGCTTTTGGGTGGAGTCTGCGCAAAAAGGGAAATGCCGTGTCAAAGGGGCGGATACGCTTCTCCTTTCCGGTTCCCCACGCGGCTGTGTGGGCGGAAAGGATAGCCCGGATGCAAACAACTTGCGCTATGCTGCGGCCTTCCAAATCGTTGTCAATGGTGGAACGGTAAAGCCGCACGGGGAGGATTCCCTAGTGGTCAGCGAGGCGGATAGCGCTGTGCTCTACCTCTGCGCGCAGACGGATTATGAAGATCAATTTCCGCATTACCGCAGCGGGATTGACCCGGTTCCGCAGGCGTTGCAGCGTGTGCAGGTTGCGGCGGAAAAGGGTTATGAGGCGCTTTATCAGGCGCATCTGGCGGATTATCAGGCGCTTTTTGACCGAGTGGAAATCCAGGTGGGGCAGGAGGAGGAGACCTCCCTACCGACCGATAAGCTGTTAAAAAAATATAAAAAGGGGCGGCAGAGCAGGTTGTTGGAGATGCTCTATTTTCAATATGGGCGCTATCTCTTGATCGCCTCTTCCCGTGTGGGGAGCCTGCCGGCGAACCTGCAAGGCGTATGGAATGCCAAAAACAACCCGGCCTGGCAGAGCGATTATCATCTGAATGTAAACCTGCAAATGAATTATTGGCTAGCTCACACCACGAATTTGAGCGAAACCACTTTGCCCCTCTTGCGCTATCTCCAGGCCATGCGTAAGCCTGGCCGTATTGTGGCGGCGAAATATGCAGGCGTTGGCGAACGGCTCGCAAACGGTGAGCCGGATCCGTCCAAGCCGACTGGATGGATGGCGCATACGCAGACCAGCCCCGATGGGAATGGTTGGCCCCGGCAGCGACTGGCGCTGGGGCTGGGCACCCGCAAACGGCGCCTGGATGCTGCAAAATGCTTATGATTGCTATACCTTCAGCGGCGATGTGACGCTGCTTGCCAAGGAAATTTATTCAATGATGGAGGAATGCGCGCGCCTGTGGACACAGCTGCTGATTTTTGATGCAAAGAGCGGCCGCATGGTATCCTCTCCGAGCTTTTCCCCGGAAAATGGGCCGGTTACCGCAGGGGATACTTATGATCAGGAGCTTGTGTGGCAGCTCTATACCGATGTGCTGGATGCTGCGCGTGTATTGGCAGAAAACGGTTGGGAGGGCTTGCCGGATCAGGCGCTGCTTGAAACAATTCGCAAGCAGCTGCCCCTTTTAAAACCGCTTCAGGTGGGCAAATGGGGACAAATTAAGGAATGGTTTTTTGAGGATCAGTGGCCTGACCGCGGCTTTAAAACCAAAAAAGTGCAGAACCATCATCGTCATATGTCGCATCTGCTTGGCCTCTATCCTGGCAGCCATATCACTGCGCAAACGCCGGAATATCGGCATGCCGCCCGTGTTTCTATTGAGGATCGGGGCGACGGCGGGACCGGCTGGTCAAAAGCGATGAAAATCTGCGCTTGGGCGCGCCTGCTTGATGGCAATCACAGCTATAAAATGCTTGGAGAGCTTTTAAGGCACAGCACGCTCGATAACCTCTGGGACACCCATCCGCCCTTCCAGATCGACGGGAATTTTGGTGCGGCTGCGGGCATTGCGGAAATGCTTTTGCAAAGCCATGCGGGTGTGATACAGCTTTTGCCCGCCCTGCCCGACGCATGGCAACCGGCAGCTTCAGGGGCCTTGTGGCGCGTGGGAATTTTGTGATTGATCTAGCCTGGCAGGAGAAAAAGCTCGTGGAGGGCAGCATTCATGCCCGCGCAGGCGGTGCGTGCAAGCTCTCCTATCCCGGCATCCACACCGTGCATATTTTGGATCAGAACGGCACGCCCGCCGCTTTTGCAGTGCTCGATGCGGATACGATTGTGTTGGATACCAAACAGGGAATGTCCTATTCCATTCGGCGGTGAAGGTGACACGCCTTGATTTACCGCCTGTAAAATAACGCGGTAAAAGGGGCAAATGTCCATGGGCTCAAAAGGCGTGTTGGGCTGGCGGCGTTTTCTCTTTACCGCAAAAGGTTGACGGTTTCTATGGAGAAATTGCTAGAGCTGCAATTTTTAGATATTCTTCCAACCCGCTCCGGTTTTCTCTTTGTACGGAGGGAGATTCTCGATGAAACGCAAATCCGCCTCTCCTTTCACGAATTTTTGTTGCACACGCGGGAAGAGGTTCCTGTGCGGCGGAGCGTATATCTGCGCCGTAAGTTCGGCGCAGGTTATGAAACGCTTGTGCGGAGCTTGGCGACTATGTTTCCTGCGATACGGCCCGGCTTCCGGATGGGAATTTGGCCGTGCTTTATCCCGGAGGAGAGCTCGGATTTTTTCAAAAGAGGGCCGGCCGGTCTGGCGCGGGGAATTGACCTATCGCGGAGCAGGGGTTTCCGACTTGGCAGTAG
>ENA-OQED01000430-OQED01000430.1-human-gut-metagenome-genome-assembly--contig:-NODE-430-length-16507-cov-1.069475_pt1 | contig 16507 bp, 16 predicted proteins | sample MGYA00242790_ERZ504625 | MGnify/ENA primary metagenome ERZ504625 (study PRJEB26092, sample SAMD00036345) | human gut metagenome | host: Homo sapiens | study: EMG produced TPA metagenomics assembly of...
CAAAGCTACTATTGTAGATCCAGAGAAAAAACGAGAAAACACAGGCTTATGTAGATAAGCTGGTAGAGCTTCGTGCAAAGAAAGGCATGACTCCGGAGAAAGCAAGAGAGACCATCCTGAATGACTATACATATTATGGCGTTATGATGGTTAAAATGGGAGATGCAGACGGACTTGTTTCCGGTGCCTGCCATTCTACCGCAAACACCTTACGTCCATGCCTGCAGATCTTAAAGACCAAACCAGGCACAAAACTCGTATCCGCATTCTTCCTGATGGTAGTTCCGGACTGCGAGTACGGCGATGACGGTGTATTCGTATTCGGTGACTGTGGTCTGAACCAGAACCCGAATCCGGAAGAGCTGGCTGCAATCGCAGAGTCTTCCGCAGAGTCCTACCGCATGCTGACCGGAAACGAGCCAAGAGTTGCTATGCTTTCCCACTCCTCCAAAGGAAGTGCAAAACATGCTGATGTAGACAAAGTTGTTGAGGCTACCAGAATTGCAAAAGAAGCAAACCCGGATCTCGCACTCGACGGCGAGCTGCAGCTTGATGCCGCTATCGTTCCAAGCGTAGGCGCATCCAAAGCTCCGGACAGCAAAGTAGCAGGAAAAGCAAACGTTCTGATCTTCCCGGATCTGGATGCCGGAAACATCGGATACAAACTGGTACAGAGACTGGCAAAAGCAGAAGCATACGGCCCAATGACGCAGGGTATCGCAGCTCCAGTCAACGATCTGTCCCGTGGATGCTCCGCAGAGGATATCGTTGGTGTTGTAGCAATCACTGCTGTACAGTGCCAGGCACAGTAAGCACGAAATAAAACCAATTACAAGCGGTTTTCTGGCCGGCTGCGGAGAACAGGCCGGCCAGAAGTTTTAATAAGAATTTTAAAATAGGAGAATTTAGAAATGAACGTATTAGTAGTAAACTGCGGAAGTTCCTCTCTGAAATTCCAGCTGATCAATTATGATAACCGTGACGTCCTGGCAAAAGGACTCTGTGAGAGAATCGGTATCGACGGACGCCTCGTTTATGAGCCAAAGAACGGCGAAAAAGAGGTAACAGAAGCAGCAATGCCGACACACGTAGAGGCAATCCAGATGGTTCTGGACGCTCTGGTAAACGAGAAGAGCGGCGTCATCAAGAGCCTGGAAGAAGTAGACGCCATCGGACACCGCGTTCTGCACGGCGGAATGAAGATCACAAACTCTGTTATCATCGATGACGAAGTAATCAAAGTTATCGAGGAGTGCGCTGACCTTGGTCCTCTGCACAATCCGGCAAACCTGATGGGAATCAATGCCTGCATGAAACTGATGCCGGGCGTTCCGAACGTAGCAGTATTTGATACCGCATTCCATCAGACCATGCCTCCGAAAGCATATATGTACGGTATTCCGAAAGAGTACTATGAGAAATACGCAATCCGTAAATACGGCTTCCACGGAACTTCTCATAAATTCGTATCCAAGAGAACCGCAGAGTTCCTTGGCAAAGACTACAACGATCTGAAGATCATCGTATGCCATATGGGAAATGGTGCTTCCCTTTCCGCTGTAAAGAACGGCAAATGTGTAGATACCTCCATGGGCCTTACCCCGCTTGAAGGTGTGATCATGGGAACCCGTTCCGGAGATATCGATCCAGCTTTTGTTGAGTATCTGTGCAACAAAGAGAACCTGACCGTATCCGAGGTTCTGAACATTCTGAACAAGAAATCCGGTATGCTCGGCATGACCGGCATCTCCAGCGATTACCGTGATGTATCTGCAGCAGCAGAGGCAGGCAATCAGGATGCCATCAACTGTCTGGAAGCATACGCTTACCGCATTATCAAATACATCGGTTCCTACATCGCAGCTATGGGCGGCGTAGACGTGATCACCTTCACCGCAGGCCTTGGAGAGAACGCTATTCCGCTTCGTGAGACCATCTGCAAAGCATTTGAGTTCATGGGTCTGGAATTCGATTCTGAGGCAAATAACTGCCGCGGCGTTGAGAAGATCATCACCAAAGAAGGCTCCAAGATTACAGCATGCGTGATCCCGACCAACGAGGAAATCGCAATCTGCGAGGAGACTGTAGAGTTAGTAAAAGGAAAATAAAAAATAATTCAAAAAGCAGTTGACAATTCTTACCTTCCCGGGTATAATTGGTAAAGTGTGATTAGGAGAACAATATGAAAATCAGTCTGACCAAGTTATTTGCGCAGGACGGAAAGTCCGAAAAGTATGAAATTCCGCTTACATCCGAAACTTTTTCGATCGGCGGGCAGGACTATCGGGTAATCGAAAAACATCCTGTTATCCTTGGCCTTACGCATGAAGGCAATCGTGTGATCACGATCACCGGCAGTGCAGACCTTACAATGGAGATTCCATGTGCAAGATGCCTGACACCGGTAGCGACTCCATTCCAGCTCAAGTTCGATCTGCAGATTGATCTGAATCTGTCAGAGGAAGAACGCGAGGAAAAAGAAGAGGACTCTTCGTTTGTGGAGGGAGACGAGCTCGATGTGGAAGAACTGGTTCGTAATGAGCTCATAGTCCAATGGCCGATTCGAGTGCTGTGTAAAGATGACTGTAAAGGAATCTGCAGCCGTTGTGGTGCGAATCTGAATATTCAGACCTGTGACTGTGATACCACAGGGCTAGACCCCCGAATGGCTGCAATCAAAGATATATTCAGCAAATTTAAGGAGGTGTAACTATGTCCATTTGTCCTAAGAATAAATCTTCCAAAGCAAGACGTGATAAGAGAAGAGCAAACTGGAAAATGTCTGCTCCGAACCTTGTAAAATGCAGCAAATGTGGTGCTCTTATGATGCCGCACAGAGTTTGCAAAGCTTGTGGTTCTTACAACAAAAAAGAAGTCGTTGCAATGGACTAATATCCATAAATCGGAATCAGTTCCGATGTGCAATGCAGCAAAAGGCTCCCGTCACCGGGGGCTTTTTTGTTGTCTCTGCGGGTTGTCTGGAAGCGTCATATAAAAGATTTGACGTGGTGTGTCGTGATGTGCTATAATGGTCTCGGTGAGAATTGAAACAATATTGCAACATTTTCGTAACAATTATAAAAAAGGAGTGCAAAGCATATGAAGAATAGACGAATCATATTTCTGGCAGCATGCATGTGCAGTGTAGTATTCCTCTCAGGATGTTCCACAGACAGTCTGATGGATAAAATGATGGGAACTGAGACGACGGTTTCGTCTTCGGCCAGTGTAGATATTTCAAAAGAGGACAGCGATGCTGTTCATGTAGATGCCAATCTGGAAAAGCCGGTTTTTTCGGTAAATCCGGTGGAGAGCCTGCAGATTCCCGTTGGAAATACATCTGGAAAGCTGACTTGTGAGGCAGGAATAACGGGAGAAGGCACAGTAACATATCAGTGGTATAAGAACAACGTAAATTCCAACGGCGGAGGAACGCCGATTGAAGGCGCAACAGAAGTGACATACCAGGTCGATACTTCGGCGGAGGGCAAAGATTACTATTACGTTGTGGCAACAAACACGGTTGGAAATACTGTTTCCATGGCGACGAGTACGGTAACAGAAGTTACGGTAATTCCGGCAGGGAAATGGGTTCAGAATGAAAACGGATGGCAGTATCAGAATAATGATGGAAGCTATGCAACCAATACCTGGCAGAATATCGACGGCTACTGGTACGTGTTTGATGAAAATTCATACATGGTGACAGGATGGTACTGGAGCGGAGAAGAATGGTATTATCTGGCGGACAACGGTCAGATGCAGACCGGCTGGTTCACGCAGGATGGTGAGGAATATTATCTGGATCCGGATACCGGTGTCATGGCACGGAATACAACCATAGACGGTCATGAGATGAATTCGAGCGGAGTCAAGGTTTCTTAAGAAAAATAAGACAAAACAGAGCGGGTGGATTTTGGAAAGATAAATCCACCCGCTTTTTTGGAATACAGGAGAAAGCGCGGATGGGCATTTGTGCTTGATTTTTGCAAAGGAGTTTAGTATAGTTAATACAGCACTTGCATAAGTGCTTTTAGAGCGTGGTTGAAAACGGTTTTTTGAAAGAAAAAGAGTTTTCAAACGCGCTTTAGAAAAGAGAAAAGAGGAAAAAACATGAGTGACTTAGTCAGAGTTGCAGTGGACGCGATGGGCGGCGATTATGCGCCTGTGGAGCCGGTAAAAGGCGCCGTTGAGGTCCGTAAACGCAGATGAACGTGTCAAAGTCCAGCTGGTCGGCCAGGTGGATGTCATCGAAAAAGAACTGCAGAAATATACGTACCCGAAGGAGCGGGTTGAGATCGTTCCGGCAACCGAGATCATTGAGACGGGAGAGCCGCCGGTCAATGCGATCCGCCACAAAAAAGATTCTTCGATCGTTGTCGGCATGAAAAAAGTGCGCTGCGGAGAGGCAGACGCGTTTGTCTCCTCCGGAAGCACCGGAGCAGTCCTGGTCGGCGGACAGACGATCGTAGGACGCATCAAGGGCGTAGAGCGCCCGCCGCTGGCTCCGCTGATCCCGACGAAAGACGGTGTATCCCTTCTGATCGACTGCGGTGCGAATGTTGATGCAAGACCGTCCCATCTGGTGCAGTTTGCCATGATGGGTTCCATCTATATGGAACACGTTGTCGGCATTAAAAATCCGCGTGTGGGAATCGTGAATATCGGTGTGGAAGAAGAAAAAGGAAACGCGCTCGTCAAAGAGACGTATCCGCTTCTGAAAGAAAACCCGTATATCAACTTTGTCGGCAGTATCGAAGCAAGAGAAATTCCAAACGGAGCCGCAGACGTTGTTGTCTGTGAGGCGTTTGTCGGAAACGTTATCTTAAAGCTGTATGAGGGCGTCGGCGCGACCCTGATTTCCAAGGTAAAACAGGGCATGATGACATCTCTGCGCAGTAAAATCGGAGCCCTTCTTGTGAAACCGGCGCTGAAAGAGACACTGAAGTCTTTTGATGCCAGTGAGTACGGCGGAGCACCGCTGCTTGGCTTAAAAGGACTCGTTGTAAAAACGCACGGAAACTCAAAAGCCAACGAATTTAAAAATTCCATTCTCCAGTGCATTTCATTCAGCGAGGAGAAGATTCCGCAGAAAGTGCAGGAGCATCTGGCAGACTATAAGAGCAGCAGGGAGGCAGCGAAAGATGGAGTTTGAAAAATTACAGGAGATCATTGCGGATGTATTAAACGTAGATCCGAATGAAGTAACCATGGAGACAACCTTTGCAGATGATCTGGGAGCGGATTCCCTGGATGTATTTCAGATTGTGATGGGAATTGAAGAAGAATTTGATATCCAGATCGAAGCAGAAGAAGCAGAGCACATCGTATCGGTTGAGGATGCGGTGGAAGCGATCAAAAAGAAACTGGCAGAATAATAGAAAATGGCGAAGGGGCTGTTTGCTACAGGACAGCCCCTTTGTTACCGTCCGCAGAACACCTGCAAACGGTAACTATGAGGAAGGACAGGCTTAAAACAGGTTATGAATAATATTGATAAACTCGTGGATTTGGAAAAGAAGATCCAGTATAAATTTCAGGATTTCGGACTGCTGGAGATGGCGATGCGCCATTCTTCCTACGCAAATGAGCACCATATGGAGCGCCTGGAGTGCAACGAGCGTCTGGAGTTCTTAGGAGATGCCGTGCTGGAAGTTGTATCCAGCGAATTTTTATACAAGACATTCCCGCGTCTCCCGGAGGGCGAGATGACGAAAAAACGCGCCAGCCTCGTCTGTGAACCGGCACTGGCATTCTGTGCCCGTGAGATTGACCTTGGCAGCTTTCTACTCCTTGGAAAGGGCGAGGAGGCAACCGGCGGCCGTCACCGCGATTCCATCGTTTCGGATGCTATGGAGGCAACGATCGGTGCGATTTTCCTGGACGGCGGCTTTGAACCGGCAAAAACGTTCGTTCTGAACTATATCTTAAACGATATCGAACACAAACAGCTTTTCTACGACAGCAAAACGATTCTGCAGGAGCTGATCCAGGGTGAGACGGATGAAGAGATTGTTTACACCATCTTAAAAGAAGAGGGACCGGATCACGACAAGAGCTTCTGGGCACAGGTCAGCGTCGGAAAGAAAGCGCTCGGTACCGGAAAGGGCAGAACGAAAAAAGCGGCAGAACAGGCAGCGGCATACGATGCAATTCTTGCCAGAAAAAAAGCGTAGGTGAATTATGTATCTCAAATCCATTGAAATGCAGGGATTTAAGTCGTTTGCCAACAAAACCATTCTGCAGTTCCACGACGGTATTACCGGCGTTGTAGGGCCGAACGGCAGTGGAAAGAGCAATGTTGGCGATGCGGTGCGCTGGGTGCTCGGCGAACAGAGCGCCAAGCAGCTCCGCGGCGGAAATATGCAGGATGTTATTTTCTCCGGAACCGAGACGAGAAAGCCGCTCGGCTACGCGTCGGTTGCAATTACACTCGACAATTCCGACCACAAGCTGAATGTCGATTTCGAGGAAGTCACGGTGACGAGACGGCTCTACCGCTCCGGTGAGAGCGAGTATCTGATGAACGGCGCATCGTGCCGGTTAAAGGACATCAACGAGCTGTTCTACGATACCGGTATCGGAAAAGAAGGCTATTCCATCATCGGACAGGGTCAGATTGATAAGATTTTAAGTGGTAAGCCGGAAGAGCGCCGGGAGCTGTTTGACGAGGCGGCAGGAATTGTCAAATTCAAGAGAAGGAAGGCCGTGACCGAAAAGAAGCTGGCGGAAGAGCAGCAGAATCTGGTGCGCGTCAACGACATTCTCTCGGAACTGACAAGGCAGTTAGAGCCGCTGGAACGCCAGTCTGAGACGGCAAAGATTTATTTAAAGAAGAAAGAGGAATTAAAGCTCCTCGATATCAATATGTTTCTGCTCGAGATGGAGCGCATCCGGAACGATCTCGCGAAAGTAGAAGACCGGTACCGGATTACAGAAGAGCAGTTAAAGAGCACGAAAGAGGCTTTTGAGCATACGAAGCAGGAGTATGAAAAGCTGGAACAGGAGCAGGAAAAACTGGACCAGACGATTCTTTCTGCGCGCGATCAGGCGGGGGAGAATGCACTGAAACGTCAGCAGCTCGAAAACCAGATCGAGGTGTTGAACGAGCAGATTCATGCATCAGAGAGGAACAGCGACACATTAAGAGAACGTCTGGAGGCGATCCGCGCGGAGAGCCGCACAAAGACGGCAGAAAAAAATACATATCAGGCAGAAAAGGACGGGCTTCATGAAGCACTTCTTGCGTCAGAGACGGAAAAGAGTGAGAAAGAGGCCGCTCTCTCGGAATGCCAGGAGCAGATCCAGGCAGTCGAGCTGCAGAGTGAACAGGATAAGAGCGAAGTCATCGGCCTTCTGAACCAGCGGGGTTCCACGAAGGGAAAAATGCAGCGCTACGATGCGATGCTCGAGCAGATCGGCATCCGAAAGGCAGAATTAAGCCAGAGGGTGCTGCATTTAAAGACGAGCGAGTCCGAACAGAACGGGCAGATGGAAGAACTGCAGAACGCGTTTGAAGCGCTCGAAGAGACGGTAAGCAGCCTGAAACAGCAGTACCAGGAGGCAGATCAGAAGATTACCGCGCTGACGGCGGATCTCTCGAACCAGACGAAAGAGATGGAAGCCGGCCAGACCAATTACCACAGAGAAGCGTCAAGGCTCGAATCCTTAAAGAACATCACCGAGCGGTACGACGGCTATGGAAACAGTATTCGGAAGGTCATGGAGCAGAAAGACCGGAATCCCGGCATCCACGGCGTTGTGGCGGATCTTCTGCAGGCGGAGAAAAAGTACGAGACGGCGATCGAGACCGCACTTGGCGGCAGCATTCAGAATATTGTCACCGACAATGAGGCGACGGCGAAATACCTGATTGAATACCTGAAACGGGGCCATTTCGGCCGTGCGACGTTCCTTCCGCTCACCAGTATGCGCGGGAAAAAAACGCAGGTGAATGAGGATGCGGCAAGAGAAACTGGTGTGCTCGGTGTGGCAAATGCACTTGTTTCGTACGACCCGGTGTATGAGGGCCTTGTGGCACAGCTGCTTGGAAGAACGCTGGTGGTCGACACGATCGACCATGCCATTGTGATCCAGCGGAAATACCGTCAGACGCTCCGCATGGTAACCCTCGAGGGCGAGCTCTTGAGCCCGGGCGGTTCCATGACAGGAGGTTCGTTCCGGAACAACAGCAACCTGCTCGGAAGACGGCGTGAGATTGAGGAACTCGAAAAGAGCGTACAGGGTCTTGCGAAGGAACTGCGGGAAATCCAGCAGGAACTTGAAGAGAAGAAAAATAAGCGGAATGAAATCCGCGATCTCCGCACCGAGCTGAATGAAAAACTGCAGCGGCAGTACATCGAGCAGAATACGGTGCGCCTGAATCTGGAAAAAGCGCGCGAGAAAAAGACGGAAATCCGTCTGGATTTTGAAGCGCTTCAGAAGGAGAGTCTCGAGATTGAAAATCAGATCGCCGAGATTGAGCGGAACCGGAAAGTCATCGGTCAGGAAATGCAGGAATCGGTGGAGCGGGAAAGCACGCTACAGGAGAATATCCAGAAGGCACAGGAGGCGCTTACAGGGCTTCGCCGCCGGGAAGCAGAATATACGAAGGATCTTGAAGAAATCCGGTTAAATTACGCAAATCTGTCCCAGAAGGATGGATTCCTTGCCCAGAACATCCGCCGTCTTGAGGAAGAGACGGGAAAACTGGAAGCGGAAAGCCGCACCATGCTGGAAAAAGCGGCGGAGGAAAAAGACGATGTCAAAAGGAAACAGCAGGACATCGTGGAGATCCAGAAGACGATTGCAGCAGCAGTGCAGGCAAAAGAAGAGGAAGACCGCCGGATTGTGGAACTGCAGGAGAAAAAAGAAGCATTAAGCGCAGATCACAAAGAATTTTTCGAGAAGCGGGATCAGCTCTCCGACCAGATTTCCCTGATGGACAAAGAGTGCTTCCGTCTGAACAGCCAGAAAGAAAAGCTGGAGGAGACAAAAGAGGCACAGACCTCGTATCTCTGGGAAGAGTACGAAGTGACACCGGGCCACGCAAGAGAGTTCCAGATGGAGGAGATTCCGGAGCGCAGTGAATTAAAGCGGCGTGTGCTGGAAGTAAAAGATGCGATCCGGAAGCTTGGCTCTGTCAATGTGAATGCGATTGAGGAGTACAAAGAGATTTCGGAGCGCCACGCCTTTCTCGATGCACAGCACACCGATCTTGTCAAGGCGGCAGAGACACTGCAGGGCATCATCGATGAGCTGGATGCCGGTATGCGCAAGCAGTTCACGGAAAAATTCGAGGAGATCCGGAAAGAGTTTGACCGCGTGTTCCGCCAGCTGTTCGGCGGCGGAAAGGGAACGCTGGAACTCGAGGAGGACACGGATGTACTCGAGGCAGGTATCCGCATCATTTCCCAGCCGCCGGGAAAGAAACTGCAGAATATGATGCAGCTCTCCGGAGGCGAGAAGGCACTTGACCGCGATTGCGCTGCTTTTTGCAATCCAGAACTTAAAGCCGTCCCCGTTCTGTTTACTTGACGAGATCGAGGCGGCGCTCGACGATTCCAACGTAACGCGTTTTGCACAGTATCTGCATAAGCTGACAAAAAATACCCAGTTCATCGTCATCACCCACAGGCGCGGTACGATGACGGCGGCAGACCGTCTGTACGGCATCACGATGCAGGAGAAGGGTGTTTCTACCCTTGTTTCTGTCGATTTGATCGAGGGAGAACTGGACAAATAGAAACGAATAAGATACAATACGAAAGAAGTAAGATAGAAAAGATAAAGGGAGGCGAACGGTATGGCGGAGGAGAAAGTAGGCTTTTTCAAACGTCTTGTCAACGGTCTGACGAAGACCCGAGACAGCATTGTAGCTGGAATTGATTCTATTTTCAGCGGCTATTCCAATATTGATGACGATTTTTATGAGGAGATCGAGGAGATTCTCGTCATGGGAGATATCGGCATCAATACAACGACCAAAATTATTGACCACTTAAAAGAGCGGGTGGCAGAAGAGCACATTACCGATCCGGCAGAGTGCAAACAGCTTCTGATCGAGAGCATCAAAAAACAGATGGATGTAGGCGATACAGCCTATGAATTTGAAAACCGGAAATCGGTAGTGCTGGTGATCGGTGTCAATGGAGTCGGAAAAACGACCTCCGTCGGAAAGCTGGCCGGCCTTCTGAAGGATCAGGGCAAAAAGGTTGTTCTTGCGGCAGCAGATACGTTCCGTGCAGCGGCAGGCGAGCAGCTCACGGAGTGGGCGCACCGCGCCGGCGTGGATATCATCGGCGGACAGAACGGAGCAGATCCGGCGTCCATCGTGTACGATGCAGTCGCAGCGGCAAAAGCCAGAAATGCGGATGTGCTGATCTGTGATACGGCAGGAAGACTTCACAACAAGAAGAACCTGATGGAAGAGCTCCACAAGATTTACCGGATTCTGGAAAAAGAGTACCCAGAGGCATACCTGGAAACGCTGGTGGTGCTGGATGGTACCACGGGCCAGAATGCGCTGCAGCAGGCAAGACAGTTTGCGGAAGTGGCAAATGTCACCGGTATCATTCTGACGAAGCTGGACGGAACTGCAAAGGGCGGTATCGCCGTTGCCATCCAGTCCGAGCTTGATATTCCGGTCAAATACATCGGCGTGGGCGAGAGCATCCACGATCTGCAGAAATTTGATGCAGACCAGTTTGTAAATGCACTGTTCCATACATCCGAAGAGAATGCTTAAAAAGACAACAAGGAGAAAAGACTATGGCAGAAGAAATGCTGACACTCCCGAAATTTGAGGAAGCGTCTGAAATTGTAAAAAAAGTAACACAGGAGACCAAACTGGTTTACAGCAAATATTTCAGCGAGCAGACGGGAAATAAAGTCTACTTAAAACCGGAAAATATGCAGCTGACCGGCGCCTATAAGCTGCGCGGTGCCTATTACAAAATCAGCACCTTAAGTGAAGAGGAGCGCGCAAAAGGACTGATCACCGCATCTGCAGGAAACCATGCACAGGGCGTTGCGTATGCGGCAAAATGCTACGGTGCAAAGGCTGTCATTGTGATGCCGACGACCACACCGCTCATCAAAGTAGAGCGTACCCAGAGCTACGGCGCTGAGGTTGTTCTGTACGGAGATGTGTACGATGAGGCATGTGCAAAAGCATACGAGCTTGCAGCAGAGCATGGCTATACCTTTATTCACCCGTTCGATGATCTGACCGTTGCAACCGGCCAGGGAACCATCGCTATGGAAGTGATTCAGGAGCTTCCGCTCGTAGATTATATCCTTGTTCCGATCGGAGGAGGCGGACTGGCTACCGGTGTTTCCACACTGGCAAAACTGCTGAAACCAAACATCAAAGTCATCGGTGTTGAGCCGTCCGGAGCAGCCTGTATGAAGGCTTCTTTTGAAAAAGGCGAGGTAACGACCGTATCTCCTGTCAGCACAATTGCAGACGGTACTGCAGTACAGACACCGGGATCCAAGATTTTCCCGTATGTAAGACAGAACCTGGACGAGATCATTACCGTGGATGATGATGAGCTGATCGTAGCATTTCTTGATATGGTAGAAAACCACAAGATGATCGTCGAGAACTCCGGTCTTCTGACTGTGGCTGCATTAAAGCATCTGGATGTCAAAGGCAAAAAGATTGTTTCGATCTTAAGCGGCGGAAATATGGACGTCATCACCATGTCTTCCGTGATCCAGAACGGACTGATCCAGAGAGACCGTATCTTTACTGTATCCGTTCTTCTGCCGGATAAACCAGGCGAGCTGGTACGCGTTTCCCAGGTGATTGCAAACGAGAACGGAAACGTCATCAAACTGGACCACAACCAGTTCTTCACAACGAACAGAAGTGCTGCAGTAGAGCTCCGCATCACAATGGAGGCATTCGGCACCGATCACAAGAATCGTATCGTCAAAGCACTGGAAGAGGCAGGCTATACACCGAAGATTGTAAGACCGAATCTGTAAGAATAAAAATTGCAGAGAAAATTCTGAAAAAAGGAAAAATAAAAATCAGAGGAGATCCGAAAAAGAATTTCCTCTGATTTTTTTGAGAAGGAAAAAACCCTTGCATGCACAAGGGTTCTCATTCTGCGGAAGATGGGACTTGAACCCACACGATCGCAATGACCACCAGATCCTTAGTCTGGCCTGTCTGCCAATTCCAGCACTTCCGCATGTTCTTTAAGTTTTTGTCATCTCGCTGACGACAAGATGTATTATAGCACCAGAGTTGTAAGCCGTCAACACTTTTTTTGAAAAAATTTGAAAAATTTGAAAAATAAAAAAGGAAATCGGAATCGGGCACCGAATATAGGAAATAGGAGGACAATGAAAAGAACTGTTACAGGCATATTACCGGGAAAGAGGTGGTCTTCGTTTGAACTTGAGAGAATCGTTTGAAGAACGGGAATTTCAGGAGCTGAGTCCTTATGCGGCGCACAGCCGGAATTCCAGAGGAAGGGACCGATATGAACCGGAGTGTGACATCCGCACCGTCTACCAGAGAGACCGGGACCGGATTCTCCACTCCAAAGCCTTCGCAGGATGAAAGACAAAACACAGGTGTTTCTCGCTGCGCAGGGCGATCATTACCGGACCCGCCTGACGCACACACTCGAGGTGTCCCAGATTGCCCGCACGATTGCGCGGGCGCTGAATCTGAATGAGGATCTGACCGAAGCCATTGCGCTTGGCCACGATCTCGGACACACGCCGTTTGGCCATTCCGGGGAAGCGGCGCTCAATGCGGTGCATCCCGGGGGCTTCCGCCACGCGGAACAGAGCGTCCGTGTCGTGGAGGTTCTAGAAAAGGAAGGACAGGGCCTGAACCTGACCTGGGAAGTGCGGGATGGAATTCTGAACCACCGCACGGCGGGAAAGCCGTCGACCCTGGAGGGACAGGTTGTGCGTCTCTGCGACAAGATCGCCTACATCCACCACGATATGGACGATGCCATCCGTGCCGGCATTTTAAGCGAGGATGACATCCCGATTACGATCCGCGTCGTCCTTGGCGATACATGCCGCGAGCGGCTCAATACGCTGATCCACGACATTGTGGAGCAGAGCCGCGGAACGGAGTATGTGCGCCAGTCGGCGGAGATTGCCGAGGGCATGCGCATGCTGCGGGAGTTGATGTTCGCGAACGTCTACCGCAACCCGGAGGCGAAAAAAGAGGAGGAGAAGGCAAAAAAGATGCTGATTTCCCTCTACACCTACTACCAGGAGCACCCGGAACAGATGTCCCGCGAGTACCGGAATCTGATCGGGTGCGGCGAGGACAAGACACAGGTAGTATGCGATTACATTGCCGGTATGACCGATCAGTATTCCATGCACAAATACGAGGAGCTGTTCGTGCCGAAAGCCTGGGCGGTTTATTAGATACAGGGAGGAAAAAATGCGATATTCCGATGATTTAGTGGAAGAGATTCGTATGAAAAATGACATCGTAGATGTGATATCCGGCTACGTAAAGCTGACAAGAAGAGGAAGCTCTTACTTCGGGCTCTGCCCTTTCCACAATGAGAAGTCCCCTTCCTTTTCCGTCAGCCCAGGAAAGCAGATGTATTACTGCTTCGGATGCGGAGCCGGAGGAAATGTTTTCACATTTTTGATGGAATACGAAAACTTCACGTTTGTGGAAGCCTTGAAATTTCTGGCCGACCGGGCCGGGGTGGAGCTTCCGCAGATGGAGTATTCGAAAGAAGCAAAGGAGCAGGCGGATTTAAAGAACACGCTGCTGGAAATCAACAAACAGGCGGCGAAATTCTATTATTACCAGCTCCACACCGAACGCGGAAAACAGGGCTACGATTACCTGAAGGGGCGCGGCCTTTCGGATGATACGATTCGAAAATTCGGCCTTGGCTATTCAGATAAGTATGGAAGCCTGCTGTACCGTTTCTTAAAAGAAAAAGGGTATGACGATGAAATCCTGCGTCAGTCGGGCCTTTTTCTGGCGGACGAGGTGCATGGCATGCAGGACAAGTTCTGGAACCGTGTCATTTACCCGATCATGGATGCCAACAGCCGTGTCATCGGCTTCGGAGGCCGTGTGATGGGGGATGGAAAGCCGAAATACCTGAATTCGCCGGAGACAAAGATTTTCGATAAGAGCCGCAATCTCTACGGGCTGCATCTGGCGCGCTCTTCACGGAGAAAAAATCTGATTATCTGCGAGGGCTATATGGACGTCATCTCCATGCACCAGGCAGGATTCAATAACGCGGTAGCTTCTCTTGGAACAGCACTCACATCGCTGCAGGCGGGGCTGATGAAACGGTATACCGACGAGGTTCTTGTGATCTATGACAGCGATGAGGCAGGCGTCAAAGCGGCGCTTCGTGCGATTCCGATGCTCAAAGGGGTTGGTCTTACAACGCGTGTCGTCAATTTGAGACCGTATAAGGACCCGGATGAGTTTATCCAGCACGAGGGCTGCGAAGCGTTCGAAAAACGTCTGGAAGAGGCGGAGAACAGCGTTTTGTATGAGATCCGCATGAAGGAACGCGATTTCGACCTTGCCGACCCGCAGGGCAAATCCGATTTCCTGCATGAGGCGGTGCGTCGTCTCGTTGCAATCGAGGATGAGATCGAGCGGAACAGTTATCTTGAGGCAGTGGCAGGAAAATACGGGATTGCCGTCGAAGTACTGCGAAAGCAGGTCGGTCAGATGGCACTATCAGGAGCCGGAAGGACGGAGCGTGTCAAGCCGCGGAATACAGCCGCAAACAAAAAAGAGAAAGAGGGCGGTGTCGAAAAAGCACAGAAGCTGATGCTGACATGGATGACCTCTTATCCGGCGCTCATTGGAAAACTGGAAAAATATATTACGCCGGAGGATTTTACCACACCTCTTTACCGCCAGATTGCAGAGATGATTGTGCTGCAGTATCACGAGGGCGGGGTGAATCCGGCAAAGCTTTTGAATCAGTTTGTTGATTCCGAGGAGCAGAAAGAAGTTGCAGGCCTTTTTAATGCCAGAATCCCGCTGGAGACAGAGGAGGAAAAACGGCGCGCGCTGCATGATGTGATCTGCAATATGAAAGAAAACAGCATTGCGTATCAGTCGGCACATATGAATGTGACCGATATGGCGGCGCTGCAGAAGCTGATGGCGGACAAAAAGAGCCTGGAGCGGTGGAAAGCAGGGGAACTTCCGGATTTCGCTTTTTAAGGAGGCCTGGATACCAAAGAAAAACCCTGGAATCTTCTGTTCTGCGTGTTTAATTTCGCAGGGCAGGGACAGAATATATACAAGCTATGGAAGGATGGACAGTCAATGGAGTTCGATAAAGCAAAATTTATGGAAAAATTAAAAGAGCTGGTAGCATACGGCAAAAAGAAAAAGAGCGTCCTGGAATATCAGGAAATCAACGACTTTTTCCGCGATATGCCGCTGGATGCGGAGCAGATGGAGAAGGTATTTGAATACCTGGAGGCAAGCGGTATCGACGTACTGCGCCTCTCCGATATGACCGAGGATCCAAATGCGGCAGACCGCGATCTTCTCCTTCTGGACGACGATGACATCGACCTTTCCGAGGAAGAAGAGATCGATATGGAAAACATCGACCTTTCCGTTCCGGAAGGCATCAGCATTGAGGACCCGGTCCGCATGTACTTAAAAGAGATCGGTAAAGTGCCGCTTCTTTCCGCAGAGGAAGAGATCAAGCTGGCACAGAGAATGGAAGAGGGCGATGAGGATGCGAAAAAACGTCTGGCAGAGGCCAACCTTCGTCTCGTTGTTTCCATTGCAAAACGTTATGTCGGCCGCGGCATGCTGTTCCTGGATCTGATTCAGGAAGGTAACTTAGGCCTCATCAAAGCGGTTGAAAAATTCGATTACCGCAAGGGATACAAATTCTCCACCTATGCAACATGGTGGATCCGCCAGGCAATCACAAGAGCGATTGCAGACCAGGCGAGAACGATCCGTATTCCGGTTCATATGGTAGAGACCATCAACAAGCTGATCCGCGTTTCCCGTCAGTTACTGCAGGAGTTAGGCCGCGAACCTACTCCGGAAGAGATCGCAGAGGAGATGCACATGTCTGTAGAGCGTGTGCGTGAGATCCTGAAAATCTCCCAGGAACCGGTTTCACTCGAGACACCAATCGGTGAGGAAGAGGACAGCCACCTCGGTGACTTCATCCAGGACGACAATGTGCCGGTACCGGCAGACGCGGCAGCATTCACCATGCTGAAAGAGCAGCTGGAGGATGTCTTAAGCACACTGACCGACCGTGAGCAGAAGGTTCTGCGTCTCCGTTTCGGACTTGACGATGGCCGTGCGAGAACCCTCGAAGAGGTTGGTAAAGAGTTCAACGTTACAAGAGAGCGTATCCGTCAGATTGAGGCGAAAGCGCTTCGAAAGCTCCGCCATCCGAGTCGTTCCAGAAAACTCAAAGATTATCTGGACTAAGTTTTCAGTCAGGAGAAAAGACATGCAGTTATCAAAAAGACTTTCCGCGGT
>ENA-OQED01000431-OQED01000431.1-human-gut-metagenome-genome-assembly--contig:-NODE-431-length-16504-cov-1.715149_pt1 | contig 16504 bp, 10 predicted proteins | sample MGYA00242790_ERZ504625 | MGnify/ENA primary metagenome ERZ504625 (study PRJEB26092, sample SAMD00036345) | human gut metagenome | host: Homo sapiens | study: EMG produced TPA metagenomics assembly of...
TGAACATAATAATCTTTAGAAGTATTCTGATAATCCTTTTTCAAATAATCCTGTATCTGGGAGTGCATGGACAGATAAGTAACAATATTTCCGTAAGACTCCAGTTCTGCATCAACAGTCTGCTCAGCCTGCTTCATGGACTGGGAAAGACTTTCCTTCTCTCTTTCCATCATTAAGTGCAATACCTGCTGGTAGCAAAAAAAACCAAGTATCACAATAGGAATCACGCACACCATAGTATGCGAAAATAATAACTTTCTGCGGAATTTCATATTCCAAAACTTCTCTTTTATTCTCCTAAGCATCTATGGTCCCTCCATTGGTACGATGCTTTTCAGGACTGATACCATAATACTCACGAAAGCTCCTGCAAAAATAAGAGAGTTTATTATATCCCACCATCATACTTATGTTATTTACCTTTTCATTTGTATTCTCCAATAAATACTTTGCTTTCTCCATTCTGATATTTTTTTATAAAACAACTGATATTGATACCCATTTCTTTTTTAAACAGTCTGGACAGATAACTGGAATCCATATTCACATTTTCAGAAAGAATATCCAGGCTGATACTGTCTGTATAATGTTCATAAATATACTGAATTACATCCTTTATAACTCTGTTATGTACACAGCTTCCCTTACGCCATTCTTTGCATACAATTTCCACAAGTTCATAAACCTTGCTTAAGATTTCCTCTATATCTGTAGACATATAAATACTTTCTATAAATTCATCAGCCGAAACGGGATATGCTGTTTTTTCTACCAATGCATCATACAATTCCAATGCCGTGGAAGACAACATATGCTTTATGTAAATTTGTGAACATCCCAGACGAGAAATAGACTCATTTAACATGATCCAGTGTTTTTTCAGACCTTCCTCGTCTTTTCCGGCAATTTCATTGCTGAGTGCTTTGAAAATTTCTTCTTTTGATTTTGTCACATTGGAATGTGCATATTTCAGAGATTCCTCTGTAAAAATCGTCAAATCCGGAAAGAAAAACCTTTCTTCCATTCTTTTTTCCAATTCACTGTATGCATTCCCAATTTCATTCAATTCTTTGAACTCATCCCCGACTGCTATATATACTTTTTCTCTGTAATTTTTCCAGATTCCCTCCTGCAGCCGTTTAGCTGCAACTCCATAATCTACGGAAAATCCCGATTTTTTCATAAACAGTACTGCCTGATTTGCTGCAATATTTACACAGGAAAAATCAATATTAATTACTTCTTTCATTTGATTCGCAAAATCTATATAATCGCTGTCGAAAAAATCATGTTCAAATTCGATGAAAATTAAACGGTTATACTTTACTTGCTCTTCCTGTAAAAAATTCATTTCATCTTCTGTCATGCATACACTGTTTAATAATTTTAAGAGGCAATGTTCCTGCACATATTTACTTTTTTTACATGCAATGGCTTTCTTCTCACGCTCTTCGTCCAGTCGCTTAAGCACCTCACAAATCATGGTCAGCAGAGCTTCCGGATTTACAGGTTTTTAAAATATAATTAACGCATCCTATTCGAATAGCGGTTCTTGCATATTCAAATTCACTAAATCCACTGAAGATTATAACCCTGATATCGGAATATAGATGTACAGCTTTTTCAGCCAGTTCCAAGCCATCCATAAACGGCATTTTTACATCTGAAAAAAGAATGTCAAACTCTTTTTCCTGCAGCCTTTCATATGCTTTTTGTCCGTTTTCTGCTTCTTCGATTTCCAGAGAGTATTTCGAATTTTCCAAAATAAAAGAAATACAACGTCTTTCAATTGCTTCATCATCTACAATTAATATTTTGTACACTTGTTTTCCCCCTTTTTCTTTTGCAATAAAAAGAAAAATGCTGTAAATTCACAATGTCATTAACTTTAGCAAAGAGCAGAAATCGTAAGCATTTATAAAACTATGATTCCTGCTTTTTGTTTGTATATGGGCATACTTATCCCCTTCTCTTTGTACTCGTATTTTTTAGCTCAGTACGCTCTTTTATGGGTATTCGAATATTTTCCTGCTAATTGCCCTTTCGTTCTGGTATAATGCCGATCAGGACGAATGGGAACAAGATTTTTACTGATATCTTCATATATTTGCTGAAATAACATATTTTTCTTTTGACCATCCGTTTCAAGAAGTATATAAATCAGATCATTTTTTAAGATTCCAATACTAACAGTCTGATTGATCATCATTTTATGTTTTCTGTTCGCTTCTTTCTGATCCAGTTCACGCTCTGCATCTAATATGATATCTTCAACTAAATTGCTCAGATATATAGTGCTGTATATATCTTGTAATAACAGAATAGGTTTTGTTCCTGTAAAATTCTCTAACTGTAACCGACTCTTTAGCGTTTCATACGCAGTCTCTATCCCCCACCTCATATGATATAATTCTTTTATTTCTTCTGTATGAAATTCAGTTTGTGAAAGATTTGTAGCCAAAACTTCTAAACTTCCGTTTTCTAATAGGATTTTTACCATACGCAATGAAATTTCACCTAATTCTTTCATACGTTCTCCATCTGGCGTTCCCTCGTAATGTCTGATTCTTGACTTATCAAGTTTTATTTTAACTAGCTGATCCTTTTCTATTAAACTGTTTTGCTCTTTTTTGTAATCACTGCTTTTTAAACGTACGATAAATTTAATATCCTTATCCATCATATGTATAAACGCTGGCGTAGAAGGATAGCCTCTGTCCATGATAATAACATAGGGAATGCTGCCTATTGTTTCCGGTATTCGCTCCATCTGTTTTTCGGCCAGGCGCATTTCATTAAATTTCACCTTATTACAGTCACTTTCCAGTATCATACGATTCATTACATCATAAATACAGCCTAATCCTATTTGAGCTTGGGGCTTTGTGTTTTTCCGGCTTGCAGAACCATATAGTTTCAGTGTTTCAGCAGTGGTAGGAATATTAATATCTGAGCCGTCAGCGGCTAATATTAAATGATCTTTGTAAGTTGAAAAGGTGGAATCTGCATAAAAGTTACGGTTATGATATTTATATAATTCTAAAAAAGCATCTGGATTAAGTTTCATACGCTGTTTCAGATATCCTGGTTTTGAAATAGACACACCAGGATGAGCAAGTTTCATATAATTTCTCAGTTCCAATGCCAACGTCAACCCCTTTCTGTTTATCATCGTGAAAAGAAGATCCTGAAGAGGCATTTTTCGAATTCTGGTAAAATAATTTTTATTACCTGATCGGCAAAATGCCTTAAATTCATCAGAACTCATTTTTTCTATATCCATGAATGTACGTTTCTGAGAATGTTTCATGTATAATCACATCCTTTTTTTGAGCAGGTTCATGGCTTCTTTTTACAATATAAGCATATCAAAAAAAGCAGAAGATATCTAATCCATTTCGGAATAAATATCTTCTGCTTTTAAGTTAATGACATTGTGCAAAAGCAGGGCTTTGTCTATAGTCTGAAATCTCCCGGAGTTTTTCCGGGAGATTTTTTTCACAGGACGCCTTTTCTGATCAGAAAATAACGCTTTTAGATATTGAGCAGATCACTGAATACCTTCAGTGCTCCGTCTGTCTCGTGAGCCAGAACGCGTTTTGCAAGGACTTTACCAAGCTGTACGCCTTCCTGGTCGAAGCTGTTTACGTTCCACAGGAATCCCTGGAACATGATCTTATTCTCGAAGTGTGCAAGCAGTGCTCCCAGCGTCTTCGGATTTACCTGATCTCCGATAATGATGCTGGACGGACGGCCGCCTTCGAAGTTTTTGTTTTTATTCTCATCTGCTTTACCGCAGGCAAATGCAACGATCTGAGCTGCTACGTTTGCGCAGAGTTTCTGCTGGCTGGTGCTGCCCTGGATGTCGACATCGGTCTCCATCTGGTTATTGCGGAAGCCTACAAACTGCAGCGGAACGATATCAGTTCCCTGATGCAGCAGCTGATAGAAGGAATGCTGTCCGTTGGTACCTGGCTCGCCGAAGAGAACCGGACCGGTCGGGTAATTGACCGGCTCGCCGAAGCGGTTGACCGATTTACCGTTGGACTCCATATCTACCTGCTGTAAGTGAGCCGGGAAACGGTTCAGTGCCTGGGAGTACGGAAGAACTGCAGTGCTTGGATAGCCAAGAACGTTTCTCTCGTAAACACCGATCAGCGCATCGAGCATCTCCGGGTTCTGTAATACGTCTTTGTTTGCAGAAAGTTTATCTTCTGCTGCAGCGCCCTCGAGGAATGCTGCGAATACTTCCGGTCCGAAAGCCAGGGACAGAACAGCGCCGCCGACTGCGGATGTGGAAGAATAACGGCCTCCGATGTAGTCATCCATGAAGAATGCTGCCAGATAGTCGTCGCTCTTTGCCAGCGGAGAAGTCTCACTGGTAACGGCGATCATGTGCTTGGATGCATCCAGGCCTGCATTTTTCAGAGCGTCTTTTACGAAGGACTCGTTGGTCAGAGTCTCCAGTGTGGTTCCGGATTTGGATACCAGAACGAAGATGGAATGTGCTACGTCGATCGAATTCAGAACAGCTGCTGCGTCATCCGGGTCAACGTTGCTGATGAATTTTGCTTCCATTTTGAAGCAGCCGTTTTTCTTTGCCCAGTTTTCCAGAGCCAGATACATCGCACGCGGGCCAAGGTCGCTTCCGCCGATACCGATCTGCACAACGGTGGTGAATTTTTCACCTGCTGCGTTGGTGATCTCACCTGCATGTACTTTGTTCGCGAACTCTGCGATGCGGTTCTGCTGCTCTACGTAGAAAGCACGTTTGTCTACGCCGTCTGCCGTAACGGTGTTTCCGAGCTGGCCGCGGGTCAGCTGATGAAGCACGAGACGGTTCTCTCCGGTGTTGATGACAGCACCGTTGTAAAGCTCCTCAAATTTTTCAGAAAGCTGTGCCTCTTCTGCCAGTTTTACGAGTGCGGCAAGGACATCCTCATTCACCTGTTTTGCTGCGTAGTTATACGCAAGTCCTTCTGCCATCGGAACGCTGTAAGATTTTACGCGCTCTGCTCCGTTTTCACCGGACATAACCTCGGCAAGATTGACACGCTCCACTTTTTTCAGCTCCTCAAAAGAAGCCAGTTTATCAAGATTGTTCCAGGTAACCATTGTTAAGTTCCTCCTGTTTTTTATTTTGTCTCTCTATTCCGTCTGCGGAAACATTTTTATTCCCGCTATTATACCAATGAAACAGACTGCTTGCTAAAAACAGTCTGTTTCGTGGTATTTTTTTATTTTCGTATAGTTATAAGAAAGAGCTCTTGCGATCTCCCACTGATATTCCGGCAGAGTCTTTGTCATGGACAGTGCCTCATCGATATCGTAATCTACATACTCACCGTTCTTGTATGCAACAACGCGGTCTGTTTTGCCTTCCAGAAGAAGGTCAACTGCGTAAGCACCCATGATGGACGCATATACACGGTCTTTACATGTCGGGCTTCCTCCACGCTGCATATGTCCAAGGATCGTTGCACGGGTCTCGATGCCGGTTGCAGCTTCGATTCTGCGCGCCATGCTGGTGGAATGGCCGATGCCCTCAGCATTTACGATGATATGATGTTTTTTGCCTTTTCTACGGTTCTCGATGATGTTGTTGATGATCTTCTGCTCATCGTAATCGTATTTCTCCGGAAGAAGAATATCCTCTGCGCCGTTTGCGATACCGCACCAAAGAGCGATATATCCGGCATTACGTCCCATAACCTCGATGATCGAGCATCTCTCATGGGAAGTGGAAGTATCTCTTACTTTATCAATGGCTTCCATTGCAGTGTTTACCGCGGTATCAAAACCGATGGTATATTCTGTGCAGGCGATATCCAGGTCGATGGTTCCCGGTACACCTACTGTATTAATTCCAAGTGCTGCCAGCTTCTGAGCTCCTGCAAAGGAACCGTCTCCGCCGATAACAACCAGTCCGTCGATGCCGTGTTTTCTGCAGACATCTGCGGCACGTTTCTGGCCTTCCGGTGTACGCATCTCTGCGCAGCGGGCTGTATAAAGGATGGTACCTCCGCGCTCGATGGTATCGGATACATCGCGGGCGGTCATATCAATGATCTCTTCGTTCATCAGTCCGTCGTATCCTTTGAGGATACCTTTCATCTGAACACCCTTCTGCAATCCTCTTCTTACTGCTGCACGAATTGCAGCGTTCATACCAGGTGCGTCACCGCCGCTGGTAAGCACTCCGATTGTCTTTACCTTGTTAGTCGTTGCCATATGAATTCCTCCATCTCATCACACACATTAATAAACGAGTAGTTTTATTTATTAATCACACACAGTTTTATTTTAAAGCATTCAGGCCCTTTTTTCAATACTCTTTTCTACAACTTTCACGTTTCCGGTACCGAATTTTGCCTGAAGTGACGCCACCAGACGGGCATCTGCCTGCACATTGCGGCTCGGCGGCAGTTTTTTCATTGCTCTGATTGACTGGATGTAGAGAACAACCTGATCTTTGCCATCGGATTCGCGCAGCATCTGATACAAATCCGCGACTTCGCGCTCGTACGTTTCCTTGTCCGGGAACTGGATCCAGAGCTCTTTCGGGATGCCTGCAAACGGGAAAATTTTCTCGCAGATCAGCTTGCTCGGCTTATCATCCTCCGCGGAAACACGGCCCTGGATGAAGACACGCGCATCGGTCTGCATCATCGCTGCGTTTTTCTCGTAATCGCGCGGGAATACGACGATTTCCATACTGCCGACGAGGTCCTCGAGTGTGAGAAATGCCATTGTCTTGTTATTCTTTGTATATTTGATTTTTTTATCCGTGATAATGCCGCCGACAATCTCTTTCGCGCCGTCGGTGACGGATGGGAAACCCGTCTCCTCATCCGGCTGGAAGTCTGTCGTTACCGCGGAAATGTTCTTCCGCCAGCACTCCTCCTGCTCCTCGAGCGGATGACCGCTGACGTAGATGCCGAGCACCTCTTTTTCGAGCGCCAAAAGATCACTCTTTTCGTATTCTCCGACATCCGGGTACACCGTTTCATACGACCGTTTGGTCGTCTCATCTACAAAATCAAACAGACTCATCTGGCCGCTTAACGAATCTTTTTTCTCACGCGCCACATCATCGAGCACATTGGCGTAGACGAACATGAGCTGCTTTCTCGTCACGCCGAAGCAGTCGAATGCACCCGCCTTGATAAAGTTCTCGACAGTCCGCTTGTTGACTTCTTTTCCGCTCAGGCGCTCCGCGAAATCCTTTAACGAGCGGAACGGTCCGTTTGCACTCCGCTCCTCCACGATCGCTTCCATGACCGGCTTTCCGATGCCTTTGACCGCCGCCATGCCATAGCGGATCGCCTGGCCGTCCACCGTGAATTTTCCTTCGCTTCGGTTGATGTCCGGCGGCAGAATGGAAATGCCCATCTGGCGGGAACTCAAGATATACTCTGCGACTTTTCCCGGGTTATCGATGCAGGAGGTCATCAGAGCCGCCATGAACTCAACCGGGTAATAGTATTTCAGCCATGCCGTCTGGTACGATACGAACGCGTACGCCGCCGCATGGGATTTGTTGAAGGCGTATTTCGCGAAGTCGATCATCTCGTCGTAGATCTTGTTCGCTGTCTTCTCATCAATGCCGTTTTTGATACAGCCCGGCACGCCCTCGGCCTCGTTTCCATAAACGAAATTCTGGCGCTCTTTTTCCATGACGGATGCCTTTTTCTTCGACATCGCACGGCGCACCAGATCGGCCCGTCCAAGCGAATAGCCCGCCAGTGCCTGTACGATCTGCATAACCTGTTCCTGGTAGACGATACAGCCGTACGTCGGCTCCAGAATCGGTTTTAAGAGCGGTGTATCGTACGTAACGGATTCCGGGTTGTTTTTTCCTTTGATGTACTGCGGAATAAAATCCATCGGGCCCGGCCGGTACAGGGAAATTCCGGCGATGATATCCTCGAGGCTCTGCGGTTTTAACTCCTTCATGAAGTTTTTCATTCCCGCACTCTCGAGCTGGAACACACCGACCGTTTTCGATGCGCCGATCATGCCGAGCACTTTCGGATCGTTGTAATCGATGTGAAGCAGATCAATTTTCTTATTGCTGTAACGCTCTGCGAGCTTTGTCGCATTCTGAATGACGGTCAGGGTCCGAAGCCCTAAGAAGTCCATTTTCAGAAGTCCCAGCTCCTCGAGTGTCGTCATGGTAAACTGCGTGACAATCGTTCCGTCGCTTCCTCTGGAGAGCGGCACAAATTCGACCAGCGGCCGCGAACCGATGACAACGCCTGCAGCATGCATGGATGTATGACGCGGCAGACCCTCCAGTCTCCGTGACATATCAATCAGATGGGCAACTTCTTCATCTCCCTGATACAGCTCCCGCAGCTCGTGGTTCATCTGCAGTGCCTTGTCGATCGTGATATTCAGCTCATTCGGAATCATCTTCGCGATCGAATCGACCTGTGCATACGGCATATCCAGCACACGGCCGACATCGCGGATGACACCGCGCGCCGCCAGTGTACCGAATGTGACGATCTGTACAACGCGGTCTTTGCCGTATTTTCTCGTTACATAGTCGATGACCTCCGGGCGGCGTTCGAAGCAGAAATCCACGTCGATATCAGGCATGGTAACTCGTTCCGGGTTCAGGAAACGCTCGAACAGGAGCTGGTACCGCATCGGGTCCAGCTGTGTGATGCCAAGGGTGTAGGAAACAATACTTCCGGCCGCCGATCCTCGTCCCGGTCCGACCATGATGTCGTGGTCGCGCGCAAATTTGATGAAATCCCACACGATCAGGAAGTAATCGACGTAACCCATCGTTTTGATCGTATCAAGCTCGTATTTCAGCCGCGCTTTCAGTTCATCCGTCGCCGGGTGATACCGTTCCTCGAGGCCGTCGTAGCAGAGCTTATTTAAATATTCCCAGGAAGTGTATCCTTCCGGCACATCGAATTTCGGAAGTTTTGTGACACCAAATTCGATCTCCACATTACACCGGTCTGCAATTTTCTGTGTATTTTCGATTGCCTGCGGTGCATACGGGAAGAGCGATGCCATCTCCGCCTCGGATTTCACGAAATACTGGCCGCCCTCGTAGCGCATGCGGTCCTCATCCGTGATCTTCTTTCCGGTCTGCAGGCACAGAAGAATATCGTGGGAATCCGCATCTTCTGCGTACGTGTAGTGAATATCATTCGTCGCCACCAGCTCGATGCCGGTTTCTGCCGAGAGGCGCATCAGCTGCTGATTGACCATCCGCTGCTCCGAGATGCCGTGATCCTGCAGTTCCAGGAAGAAATTGCCTTTTCCGAAAATCTTCTCATACCGCAGTGCGGCCTCTTTTCCCATCTCGTACTGGTTCCGCACCATCGCACGCGCCACCTCACCTGCAAGGCAGGCGGAAAGCGCGATAATGCCCTCGTGATACTTTTCCAGAATCTCCATGTCGACACGCGGCTTATAGTAAAATCCATCGATAAAGCCCGCCGAAACAATCTTCATCAGATTGGAATAGCCCGTATTATTTTCCGCCAGCAGAACCAGATGGTAGTACCGGTCCTCTCCGCGGCTGGTTTCGCGGTCGAAACGGGAACCCGGCGCCACGTAAACCTCACAGCCGAGGATCGGCTTGATGCCCTGCGCGCGGGCTTCTTTATAAAAATCAATACAGCCGAACATGACGCCGTGATCGGTGATCGCGGCGCTGTTCATGCCAAGCTCCTTGACTCTGGCAACGTACTCTTTGATCTTGTTCGATCCGTCCAGAAGGCTGTATTCGGTATGTACATGTAAATGCGTAAAACTCATCGTTTTCTCCTCTATTTTCCAAAGGCATGTTCCGTTGTCTCCAAGATCGTCTGCACCAGGCTGTCCGGCTCGATCGGCTTGGTCAGATGGCTGTTCATGCCCGCTGCGCGGCATCCCTCTTTGCTCTCTTCGGAGGACTGCGCCGTCATCGGGATGATCGGGACTTGTTTTGCTTCCGGAAGCTCCATGGTGCGGATCTGCCGCGCTGCCTCAAGGCCGCCCATCACAGGCATCATCAGATCCATTAAAATCACATCAAATTTCTGCGGATTCGCCGCATACTTTTCGACCGCCTCGCGGCCGTTCCATGCCTCTTCCACCGTCGCACCGTGATCGGTCAGGTAAAACTCGGCGATTTCCATGTTGATCTCATTATCCTCGACAAGCAGAACGTGGAAGCGGACAAGCTCTTTTCCTGCGATCCGTGTCTTTACTTCCTGAATCCGCTGTCCCTCGCAGTCAATGTAAAACGGAAGCCGGAATACATACGTCGTTCCGACGCCCTGCTGGCTCGTTACCTCGATCGTGCCCTGCATTTTTTCGATCAGTTCTTTGACGATCGACATGCCAAGGCCCGTTCCCTTGTACTGCGTTCTCGCACCGGACTTCTCCTGTGTGAACGGATGGAACAGCTCTTTTTCGATAAATTCGCTGCTCATTCCGATGCCGCTGTCCGTGATGCGGAACTCGTAGACGACCCGGGTTCCGTCGCAGGAGACTTCGCCCGCATACGTATCGATCATTCCGCCCGGCTTGTTGTACTTGATTGCATTGCTGAAGAGATTCAGCATAATCTGCCGCAGGCGCAGCGGACTGCCGATCAGTCTCGTGTGCGTCAGCTCACCGCGGTGCGTACAGTGGGTAATGCCCATCTCCGTAATCTGCGCATTGACAAGGGATGCCACATCATCCATCAGATGCTTCAGGTCAAAAGAAGCGCTCTCGATCGTCTCTTTTCCGGACTCCAGCTTATTCATATCGAGCACATCGTTGACGAGTGCCAGCAGATGGCTTGCGGAAAGATTGATTTTATCGAGGCAGTCGTCCACTTTTGCCTCATCCTGTCGGTTTTTGCGGATGATATCCAGCATGCCCATAATGCCATTGATCGGCGTGCGCACATCGTGGCTCATGCGGTTCATAAATTCTGTTTTTGCACGACTTGCACTGTCTGCAGCTCTAAAGGCATCCTGAAGCTGTATCTTCTCCCTCTCTTCCCGGCTGTGGAACTCTGACGTATCACGGAAAAGGATCATGCCGTGTACCACAACGCTCTCCCGCTTTGTCTTTCGGTCGTAGACGGTATCCTGTGACATAAGAACCGTCTTCTGCAGCCATATTCTTCTGCCGGACTCATCTGTTTCCTGATACTCCACGACTACCTGCTTATCTCCGTTTTCAAAGCGCTGCAGCAGTTTCTTCGAGGAATCCACAATGCGGTATGATTCCAATGTCTCCTCCGCGACAAACGCACTGCATTCCCCGCAGTATTTCTCGTAGGAACACGGCAGATCTATATTGAGGTCAAATTTCTTCTGCCCGCTGTGGTAAAAAATCTGCTCCAGCGAATCATTCGTCAGATCAACGGCCAACACGGCCTCGGCCGTCTCGAGAAGTGCCTCGGCGTAGTGGCTGTTTTCAATGATCGACTGTTTCATCTGTTCATAGTATTGGTCGAGCTGTTCTTTTTCATTCCGAGCAGCTTCCTCATCGGAGCGGAACCGCTCAAAGCCCATCAGAAAATGGTGCAGTCCGCCGTCCTCGGCCGCGTCGTAGAACAGAATGGTGACTTTTCCCCGGCAGAGCGCTTCCCCTTCGCTGCCCTCCCGATACTCGCACAGAATTTCTACGCTCTCTTCTCCCTTCTGATAGCACTCCTTCAGATGGGTAAGATCCAGCATTCTACGCATTTCCTTTCTCTTTTCCTCATCCGTGATGCCCTGCACAATATGCTCGGCCGCACCGGTATAGCTGCCGTCCTCGGCAAGGAAAAAACCCGAAACGGCGCGCAGAATCCGGTACTGGTCCTGTCTTGCATTGCAGTAAATACAGTTGGAAAAATGGTATCCCTTTTTCTTTACGACGTCCAGCGCTTCCAGGCTGATCTTCCGCTCTGCGGCGGCTTCTTCCATCTTCGCGCGGTTTTTGTCGATATACATGTTCTGGTCCGCATGGCGGAACAGTTCCCGGATATCACAGTCTTCAAATTCCGTGGACAGTGCATAGCCTCCGGCGTAGCTGATCGGCATCTCCGGGTGCTGGCGGGAATATTCTGCCGTCTGCGTGCGGATGTGATTCATGCACGCTTCCACTTCTTCGCGGTTCAGTCCGCGCAGAATGGCAAGAAACTCATCTCCGCCGTTTCTTCCGACGAAATACTCCTCCGGGACTGCTTTTCGAAGCTGAACGGCAAAGGAACGGATATATTCGTCTCCCTTGTCGTGACCCAGACTGTTGTTGATCGTGCGCAGATTGTTGAGGTCAAACACGCAGACCGCATACACGCCGGAAATTTCTTCTCCTCCGTCGCTTCCCTCCAGAATCTCTTCGCATTTATTTTTATTTGGCAGGCCCGTCGCCTCATCGAGATAGACTTTCTTCTGAAGAATACGGTTCATCGCCGCATAGCGGACGGCCTTGATCAGCTCCATGCCGATGACAAACACCAGACCGATGATATCTCCTACTACCACCTGCTCCAGCTTCTTCAGCGAAGACGCCATTCTCTGCGAATACGCTTCCGCAAGGCCCGTCGCCTCGTCACAAATTTTGAAAAAGGTCTCACTCTTTTCGATAATCGCGGTATTCTCATATCCTTTTTCACGCACCAGCAGAATCTCTGCCTTCAGCTCTTCAAAATATGATGCCAGCTCAGTCATCTTATCCTGAAAATCCCGGTCATCCAGGCGTACCAGATCCAGCTCGCTGCTTCCGTTCTGCAGACCGTCGATATAAGCGTTGATGTCTGCAATCATCGTATCCTGCGGTTCTCCCGCATCCTCCAGCTTGATAATCCGCTGCGTTTTTCCGCGCACCAGACCGGCATAGTTGACAACGCGGGCCGTTCCCTGTATTTTCTCGACCATCGACATAATGCAGAAAAACAGAATAATCAGAATGATCGTCAAAACCGTCATTGCGGTTTTGGAAATAAAGGATGTTTTTTTCTTACTTTTCTTTTTCTTCATCGCTCTCCATCAGATCCTGTGTCATTTTTTGTCATATAGATCATATTATAAGCGCAATCCTCTCTTCGCGCAACCGCAAACCGGGCGCAGAAAAAATTTCAAAATTTTATCTGCTGTCTGACACAAAAAAACGGACACCGGAGAGGATGTGCTTCCTGTCCAGTGCCCGATCTTTTCTTATTTTGCTTTTTCTGCCGTCCAGATTTTACCGTCGCGGATGACAACCTGTTTTTCTTTCATCAGATGGCCGACCGCGCGCTTAAATGCTGCTTTGCTGAGGCCAAATTCTCTCTGAATCACTTCCGGTGATGCTTTGTCATCAAACGGAAGGACACCTGCAAATTCCTCGATCACAGAAAGAACGCTCTCTGCATCGATTGCGATCTGCTCGTACGCTTTTCCGCGTGCGGACAGGGAGAGTTTTCCGTCCTCTTTGACTTCTGTAACGCGGCACTCAAGTTCCTGGCCGACATGATAGTCTGCCTGTGCTTCTCTCTTTGGAATCAGGCCGGAGTAGCGGTCATCAACAGCAACGAAAACGCCGAAGTTTCCGCTGATCTCGTAGATTCTTCCCTTTACGGTATCGCCTACGACGTACGGAGAATTGGTTTTCAGGAAATGGTAAACCTTCATCGTTGCGCAGAGACGGTCGCTCTTGTCGATGTAGAGGGAAACCAGAACCTCGTCACCTGGATGGAGGCGGCGGGTCTGCTGTTTAAACGGAAGAAACAGATCTTTTTCCAGACCCCAGTCCAGAAATGCTCCGATCTTTCCGGTAGCAGCTACGTTTAAGACAGCCAGCTCTCCAAGCACCAGCTTCGGCTCTCTGGTTGTCGCAATCAGACGGTCGCTGGAATCGCGGTACAGAAATACTTCCAGCTCATCTCCCTCTTTTGTTCCTTCCGGCACCTGTTTGATCGGCAGAAGAACGCGTTCCTTCTCGCCTGCTTCCCGGGTCTCCCCAAGATAAATACCGAATTCTACTTTCTTTACTACTACCAGCCTTTGCTTTCTTCCTATATTTAACATTTGACTTCCTTTCTTACTGCTCGCCGAGAGCCTTCATGCTCATCTCCTCGAGCAGGTCGCTCTTGATGTGGTACAGCTTGTCGGACAGATCCACGTAAACCTCATGCGGATTGACCAGACGTTTGGACTCCTCCCAGAGGGTATCTTTCTCTCTGGTGCAGATGTCGCGAATCTCCATGACGGATGGAGAAGTGTAGACGCATGCGCCCTTCTGGAAAATCGGAACGAGGAGCTCGCGTAAGGTGTAGGTTCCGCCTTTGATCTTCGTCTTTTTCCAGGTCTCGATCGGGTCGAAGATGATCATATCTTTGCTCTCGTCGAAGGTCTCGTCTGCGAGGCAGATCAGGTCGGCACGGATCTTTCCGGTTTCTTTATCATAAATACGATAAATCGTCTTATTGCCCGGGTTTGTTACTTTCTCGGAGTTCTCGGACAGCTTGATCTTCGGTGTGAATTCTGCGTCATCTTTATCTTTTGCTGCTGCCAGCTTGTAAACGCCGCCGAATGCCGGCCAGTCACCGGATGTGATCAGGTTGGTGCCGACGCCCCAGGAATTGATCTTCGCACCCTGGGTTTTCAGGCTGTCGATCAGGTACTCATCGAGGTCGCTGGATGCGGAAATGATGGCATCGCCGAAACCTTCTGCCTCGAGCATCTGATATGCTTTTTTCGACAGGTAAGCCAGGTCACCGCTGTCGATGCGGATGCCGTAGCCCTTCATCGGTAAGCCCTCTGCTCTCATCTCTTTGAAGACGCGGATCGCATTCGGAACACCGGATTCGAGAACATCATAGGTGTCTACGAGAAGAATGCAGGCTTCCGGATACATTTTCGCATACGTTTTGAATGCGGTGTACTCATCCGGGAAGCTCATGATCCAGCTGTGTGCGTGGGTTCCCTTGACTGGAACGTCAAACATCTGTCCGGTCAGGACATTGGAGGTTCCGATGCAGCCGCCGATCATGGCAGCACGCGCGCCGTAGATACCGGCATCCGGTCCCTGTGCACGACGGAGTCCAAACTCCATGATGCCGTCTCCCTTTGCCGCGTAAACAACGCGAGATGCTTTCGTCGCGATCAGGCTCTGATGGTTGATCATGTTCAGAATCGCGGTCTCTACAAGCTGTGCCTCCATGATCGGAGCGACAACTTTTAAGAGCGGTTCTCTTGGGAATACGACAGTTCCTTCCGGGATCGCATAGATATCTCCGGTGAAATGGAAGCCTCTTAAATACTCCAGGAAATCATCGTTGAAAATATGGAGGGAACGGAGATAGTCGATGTCATCCGGTGAAAAGTGAAGATCGCGGACATACTCGATTACCTGCTCAAGTCCTGCACATACGGCGTATGCGCCGCCGCATGGATTCTTTCTATAAAATGCATCAAATACCACGATCTGATCGGACGGGTTCTCGTAGTAGCCCTGCATCATGGTAAGTTCATATAAATCGGTTAACAGTGTAAGGTTCTGCGCTCTCATGGCAAATTCCCCTTTCCTCATTGTGTTTATTACGTTCGTATCGTATCTTATTCTTTCCGATTGTACCACAATCATTGAAATTCCACAACTACGTATGGCTGTCCTTTTTCATCATTCAGCGAGATAAAACAGCTGTTTTCCGTCTCGGCGCGCAGCGGATGCAGGACGTCACCGAGGTGCGCCTGCTGTTTGTATTCGGCGCGCATCCGGTGCACGGTGAAGTTCTTCGGAAGGCATTCACCGGCAAGGGAAATGAACTGTGCGTTATTGACGTGGTGGTTCGTATCGAGGTTGTGCGGCCGCACCGGGAACGGTTCGCCGATGAAATCTGCTTCCGGCATTTTCACTTTGCGCTCGCCGAAATCCTCGTCGATCGGATCGTCAATGCCGTAGGCGTCTGTCGTCTCTTTCGGTGCGCGGACGGGATGACCCGTTTCCATATTGACGTAAGACCAGATGGAGTTGGCACAGGCGAGCATTTCTCCGTCTTCTGTTTCCATCGTGAAGTTACGCATGCCAAGAAATCCTTTGAAGCCGCTCGCCCATGTAGTGATTTTTACCGCTTCACCGAGGGATGGATAGCGGCGCACATGAATCTGCCACGCGGACAGCACCCAGGCGCAGCCTCGTTTTTTGAGCTCCGCAACGCCCTCGCCGATCGCTTCCGACTGGAAGGTACTGCAGTCCTGAAAGTAATTGATCAGCCCCGGCAGGGTGAGATTTCCGTCCTCACCGATTTCGCTGTAGCGGATTCTGCTCGTAAAGGAATACTTCATCGTTTCGTTCCTCCTGCTGTATTTTTAATCTTTGACAGAAAATGTTTTGTCAAGCGGATGTTCGCCAAAGTTTCGAGCAAACACAGACTTTGGCTCATTGCCTGCACAAATCGAAAAAGGCCTCAGGTACGAGACCTGAGACCTTTCAATGAGCTGGGCTACCTGGATTCGAACCAGGAACTGACGGAGTCAGAGTCCGTTGCCTTACCGTTTGGCGATAGCCCATTGCCTTGCGACAAGAT
>ENA-OQED01000434-OQED01000434.1-human-gut-metagenome-genome-assembly--contig:-NODE-434-length-16385-cov-8.049760_pt1 | contig 16385 bp, 16 predicted proteins | sample MGYA00242790_ERZ504625 | MGnify/ENA primary metagenome ERZ504625 (study PRJEB26092, sample SAMD00036345) | human gut metagenome | host: Homo sapiens | study: EMG produced TPA metagenomics assembly of...
AGGGACATAATCCCCACGGCGTTTGATCTGCAGTTTAGCAGTGGCATATCTAGACCGAAATATAGCGCAGCGGGTGATTGAAAGCTCCTACAAGCGCACCTAAACGCCCCCTTGGGCGACTTCTGCTGCGAACTCGGGACTCCACAGGGATCTCTGTTAAGCACTATAACGATCGAGAAGAAGGGTCTGATCCCGGAGAAGTTCCGGGATCAGACCCTCCCCGATCTAGTCATAATTGAGGGCGTCAAGATTTGACATGCGGTTCAACAAGTAACGACACATGTAACAACGGGTCGTTGAATCGCCTAAGCTCCCACAACCCGTCTTGTGGCGACAACAACGCTGTTCTTGTACTTGGCAAGCTCAGCAATTGACAACTTCTCGATCGCGCGTATATATCGCTTCATATAGACAAAATCCACCTTTCCCTATGCATTAACTGGAACAATAATCTTGTCGTACTCCACCCTGCCTCCGGGTGTGGCTTTATGTCCGCGAGAATACTTGCGCTTCTTTTCGTTAAGAATTGATGCGTTCATTACCGCTGCCAAGTACAATCCAACCTCACGATTCGGTATGTCGCTATCCTTCAGGCCAATCAAATAGGCGTCTGTATAGACTCCTATGGAATCCTGAAAATAAGTCTGTCTTTCAGTCGGCGGACCATTGTAAATGATGGACAACACGTTCCGATGGTGAACGAAATCAGCCGGGCGTCAGTAATACATAATGCCGTTATTGTTGAACTTGCAGTTAATCAACGGCAGAGAGAACTCATCTGTCATCGACTTGCTGGCATTGTCCTGTTTACGTCAGCTCGCCAACGGCACCTGCGCTACCCTCATCTGTGACATGTTCAACGTCCTGCCGCCCTATATGGACTACTGGTTACACCGGCGGCGTAGTCCGCTAAAATGGCGGCACCGTGGTATACACGATAGATAGGAGCCGCAATGCCGTCTAACATACCAGCAACCACCATCAGGATCGAGCCGGAGGAGAAGAGAGACATCCGTCATCCTCGACGAACTCGGCCTCTCCATGTCCACCGCCGTCATCGCATGCCTCAAGGCGTTCGTCCGAGAAGGCGGGATGCCATTCGAGATGAAGGTCGCGCCAAAGAAGAACGAGGAGTAGCCTGGATGCCGCAAATCGAGAAAGAGAAGACAGCTAGAGGTCTCGCGTACATGGAGGCCATCGCGGGGCGGTGGTTCTAAATGGCGTCATACACTACCGAGCGCGAGGGACAGATCGAGTTCTACGAGACGTTCATCCCGAGGGTAGACCCAGATTTGGATTTGGACGAGATTCTCGCTGACGACAACGACGGCGTTATCAATGGGAACCTCCTGGAATTTAAGCTTCGCGTCATCGATCTTAACGCCGTTCTATTCCAATGCGTCAAGTACCTCTCCGCCCGCCGACTTAAGGGAAAGCCAGTTCCTGCGAACGTGGTGATCGTCTCGCTCGAAGATTCCGTTGCCTACATCTATCGCTCCGAGGACTACCTTGGACAGATTGAGATGGTGTACAACGGCCCTTCGTCCAAGAACAACACCGGGTTCACGGCAGGCAAGTATGCGGACAAGCTGGACTATTCAGACCAGCTTTCTGCCGAAAGGCTCGTAATGACGCTGAAGACCGACAATTACACGAAGACCCATATAGACGAAAATTGCATCGTCGGATGGGCGGAGGAATACTATCGGCTGAGACCGGACGCCCGTAAAGAGCACTTCATCGGCGACAGCACAGGAAAACACCAAGTTACTGGAGAGATTAGACAGCCCAAGATTTTTGAGCGGTACCTGATTCCTTATACCGGTCAGACCAATGTCAAGTTCGATTATCTGATGGACTGCCTGAACGATTTCCTTCAGAAAAAGGACCTGGGGGCTTTTTTCACTCCGGAGCCCTATGCGGAAAAAGCCAGGGAGCTTTTGGCGCAAGCTATCTCGCGCGTACCTTCAGGAAACGATTATGTCGTCATCGACCGCTGCGCCGGTACAGGAAACCTAGAACGGGGCCTTTCCGAGGATATTCTGTCACACTGCATCGTATCGACGAAGGAGTATTACGAGTACAAGGTGCTGCAAGAGCTGATCGGCTCGAAGGTTCGCCATATCATCCCACCCATCGAGGCCGAGGACACCTTCGATGCCGGTAACGTAAGGGGCGCCGACGCTTTAACTCAAGAGTATGTCGAGAATCCACTTATCAGGCGTTATATCGATGACCCGTCATGTACGATTATTCTCTTCGAAAACCCACCGTTCGCTGAGACCACTTCAATGGAACATCAGAAGCGCGGCGAGGGAAAGCGGTCGTCTTCTGGCTGGAAGGCAAGTTGGGTTCTGGAACAGATGAGAAAGGCCGTAAAGGAGAATCCGTCGATTTCTGGAACGTCGACCAACGATATGGGAAACGCCTTCATCTGGTCCGCGTTCGAGTACTATCTGCGACAACCAACCGACAGTTATGTCGTCTTTTCGCCGGTTAAGTACTGGAAGGCCCAGGGTCTCGTGAAGAAGCGCTTCATTGACGCTTCGCCGGGGACAGATTCCATTTCCATGCAAGGAAGCACTCATGTGTCCTTGTCGCCCTATGGTCGAATGAGGACGCAGAGAGCGATTCGTTCACGGTGGACGGCTTCGATATCGTCAAAGGAAAACTCGGGGCGCCGGTTTCTCTAGATTTCAGAAAAGTCGACTCGCTCTACAGCTCTCGTTACTACGACAAGCGCAAAATGAACGATGACATCGATGGCGGAATCCTTCTGCAAAAAACTGGGAACGAGGCAACGACGCAGAAGAAGCGGCTTAAACCCCGCTGGAACAAGAACATTCTCGGCTATATGGTCGCGGACGGGGTCGGGTTCGATAATCCCGAACTCCATTCGATACTTGTCTCGGCCGGCATATTCAACGGCAATGGCTTCTATCTCCGCCGTGACAACTTCTTGCAGAAGCTGCCCATGTTCGCTGCCTCCCGCTACATCTCCTACAACGGATCTTGGACGGAGCGAGGCCGCGTTATGAAGTCTGCCGACGGAGCGGACAAATTCCTGAAGGACGCTGCTTCCGGAAAGTTGGATCAATGGCTGTTGAGGACGCTCCTGTTCACATGCTTGGAGTACCAGAATCACATGCGCTCGTTTACGGGCGGCGACGGTAGAACATACAGGAACGAACTGTGCCTTGACACTTCGAATGGCAGCACGGTGGCTTCCGAGACGCTCAAGAAGCTCGATCGCCGCGTTCGCGAAAGCGAGCTTCTGGCCGCATGGTCTAGGGTCCTTGAGGAGGCAAGGGAAACGACTCTATACGACAGCTCGCTTACGTATGGTTTCTATCAGATAGGGGAAGAGCTCAACACATGGCATGAGCCGCCAAATGGAAAAAAGGGACGAATATATGATTACCCGTCCCTAAACGGGTCGATTCGTACTCTCAAGGAGCTTAACAAGGAGTACTACCTTAAGGAGATTGTCCCTAAGCTTTTCGAATATGAGTTCCTAAAATAGTGCGTCGATTGAATCGAGTAATCTGTTTTTCTGACTGTGCCTCCTGAATCGATTATCAGATTCTGGGGGTACAGTCAATTTTTCTATGCATGAAAGCCTTTATGTCAATTCTGGTCTAACAGAGCCATTGCTAATGCGCGATATTCTTGCAAACCAGAACGCTTCGATATTTCGCCCCACCCAACGCGGAGGCGCAAGTAACCAGTGTAATGACGGAATCAGTGCCGCCGAAATCCGATTTTTCACTTGCGCAGTCGGACAGCGTGTTGAGCCAGGCATCGAAATCAGATTTCCCGGCAAAATCAAACCTGAGCAGCACGTCATAGCTCATCGGCACCTTTAAGCCGTACAAGGGTGTATAGCGAGAGGTTCTGCCATCCTTGTCCTTGAAGGTCACAGTACCGATACTTGAAAAACAGTCCGTTCGATAGCAATTCTGGAGTTCACTAAACGCCAAGGACCCGATTCCCATGTTGTGACCGTAAATAAGCATGTTCGAGCTTGTTGGCGACGACCCCTCTGCAATGTACGGACATCCGGAAAAAGAGGGTGTGCGATCGAAGCCGTGATTGAGATAGAAGCCCTCGAATCACCTAGCCGGCATGAGACAACAGGGGTCGAGATCGAGGTCCCTTCAACGGTGAGCCAGCCGGCATAGTCCGGGTTCTCATCTGCAAGAGAGAGTCCACCGTCTTCTGCCTGCGCCTTCTGCTCAGCTGCATTTGTAATAACAGTCTCTCTTACAACTTCTGCGCCGAGGCATATGAAGATGAGCACCGAAGTCACGAGAACACCTACGGCGATCCTTGCGGTGGCAAAATGCTTAGACCTCGATGCTGCGCGTTTACATTTCCGGTCGAAGCGCCTTTTTGCAAGCTCGCTGACCGGACCCATAAGGGGATTCATCCCTTCTTCTCCTTAATTTGCTCCTTGACGCCCGGCCAACCCATAGACTTTTCAGGCGAATATTCCTCATCATCGTGGAAGCGTTTGACCTGAAAACCGCAGCCGGACGCAAGCAAGAAAGACCCGCCTCTATAGGCCCAGCTGTTAGATTCGCAAACGATGGATTTTCCAGACTTAGACACCTTTAAAGCGCTGCCACACAGCGGACAGACCCCATATTTCCTGAGATTCTTCTCATGGGCGCGCCTCTTGGCGCACTCGATGACAATCGTTGCATCCCTTTTTGTAAGGTTGTCGAAATCTAGGTCGCCCGCGGAGTCACCCAGAAGCCTCTTTATATAAGTCAGCTGAGGCTCCGAGGCTGGATCCTCGGCCCATTTTGCCGCGCGTTCGCGGTCCCATAGCGCTCTATCGTGTGAAGTCTCGTAGTTTGATTCAAGCCAAAGGAGAATGTCCTGCTCGGCAACTTCAAGCGACCTATAACACCTGCGCTCCGTCTCCCCCAACCTCGTAAGGTCCGCAGTACAGCAATCGAGAAGATCCGGTTTATAAAGCGTGACCTGCCATCCCCTGTCTGATGCGCCGGGGCCGGCGATATTGCGATCGCCGTTGTAGTGGATAACCCATGCGATGGATCCCGTGGAAGATAGCACGTTGACCTTGCGCGACGTGAGAACCCAGCCGGAGGGGCAATCCTCCACCTCCTCGATCCTTCTTCCCAAATCGAGGAGCGAGCCATCGAGTTGCTTCTTACCGACCCTCTCGGGGAAATCCCTTTCATTGAGTCCGAACAACGTTGGCGGAGTGCAGATACTCTTGTCGTCCGACACGCCCAAACAGTCGATAAGCCTAAGTGATTTCTTTTTATAGCCGGTTACAGGGTCGGTGTAGAGCCTCAGCCCTCGCCCGACCATTTGCGTATAAAGGGATGGATTCTTCGTCGGGCGTGCCAGCAATACGGTTTCAATTAACGGCATATCCGTGCCCTCGGTAAATACCCCGTAGTTGATAAGGCATAGGATCTCGCGGGCCGTGAACGCGTCAATGATCTGTCGTCGCTCGTCTGCCGGCGTGTTTCCATCGACCACCACGGATCCAGGAATGAGTTCGGCCAGTGAATAGGCATGGTGAACGCTCGACGCAAATATAAGCGTCTGGCCTACATGAAGCTCATCGTATGCAGCAGCGACCTGTCGATTCGTCTCTGGGCGGTCAACCCGCTTCGCGAGTTCACTCACCCGGAAATCGCCCATACCAGTACGGACACCCTTCGTCGACCAGTCCACGATGGTCCTGCGGCAATCAATATCGCAAAGATATCCGTTGGTGATTCCCCAACGCAGGTCTTTCTGGAAAACGATATCGTCAAATACCGCTCCGAGCCCTCGGTCGTCTCCCCTTCTCGCGTCGCCGTGAAACCGATGTGGAGGCGAGGCCTCAAGTAGTCGTAGATTTTCCGATAGGATGGTGCCAGGGCGTGGTGCGCCTCATCGGTGATAACCATGTCGAAGTCGCCGGGTTTAAATTCCCTTTGAAGGCGATTCGCAAGCGTCTGCACCGAAGCCGAGACTACCTCCTCACCATGCGAGTGCCGCTCGGCCTTTTCTATGCCGACCGGGCAGCTGTAGTACTTAACTGGCTGGGTCACAAGCTCCTCACGATGGGATAGAAGTAGTACCCTCCCCTTCCTGCCTATTTTGCTGAAAGTCACGGTTTTACCGAGCCCCGTGGCCATCTGCACGAGATGGGATCCACTCTCTAGGGAATTGCAGATATCCACGCACTCCTGCTGATAGTCCCTGAGAACAATCTCATCGGGTGACATTGCCCCAGCCCTCCTCAACGGTAAGCCCCTCCACGCCTGCTGCTAGTCCGTTGACGAGCGCGGCATGCGCGGCGGGCCCCATGGCAATTACCTTTTCGATGAGCTTTTGAATGTTGCCGAAATACCAGTCCTCATTCATCAGGCACGCATCATCACTAAAGCCAAGGCGGTCTGGCAACGTGATAGATAGCCCGCACTCGAAATCGGACAGGGGATCGCGAGTGAGGAGCGCAAGCCCATGAGACTCCACAAGGAGTGCCCGCGCCAAGTCATCTGGGCTCACGACTAGCATCCTGTCGCACAGTTCGCGATACTCGTCGTTGTCGCCTCCGGGCATCTTGTAGCTTCGATCGAGGAATATGCCGTTGTCTGGGTTGGAGATATCGAGGTATTCACGTTGCAGCGCGACACCCGACTCATACGACGGATCCGGCATATGCACCTCATCGATGCAACCGGTCTCGTAGTAGATCCTCAAGGATGAAGTGTTCATCTTTAAACCGTGTTCTTTCTCTCGGAAACCGCCGCGACCTCAGGACGGATGTAAACCGAGGGTGCTTGGGTTTTTGTCGCTTTCTCGATGCTCTCGAAACGACCTCTGTTCTCATGAAGGATTCGCCTTGAAGCGGCCGACTCCAACGCGGCCGCAATAGCCATCGAATCTCTGGTTTGGATTGAAGTCGGAACGCTGAGTTGCCGTCCTTTGGACCTTCGCAGGAACTCGCCAACCGAGGGGACGCCTCGCAAATCCCTTACGGCCCTTGCGCCGACAAAGCCCTCGATTGCCCCAAGGGACTCGCTTAACGACTTGGCGTCAGCTCGTGCGCCATCAAGCGACACGGAGAGGCCACCTAGCTCATCTCTTAGCCTGTTGAGAATTGCTCCCGCTTCGATTTCGTAGCTATCGGCCCCCGACACCTCGGGAGCGACTTTTGAAAACGCCATTTTGCAAAAGGCGGTATCGTCGTCAATCTGATCCAATAGGGCGTTACGCTCTTTTCTTTCTGCTTGCGTTATCGACGGTAGCGACTCCAACTCGTCGATCCTCGCCCTGGCAGATGCAATCCTCTCCGAGCGCTCCAATACATCTTCTGCAATAGATATCGACGACTCTATTTCATGGACCTCTTGCTCCATGGCCTCAACCTTGAGCATCTGAGACCTGAAAGCCTCCTCAACTTCTGAGACGGAGCTATACCCGTCAGCAGAAATTGCGGAAAGGGCTTTAATGCCGGCGCCAATTGCACCTATACCACGACGGCTTGATTTTGCTGCAATTCTTGACCTGAGGGCATCCTCGAGCCCCCTGTTATGCGGCGAATAGCCCGCGTTTGGAACCTGAGATTTATGCTCTTGTCGCCTTGTGATTCTAGAGCTCGTCTCCCCATTCACGACATCGACGGGTATCCCCAGTCGGGCGCGAATTCCGAACTCGTCATAATTCGACCCGAGTGAAGACGCAAGGACCTTCTTGTCGTGACCTCCGCTGTCAGGATGCCTATAGCCAATACCCCGACGACTCCATTCCACTGTAAAGCCTTCAGCCTCGAATCTCTCTACGAACTCATCCCAGTCGGAGCTATTTGCGATTGACTTATCAATAGCATCCCTAATCTCCGCCACCCAACTTCGGCGCCCACGACGCCTAAGCGAGCGTTCGGCAGCACTCATACGAACTGACTGGATTGTGGGGGCCTGCCGCCCCTCGCGTATTGCCTTCCTGCGCTCAGAGAGATCCGGCAGCGTTCCCATGCCATGCTCGCGCGCTATCTCTTGTGCAACACGCGCCATGGTGTCACTGTCCTCGGGCGTTATTTGAGCTTTAAGTCCATTGGAAGAATTTACCGCATTGAGGATTACATGCGCGTGCATGACCCCATGTGCGTTGTCGTCGTGAACCGACCAGATCCACTGCCAGCCCTGCTCTGCTGGCCAAACCCTCTCACACCATTCCTGGGCGAGCTGGCCAACCTCCTCTGCAGATGCACGGTCCCTAGGGTCGGGCGACAGGACCCATTGGTAGTAGTTCCTCCAGACTAGGTCGGGGTTTGATTTTCTTTTCCGCTCAAACCACTCCGGGGGTTTATCCTTGCCAAATCTTTTCCGCGTTGCATCCATGACCTTATGCCATCCGAACGGGGTATCGGGCAGACCTGGGGAATGGCCGAACGCCATGGATCGCGAGGCGGATTTGTCACCGGTAAGGTATTTCTCCATCCTCTCCTCGTGATCCTCCGCACCCCTATGGCCAAACGACAGATAGTCATCGACCTGCCTGCAGCTGCCGCTGCCGCCCGAAATTGTCTTAAGAAAGGGCATCGCGCCTCCTTTCGGCGGGATATTCGGCCTCGATTGCACGAGATAGCCGCTCGCATGCGTCAACTAAATTGGGCTCAACGGTATCAATCGCCGCGAAAATGGCCATAGACAGCCTTCTGGCTTCGGCGGCCCGGGACTGCCCCGCTATCGCCTTGGCGTTCGAGTTGAGCTCAGATAGCTGCACTGAAATTGCAATGAGCTCGTCCCAGATGCTTCTTAGGGTGGACCCCGATGAAGCATGGGTCTCGTAGAGCGTCTTATACAAGATGTACTCAGTGATGGACATGTTGAGGCCCTTTGCCAATGCACGAATGGCGTCTGCCTCCTCGATAGTGCTTCTGGCCTCTATGCGCGCCTCTTTTAGCTGTTTCTTACGGGGCTTCTTGCTCATGCACTGTCTCCTAATTCATGCTTCTTCAAGCGTAGGGCAGTGATACGTACCGTGCCGTACAATTTGGTGACAGGTGGTGCCAATGTGTTTTATGTCCTATCTACTGGAATACCTTCCAGAAGAAAGGGTCCGTTAAATCAATAGGCTCTGTTAGACCAACATTGACATATAGGTGATGCCACCGTGGTATAATAGCCGTAAGCACTACGGCATTGGAGCATCATGAACGCCGAAGACCTGGTCATCACCTTCAAAAAGAACATGGCGAATCTCAGCAAAACCGAGCGCCGCCGCGCGATCGAATCCGTCAGGGACGTGATCCGCGCGGCGGCGTTCGATGACGCGGCCGGCTCCTCCTATGAAGTCGAATGCTGCCCGCGCTGCGGGTCAGTCGCGATTGTGAAGAAGGGGAAGGCCAAGAACGGAGAGCAGCGCTACCTCTGCCGAGACTGCGGTAGGACCTTCGGCATGGGCAGTGAGCGTATCCTGGGAACGAGCAAGCTCCCGAAGGAGACCTGGATGGCCTACGCCGAGTGCTTCGTGCTCATGCTGCCCCTGCGGGAATGCGCGAAGCGCTGCCACGTCTGCCTCAAGACCGCCTACACCATGCGCCACAGGCTGATTGAGTGCCTTTCGGCCTACTCCCCCTCGTTCAAGGTCGAACGGGGCTGCGGCTGCGAGCTCGACGAGACCTATTTTCCCGAGTCTTTCAAGGGCAACCACACGAAGGGGTCGTTCACGATGCCGCGTACCTCCCGACATCGCGGCAAGCAGGTGCACAAGCGCGGGCTGTCGCGCGAGCAGATCTGCGTTATGACCGGCGTGAACGACTCGAACGAAACGTTCTTCGAGGTCTCGGGGCGGGGCGTCCTGTCGAGGAAACGCGCCATGGATGTGCTGAGGGGCCGCATCATGTCCGGTTCCGTCGTGGCGACGGACAAGGCGTCCGCCTACGTCGACGTCCTCGCCGAGCTCGAGGTCGCCGCGCATACTGCCTACGATTCCAAGGACCGCTCCGAGGGGACCATTAACCGGATCAACACCGTCCATTCGCTCCTCAGCACCTTCATGGAGCCGTTCAGAGGCGTGTCGACGAAGCACCTCGATGCCTACCTCGCCTGGTTCAAGTGGTGCCGGACCTTCATGGCGACCGATTCCGGCACCGCCGAGCGCACGGTCGCGCGACAGCTCGCGAACGGCGTATGCAGGAGCCGCATCCGTGACATGTTCAACATCCTGCCGCCCTATATGGACTACTGGGTCGCATCCGCCGCATAGAGACGATAAAATGGTTGCACCGTGATATACGAGGAAAGGTACAACCATGCCGTCGAACATACCCGCCACGACGATTCGCATCGAACCGGAGGTCAAGAAAGAGGCTACCGTCATCCTCGACGAGCTCGGCCTGTCTATGTCCACTGCCGTCAATGCGTTCCTCAAGGCTCTCGTCCGGGAGGGCGGGATGCCATTCGAGATGAAGGTCAAGACGTCGGCATCTGACGGAAAAACGGTGAGATAGTTGGCAAATCAACTTGAAACGCAGCTGGCACTGGCCTCTTCGCTCGGATTGTCGGAGCTGTCGAAAACCGCGATCATGCGCGGGCTTTTCTCGCTGGACGGCACTCAGATAAAGTATTCCTTCCGCAGGACGAAAAGCTATCAGATCAGCGATCCCGAGGAAAAGGTCAGGGCCGACGCCGTAGCGTTTCTGGTCCTGTCGAAAGGCTATGATTCGCGAAAGATCGATACCGAGGTGGAAGGCTCGCACAACGATTTCGCGGATATCGTACTCTACGAAGACGACAGATGCACGAAGCCCTGGCTAGTCGTCGAGAACAAGAAAGAGGGCGCGACTCCGGCTGAAAGGGCGGAAGGGGAAGCGCAGGCCTTCGCCAACGGCATCGCGCTGGGCGCAAAATACACCATGAAGGACTACGGAGACGAGTCATGCGTCTGGCAGCTCGAGGGCTTCGGCGCTAGGGAGCGCAGGAGAAATAAGCTGGGCGACAGAGAACTTCTTCCGAGGAACTACTCTCAGGATATGGTGTATCCGCTTCACGCGGGCACGGAAATGGATATTAAGCCGGCGAGCGCCTTCGATATCAGCATCGCCATCAGGCGCGCGCACTCCATCATTTGGGCTGGAGGAAAACGCGATCCGCTATCGGCTTTCGATGAGTGGAGCAAGCTGATGTTCGCCAAGGTCCGCGACGAGCGCTACACGCGAAACGGCCACCCCCGCTCGTTCCAAGCTGGTGTCAACGAGTCCGACTCGGCTATCGCCACGAGGGTCCACAAGCTGTTTAGCGACGCTAAGGAGCAAGATCAGGCCATTTTCCCGCGTGATGAGAAAATCGAGCTTCCGGATAGCAAGGTCGCCCAGGTCGTTCGCGTCATTCAGGAGATTTCGTTCATCGATACAGATTCCGACGTCATCGGAACGGCCTTCGAGGATTTCTTCGGATCGGTCTTCCGCGGAAGCCTCGGTCAGTATTTCACCATGAGGCAGATAGCGAGATTCACGGTAGGGATGCTCAATCCCACGAGTGAAGATTACGTTCTAGATCCGACGTGCGGCTCGGGAGGCTTTTTGCTCGAAACCCTCCTTCAAGTATGGAACGATACCGATGCGGGCTTTGCCGGGCAGGGGAACCTCGCGAGAATCAAATCCGATTTTGCCGCGCAGAACGTTTACGGAATCGAAATTCACCCGACCCTGGCTAGAATCTGCAAAATCAGCTTGCTCCTGCACCACGATGGTCACACGAACATCGAGGCCGACAAGAGCTGCCTCAGCCCAAACCTGAGCAAGCCGAGACTCCAGAAGGATCGCCAGTTTGACCTGATTGTGGGAAATCCGCCTTTCGGAACCAAAGTCGCAAATGGAGATGAGGACCAGCTTGACGGCGCATTCCTAGATGACTTCGTCCTAGGCTGCGGAAAGCAATCGATACAGTCGGAACAAATTATCCTGGAGAAAAGCGTCTCCTGGCTCAAGCCGGGCGGCAGGCTCGGCATGGTCCTGCCCGACGGGGTTCTCAACAACAGCGGGTCTCAATCAAATTGTCCGGCCCTTCGTGAATGGCTCTTTAAATCGGGAAGAATACTGTCCGTGATCTCCCTTCCAGACTTCGCTTTTCGCAGGTCTGGCGCCACGAACAAGACTTCGATATTGATCTTTGAAAAGTTCTCCGACCTGGAATCGGCTAGATTGGGCAATCAACTGGAAGCCTGTGAGGGAGACATTGCGGTTGCTCTCAAGGATAGCGGACTAGACTACAACATCTTTTTCGGGGAGGCATCTCATATCGGATATACGCCATCCGGTCGACCTGATCCTAGAAACGACCTCTATATCGCCGACGAGAACGGCTATCTTTCAGACGACCAGACTGGCTCGATATTGGGAGAGTGGAACGTCTGGGAGGAAAACGGGGCGGTTTCCGACCCGAGATGCGTCGCCGAGAGGGCTTCGTCAGTATGGAGAAGCCATCCGAGTCATAGAGTGGACCCGAAATACCATGTCTACATGGCTCATAAGGGCGATTACGTGCCGCATGGCTGGTCATCTGCACCCATGATGGATCTAGTGAAACGGATGAGAAGGAACGTGGACTTCGGGAAAGAGCCGATGAAGGAATACAAGGTCTTGACTCTTTCCCAAACTGGTGTTGCAAGGCTTAGGGAACCAGGCGTCGGAAACAACCCTCCCGAATGGCGGGGGATGTATTTCTACGACTCAAGCAGCGACTGGTTTGAGGTAAGAACCTCCGACATCGTCTACTCCGGAATCGATCTTTGGAAGGGGGTCGTATGCTTCGTCACCGAGGAATTCGACCATGCCCTCGTAACGCAAGAATATCCGATCTTACGGGTCAAAGACCCAAATGTCATCGATCCGGAGTTCCTGTCGATACTCTTGAGAAGCCGCCGCTTCCAAAAGGCATTCCGCGCCATCAACACCGGCCACAGCAATCGAAGGAGAACGCAGTCTTCTGACTTCGGGAAGGTTCTCGTCTATTACCCTCCCATAGAGAAGCAGAAGGAGATCGCCTTAAAGGTGCGAAATGCACGGGAGAATATCGCGAAGGCCTATATTGGCGTTTCCGACGTAGAAAACGAACTTGATGCCATCTTACATGCGGATGACGAGTGGGATGAAACGACAGAGTCCTAACGATTGACTTATTCGAGCTTGAGAGTATCGCCCCTTTGCCGGTTTTAAATCCAGCAAAGGGGCGAATATTTGCAATTACAAAAAGATGATTGGGCAAGATGTCAATCATGGTCTAACAGAGCCAATCAATAAGGGTCTATGTCATTCCCGAACTACGGAAAGTGGCATCTCAAGATCACCCGATTAACGGTATTTTGTAACTTCAGTAGAAGTGGAAAGGCGAATAGTGATAAGAGAGAACTACTGAACTACGTAATAACGCAACTGTGCAATAGCGCGACTATGTAGTAGCGTAACTGTGTAATAGCGTAATAACGGCAAAGCGGAATAACAGAACCACGTGACTGCGGCATAACAGGACTGCTTAACATTTCAGGGAATGGGGCACTGGTCCCGCTCGCTTTGCACTCTGGACAAACCTCTTCCTTAAAATACAGACAGCTGCAATCCCACTTTCGCATGCGAGCTGTAGCGAAAGCCGTTCTTATTCCAAGCAATGGCTGAACGCCTCTCATCAACTCTTTGGATCCAGTTTGATAGTCAAGCTACTCATTCTCGTAAAGCGTAATTGTTAGATAAGTGAACTAAAGAAATATGTAATAACGAAAGGACGTAATGACGTAACAACGTAAAAGCGGAATAGCCTAAATACGAAACTACAACATAGCGTGCCTACTCAACAATCAGCGAATGGGGAAGATGGTCGCGGTCACTCAATATTCTGGGAAATGCCCTGCAGGAAATACCATAAGACTCGACCCCATGTTCGTGCCTGAACTTTCTCGGTAACAGAGCCAAAGAAAAACCGAATAACATAACTGCGCGACCGTGCCGCAAGGAACTGTTGGACACTCAAAGAACGGGAATGCTGGTAGCGGACGTTTGGTACTCCAGACAATGCCCTTCATCAAATACCACCACCTGATCCCGCGCTCACACTTAAGCCGCCAAGACCGCTGACCCAACTTACGATTTCTATTAGTGCGTCTCACGTCAGCCTAATGGCGGCAGTTCGGTTGACAGAGCGCGCAAGGTGAAATTCATCAAGATCGGAGTATGGCGTATCCGCTAGGTATTGTTATGGCTCATTGCGAATATGAAACCGAATGGGCCACGCCTGTAAAGGATGACCGGCAATGCTTTTTAGGCTACGAAATGAAGATCTATCTAACCGCTCAATATAGGTAAAACGTAACTCCATAAGAGATGAACTACGAAAGAGATGAACTAACGAACTGTGTATTTACGCAATAACGTAATAACGTTATTGCGTAACTATTTATCGCCGCAGGCGCCGGGTTTTAGGGCAGAGCCCTAACAAGCGCCGCCCTTGGCGGCGGTACGCTACCGGGCAAAACGCAGTTTTGTACGGCAGCGTACGACTCTTGCGGACAAAATTCAGGACCGAACGGTACGATGTTCAATAGTTCTACTATTCCGTAGTTTCGTGGTTCGCATTTTACGGTTTGCTGCCTTTACGCTATTGCAACTTGTCGTTATTACGTTATTCTGTAGTTCGCTTTTCCCATTGTTCATGTATTCACCTTTTCCATATTTCAGTAGTTCGTCTAACGATCGAACTGGCAATGGGGCCCGGCGATAAATGATTTCCCATTCGATACCGGAGCCCCATTGTCCTTTAGATCGAGTTAAATAGAAAAATGCCGGGGCCGTCTTTTGGCGGCCCCGGCATTTCGTCTTATGCCGATGCGGCGGTCACTCTGTCGCCTCTGCCGAACCCATAACCGGATTCATAGCCGTCGGCTTTGACATAAGGATCGCTAGTAGTCCTGACTTTAATCTTGGTCGTCCTCAAGCCAATCCCATCCATGTGACGGTTGACGGATTCGGGGACGACGATCGCGAGCGCCATGGACTCGTCATTGCTGACCTGCTCCGCATAGGCTCGCTTGAGACCGGAGATGAAGCCAAGCATCCACGTTCCCTTTACGCCCTTCTGACGTGAGACATTCCCGTACCCCATGGCCTTCATTCGCGCGGAATAGGTCCTGAAGCAGTTCTCGGCCGCATTGGCGCTCGCCCTAAAGCAGCACGAGGCGACAACGGAATCCTCGCCCTCACCGACGAACACGACAGTCCTTCCATTGTTGCTATATGACGTGTAGGCCCTGCACCTGTAGTTCGCTGCAACAACAAGTGCAAGGGTTTTCTTCCACTCGGGAATTCGACGGCCGAGATCGCAAACCTCCTCGCCGACTTCTACCGGTGAATCGTCCAGATTGATGTCCTCCAACTTAAGGTTGTTCGCAACGAGGAGCCTCTGGAGCGCCAACGAGGCGGCACGCGCTTCGCCTTCGGTCGCGGCCCCGTCGATGAGGGCGACGATCTTCCTGATCTTCTCGTCGATGTTCTTCATGGTTCTCTCCTTTGGAGTGGGGCGAGGGCTCGCAGGCCCCCGCCATTGGCTGTTCTTGAAATTAGGCGGCGCCGGAGCGCTCCCCCTGGGCGTTGGCCGGGGGAATAAAGGCCGGGACGGCAACCGTCCCGGCATTGGATCTATTTGATTTGGCTGATATGGAACGTGGGGACACCCCAGTCGTTGACGTTGATGAACAGCTGGAACCTCTGGTCGGCATAGGTCAGATCGATGAACATGCTGCCGTTCGAGCACTCAACGCCACCGTCCGGGAAACTGGCGACGAGCATGTCCTTCTCGGTGTGCAGCCCGGACTCAAGCCACCTCTCGCCGTCCTCTCCGCTCCACTTGAAATAGCTTTTGACGCAATGGGGGCCGATCGCCTCAAACGGCTCTTCCGTCCAAGACCCGATTTTGTCCCATTCGTACTCGATATCGAAGGAATAGGGGTAGAAATCATCCTTGGAGTGGACAGCGGAAAACCCGAGTTCAGACATCGCCTTGCAGAACTCGAACGACTCATGGTCGGGGTAATCCTTCTCGATGCCCTTGAAATTCGCGCTAGCAGGGATCTTCTTCAACGCCTTTACGGCGGCTTCGAGCTCCTCCTTGGACGCAAACTTAATTTCGCCGGTACCCCATGCGTAGTAGCCCATCTAGCTCCTCCTATCCGCACGGCGTCGGCACCGCCCCTCGCGTGTGCACCTCACGACCCCGCCGCGCGTCGCTTTAGCTCCGGCGAAAGCCGCCGCGGGAGGGCGCGGCCCGTCAGGGGTCTGCACGGCAACCTCCACCAGGCCCCGCGCCCGCGCGGGGGCTTGTGCGGGGTTCCGTGCGGGCCTTGCGGGGTGCGGCCCCCGTGGC
>ENA-OQED01000438-OQED01000438.1-human-gut-metagenome-genome-assembly--contig:-NODE-438-length-16324-cov-1.445947_pt1 | contig 16324 bp, 17 predicted proteins | sample MGYA00242790_ERZ504625 | MGnify/ENA primary metagenome ERZ504625 (study PRJEB26092, sample SAMD00036345) | human gut metagenome | host: Homo sapiens | study: EMG produced TPA metagenomics assembly of...
TTACAGTCAGCTTCTTCCTTCCTTTTTCGATCATCACTGATGATTCGAAAGATTTTGCAAGTTTCACCAGTTCTCCTGCCGGACGAGCGTGGATTCCTTCGTTATCTTTGATTACATACTTAAATTCTTTCATTCTTCATACCTCCATAGAATATTACATTTGGTGATTTTCATTCTATTCATTTTTTACAGGTCTGTCAACATCTCTGCGGACAAACCTGTATTTTACTATTATTTTTATATAATTTTCTTTTTGAGTACTCCGAGTAATATCGCTGAAATTACAGTTCCTGCTACCAATGCCACCAGATACATGATTGCATTTCCCACTACAGGGAATACGAAGATTCCACCGTGCGGTGCCATCAGTGTACATCCAAATGCCATAGACAGTGCTCCGGCTGCCGCAGAACCGGCAATGCAGGCCGGCAGTACGTGAAGCGGATCTGCTGCCGCATATGGAATCGCTCCTTCGGTAATAAATGCGAGTCCCATAATGAAGTTTGTCGGTCCTGCTTCTCTTTCTGATTTTGTAAATTTGTCTTTAAATAATAATGTTGCAAGTGCAATTGCACATGGAGGGGTCATTCCTCCGATCATAACAGCTGCCATGATATCATAATTTCCTGCTGCGATTGCGGCTATACCGAACGCATATGCCGCCTTATTGAACGGGCCTCCCATATCAATCGCCATCATTCCGCCAAGGATCAGACCAAGCACAAGCTTGCTTGAGCCACCCATTCCGGTCAGTCCGTTGTTCAATGCAGTATTGATTGCTCCCATGACCGGCTCAATCGCAAAGTTCATAAGAAGGCCGATTCCAAGAATTCCGGCTACCGGATAGATCAGAACCGGTGCAATCTTTTCCAGTGCATCCGGAAGCTTGTCACACAGTTTTCTAAGAAGAAGAATCAGATATCCGGACACAAAACCAGCTACCAGCGCTCCGAGGAATCCGGATTTTCCGTTTGCTGCGATAACTCCGCCTACAAATCCAACCGCAAGTGCCGGTCTGTCGCCGATTGCTTCACCTATATATCCCGCAAGTACCGGAAGCATCAATCCAAATGCAAGTCCGCCGATCGTCTTAAGCTGCGCCGCTACCGGTGTAATAGTACCAAAGTTAGCTCTATCTGCTTTTGCCAATGCATTCATATCTACGCAAAGTCCGTCGATCAAAAATGCCAGTGCAATCAGAATACCACCGCCGACTACGAACGGAAGCATATGGGATACACCATTCATCAACTGTGTGTAAATCTGATGTCCGATGCTGCCGGATGATCTTCCACCTTTACTTTCCTGCACTTCTGCTCCATTTGCCGCATGATATACCGGAACGTCCCCGCTGATCACACGGTCAACCAGTTCACCTGCTTTACTGATACCATCAGACACCTGGCAGACAATAACTTTCTTTCCGTCAAAACGATCCATCGGAACCTGTGCATCTGCAGCTACGATAATTCCGTCTGCTTCTTCGATTTCTTTTGAAGTCAATACATTTTTCGCTCCGCCTGAACCTCTTGTCTCAACTTTTACTGCACAGTCTTTTGCTTTTGCAGCTTTTTCAATTCCTTCAGCCGCCATATACGTATGTGCAATTCCGGTCGGGCAGGATGTGACTGCAAGAATCTTAACCTTTCCTCTGGTCTCTTCTTCTGCTGCCGTTCCTTCTCCCGCAAGTCTTTCATCAATTCCTGCTTCTTTTTCATCGGCATCATTGATGATACCCATAAATTCTTCTACTGTCTCCGCATTTCTCAAAGCCTCTGTAAATTCTTCATTCATCAGAAGAACAGATAACTTACTCAATACATCCAGATGGATATTGTCTTCTGTATTCGGTGCTGCGATCAGGAACATCAGTGTAACAGGCTCCCCATCCAGCGAATCAAAATCCACACCATCCTTAACTACCATTGCTGCCAGTCCCGGTTTTGTTACCGCATCGCATTTTCCATGCGGAATGGCGATTCCTTCTCCGATTCCTGTCGTACTTTCTTCTTCTCTTGCATATACCTGCTTTCTATATGCTTCTTTATCATTGATCTTTTCGCTCTTTACCATGAGATCAACGATCTGATCGAGTGCTTCGTTTTTGCTCTTTGGCGATGCATTCAAAAGAATACTTCTTGCATCCAGCAAATCTGTGATTCTCATATAATTTTCCCTCCTGTTGATAAATCGTTTTCTTTGCAACACTTTTCTCTTTTATGCCTTACACCAGCTGTTTATATACTTCTTCTACTTCCGGCCTGGTTGCCAGATATTCGGAAAATGCACTTGCGCTTCCTGTTGCGACTCCCATACGGAAAGCATGCTCATAATCCTGCTTTTCCATCCAGCCTGTCATAAAACCTGCCACCATGGAATCTCCGGCTCCTACACCATTGACCAATGTTCCTTTCGGCGCCGGCGAACTATATACTTCTCCATTTTCCGCAATCAGCACCGCACCTTCTCCCGCCATCGAGATCAACACATTTCTGGCTCCTTTTTCCTGAAGCTTTCTTCCATAAGGAATGACGTCCTCTCTCGTCTTAAGTGCACTTCGAAGATCTCACCAAGTTCATGATTATTTGGTTTGATCAGAAACGGACGATACTCCAGTACATTCATAAGAAGATCTCTTGTTGCATCCACAACGATCATGATGCCTTTATCTTTCAACTCTTTCATGATTCTGCTATAGATATCGTCTGGCATAGATGCCGGGATACTTCCTGCAAGGAATAAGACATCGCCTTCTTTCATCGTATTCAGACGCTTCATCAATTCTTCTACTTTCTCTTTCGGAATCTTTGGACCACTTCCATTAATTTCTGTTCCGTCGATGGATTTCAGTTTCAAATTGATTCTTGATATTCCTTCTTCAATCTGAATGAAATCAGATGCTACACCTTCTTCTTCCAATCGTCTTGCAATTTCTTTTCCCGTAAATCCGGCCATAAATCCAAGTGCCGTACTTTGGATTCCAAGATTCTTAAGCACGATAGAAACATTAATCCCTTTTCCACCCGGAAGCATGAGTTCTGAGCTTGTACGGTTTGTAAGTCCGAGTTTAAAATCGTCCACTGAAACGATGTAATCCAACGATGGATTAAACGTAACTGTATAAATCATATTTCTTACTCCTTTCAACTTGTTGAGTTTATTATATCGTCAAATTCAGTCATTTTCAATCACATTAGTTCACAAATATTTTGACTGTTTTTGGTTGATTTTGCACAAATAAAGAGCGAAAAAGAGCGAATCTGACTGTTTTTAATTGCTTACCGCAAAAAAGCTGCCGCCCAACGAAATCTCTTTCGTTAAAGCGACAGCCTCTGACTATCCGTTCTATATTATTATTTTACGAATGCTTTTACTTTTGCATAAATGCTGTCTGCGTCAAGACCGTATTTCTTAATCAGTTCTACAGCCGGACCAGACTCACCAAATGTATCATTTACACCAATCTTCATTACTTTAACCGGTGCTTTCTCTGCAACTACATCACATACAGCACTTCCAAGTCCGCCGATAACAGAGTGTTCTTCAACTGTTACGATCTTTCCTGTCTTAGCTGCTGCTGCAACAACCGCTGCTTCATCCAACGGTTTGATCGTGTGCATATTGATCACTTCTGCACTGATTCCGTCTGCTGCGAGCTTCTCTGCTGCTGCGAGGGATTCAGATACCTCAAGACCTGTTGCGATGATTGTTACATCAGTACCTTCACGAAGTGTGATGGCTTTACCAATCTCGAATTTGTATTCTGCATTATCATTGATAACCGGAACTGCAAGTCTTCCGAAACGGAGATATACAGGACCTACGTGCTCATAAGCTGCTTTTACAGCTGCTTTTGCTTCTACATCATCGGAAGGATTGATCACGATCATTCCAGGAATTGTTCTCATAAGAGCAATATCTTCGTTACACTGATGTGTAGCACCGTCTTCTCCAACAGAGATTCCGGCATGTGTAGCACCGATCTTAACGTTTAATTTTGGATATCCGACTGAGTTGCGAACCTGCTCAAATGCACGTCCTGCTGCAAACATAGCAAATGAACTTGCAAACGGAACTTTTCCTGTGGCAGCGATACCTGCTGCAACTCCGATCATGTTACACTCAGCGATTCCACAGTCAATGTGACGTTCCGGGAAAGCTTTTTTGAACATTCCCGTCTTGGTAGCTTCTGCAAGGTCAGCGTCTAACACTACCAGATCTTCATGTTCTTTTCCTAATTCTACCAAAGCATTACCGTAGCTTTCTCTTGTTGCTATTTTCTTTACTTCTGACATAATGCTTCACCTGCTTTCTCTAATTCTTCCATTGCCTGTGCATACTGCTCATCATTAGGAGCTTTTCCATGCCATCCAGCCTGGTCTTCCATGAAGGAAACTCCTTTTCCTTTGATTGTCTTTGCAATAATTGCAGTCGGCATTCCCTTTGTCTCACGAGCCTCTTTAAAAGCTGCTTCGATCTGGTCAAAGTCATTTCCATCAATATTGATCACATGGAAGTTAAATGCCTCGAATTTCTTATCGATCGGATATGGAGAGTTAACGTCTGTAATCTTTCCATCGATCTGAAGGTTGTTATTGTCAACGATCACTACCAGGTTGTCCAGCTTTCTGTGTCCTGCTAACATAGAAGCTTCCCATACCTGTCCTTCCTGGATCTCACCGTCTCCGAGAAGTGTGTATACTCTGTAATCATCATCTGAAAGCTTAGCAGAAATAGCCATTCCTACTGCAGCTGAGATGCCCTGTCCAAGAGATCCACTTGACATATCAACACCTGGGATGTGTTTCATATCCGGATGTCCCTGAAGGTATGATCCAACTTTACGAAGAGTTGTCAGATCTTCAACCGGGAAGAATCCTCTGTGTGCCAGTGTTGAATAATATCCCGGTGCTGTGTGTCCTTTTGATAATACAAAACGGTCACGGTCTGCTTTCTTAGGATCCTTAGGATCAATATTCATCTCTTCAAAATACAGATATGTATAAATGTCTGCTGCTGACAGTGATCCACCCGGATGTCCGGATTTTGCACTGTGAACTGCAGTAACGATGCCCTTGCGGACTTCGTTGGCTGTCTTCATAAGCTCTAATTTGTTCATGTTGTTCCTCCTGAATCATTATATATGATAGCTTTACTTATTCTTATTCTCCGAATACTGCTTTGTAATCAGCCTGGAATTTCTCGATTCCTGCATCTGTTAATGGATGATGTGTCATCTGCTCGATTACTTTGTAAGGTACAGTTGCGATATCGGCACCTGCCAATGCACAGTCTGTTACATGGATCGGGTTACGTACGCTTGCCGCAATGATCTCTGTATCGATTCCTGCAACTTCGAAGATCTGTGCGATCTCTGAGATCAGATCTACTCCTCTTGTAGAAATATCATCCAGACGTCCCAGGAATGGTGATACGAATGATGCGCCTGCTCTTGCTGCAAGAAGCGCCTGGTTTGCATTGAAGATCAGAGTTACGTTTGTCTTGATACCTTCTGCTGCAAGTACTTTAACTGCCTTTAATCCTTCTACAGTCATAGGAATCTTAACTACCATATTCGGATGGATCTTAGCGATCTCTCTTCCTTCTGCGATCATGCCTTCTGCATCTGTTGTTGTAGCTTTTACTTCTCCACTGATAGGTCCGTCTACGATAGATGCGATCTCAGCGATAACTTTCTTCAAATACTTTACCTTCTTTTGCGATCAGAGATGGGTTTGTTGTTACCCCGCAGATAACTCCCATATCATTTGCTTTCTTAATATCCTCTACGTTCGCTGTGTCAATGAAAAATTTCATGTTGTTTTCCTCCTTAAAAGCGGTGAAATCTGTTCACCATTCCCTTGTTATCGTTTGATATAAATTATACTCTATTCATGGAACTCCGGTCAATAGCCATGATTTTTTATTAATAATTTTCTTTATTAATATTTTTAAATTATTAATTGAGCTTTTTTAAAATTTTTGATGGAAATGTTAACATTATTTTTGATTTTTTCTTTTTATTATCAATTTTCACGCATTTATAAGGGGCATTAACATCTAACATGTATTTCAGTTTGTAAAATTGAATAATTATTAATAATAATTTCGCAAAAGAATTAATTTTTCTTTTTTCGTGCATTTTTTGCATACGTTGTTGTTCCACGGACGATCAGCTGCGGTTCATATTCCACATGATAGGTACTGATCGGTGCTGTTTCCATATTCGCTGAATGATGTGATGCTATCTTCTTCATTATAATATCACATGCATCCCTTCCTTTAAAAGTCACAAAATGCTCGATCGTCGTCAGATTCATGTTATGCATTCTGGCAAACAGTGTGTTATCACATCCCATCACGGACACATCGGCCGGCACTTTTATCTTTGCCTCATGAAGTGCATCCATGACTCCAAATGCAATCATGTCATTTAATCCGACAATTGCTGTCACATCTGTCGTTTCATTCAACAACTCTTTCGTCAGTTCATATCCAATCTTATATTCGGAATCAATATGTGCCACATCAAGATCAATCTCTTCTTTTGCCGCCTTGATGATCACCTGGTCTCGCAGACCGGCTTTTTCATACTCTTTCAGGAAACCTTCCACCCGTTTTGAACGTTGTTTCTGTCTTGCTGTCAATGGCGGTGCTATATATGCAACCTTTCTGTGACCTAATTCCAGCAGATGCTTCGCCATCACTCTTCCAAGTTTTGAATTATCAAGTTCCACTGCATCTACATTCATCTTTTCATTCTGGTTATTTACGATCGCAACCGGTATCTGTTCTGCAATCTCTCCCACCAGATCCATAAAGCAATGGCTCGGATTACAGGTGTAGATAATCCCCAGCGGCCGTAACTGCCACATCATTTTCAGATAGCGTTCTTCCATCCGGAGATCTCTCTGTGTATTACATACAAAAAGACCAAATCCTTTTTCTTTTGCATGCGCCTCGATTCCCTGCAGCAGCATAACATAATACGGATTCGTCAGATTGGGGCAGAACACAACCAGAAGTTTCTCTCTTTTTGTCCCCTTCCTCGTTTTCCTTTTCGGCGGGACGTATCCCAGCTCTTTTGCAGCATTTTCTACTTTTTCCACAGTCTCTTTGGCAAATGACACATCATATTTTTTGTTCAGGATCATAGAAACCGTAGATTGTGATACTCCGGCAGCATGGGCAATATCTGTTGATGTAACCTTTTTCTTCATTCTCTCACCTCTGGCGGGGACAAACGCTCTACAGTTCTGTCCTTCCTTCAAGTGCCCGGAGAAGCGTCACTTCATCGATATACTCCAGATCTCCTCCGACCGGAACGCCGCTTGCAATTCTGCTTACTTTAATTCCCGTCGGTTTGATCAGCTTACTGATATACATCGCTGTAGTCTCACCTTCCAGACTCGAATTCGTTGCAATGATCACTTCTTTTACATCTCCCTGCAGACGCCCGATCAGTTCCTTTAATTTGATATCTTCCGGACCTATCCCAAGCATCGGAGAGATTGCACCATGAAGTACATGATACACACCATTATATTTCCCTGTCTTTTCATATGCCGCAAGATCTCTTGTATTCTCAACCACCATGATCGTCTGATGATCACGGTTACTGTTACTGCAGATCGGGCACAGTTCCTGATCGGTAAGTGTATAACATTCTTTGCAATATTTTATATTCTCTCTGGCTTCCACCATCGTAGAAGCCAGTCTTTTTACATCATCAACCGGCATATGAATCAGATGGAACGCAAGTCTTGCCGCAGATTTTGCTCCAATTCCCGGAAGGCATGACAGTTCCTCAATCAATTTGCTCATCTGATTACTGTAATAATCCATAATTTTTTAACTCCCTGTAAGAATCATTCTTTCCGGATTTTCTCTTAGAATAATCCCGGCATTCCGCCGCCCATGCCGCCGGTAAACTTAGACATTGCAGAAGTTGTCTCTGCGTCTACTTTCTCCAGTGCTTCATTGACTGCTGCCACAAGCAGATCTTCCAGCATCTCTACATCATCCGGATCTACTACTTCTTCATCCAGTTTTACTTTTAATATCTTCTTGCTTCCGGATACAGTTACTTCAACAGCACCGCCGCCTGCAGTTGCACTGAATTCTTTTGTCTCCATTTCCTTTGCCTGTTCTTCCATCTGACGCTGCATCTTCTGTGCCTGTTTCATCAGATTTGCCATATTTCCCGGCATTCCGCCTCCTGGGAATCCTCCTCTTTTTGCCATGATAATATCCTCCTATTCGTCTTCTACAGTAATTTCCATATTGATCAGATTCTCCAGATCCACAAAGTGATCCTCGAATCTGCGTCCTGCCTCCATCTGGCGGACGTCTATCTCTACTTTTTTACCGATCTTCTGCTCGATCAACGACTGGATCTCTTCTTTGTGATCCGGCGTCGCAACTGCACTGGCACTCAGTTCATCCGGCAGCACGATCAGAAGCCGGTTGCCTTCTCCGGCACTTAATCTCGCTTTTTTCAGATATGTGCGGAGCATCGGGGAAGCCTCATTGATGATCATCCGGAAATCTTTTGCCACCGCTTTCACGTCTTCATTTAATGCCTGCGGAAGTTCCGGTTTCGGCTTCGGTGCCGCTGCTTCTTTTGCATCGGATGCATACACAACACGCTCCCTGACCGGTGCTTCCCACGCTCCGTCCTCCAGCTGTTTTTCAATCGCACGGATGCGGTCCAGCAGGGCGTCCTTATTCTGATCCATTGCCGGACGGCATAATTTGATCAGGGTTACTTCCAGCAGAACCCTCTTCTGTGTCGCATATTTCAACTGATTCGTCAGATCCGAAAAAATGCGGATGTAACGGATCAGTGTATCACTGTCAATCATCTGTGCTTCTTCTTTTAACAGTGCCAGATTCTCCGATGATACATCCAGTACATCTTCCATATCATCCGAGCTCTTCACCAGAAGCAGATTCCTCAGATACCATGTGAAATCTGCCGCCAGCTGAGACAATTCTCTTCCCTGCATTACCAGCTCATCTACCGTCTCGATCACCTGATGTACATCCATCGCAAGCAGCTGTCTTAACAGCCGGCTGAATACTTCCGTATCCACCGCTCCCAGCACTTCCAGTACATGATCATATGTCAGTGTCTCATTCATATAGAATGCCGCACACTGATCCAGAAGGCTCAGTGAATCCCTCATAGAGCCATCCGCCATCTTTGCGATATAGCGGACCGCCTTATCTTCCACATCCCATCCTTCTTTATCGATCAGTTCACGCAATCTCGCTGCGATCGTCTCAATGGAAATTCTTTTAAAATCATATCGCTGGCATCGGCTCAAGATCGTAATCGGAATCTTGTGTGCCTCCGTTGTCGCAAGAATAAATATAACATATTCCGGAGGTTCTTCCAATGTTTTTAACAATGCATTGAATGCGCCGATCGACAGCATATGCACCTCATCAATAATATATACTTTATATTTCCCTTCTGTCGGGCGATATGTGACCTCTTCACGGATCTCACGGATGTTGTCCACACCATTATTAGATGCCGCATCAATCTCGATCACATTCATCGATGTACCAGCTGCGATCGACCGGCACATTGCGCACTCCCCGCACGGGCTTCCATCTACCGGATGTTCGCAGTTGACTGCTTTCGCAAATATCTTCGCAACGGTTGTCTTTCCGGTTCCTCTGGTCCCGCAGAACAAATATGCATGTCCGATACGATCTGCATTGATCTGGTTCTTCAATGTCCGGACGATCGCATCCTGTCCTTTTACATCTTCGAATTCATCCGGACGAAACTTACGGTATAATGCCGTATATGACATTCTTTACACTCCTTGTCTAAATGGAGATCCTGCTCAGTCTCCGCATCTATTCATCACCAAAGCTGATACCAATGGTCTTTGCCTCGTCAATGATCGATGCTTTTGGATCTACATATTTTAGTTTTCCGGCAACTTCTGACAATGGCACGCGGATAATCTCCTGATTTCTAGTCCCTACCATACATCCGAAATCACCTTCCAAAATTGCTCTCGAAGCTTCTGCACCAAGTCTTGTTGCAAGTACACGGTCATATGCACACGGAGAGCCGCCTCTTTGTGTATGTCCGGGAACTGTGATCCTTACTTCTTTATCTGTCTTTTCCTGAATCTTCTCAGCAAGTTCATATGCAACAGAAGGATATTTCTTCTTTGCTTTTTTCTCTTTTAATTCTTTCTTTGAGAGTGCTGCATCTTCTTTTGAAATTGCACCTTCGGCAACAGCAATAATTGTAAATCTCTTCCCTGCTTTGCCGCGTTTTTCAATTGCGTTAACCACTGAATTGATATCGTATGGCATCTCCGGAAGAAGAATAATATCGGCACCACCGGCAATTCCTGCATGAAGTGTGACCCATCCTACTTTATGTCCCATTACTTCCACGATAAATACACGGCTGTGAGATGTCGCTGTTGTATGGATCTTATCAATCGTATCTGTTGCAATGTCTACTGCACTCTGGAATCCGAACGTCATATCTGTTCCCCAGAGATCATTATCGATCGTCTTCGGGAGTGTTACCACATTAAGTCCTTCTTCTCTCAGCATATTGGCTGATTTGTGTGTTCCATTCCCTCCCAGAATTACCAGGCAGTCCAGATTCAACTTGTGATATGTGTGTTTCATCGCCTCTACTTTGTCAATTCCGTCCTTATCCGGTACTCTCATCAACTTAAACGGCTGTCTGGATGTTCCCAGGATCGTTCCGCCAAGTGTCAGGATTCCCGAAAAATCTTTTGACGTAAGCATCTTAAAATTCGAATAGATCAAACCCTTATATCCATCCTGAAATCCATAAATCTCTACATCATCCCTTTTTGAAACAAGCCCCTTTACGACGCCTCTCATTGCTGCATTCAGTGCCTGGCAGTCGCCGCCACTTGTAAGCATTCCAATTCTTAACATATATCTGCTCCTTTCTATATTGCCTGTGTATTCGTTTGTTCTGCACCATATAGAATTTCCGGTTTAGAAAAGTCCTACCTATGAGCTTACCCACTTTCTGTATACAATACCAGTAAAATTATAACTTATTTTTATGGCCGAGACAATACGAGACAGATGTTTTTTCATCCGGCTCACTCCTGTTGACAAAAATTCCCCTGTCTCTTTTTCCAAAACGTGTTATAATACATGTGGAAAATTTGTGTAGAAAGCAGGTAGTATTGTGGATAAATTAGATATAAAATTATGGACACTTGCGTCCAAAGGTCAGATCGTTCCTGACCGTTCATTACTGAAAACACCGGAACAGATTGAAATGATTAAAAAAAGTGCAGCGTTGAACACCGCAGTTCTCGATCATGTAGCAGCTCATATTCACGCAGGAATGAGCACTGCCGAGATCGATAAACTGGTGTATGATTTTACAACAGAGCATGGCGGAATTCCTGCGCCTCTGAATTATGAAGGATTTCCGAAAAGCGTGTGCACTTCTATCAACAACGTTATCTGCCACGGCATCCCAAGTGAACACGAGATCCTGATCGATGGCGATATCATCAATGTTGATGTATCTACTATCTTAAACGGCTATTTTTCCGATGCATCCCGTATGTTCACGATCGGTGAGGTATCTCCGGAAGCAGAACGTATCGTCCGTGTCACAAAAGAGTGCGTGGAACTCGGCCTCAAAGCCGCAAAACCATGGGGACATCTCGGAGACATTGCTTATGCGATCAATTCCCACGCACAGGAAAACGGATATTCTGTTGTAGAAGAGATCGGCGGTCATGGAATCGGTCTGGAATTCCATGAGGAACCATTTGTAAGTTATGTTACTCCAAAGGGCAGCGAGATGGTTCTGGTCCCAGGTATGATGTTCACGATTGAACCAATGATCAATCAGGGATCTCCGGAATTCTATGTAGACGAAGACAACGGCTGGACCGTTTATACAGATGACGACGGTCTTTCTGCCCAGATTGAATATATGGTTCTTATCAAAGAAGACGGAGTAGAAGTTCTTACAAAATAACACAGAGAACCTGCCGCAGGCAACTCCATTTTTGGCATACTCAGATATTAAAAAAGATTACCGGAAAGGACAGTTCCTTTTCCGGTAATCTTTTTTATCTCCACTTTACAGAATATACAGCCAGTCATGCTCCTCTTCATTCCGCATTCCCAGCACCAATGCCGAATGCGGTCCCATATTTGCAACCACTTCGCCATCTTCCACCAGATATTCCTCATAACTCTGTTGTATATCCGTCTTTGTAAGAATACAGCAGACGTTTCATACGACATTTCGCCGGAATCTCAGCCTCCCATACAGGAACTTTCACTTCCGTACGTTCGCTGCGGTTATTGATCACGATGACGATCCGGTCATTGCCTTTGAACCTTGCATAAGACAGGACATTCTCTTCTCCGCCAAGAATCTTCAGAGAACCGGTTCTAAGTGCCGGATGCTCTTTGTGGATGCGGATCGCTTCTTTGTGAAACGCAATCAGTTCATGGTCTTCACGTCCCCACGGATAGGTCCTTCTGTTATCCGGATCCGTGAATCCACAGACACCCGCCTCATCACCATAATATATGGTTGGTGCTCCGACCCATGTCATCTGCATGACGACCGCTTCACGCATAACCGCTTTATTTACATATTCATTTGCAGCCTCCGGTCCCAGATGTTCTACACGGCCAACCATGTGGTTCGTTCTCGTAAGGAATCTCGAATGATCATGGTTCGAAAGTTCGTTCATCGCTACCTGCAGTGAAGGGGTCAGCATATTCGACATATGATGTGCCATCGACCCGATAAAGTTATCGATGTTACCGAGAAGTTCTTCTCTGGCCTCATCACTGTGCTTTTCCATTCCTGTCAGAAACCATGTGATCGGCTCCATGAATGCATCATAGTTCATGACGGTATCCCACTCGTCACCTTTAAGCCAGTCTCTCGGATCCCCGTAATGTTCCGCAAGGATCAGTGCACTCGGATTCGCATCTTTCACGGCTCTTCTGAATTTCTTCCAGAAATCATGGTTATATTCATTGCTGCGTCCCAGATCTGCTGCCACATCCAGACGCCATCCATCTACATTATACGGCGGTGATACCCATTTCCGCCCGATATATAAGATATAATTTTCCAGCTTTACAGAATCTTCATAATTCAGTTTCGGCAAAGTATCATGTCCCCACCAGCCATCATAATTACCATTATACGGCCAGTTCTCCGGTCCTTCTTTGAAGAAACGGAAGTAGCTTCTGTACGGACTGTCTGCCGATATATAAGCACCCGGTTCATAATCTTTTTCGCCTTCGTATATTCTCTCACGGTCCATCCACTTATTGAAAGAACCGCAATGGTTGAATACGCCGTCCAGAATCACTTTCATACCACGACGGTGTAATTCTTCTACCAGCTTAATGAACAACTCATTACTTGCTTCCAGGTTCTTAAGACCTGTCGTGCGTTTTTTATACTTCGTTGCCTGACTGTTGTCCGTCACACCATCCGGAAGCACCTCACCTCCGTCATCTACGATCTTCCCATAATGCGGATCAATATAATCATAATCCTGGATATCGTATTTATGGTTCGACGGTGACACAAATAATGGATTAAAATATACAACTTCTACACCCAGCTCCTGCAGATAATCAAGTTTATCCATGACTCCCTGCAGATCCCCGCCGTAGAATTCTCTTACACCCATGTTCGCCGGATATTTATCCCAGTTCGTTACTCTCTGGGAATAATCTCCGATATAGTAATACTCGTTCGTCTCTACATCATTTGACTTATCTCCGTTATAAAAGCGGTCTGTAAATATCTGATACATAACCGCTCCCTTTGCCCAGTCCGGTGTGGAAAATCCGGGTACTACAACAAAGTTATAGTACTCCAGGATCTCGCGAGAGATTCCACATCGTCCATAATAATATTTTTCTGTTCCAGACTGCACTTCGAAACAATATCTGAAAGGCTCTGCCCCCAGACGCACTCAAACGTATAATAATCAAATTCTCCCTGTGTGCACTCTTTTTCCATTACATATGTGTCAGCCGATGTCACAAGCCCTACTCTGTCTGCATCATCCTTCGCCGTACGGAACCGGAACGTTACCAGTTCATTCTCCTTCGGTTCAGGGGGGATATACATACCCTTCTGTTCCATCGCAAAATAAAGCCGCCTTATTCATATAACTAACACCTCTCTCATTTTTTGTTTCCGGAAAGGAAAGCTCTTCCTCCTAGTCCTCCGATACATCTTCCGGGAACAGCGCTTCAAATTCTTCCCGGGAAATCTTTTCTTTTTCCAGCAGAAGGTCTGCGCATGTATGCAGAACATCGTCATATTTTCTAATGATATGTCTTGCTCTGTCATAACATTCATCAATAATTCTCTTTACTTCCTGGTCGATCACAGTAGCCACGCCCTCCCCGTAGCCTCTTGCTGTATGCGCCAGATCACGTCCGATGAACACCTCATTGTTGTCATCATCATAGTTGATCAGCCCGACTGCCTCTGACATACCAAACTTTGTAACCATGGATTTTGCCAGACCGGTTGCCTGTTTGATATCCTGGGATGCACCGGTTGTAATATCATCAAATACTTCTTCTTCGGCTACACGTCCGCCAAGTGATACCGTAATATCCTGAAGCATCTTTCCTTTTGTATTAAACATCTCATCCTTTTCCGGAAGCGGCATCGTATATCCTCCTGCACTTCCTGTCGGGATGATCGAGACACTGTATACAGGTCCCACATCCGGAAGTACATGGAACAGGATCGCATGCCCTGCTTCATGAAATGCTGTGATTCTCTTCTCTTTTTCGGAAATGACACGGCTCTTCTTCTCTGCACCGATTCCGACTTTTACAAATGCTTTCTTAATATCATCCTGTTTTAAGAATACTCTGTTATCCTTCGCAGCAAGAATTGCTGCCTCGTTCAGGAGATTTTCCAGATCTGCACCGGTAAATCCTGCCGTTGTCTGCGCGATCTGCTGCAGATCGATCTCCTCACTCAGTGGTTTGCCTTTCGCATGAACCTTAAGGATCTCCTCACGCCCTTTGATATCCGGTCTTCCAACCATAACCTTGCGGTCGAATCGTCCCGGACGGAGGATTGCCGGATCAAGGATATCTACACGGTTGGTTGCCGCCATCACAATGATACCTTCATTGACACCAAAACCATCCATCTCTACAAGTAACTGGTTCAGTGTCTGCTCGCGCTCGTCATGTCCACCGCCCATTCCGGTTCCGCGGCGTCTTGCAACTGCATCGATCTCATCAATAAAGATGATACAAGGTGCATTCTTCTTAGCCTCCTCGAACAGGTCTCTGACACGGGATGCACCGACGCCGACAAACATTTCCACAAAATCCGAACCGGAAATCGTAAAGAATGGAACTCCCGCTTCTCCGGCAACTGCCTTCGCAAGCAGTGTCTTACCGGTTCCCGGAGGGCCTACCAGCAACACGCCTTTCGGGATTCTTGCTCCCACCTGGATATATTTCTTCGGAGATTTCAGGAAATCAACAATCTCCTCCAGTTCCTCTTTCTCTTCTTCCAGACCTGCCACCTGAGCAAATGTCACTTTCTTGTCACGGTCTGTACTCAGTCTTGCACGGCTCTTTCCAAAATTCATTGCTTTCGAATTCGCACCGCCGCCCTGCCGGTTCATCAGACCGAAGAGCAGGAAAACTCCGCCCAGTGTAAGAATAACCGGCAGAAATGTGGTTGCTGCCCAGCTGTCCTGCGGGATATCCGGCATCGTATACTCCACATTCTGTTCTTTCAGATAATCCTGGATCTCGTTAACATCAGAAACATACAGATATCTGATCTTATCGGAATCGTCGTCTCCCTTCAACGTAATCTCTACACGTCCCGTCGGAACACTCTTATTCTGATTCACTTCTACCGACTCGATCTTGTCATCTTGAATCAACTGTTGGAAATTCTTCCAGGTAATCTCTTTTTCTCGTTGATCGAACTGATTGGTAAACCACAGTGCTGCGAACAAAAATACGACAAACACCAGGAATACAGCACCGTTCAGTCCTCTCGCTTTCTTATTATTCAATTTTCAGGCTCCTTTCTTGTGACACGCCTATTCTACGCCCTCTACCACTCCGATAAACGGAAGGTTTCTATATCTCTGAGCGTAATCCAGACCATATCCCACAACAAATTCGTCCGGGATATTGAATCCGACATAATCTACTTTTACATCTTTTACTCTTCTTTCCGGTTTGTCCAGAAGCGTACAAAGCTTCATACTCTTTGGATTTCTCTTAGCCAGGATATCCATCA
>ENA-OQED01000439-OQED01000439.1-human-gut-metagenome-genome-assembly--contig:-NODE-439-length-16323-cov-1.093603_pt1 | contig 16323 bp, 22 predicted proteins | sample MGYA00242790_ERZ504625 | MGnify/ENA primary metagenome ERZ504625 (study PRJEB26092, sample SAMD00036345) | human gut metagenome | host: Homo sapiens | study: EMG produced TPA metagenomics assembly of...
CAACAACAACAAACAACAAAACAATATTTACACAGAGGGAGAGACAATAAAAACAACAACAAACAACAACAAACAGAGAACGTTATGAAAAGAATTTCTCTGTTCATAAGTTGGGGGATTGCCGCTGATGCAGCACAAAAATTAGCAGTCTTACCTCACATCAAGCTACAGTGACGAATACTTAAAAGAAATCCTAGCATATGTCAGTAAACGGTCAAGTGACAACCTGCCTGGGTACCTCCGCTCGCTGCTGGAAAACCCAACGTTAGACCTCCACGGCAGAGCTAAGCAGAGATGGAAAAAGGTGTATGATTCCAATTGCCCTAAATGTCATGGCACAGGCACTTATACGGTGAAAGTCGATAACGGCAATGACTACGCAGATGATGTCGTCATTCATTGTGACTGCTGGAAAAAATATCGGACTGGAGGTGCTGCCAAATGATTTCGCAAAAAGAAGCGCTCGACCTGATGAAAATGGTGACTCAGCATATCACCTTATCCAGTGACTGGACTGACGGTCCTCCGGTAGCTCTTTTCCGTGCAGATGGCTGCTGGTGTGTGCGTTATGCTTCCGGCAACTGGTGGCACTACTCATTGAAGGACAGGGTATGGTTTTAGGTGGGTTGCAAGATACGCCTGTTGTTCGCACGCGAAGCAACAGGCTGTCTTGCCCAAAGGGGCGCTGCCCCCTTGGGAATCCCCCGGAAAGGATCGACAAATGAAAGAAGACCGTATTTATTTTCGCGTCACCAATCTGCAAAAACAGCAGCTCCTCATCCACGCCCGCGAAGAGAATCTGACCCTGACAGATTACATCCTCCGCCATACGCTGGCCGATGAAAAAGCCCTCGCCGATGAGGACAAAAATCTCGTGAAAGAAATCAATCGCATCGGCATCAATCTGAACCAAATCGCCCGGGCCCTCAATCGCGGCCAGAACTTCGCCGCTGAAGCCAAAGAAGTGCACCAGCAAATCAAGAAACTCGACGCCTTCTGTGATGAAATCTTAGCGGCCCGCAAGGCCTATTTCCGAGAGCTGAGGCAGTATCACAAGGAATTCTTGAAACTCTGCCAGAACGAAAACAAAAGCCGGGAACTGCTGAAGCAAATCGATGCTTCCATCAAGCTGAAAAAGCTGGAGTTAAAAAAAACTGAAACTCTGCAAAGGGGGCGTCATCCATGTCCATCCTTAAAGCCCTGCCGAGCCGCCGCAATCCGCAGGCTATCCAGCAGTATCTGCTGCAGGAGAAAAAGCTCCGCAACAGTTTTATCAGCGGCTCCCAGGTGAGGGCCCGTAATTTCGGCAAACAGTTCGACCAGGTGCAGCAGCTCTACGGTAAAACGACGGGCCGCCGCTATTACCACTACATCCTCTCGTTCAGCCCGGAAGAAACGCAGCAGCTTTCGCCGCGTGAAGTCAATCAAATGGGAGTCGAATTGGCCGAGGAATTTTTCGGCAAAAAGGGCTACCAGTTCGCCGTCGTCACTCACACCGATACGGATCACCTGCACGACCACATCGTCGTCAACGCCGTCAATCTGGAGAGCGGCAAAAAGCTGCACACATCCCGGCAGGATCTGAAGCAAATGAAGAGCCGTGTCAACGAGCTCTGCCAAAGCCGTGGCCTGCAGCCAATCCCGCAGCGCAACGAAGGCATTACGAACGGTGAATACTGGGCAGCGGCTCGCGGCCAAGACGTCTGGAAAGAGGAACTGCGGGAGGCCATCGATTGCGTCCGGCAGAAAGCGAAAAGTTACGATGATTTCAAGGCGACACTGGAAAATGAATGGGGCGTCACCGTCACGCGCGACCACGGCCGGGGCATGACCTATACCCACCCCACCAACGGCAAGAAGGTCCGCGGCCAAAAACTGGGCCCGGCCTACGACAAGCCCAGCCTGATGAAGGCCTTCACGACGGAAAAAGAAGCTGCCTATCACGCCCGCAACCAGGACGACTACGAAGAACGTCACCGCAAGAAGGATAAGCTCGAACGAGTCGAAGAAGAAATGTATCGCGGCTGGAGCCTGTAAAGGAGGAATCAGCAAATGGCACTGACAAATAGAAACGGCCTGACGCCGGGACAAGTGACACTGCAGAAAGAAATTCTCGACCGGTTCGGCGCGCTGGAAGCCAGAATACTGAGCTGAAAACGCAGAACGCCGCACTGGAAAATCATGTCGCTGAACTAAAGGAAGCGCTGCAGAAATTCCAGAAGGAAAGCGACGCCGGCCAGACCCATACTTTAGAAGAACTGCAGGCAGACATCCACCGAACTGACGACAAGGTCTTCTCTTTCGGTCAGGAAATCAGCGATAAACTGGAAGAACAGCATGGCCTGATCAAGCCCCTGCTCTTCGCACTCCTGGCGTTTCTGCTCCTGAACTTCTTTCTCACCTACACGGCCGTCAAATCCGCCCGTCAGGCCCGCGACGGTGTTTATACTATCAATGAGCTCTTGCGCGGTGACACGTCTTTCTGGTATGATGCTGATAATCATCAGCTCTACGTCAGGGACCGCAGCGACACCGGGCAATAGCAGAAAGGAAAAACCATGCCTGTCTATCGAGATGAAAAGACAAAGAAATACTATGCCAAATTTTATTACAAGGATTGGCGCGGCCAGCGTCATCAAAAACTAAAACGCGGCTTTTCCCGTTCCCAGGAAGCCAAAAAGTACGAAAGGGATTTCCTTAACGAGCTGACTCAGGGCAGTTTGATTACCTTCGAGCATCTCTGCCAGCATTATCTCAGCGACAACGAAGGGCGCCTGAAGCCGACGACGCAGTATACCAGTAAAAACATCATCCGGAACTGGCTCCTGCCCGTTTTTTCGGATATGCCCATCAACCAGATTACACCGCTTATGATCCGCAAATGGCAGACAGAACTAATGCAGCACAGCAACCTGGCGCCGACTTATCAACGCTCGATTAACACGAAATTGTCGGCCCTCTTCAACTACGCTGTCAAATACTACAACTTGCCGGAAAACCCTGTACGCAAGGCAGGAACTATCGGCAGCAGCCGTTCACCGCACTTGTCCTTCTGGACGCTTGACGAATTCAAGACCTTCCTGAGCGGCTTGACCGATGAAGAGGATGTCAGCTTCCGCGTCGCTTTTACGACGCTTTTTTTTACGGGACTGCGCCTGGGCGAACTGCTGGCCCTCACACCGGCAGACTGCAATTTCCAGGCCCATACGCTGCGGATCAACAAGAATTACGTCCAAGTCACAGGGGCCAAGATAATCCAGACGCCAAAAACATCTAAAAGCAACCGTACCATCAGCATCCCCCTCTTTCTGTGCAAAATCCTGCAAACTCACATAAACCGTCTCTATTCGCCGGACCAGCGTATTTTCTTCAACCTCAACAAGAGCAGCCTCACCCGGAAATTAAAAGCGACCGCAAGGGAAACGGGCGTCAAAGTCATCCGGCTGCACGATCTGCGTCACTCTCATGCGTCGCTGCTCATCGAAATGGGCTTTTCCCCGTTGGTCATCGCCGACCGCCTGGGGCATGAAAAAATCACGACGACGCTGCAGATTTACTCGCACCTTTATCCTAATAAACAAGCCGAGGTTGCCGAGAAGTTAGATACTGTCGATTTCAATTTTTAGAAATTTTAGTATCAAAATAGTATCAAATCGCCTTTCCCGGGAAATGAAAAAGCTCTGCAAATCGCATGAATATGCGGTTTGCAGAGCTTATAATTTCACGAATGAAATTATTTGAGTTCGACAGTAGCGCCAGCTTCTTCGAGTTTAGCTTTGAGAGCTTCAGCGTCAGCTTTAGCAACGCCTTCTTTAACAGCTTTCGGAGCGCCGTCAACGAGAGCTTTAGCGTCTTTCAAGCCGAGGCCCGTAACTTCACGGACAACTTTGATAACGCCGATTTTTTGTCGCCAGCGGACTGGAGAATGACGTCGAATTCGGATTTTTCTTCAGCAGCAGCACCGCCAGCAGCCGGAGCAGCAGCAACTGCAACCGGAGCAGCAGCGGAAACGCCGAATTTGTCTTCCATAGCTTTTACGAGTTCGGAAAGTTCGAGAACAGTCATATTTTCAATGGCTTCCATGATTTCTTCTTTAGTCATTTTGAAATACCTCCATAGTATCAATTTTTGAGTTTAATTTTTTAAGTTATGTAAGCTAAATTAAGCAGTTTCCTGTTCTGCTTTTTTAGCGCGTACAGCGTCAAGCACATAAACCATGTTGCGGATATTGCCCTGGAGTACGTTGACAAGGCCAGAGATAGGAGCCTGCATGCTGCCAACCAATTTTGCGAGGAGTTCTTCGCGGCTCGGCAAGCTTGCCAGAGCGTCAACAGCTGCAACATCAATGACCTGACCATCAGCGAGACCTGCTTTTACAGTCAGCGCTTCAGTCTTTGTTTCTTTGATGAATTCTTTGAGGATCTTAGCCGGAGCTACAGCGTCTTCCGTGGAATAAGCGATAGCCGTCGGGCCTTCGAGAATTGCATCTAATGCGTTATAGCCGAGTTCGTCAGCGGCAATACGGGTCAACGTGTTTTTGATGACTTTGTATTCAACACCGCCTTCGCGGAACTTACGGCGAAGTTTCGTGACATCAGCTACGGTAAGGCCGGAGAAACCAACGAAAACAGCACCCTGAGCGGACTGCAGTTTTTCTTTCATTTCTTCAACGACAGCAGCTTTTGCCGGAGAAACCGGATGATTTGCATATGTGGACATGAGTTCGATACACCTCCTTGAACTGGGATTTATATCGTCTTAGCAATCAAAAACGGCCTCATGGAAACCACGAGGCCGAACTAGTCAAAGTCAGATATCTGCTAGTTTCATAGCCTCAGATGGCGGACATACGTCCATTATACATACCTTCAGTCTACAGCTAAGAGAGATATTAATTTTCTTCTTTCTTTGCAGCACCTTTGATGCTGTACTGGTTGATGTGGATGCCAGGACCCATCGTGGAGCTAACCGTGATGGATTTGATGTACTGGCCTTTTGCACCCGACGGTTTAACTTTGATGAGTGTATCAACCAAAGCAGTCAGGTTGTCAACCAATTTATCTGCGTCGAAAGATTTTTTACCGATAGAAGAATGAATGTTGCCGGCTTTATCCGTGCGGTATTCAACTTTACCAGCTTTACTTTCGCTAACAGCTTTTGTAACGTCCATCGTGACAGTACCAACCTTCGGGTTAGGCATGAGGCCTTTAGGACCGAGGATTTTACCGAGACGACCAACTTTACCCATCATGTTCGGAGTAGCGATTGCTACGTCGAAGTCGAGCCAGCCACCTTTGATCTTTCTACGAGATCATCAGCACCGACATAGTCAGCGCCAGCAGCTAAAGCTTCTTTTTCTTTATCGCCCTGAGCAAATACGAGGACAGTCTTGGATTTACCAATGCCGTGGGGCAGTACCAAGGCGCCGCGGACCTGCTGGTCGGCGTATTTCGGATCTACGTTAAGGTTTACGGCCAATTCAACGGTTTCGTCGAATTTGGCAGTATCCATCTTTTTCAAGATGTCGATTGCTTCTGCAACATCATACTGTTTCTGTTTGTTGAACAGTTTTGCAGCTTCAGCATATTTCTTGCCTACTTTTGCCATGTTTCTTCCTCCTTATGTGGTTTAACGGGTTACCCCTTCCACGGGCAGAGCATCATCGAATTAGTCGACGATTTCGATACCCATGCTGCGAGCGGTGCCTTCAATCATTTTCATAGCAGCTTCAACGTCGTTAGCGTTGAGGTCCGGCATCTTAGTCGTTGCGATTTCGCGGACTTTGTCGCGGCCCAATTTAGCTACTTTTTTCTTGTTCGGTTCGCCCGAAGCTTTGTCCAAACCTGCTGCTTTCTTCAAGAGGACGGCAGCCGGCGGTGTTTTCGTAATGAAAGTGAAGGAACGGTCTTCATAGACTGTGATTTCGACAGGGATGATGAAGCCAGCCTGTTTAGCTGTGCGTTCGTTGAATTCCTTGACGAAAGCCATGATGTTGACACCAGCCTGGCCTAATGCAGGGCCAATCGGAGGCGCCGGAGTTGCTTTACCAGCTTCACACTGGAGTTTTACCATTCTTGCTACTTTTTTTGCCATGGTGAGTTACACCTCCTTACATTACAAGATGTGGTCAAACGAATCTTGCGATTCTCCCACTCGCGGCGAGTTGCCGCATTTTAGAAGTATTTATTCCAGACCCTTCTCGATTTGAGAATAGTCGACTTCTACTGGAGTTTCTCGGCCAAACATATTGACAAGGCCTTTGACAGTCCCTTTTTCTTCATTGATTTCCGTTACGACGGCCATGCAATTTTCAAAAGGACCTTCGGTAATGCGCACTTCTTCGCCAACTTCGACAGAGATATGCGTTTTCGGTTCGCTTTCTATGCCCTGGGTCTTCAGAATCTTTTCGACTTCTTTCGGTTCCAGCGGGATAGGCTTGGTTGCCGAACCGACAAAACCGGTAACACCCGGTGTATTGCGGACGACATACCAGGAACGGTCATTGACTTCCATTTCGATGAGAACGTAGCCAGGGAATACTTTCCGCTTGACAGTCCGTTTCTTACCGTCTTTGATGTCAATTTCATCTTCCATTGGAATGAGAATACGGTTAATGACGTTTTCTAACCCCATGGATTTGACTTTTTGTTCCAGCGTTTGCATTACTTTATTTTCATAACCGGAATACGTATGGATGACATACCATTTCATATCTGCTTCCATTTAAGCACAAGCCTCCTATCCGACAACAAGCTGAAGTAACTTGAACAGCTGTGAAAATACACCATCAGCTATGCCAATGATTACCATTACGACGATGGTAGCGACAATGACCATAACCGTGTAGTTGATCAATTCCTTCTTCGTCGGCCAGATGACTTTTTTCATTTCTACCTTTACGCCAGATAAAAATGATTTGCCCGGGTTCTTTTTCTTGTTCTTATTCTTTTGTGCTGCTTTTTTAGCTGAAAGTGCCATATAACCTCTCACATCCAAATAAGATTAGCACAATCTTATTCAATCAATTATTTCGTTTCTTTGTGTAATGTTTCTTTTTTGCAGAACGGGCAGTATTTTTTCAGTTCCAAACGGTCCGGATTGTTCTTTTTGTTTTTGTTCGTCCGGTAGTTACGCTGTTTGCATTCTGTGCATGCCAAAGTGATAGCTGTACGCATTCCTTACACCTCTCTTAAAAATAGTCACAAGCCTAGTGTTACGTAAGACTGCCTTTATAATGTATCACAACAGTCCCCTCTAAGTCAAGGAAATTTTTCTGTAACTTAAAAAAAGCCAGGCGTTGGTGAACGCCTAACTTTGATTATTCTAACATGTGACGACCGTACTGTCAAGAGATTTTCCATAATTCCATAGCGGGCCGCCCAGCCACAGCTGTCCGTTCTGGCAACCGTCCTGTGCCTTCCGAGGGTCGGCACCTGACGGGCCAGAAAGGCGCGGGACGGCCCCTACGCACAAGGCCGCTGGCCGTGCATTTTTTTTGTGACTTGTGGCCTGCGTCTATCGCGGCGCATCCGCATCTGAATCGTACAACGCCGCCAGGGCGTCCTGGTATGTTCCCAAGATGCGCCCCACCTGTGCTTCTATGGCGTCGTGGCTGCCGTGGCGGTCGCGGAGCATGGCCAGCCATATGTCTTCATCGACGAAGAGGTATTGTTCATAGGCTGCGGCGATGAGTTCCTTGGCGGAGCCCATGGCAGCCATGCCCTGGCCGTCCCGCTTCAGGGCTTCGCGAAAGGCCATCAAACCCAAATCAAAGGCTTCCTGGAAGATGTGGACGATGCCATGGCAGACGAAGGGGTTCGTCAAATCCGCTTCCCGAGCCTGCTGCAAAAGCTGTATATGTTCTTGGAAATTATCCTGCCAATCCATAGCTGCCTCCCCAAACATCAAACATCAAACATCAAACATTAAACCTATTATAATGGATTTCCGGCAAAAAAAGAAGCAGCCCTGGCTGTCAGGAGGAGACAGGGCTGCTTCACGATAAATGGCTTGGGAATTTAGCCAGAGATTTTCTGTTGTGCCAGATAGGTTTCTTCCAGGACCTGTTTGCCTGCAATGCCCGGCTGGGTCATTTCCTGCGGCGACAGGATGATGTCCATCTGTTCTTTCGTCAGATAGCCGTGTCCGAGGATGATTTCCCGGATCGGGCGGCCTGTGGCATAGGCTTCCTTGGCCAGCATGGACGACCGTTCATAGCCGATGTGCGGCAAGAGGGCCGTGACGATGCCGACGCTGTGGTCGACCCAGGACTGGCAGGCTTCTTTGTTGGCCTTGACGCCTTTGAGCAGGTATTTGACGAAGGCGTGGATAGCGTTGGTCAAATACTGCATGGAGTGGAAGAGGTTGAAGGCCATGACCGGTTCCATGACGTTCAATTCGAACTGGCCGTTTTCGACGCCCAGGCTGATGGCCATGTCGTTGCCGATGATCTGGTAGCACGTCTGGTCGAGGACTTCTGCCATGACCGGATTGACTTTGCCCGGCATGATGGAAGAACCGGGCTGACGGGCCGGCAGCTTCAATTCGTTGAGGCCGCAGCGCGGACCGGAAGCCATGAGGCGGAAGTCATTGGCCATCTTGATGAGCATGAGTGCCGTAGCTTTCATATTGCCCGATACTTCGGCGAAGATATCCGTGTTATTGGTCATATCGATGAGGTTGCGGGCCGTGACGAAGATATCACCGGTCAGCATGGAAAGTTTCGTGGCGACGGCTTTGATGTAAGCCGGTTCGGCGTTGAGGCCCGTGCCGACGGCCGTGCCGCCCATGTTGATGACGTGGACGCCTTCCAGGGACCGGGAAATGCGTTTGCGGCCGCGGGCGACAGCCGAAGCATAGGCGCCCATTTCCTGGCCGAGCGTAATGGGAACAGCATCCTGCAAGTGGGTACGGCCCATCTTGATGACGTCTTTGAATTCATCGGCTTTGACATCCAGTTCCGTTTCCAGTTCCTTCAGTGCTTCTGTCAGCTTCTTGCCTTTCATGCTCAGGCAGACTTTGATGCTCGTCGGGAAGACGTCGTTCGTCGACTGAGCCATGTTGGCGTGGTTGTTCGGCGAGATGATATCGTAACGGCCTTTTTCTTTGCCTATGATTTCTAAGGCCCGGTTGCACAATACTTCGTTCATGTTCATGTTAACGGAAGTACCGGCACCGCCCTGGATCGGATCAACAGGGAACTGGTCCAGCCACTGGCCGTCGATGATTTCACTGGCAGCCTGTACCAGGGCATTGCCGATTTTCTTGTCGAGCCGTCCCGTTTCCATGTTGGCGAGAGCAGCTGCTTTTTTGACAATGGCCATGGCCTGGATGAAGTCCAGATCCAGATGTTCACCTGTAATATGGAAGTTTTCCATAGCCCGCATGGTCTGTACGCCATAATAAACATTGTCCGGTACATTCATTTCACCTAAAAAGTCATGTTCTGTTCTCATAATATCCTCCCCAATACCCATCTTGCAATAGATGCATTAAATATTTTGTATACAGTATTCAAGTAATAATTACAGCGTTTCCGCTGCAATTAAATTCATACATCTCCGGCGTCCCCACGCCGTTACATACACAAAAGGCGCTGTTGAAATTGCTTTCAACAGCGCCCTTGCCGTACGTACTATGAATTTACCTATATCATAGTGCATAGATGGGCAGATGTCAATATTTATTCCGCCACTTTATGTTTTATTTAGACTTCTTGCAGCCTTAGGCTTCTTCGATGGCCCCAGCCGGACAGGAGTTCATGGCTTCCTGAGCAGCATCGTTGTTAGCTTCCGTCGATTCAGCATAGGCTTCAGCCATACTCGTATCATCGTTCATACGGAACACCTCCGGGCAAGTCCCAGCACACATACCACAGGCAATACACGTATCGTTTACTTTATATTTCATAATGAGTCACTCCTTTGTCCGGACGCTCCCATCCGGAATACTTAGTCCAGTAAGTCATTCCTTACTGTGCTTATAGTATAGCCCGGCCTGGACAAAAGAGCTGTTGTATTTACAACACTTTTTGCTATTTAACGATAAGATGCCTGATAAATGGCGACACAGTCTTCTTCACTCATGGGCATGCGGTCGGCCATGAATAATCCCGCCATGGCTGTCTTGGCATTATGGGCCATTTTATGGAATTCATCGGGACTGATGCCGTAGTCGGACATCTTGAGGTTGGCGACGCCGCATTTTTCCTGCAATTCTTTCAAGGCGTCGAGGAAGTCTTCCGGTTTGGCCGCATCCGGACGCCCCATATGGCGGGCCAGGATGATGAAACGGTCGTCACAGACGTGGATGTCGATCATGTGCGAGAAATAAGCCAGGCTGATCATAATCAGGCCGGCGCCGTGGGGCAGGGCCTGGTGATAGGCGCTGAGGGCATGTTCCAGCGAGTGTTCACTCATGTTGGAGCTGAGGCACATTTCCAAGCCGCCGAGATAGTTGCCGAAAGCCACGCGTTCCCGAGCCTTCATGTCGATGCCATTCTGGACGGCTGTCGGCAAGTAGGCGCTGATTTGGGAGATGGCTTCCAAGGCGACCATTTCGCTCATGAGATTGGCCTTATTGGCCAGATAGCCTTCGATATTGTGGAACAAGGCATCGAAACCCTGGTAGGCCGTGAACTTCGGTGGTACCGTCGCCATGAGTTCCGGGTCGATGATGGCCAGGACCGGGAACAGGGATGGTCCTTTGACGGGCGTCTTTTCATTCGTGTCTTCATTGGTGATAACGCCGCCGGCATCGGTTTCCGAGCCGGTCCCGGCCGTCGTCGTAATGGCGACGATAGGCAGGGGCTTGATGGCAATGGGTTTGCCCTTGCCCGTGCCCTGGGTGATGTAGTCCCACAAATCGCCGTCATTGGTGGCGACGACGGCAATCCCCTTGGCTGCATCGATGCAGCTGCCGCCGCCTAAGGCGACGATGAAGTCACACTGATTTTCTCTGGCCATGGCGCCGCCGCGCATGACAGTCGATTTCAAGGGATTCGCTTCGACCTGGTCGAAGAGGACCGTTTCGACGCCGGCTGTATGCAGTTCCTTTTCCGTCCGGTCCAGATAGCCATTGACCTTAGTCGATTTCCCGTTGGAAATGACCAGCAGGGCTTTCTTGCCGGGAAGGGCCTGTTCATGCAAATGATTGAGCTGACCGGCACCAAATAACGCTTTCGTAGGGACAAACATCTGAAAAGACACGATAACACCACTCCTATACTGGGAATAAAAAAGAGTCTTATCCACTTGCGGGTAAGACTCCATCGTCATGAATAAATTTAATTTACAAGCCGATTATACTATAATATTTTATTTTTATCAACTTACTATTTTATATTTTAATTTTTCTTTGGCTGCAAGGAAATTTCCGTTACGCCATAGCCAGCATTGACAACAGTTTTTAACAACGTATCATCGCTCACGGAATCAGCGACGATGACTTCTGCCTGGCCGCGCATCAAGTCGACTTTGACCTTGCCCACGCCGTCGACGGCTTTAAGGGCTTCGGTCACGTGCTTAGAGCAGTTCTGGCAGACCATGCCGGTAATGTAGATATATTTTTTCGTCCCCTGAATATCATCGTGATGGAAGAGATTGCTGAAAAATCCCATAAGTCACGCCCCCTCTGTTTCATTTTATTATGAATTCTCATCATCAATATTATAGCGTATCTTGCCGATATTGCAAGATTGGTGATAAAGGATACTGTATACACAAATCTATATTTATAAAACATATTGACGATACTCACTGTATCATAGTACACTGTATTTAACAAAAAGTTTATACAATTTAACTTTTTCATTGTTTTTATTAAAAAAGGGGAGTGTGTTTTATGTCGTTTTTCCATACGAAATCCGTTGCCCAGCTTCAGAGCGATGCAGAAAACTCAAAGCTGAGCAAAAACCTCAGCGTCTTTGACCTGACATTCCTCGCGTCGGTGGTATCATCGGGGCCGGTGTCTTCGTCCTGACCGGGATTGCCGCCGCCCGCTATGCCGGCCCGGGCGTAGCCTTATCCTTTGTCATTGCCGGTATCCTCTGTATCCTCGTCGGCCTGACGTACAGTGAATTTTCCTCCTTCATCCCGGCTTCGGGCAGTGTCTATTCCTACACCTTTGCCTCCCTCGGCGAAGGCATGGCCTTCCTCTGCGGCTGGTCCCTGCTCCTGGCCTATACGGTCACAGCCAGTGCCGTCGCTGTCGGTTTCTCAGGCTACCTGTCGGGGATGACGGCCTCTTTGGGGCTGGTAATCCCGGATTATCTCCTCAAAACGCCGGCTGAAGGCGGCCTGGTCAATCTGCCGTCTATCATTATTATCCTTTTATTGTGCTTAGTCCTCATCCGCGGTACCAAACAGAGTGCGAAACTCAATTTTGCCCTTATCCTCGTCGCTTTAGCGGCTATCATCGCTTTCGTCGTCATCGCAGCGCCTCACGCCCAGGCAGCTAATTTATCGCCCTTCACGCCCTTCGGCGTCCGCGGCGTCTGCAGCGGGGCGGCTATCGTCTTCTTCTCGTACATGGGCTTCGACGCCGTCGCAACGTCAGCCGAAGAATGTAAGCGCCCGTCACGTGACCTGCCAATCGGCATCATCGCCTCCATCGTCATCTGTATGACCTTGTACATTGCCGTATCTCTGTCGCTGACAGCTACCATCAATTACACCCAGCTCGACACACCGGAACCGGTTGCCTATGCCCTGCGTCTCCTCGGCTGGCCCGGCATGGCTAACCTCATCGCCATCGGCGTCCTGGCCGGTATCATCACGACGCTCATCGTCTATCTCTTCGGTCAGTCCCGCGTCTTCTTTGCCGTATCCCGCGACGGCATGCTGCCGCAGAAGCTCTGCAAGATCCATCCGACCTTCCACACACCGTATTTGATCACCATTTGGGGCTCCATCCTCATCGCCGTCATTTCCGGCTTCGTCCCGCTCATGCACATCGTCGAATTGTCCAATACAGGGACCTTGGCCGTCTTCCTGGTCAACTTCATCGGCATCGTCGTCATGCGCCGCAAACACCCTGAAATCCCGCGGAATTCCATTGCCCCCTGCTCTACCTCATCGCTCCCGTCGGCATCATCGTCTGCTTCTACCTCATCTATGAACTGTCGACACTGACCCACATCCTGTTCGCAGGCTGGATTCTCTTAGGCCTCATCATCTACTACGCCTACAGCCGTAAACACAGCATTGTAAGAGAATAATAAAAAAGGGCTTGTCGCACATGCGACAAGCCCTTTTAAGTTGTTAGTGTCTAGCAGTTAGTGGTTCGCAAAACCATGCCTCATTGACCCGTTACGTATATCACCATGAAAAAAAGCCGTAGCTCGTGGTTCGTGGCTCGTAAAAGCTCACCATCATTCTGAATAGGCTGTGGTCAAATATCACAGCGGGCCGCCCAAGGCTCCCTTTATAGGGGAGCTGACCGCCAAAGGCGGTCTGAGAGGTTAAAGATCGGCCCCTACGCAGGCCCCGGTCGGGGCATTTTTTTACAAGCTGAGGGTTTCCCGAAGCGTCGTTGTCAGTTTGAATCTGTCGCGGCGGAACGCCGCATCTGAATCCGAGCGAACCGCGGCCTGCGAACTGCGTCTCATCTATATTTTAATGGTGGAAGTCCGTGCGATGTGTTGCTTCTACGTGATCAGCAAAGGATGTTTCTTTTTCCTGTTTGGCAAAGCCCTTCAGCATCCAGGCCATGTTGCGACCAATGTTGCGCATGGTCTGCATCCCTTCCAAATCTTTGCGCACTTCGTCCGGCGTCATGCCATGGACCATATTCCAATATGTCGAAGTGACGATGGGCATGCTGGCAATGCCGAAATATTTCTGAATGACATCGACAGCGGCCGTGGTACCGCCGCGGCGGGCCGATGCAATCGCTGCGCCAGGTTTACCGGCAAAGACCGGGTAGAGCTCGCCTACAGCCGACGAATAGAAGACGCGATTCAGGAAAGACAGAATCTGTCCACTCGGGTGGGCAAAATAGACCGGCGTCCCGAAGACGAAGCCATCAGCTTCCTTCGCTTTTTCCAAGAAGCGGTTGCCGGCATCATCATTGTCATCCTTAAAGATACAGCCCTTGCCCTGGCATTTATTACAGCCGATGCAGTCACGGATCGGCCGGGGCCATAACTGGAAAATTTCATAATCGATATCACATCCTTTTGAAAGAAATGGAAGCCGACGGCATTCTCTATAGAAAAGAATATCCCCAGGTACCGCCAAAAGTCGAATATGGACTGACGGAACTGGGGAAATCTTTGATGCCTATTCTACATGAAGTTTGTACGCGGGGACAGGATCACTACGTTCAGCGCTGAATCCCGAAAGCCTGGAAGCCGGGATAGATGCCCTGGCCGCGCAATCGTCTTCAATCTGCAAGAGACGGTTGTATTTCGCTACACGTTCGCTGCGGTTCGGCGCACCGCTCTTGATCTGAGCCGTATTCAAGGCGACGGCCAGGTCGGCAATGGATGTATCTTCTGTTTCACCGGAACGGTGAGAAACGATGGCCCGATAGCCGGCACGGTGCGCCATCTTGATGGCTTCCAGCGTTTCCGATACGGAGCCAATCTGATTGAGCTTGATGAGGATGGCATTGCCGCAGCCCTGGGCAATCCCTTTGGCCAAACGCTTCGTGTTGGTTACGAATAAATCGTCGCCCACGAGCTGTACGCGCTGCCCCAAGGCTTTCGTCAAGGCCGTCCAGCCATCCCAATCTTCTTCGTCCAAGCCGTCTTCGATGGAATAAATGGGATAAGCCTGGGATAATTTCTGCCAGTGGGCGATGAGTTCGTCCGTCGTGAAGGACTGGCCACTCTTGGGCAGGACGTAAACGCCCGGTTTTGGCCCCTTCCATTCGCTGGCAGCGGCATCGAGGGCCAGGACGAAATCCTTGCCCGGTTCATAGCCGGCTTTTTCAATGGCCTGAAGGATATATTGGATAGCTTCTTCGTCGCTGGCCAAATCAGGAGCAAAGCCGCCTTCGTCACCGACGGAAGTAGCCAGACCCTTGGCTTTCAAGAGACCGGCCAGGGCATGATAGACTTCGGAGCACCAGCGCAGGCCTTCCCGGAAGGAAGGAGCGCCTGCCGGCATGATCATGAATTCCTGGACATCGACGGTATTGGCAGCATGAGCCCCGCCGTTGAGGATATTCATCATCGGGACGGGCAGATAATTACCATTGACGCCGCCGAGGAAACGATAGAGGGGAATCCCCAGGGACGCAGCTGCCGCACGGGCGCAGGCCAGCGATACGGCTAAGATGGCATTGGCACCGAGCCGCGATTTATCTTCCGTCCCATCGGCACGAATCATCAGGTTGTCGATACCGTAAGTATCAAAAGGATTCTGCCCTCTCAAGACGTCCTGTAAAACTGTATTGACATGATTGACGGCCTGGCTAACGCCTTTGCCGCCAAAGCGCTGAGCATCGCCATCGCGCAATTCCAGGGCTTCAAACTGCCCCGTCGAAGCGCCGCTGGGAGCTGCGCTGCGGCCCAAAGTCCCATCGGATAACAACACATCGGCCTGTACCGTAGGATTGCCCCGCGAATCAAGGATTTCCCGGCCAACGACTTGTTCAATACGGATATCTTTCATAGTAAAACCTCCCCTGTCGAAAGTAATATATAGCGAATACCATAATTTCAGTATCTTTACAGCTATATTATACAATATTAGTCTCCTTTCGCATAATGCTTTATGAGAATCGCTGTTATTATAATTGAGTATGTTCGCAGGCCGCCGATCGCAGTTAGCCGTTAGCAACGGCCGTCCCACGAGCCACGAACCACGAATCACTAGCTACTATTTTCCCACCTATCCTGCCGAATCCGGGCGGTCCACCGGACCGCTTTCGTAGGGGACGTCCTGTAAGCCTTTTTGGCCCGTCAGGTGCCGACCAGCAGGAGACGCAGGACGGCTGCCAAAACGGACAGCTGTGGCTAGGCGTCCCGTTGTGGGAATCCCGCGAAATGCTGTTCGGAGAAAACGCCATTCGCAGGCCGCAGGCCGCCGGTCGCAGTTCGTAAAACCATGCCTCATGGACCTGTTATGTATATCACCATGAAAAAAGCCGTGGCTCGTTGTTCGTGGTTCGTAGCTCGTAAAAGCTCACCATCATTCTGAATAGGCTGCGGGCAAATATCACAGCGGGCCGCCTAAGGCTCCCTTTATAGGGGAGCTGACCGCCAAAGGCGGTCTGAGAGGTTAAAGGTCGGCCCCTACAATCCCCAGGGGACCCTGGTCGGATAGGAAGCCGCGCATTTCCCACGAGCCACGAGCCACTAACAACGAAATCATAACC
>ENA-OQED01000441-OQED01000441.1-human-gut-metagenome-genome-assembly--contig:-NODE-441-length-16246-cov-1.287115_pt1 | contig 16246 bp, 23 predicted proteins | sample MGYA00242790_ERZ504625 | MGnify/ENA primary metagenome ERZ504625 (study PRJEB26092, sample SAMD00036345) | human gut metagenome | host: Homo sapiens | study: EMG produced TPA metagenomics assembly of...
GCGCTACGTTCGGGACGTAGAGGTCGCAAGTTCAAATCTTGTCACTCCGATTTTACCCCCATTTTATGGGGGTTTTTCATTTTTTAGGTGTTGAAAAAGTTGGTTGGCTTTGGTTGGGATTATCCAGTGTGTGCCAGATTCTTAAATTTGGCATTTCGCTCTTGGATAATCTTTTTCTTTTCGGCAAGGTTTGAAGTGTCATAGGTATAATACTTCTCGTTGACCTCGGTAGTATGTCCTAACATACTTGCGACCACTGATTTCGGTGTGCCTTTAGCTTGTAAGTCGGAACTGGTTGTTTTCCGTAGCTTAGTGATACCACCACCGTTTAATTTGTTTTCCCGGCATAACCGTGTCATGCAGTCAGTTATGTTTCTTGCATGGGTATAACTTCCATTGCCATCCGTGAAAATCCATTCACATAAAATTCCATGTTCTTCTTGTACTCGCTTGATGCGTGCCAATAAGTGATTAATCTGTCCGTCAACCGGATAGGCTCTTGATTTCTTGGTTTTAGTCTTACCAACAGAAAATTCGTTTTTTAACCGATTGTGTTTTGCAGATTTATTGATACTGATGCAGATATCATTGATATCAGACCATTTCAAGGTTGATAGCTCACTAACCCTCATACCCGTGTACATTGCTAATTCTATGGCATAAGGCGGCATATATAAAGGGTTCTCCCTATAATATCCATGCAAGGCTTTTAAGATAATAGCAAGTTCAGTATCGGTATAGTATTTATCGCAGTCAGATACTTCAATTTCTCCACAATGTTTTGTAAAGTCCTTAGGCTCAAGAAATTCCACTGGATTATCTGTGATAATTTTTTCAATTCTTGCGTATCTAATCACGTTTTTTATATAACTGAAAAACTTACGTGTGGTTTCTTTGCACAATTCAAGTCGCTTGATGGTTTCCAACATAAAAACTTTTATTGTGTTCTCATTAATCTGATTAATAGGCATCTCAGCAAAGTCTGTACCAACAAAGAAACGTTTGCAGTCAGTATTAAACTTATAGATTGAGTTATCGTCTAATTCTAAATCCTTAATACTTCGCCACATGTAATAGACTTCTAGGAAAGTAGGGCAAGTCTTTTCCTGCTTTTTTCGGGATTCCTCAATGACATAATACTCTATGATTTTACTATTCAATTTTTCCTCGTTGACACTCTCAATCTGCTTTCCCCTTTTGGGCGGTTCAACCCCCTCTTTTGGTAAATAGCTGTACCACTTACCATTTTTTCCTTGCCAGTAGTTATACATTTTTTTGTGTAAATCAAGAACTTGTTTTTTATTCATATCAACCTGTTCTTGTATATCCGTTAGCGAAAGTATACCAGTTTTTAATTCTTGATACAATATCTTTATTGAATCTGCTCTCGACATAATGGCTTTCTCATATTGCAGGATTTCAAGGACGTTCAGTTTAGCCAGTACAATCACGCCCCTTTTTAATTTTCAGATATGTAACACTGCTGTCTTTAAGGGGTGAGCCGTTTGTAATGATAGATTTTGTATCATACACCTGTCTGGTATATTCTTTCTGAAAGACGACATTCTCTTGTGTTAAATCCTGTAGAATATCATCTGTAAGCATTAACTTTTGTTCAATTGGCATTTTAAGGTTTTGAGATTTGAAAAATGCCTTTTTTGTGTTCCTTTAACTCTAGGTCTTTACCAAAATATTTGCTTAAATAACGTCCTCTGTTCTCCATGCTGTCTACATCAATGCGGTTTATTTTGATAAATCCATACGTCCATAAATCTTGTAGTTTTTCCTTTGCCACAAACGGAAAATCAAAGAAAATAACATGGTAGTGGATTGCTCCACGTTTCTGTTTCTCCCACGTTGCAATATATTTCAATGTCTGGACTTTGGTTTGATACAGATAGTAATTTAATCGTTGTATAAAATACTTAAATTCCTTGTTGGTTATAGTGATGTCTTGAATATTCTCTCGGAATGTCAGCGTTAAAAATTTGGTCTTGTTATCAAAATTGCAGTCAACAATACGGGCAATCTCCCAACGGGTTTGCTCATAGTGTTTTTGCTTGCGCTTTAAACTGTCATATTGCTTATGAGCCGACATTTCATCAAATACTTTACGTTTATGTGCTTGTGTATTACTTGTTTTTGAATCTGAATTTGAATGGCTGTAAATTGGAGTTTCATAGAAATACACTTCTTTCGTAGTAGGAGTTTCAATGATTTTCGTATTGTATACAAAACATTGTTTTGCTTTGCCCACGAAATTCACCTCGTATCCTATTTTGTATGTGCTTGTTTCTACTCCGATTTTTCGGAAGATGTTGTTTTATATATCAAGTAAAGATAGAACGATATCTGTTTCCTTAAATGGTGCAGATAGTCAGCACCTTATGACGTTGTCCGGCACTGAATATCTGCCCCCTTTAGGGAACTATTTTGTTCCGGCTTTTCTGATATTGGCAGCTTCTGCTTTGACGGATAAGCGTCCATTATAAAGACTCGCCCATGTATGTAGTCCCTCAAATGAAACGGTCACTTGTCCTCTTTGCTCCAATTCTTCATTAGACACAAGCTGATTGGCATTTTTAACGCCAACTTTGATTTTCTCAAATTTCAGCTTTGGAAAAAGAACAGTGTAGTAGAAGCCTAGTTTCTCTTTGGTGTTGTAGTCAATCCATTCAGATACTTCGACTAATTGAAATTGTTCCTCCAGTTTGTCCGGGTTTAAAATGAAATCAGTTCCTCTAATCAATAAATATGACCTCCTTAAAATATTTGATTATCTGATATTCAGATATTTATTATAATACAGCACAGAATAAGCGATGTCAAGAGAAATATCTTAATATCCGATAAAAAGATTGACAGAGTGAAAACATTGAAATATAATGAGCATAAACAAGGAGGATTGCGATGAATAAAATAAAAGAATTGAGAAAAGAAAATAACATCACAGTTGCGGAATTGGCAAAAGAGTTGGGAATTTCACAAAGTATGCTGACTAACTATGAAAATGGGAATGGAACTCCAAGGGATGATTCTATATGGGATAGGTTATCACAACTGTTTGGCGTAAGCAAAAGTCATGTTATGGGATTGACTACAGATATTGATGTGGTTCACAGAAAGAAAAAATTTAAAGCGGTTGTGGATATGTCAGAACCCATATCAATACAAGTGGAAAATCAAACAGACATTGATATCTTGACTAAGTTGGACTTACTGGATGATGAAGATACAAAAAAGGTATTAGACTTTATTAACAATCTTCTTACTATAAAGAAATATGAGGGAATTGAAGATAGTCCAATCGAATATGTGACGAAATAGCAGAAGTAATCTAAGGCGTCCACTTGCCCAGCCGACCCGCCGCCCTGTTAGGACCCGTCGCTCTGGGCATCCTTCGGAACGTTGGTTTTTGAAAGAACACGAACAAGAAAGAACTAGATGTGGAAAGTATACAGAGAATAGCAGACAGCACGATTGCGAAAGTGTTGTCTGTTATTCTTTTTCTTAGTCATATTCAAAAACAACGGTTTTAAAGGGTTTCTCTCCATAACGAATCAGCCATGCAGAATAATAGAGATTGATTTCAAGGGTAGTAGGAGTGCCGTTAATCTTGTTGTGTTCTGTTTCGATTTTACGAATAGTCTCATCAATTCCCCAATATTTGTAAACAATAACAGTTAGCTCCGTGTCTCGTGTGCCTTGATTACTGAATGACATGCTGTTACGGACATGGTAATCGGGCAGACTGATGTAATAGCAGATTCCGGCAATTAGACAGAGCAATAAAAATGTAGTTATGACTTTTATTTTCATGTGTATGTACCTCTCTTTCTTAAATCCCTAAGGGGATAACTATATAGTACCTCGCTGTATAGTGAATTACTAAATAAAGATTTATTAAATATACTTTGTGTAGGGGTGATGCATATGAATTATGGACATTTAGAGTTAAGGATAGAAGAACTGTTGAAAGAACGGGATATCAGTAAGAATACCATTTGCAAAGAGTTGGATATTCCGAGGTCAAATTTTAACAGATATTGCAGAAATGAATTTCAAAGGCTGGATGCAAATTTGATTTGTAAGTTATGTGATTATTTTGATTGTGAAGTTGGCGAATTGATTTGTTATGTAAAAGAATAACGAGCTGTTGCTGTTATTTGCATGGAATGGATAAAAGGGTATGCGGAGGTGTGAAAGTCTCTCATACCTTTTTACTTGTGTATTTTATTAAAATCGAAATTATACTGTGAGTAGTGAAAGTTAAGCAAATAGAATTTGTAAATCTGGACAAATCCGATTTATTATATGAAAGGAAATTATATTATGAAAATTGATGTATGTTCAAAGAAAGAACAGGATTATATTATTGAAAGACTGGTGGAATATAATCTATCTCAGGTTGAGGCTAAACAGAAAGAAAATTTCATAGATTTAAGCAAGAAAATCGGTAAGGATGATAAGATTGTTGCTGGTATTGTAGCAAGGATGTATTGTTGGAATGTAGTTTATGTTGATACATTGTGGGTCGATTCTAGTTATAGAGGGAAAAAACTTGGTAGCTTACTTTTAGAAGAAGTTGAAAATGATGCTAAATCAAAAGGTGCTAAACTTATTCATCTTGATACATTTGATTTTCAAGCCAAAGAATTTTATGAGAAGCAAGGGTATATTGTATTTGGTATATTAGAAAATTGTCCAGAAAAGCATTATAGATATTATTTGAAAAAAGTCTTATAGTTCTTAAATCAAACTTTTGGTCAATATATAAAACTCGACAACTTCCAGTTTGTCAAAATTAAGTACATAATCTTGCTTGGCACAATGGCGGAAATTAGCCACAGGGAACACCTATGGCTAGTGTTTTTTAGCTAATCTATTGAATTTAATAAACTTTTAGAACAAACGGATATACAAGTTTTCCTTTCTGACCGTTTAGGTCGCTTGTTTATATTTGTCATTGGTTGGCTTTTGGTTGGGATTCTTAAATACCCCTTACAAAGCCCGTAAATACGTTGTTCGTTGACCGTAGAGGTCGCGTGTTCGAATCACGTCACTCCGATTGAATGATACAGTATCTGATATGGGTACTGTATTTTTTTATGTCAAAGAGTGTAATTCTTGGTATTTGTAAAAACGTCAGCGATATATGGTTTATAGATGCTTTAATTGCTATAGCTTAAAGCTATAGCAACACACAAGTTATATGTATTATACAAATCCTCCAAATCATGCTACTCTATATCCAGACAAAAACAACAGGAAGAAAAGCACAGGAGGATATAGAAAATGAGCAAATACCAGACACCATACAGATATGATTTTGTGGGAAGTTTTTTAAGACCACAGGAAGTAAAACAGGCAAAAGCAGATTACAGTGAAGGAAAGATCACAAAAGAAGAATGTGATGCTATTGTTGATAAGGCAGTCACAGAAGTAGTTGCAAAGCAGAAAGGGTTGGGATTCCACATCATTACAGACGGAGAATTCCGAAGAACTTACTGGCATCTGGACTTCATGTGGGGATTTGAAGGCGTTGGTCATGAGCAGACAGGAGCAGGTGTCCAGTTCAATGCAGAGATGGCAGCAGTAGAAGATACTTACCTGACAGGAAAAGTAAAGGCAAAAGCACATCCATTTGTAGAAGGATTCAAATTTCTAAACAGTTTGAAGATGAAAATACAGTTGCAAAATATACGATTCCGGCACCGGCGCAGATGTTCCAGCAGATGATCGTTCCGGCAAATTTTGAAAATACAAGAAAATATTATGCAACAAATGAAGAACTGATTCGGGATATCGGGAAGGCTTATCAGGAAGTCATTAAGCAGTTTTACGAGGCAGGATGTCGCAACCTGCAGCTGGATGACTGTACATGGGGAGCAATTGTAGGTGATGCTGCAAAACAGAGATATAAGAATCTTGGACAGGATCTGGACGAAGTAAAAAGGACAGCTGCTGGAAGTAAATAACCTTGCATTAGAAGGAAAACCGGCAGATATGGTGATCACTTCACATATCTGTAGAGGTAACTATCACTCTACATTCTTCACAAGCGGCCCATATGATTCTGTAGCAGACTATGTATTTGCAAAGGAAAATGTAGATGCATTATTTCTGGAGTATGATGATGCAAGATCCGGTGGATTTGCACCGCTTGCAAAAGTTTCAGAGGATAAGAAAGTTGTTCTGGGACTGATCACAACCAAGTCACCGGAGCTTGAAGACAAAGAAACCGTGATCAAAAGAATCCATGAAGCAGAAAAGTATATTCCGCTTGAGAGATTGTATTTAAGCCCGCAGTGTGGATTTGCATCCTGCGAAATCGGTAATAAACTGACAGAAGAAGAGCAGTGGGCAAAATTAAAACTGGTAAAAGAGATCGCTGAAGAAGTGTGGAAGGACGCATAAGATAATACATAATAAAAAATAAAGAATCAGAAAAATGGTTTGTGAGAAAAAAAGTCGTGATGAATGTCACGGCTTTTTTGCATACCAAAGTATGCAAGAGAAGTTGCCAGTGGCAAGTTCTCTGTATAAAATCATACATTGTCAAAAATATGTCTGTAGGCACTATGCACAAAAAAACATTAGTGATATACTGAAACTAATACAAAATATACAAAGAGGAGGAATATGGATGTTAGATGCATCATACTACGAAAAAGCGGATGAAATTATCGCACAGTACAGCTGTGAAGAGAGGTCTCTGATACCGATCGTTCAGGGAATTCAGGAAGAATACCGTTATCTTCCGCCGGAACTTTTGACATATGTTGCCGGAAAGCTGGGGATTTCGGAAGCAAAAGCGTACAGTGTAGCGAGCTTTATGAGAATTTCTCATTTGAAGCAAAAGGAAAGTATGTCATTAAGGTATGTGACGGAACGGCCTGTCATGTAAGAAAATCCGTGCCGATCCTGGAAAGCCTGTACAAAGAACTTGGGCTTGGAAAGAAAAAGCACACGACAGATGATCAGTTATTTACCGTAGAGACGGTATCATGCCTGGGCGCATGCGGACTTGCGCCGGCAGTTATGGTAAATGACGAGGTCCATCCAAAGATGACACCGGAGAAGATGAGCGAACTGATCGGAAAGCTGCGAGGTGAAGAACAGGTATGAGAATAGAGAACAGATTACAGCTTCAGCTGTGGAGAGAAGAATGTAAGGAAAAGCATCAGAAAGAAAAGTGCCGGATTCTGGTATGTGGTGGAACCGGATGTCTGGCAGGGGGATCGGATAAGATTTATGCACGTTTTAAAGAAATGTCGGAAGGTATGGATCATGTCACGGTTAAAATCGGAGAAGAGATTGCACATCCGGGAGTAAAGATGAGCGGGTGTCATGGATTCTGTGAGATGGGCCCATTAGTAAGAATTGAACCATACAATTACCTGTATCTGAAAGTAAAATTAGAAGACTGCGAGGAAATTTTTGAAAAGACGATCCTGCGCGGAGAACCGGTAGAACGGCTGATGTATCATGATGATCACAAAGTATATGAGACACAGGAAGAGATTCCGTTCTATGCCGAGCAGACACGACTGGTCCTGAAAAACTGTGGACATATCGATGCGGAACATATCGAGGAAGCAATTGCAGCCGGTGCATATGAATCATTTGAAAAAGCGGTGTTCGAGATGACGCCGGAGGCTGTTATAAAGAGCGTATTAGATTCCGGACTCCGGGGACGCGGGGGTGCAGGATTCCCGACCGGAAGAAAATGGTCACAGGTAGCTGGACAGAAAGAAAAAGTCAGATATGTTGTCTGTAACGGTGATGAAGGAGATCCGGGAGCGTTCATGGACAGAAGTGTGATGGAAGGTGACCCGCACCGTATGATCGAAGGCATGATGATTGCAGCCTATGCAGTACAGGCACATGAGGGATACATTTATGTAAGGGCAGAATACCCGCTGGCAGTCAGAAGACTGAAGATTGCGATTGAACAGGCAGAAGAGAAAGGACTGCTCGGAGATAATATACTGGGAACCGGATTCAGTTCCATCTTCATATTAACAGAGGTGCGGGAGCATTTGTCTGTGGCGAAGGTTCGGCTCTTACGGCATCTATCGAAGGAAAGAGAGGAATGCCGAGAGTAAAACCGCCTAGAACTGTAGAACAGGGACTGTGGGCGAAACCGACTGTATTAAATAACGTAGAGACATATGCGAATGTCCCGATGATCATCAAAAACGGTGCAGACTGGTTTTGCAGGATCGGTACGAAAGAAAGTCCGGGAACAAAAGCATTTGCCCTGACGGGAAATGTAAAGAACACAGGACTGATCGAAGTACCGATGGGAATTACGCTCCGGGAGATTATCTTTGATATCGGCGGCGGAATTAAGAATAATAAGAAATTCAAAGCCGTTCAGATCGGAGGCCCGTCCGGAGGCTGTCTGGTCGAGTCACAGCTTGACAGTAAGATGGATTTTGATTCACTGACAAAGATCGGTGCAATGATCGGCTCGGGCGGCCTGGTAGTTATGGATGAAGACACTTGTATGGTAGAGGTGGCCAGATTCTTCATGAATTTTACACAGAGAGAAAGCTGTGGAAAATGTGTGCCATGCCGGGAAGGAACCAAACGTATGCTGGAAATTCTGGAACGGATTGTAGAGGGCAATGGAAAGCTGAGTGATCTGGATGAACTGGAAGAACTGGCAGATATGATCGAAAGCACGGCACTGTGCGGACTTGGAAAGAGTGCACCAAAGCCGGTTATCAGTACGATCCATGCATTCAGAGAGGAATACGAAGAGCATATCTTAAAGAAACACTGCAAAGCAGGCGTCTGTTCAAAATCTCCGTACATATAAGATTGATCTGGAAAAATGTAAAGGCTGCTCGAAATGTGCAAGAAACTGCCCGGTGAATGCGATCACAGGCAAGATCAAGACACCATTTGTGATAGACAATGAGAAATGTATCAAGTGCGGTACCTGTAAAGATAACTGTGCATTTGGTGCAATCTATACGGAATAGGAGGGGATATTATGGGAATCATGACAATCGATGGGCAGCGTGTGGAATTCACGGACGAACCGAATGTGCTGTCTGTGATCAGAAAGGCCGGAATTGATATTCCAACATTGTGCTATCACTCAGAATTATCGATTTACGGAGCCTGCCGTCTGTGTACGGTGGAAAATGAGAGAGGAAAGACATTTGCCTCCTGTTCGGAAAAACCAAGAGACGGAATGGTGATCTATACAAATACGCCTAGACTTATGCATTATAGAAAGCTGATCCTGGAGTTACTGCTTGCGGCACATTGCAGAGACTGTACAACCTGTATCAAAAGCGGGGAATGTCACCTTCAGGAACTGGCACATAGACTCGGTGTACACGAAGTGCGATTTGAAAATGTCAGGGAAATGCAGCCGATCGATACCAGTTCTCCGGCCATCATAAGAGATCCGAATAAATGTATCTTATGCGGAGACTGTGTACGTATGTGTGACAATATCCAGAATATCAATGCCATTGACTTTGCTTATCGTGGAACCGATGCACTGGTAACACCTGCATTTAATAAGAAGATAGCAGAGACAGACTGTGTAGGCTGCGGACAATGCAGAGTTGTCTGTCCGACAGGTGCGATCAGTATTCATACGAATATTGATCCGGTATGGGAAGCGCTGGCAGATAAGAATACGAAGGTGATCGCACAGATCGCACCGGCAGTACGTGTGGCAGTCGGCGATCAGTTTGGCTATGCAAAGGGTGAAAATGTCATGGGCAAACTGGTAGGTGTTCTGCACCGGCTGGGATTCGATGAAGTATATGATACATCTTACGGAGCAGACCTTACTGTAATAGAGGAGTCAAAAGAATTTATCGAAAGATTCACAGCAGGAGAAAAGCTGCCGTTATTTACATCCTGTTGTCCGGCATGGGTCAAACACTGCGAGACCAAATATCCGGAACTGGCAGAAAACTTATCGACCTGCAGATCTCCGCAGCAGATGTTCGGAGCTGTAGTGCGGGAGTACTATAAGGATCCGGAAAAGAATGAAGGAAAGAGACTGGTATCCGTATCGATCATGCCGTGTACGGCAAAGAAAGAAGAAATCCTGCGTCCGGAGTCTATGACAAATGGAAAACAGGACGTAGACTATGTACTGACAACCACAGAGATCATCCGAATGATCAAAAAATCCGGTATTGTATTCGATAAAGTAGAGATTGAAGCAGCGGATGTACCATTTGGAATTGGATCAGGAAGTGGTGTGATATTCGGTGTGACAGGCGGTGTGACAGAAGCAGTTCTTAGAAGATTACAGCAGGGGCATAACCGTGTGGACATGGAAGCAATTAAGACAAGCGGTGTCCGTGGTGATGAAGGTATCAAAGAACTGACGTATAATTATAACGGACGGGAAATCAAAGCTGCCGTTGTAAGTGGACTTGCCAATGCAGATAAAGTAATAGAGCGGATTAAAAATAACGAGGTACATTATGATTTTGTAGAAGTGATGGCATGCAGAAGAGGCTGCATCATGGGCGGCGGACAGCCGGTCAATGCAGGCCCTAGAACGAAGAGGGCCAGAATGAAGGGGCTGTATGATACAGATGTCAATACACAGATCAAGAAATCAAATGAAAATCCGATGATCCTGTCACTTTATGACTCCTTGCTGAAAGGAAAAGAACACGAATTACTTCACCGGAACTTTACGAAATAATTTATGGTATGTAAAAAGAGGAATCCCGAAGATCACATTGATCCGGGGTTCCTCTTTTGTTCTTGTTATTTATTTAATCTACATAATACACATAATTTTCTTTACGAGGCTTTGCCTTCGGCACATCTCTGGCCGGATATCCGAGCACGCAGTGTCCGATGCCTTCATAATCACCTTCCACGCCCCATTTTTTCAAAAGAGCCTTACCTTCTTCCGATGCAAAGACTTCTTTCGCCCGGTGGATCCAGCAGCTTCCGATTCCAAGAGAAGCGGCAGCATTCATCAGATTGCCCATGACAAGGCTTCCGTCATATACACATGTCGGTCTGTTCTTATCGGCCAATACCACCAGAACAACCGGTGCTCCGTAGAACGGATCCGTATCGGTTCCCATAACGGCTGCATTCATTTTGGAAAGCTGGTCACGGGTATCTTTATCCCTAACAGCAACAATCACCGGTGACTGCATTCCCATGCCGGTTGCAGCATAAGTACCTGCTTCAAGAATCAGATCCAGATCTTCTTTCGGGATCATGTCCGGTTTGTAACCGCGTACACTGCGGCGTTCAATCATGTTTTTAATACTTTCGTTCATAAATCAAGACTCCTTTAGAATACAGTGAAAAAATAAAATCTCATAATATAAAAAGAAAATAAAACGAAACAGATGATTTACACTTCTTTGTTCTCATATACATGTCTCTTGATCGCTTCGAAACTTTCTTTACTAATCACATGCTCCATCTTACATGCATCGGCAGCAGCGACATCCGCAGGTACGCCGAGATGTATCAGCCAGGATGATAAAAGGGTGTGGCGTTCGTAAATCATATTTGCAATCTCCAGACCCGATGGTGTCAAATGGATAAATCCCTGTTCATCTACTTTAATATGTTCCTTTTCGCGAAGATTCTTCATAGCAACACTGACACTGGATTTCTTAAAACCAAGCTCATTGGCAATATCTACGGAACGCACTACGGGCAGTTTCTGGCTTAAAATCAGAATTGTTTCAAGATAGTTCTCGGCAGATTCATTTAATACATTGCTCATAATAAGTCATTCCTTCCTTTATACGTTAACATTGAGTTTAGTATAACATAGTTAGTTACGACTGGCAAACGGAAGAAAAAACTTATTGAGAAAAAATAATCAATAAAATGAAATAAAGTGGTTGACAGCTAACAAACGTTAGCATATACTAACTATTGCAAGGGATAATGAAAACATTTATCATTATCAAAATCCTTGGGGAATTACATGGAAAGATGTAAAAAATACTACATAAAGAAAATGAGGTGTTATTATGCCACTTACAATGGCCGGTATCGGTGAAACAAACACAATCTCACGTATTGGTGGAAATGAAGAGACAAGACGTTTTCTGGCAAACCTTGGATTTGTTGCAGGAGCGGAAGTTGTTGTACTGTCGAAGATCGGAGGCAATGTGATCGTAAATGTCAAAGACTCCAGAGTGGCAGTAAATGAGGATATGGCGCGGCACATCATGGTTTAGTACCGGGGTGTCTGCTGTATTATAGATACTAACAATCTAAGGAAAGGAGAAACAGCAATGACTTTAGGTGATGCAAAAGTTGGAAGTACAGTTGTTGTAACGAAGATTGAAGGGGACAGCGCATACAAGCGCCGTATTATGGACATGGGAATCACAAAAGGCAGTGAACTGTATATCAGAAAAGTAGCTCCTCTCGGAGATCCTGTAGAGATTACAGTCAGAGGCTATGAACTTTCAGTAAGAAAAGACGATGCCCAGTGTGTTCAGGTAAAATAAGACTTACCGAAAGAACTGACAGATACATATTGTCACATTAGAATTTACACGTTCAAGGAGGTAAATAGGAATGGGAATCAAGATTGCACTTGCGGGAAACCCAAACTGTGGTAAGACCACAATGTTTAATGCCTTAACGGGTGCCAACCAGTATGTTGGTAACTGGCCGGGGGTTACAGTAGAGAAAAAAGAAGGAAAATTAAAAGGAAAGAGAAAGAATGATGACATTGTTGTAACAGACCTTCCGGGTATCTATTCTCTTTCACCGTACACATTGGAAGAAGTAGTCAGCCGTGATTATATCTTAAACGATAATCCGGATGTTATTATTGATCTTGTAGATGCAACGAATATTGAACGTAACCTGTATCTTACAACACAGCTGATCGAGACAGGTGTTCCGGTAGTTATCGCACTGAACATGACAGACCTTCTGGAGAAGAGAGGAATCAAGATCGATACAAAGAGACTTTCTATGTTGTTAGATTGCCCAATCGTTGAGACTTCTGCCCTGAAGCAGACAGGACTGGATACTCTGATTGAGACAGCAATCAAAGTTGCTAATAAAAAAGAAGTTGATCTTCCAAGAGAAATCTTCTCTAAAGAAATGGAAGCAGCAGTTGCAGATGTGAAAGGGGTTCTCCCGGATACAATCTCAGAAGACAAGAAGAGATGGTATGCTGTGAAATTCCTTGAGAACGACAGCAAGGTTGTAGAAAGTATGAACCTTTCCGCAGCAGCAAAGGCAGCAGTTGATAAAGACAGAAAAGAACTTGAGACAAAACATGACGATGATATGGAAAGTATCGTAACAGATGAACGTTACAAATTCATCCAGAAGATCGTTGAGACAACAGTTAAAAAAGGAAAAGACAAATTAACAACATCCGATAAGATCGACCGGATCGTTACAAACCGTATTCTTGGTATCCCGATCTTCATCGCAGTTATGTTTATTGTTTACTACATTTCCGTAACAACAATCGGTACAATCGTTACAGACTGGACGAATGATACATTCGTAGTTGCAATTCAGGATATCGCTTCAAAAGGACTTGAAGCAGCCGGCGTAAGCAGCGTGATCGAAGGATTGGTAGTTGATGGTATCATCGGCGGTATCGGAGCCGTACTTGGATTCGTGCCACAGATGGCAATCCTGTTCCTCTTCCTTTCTATCCTGGAAGACTGTGGATATATGGTACGTATCGCATTCGTTATGGACCGTGTATTCAGACACTTCGGACTGTCTGGTAAAAGTTTCATTCCACTTCTGATCTCATCAGGTTGTGGTATCCCTGGAATTATGGCTTCTAAGACCATTGAGCAGGACAATGACAGACGTCTGACAATCATGACAGCAACATTCATCCCATGCGGAGCCAAATTACCGGTTATCGCATTAATGGGTGGAGTTATGACAAGCTATGCAACAGGAAGCTACACGGCAGGTGGATTTATGGCACCTATCATGTACTTCGTAGGTATCGTAGCAGTATTAGTAGCAGCAATCATCCTGAAGAAGACAAAACCATTCTCAGGAAAACCGGCACCATTCGTTATGGAGCTTCCACAGTATCATATTCCACAGGCTAAGACAGTTCTTCTTCATGTATGGGAAAGACTGAAAGGCTTTATCATCAAAGCCGGAACAATCCTGTTCCTTGCTTGTGTAGTAATGTGGTTCCTTGGTGGATTCGGATTCACAAATGGCGGATTCGGACTTGTAGACGACAGTGCAGACAGCTTACTTGCAGCAATCGGTGGATTTATCGCACCAATCTTTGCACCACTTGGATTTGGAGAGTGGCAGCCGGTAGCAGCTTCTCTTTCCGGATTCACAGCAAAAGAAGCAATCGTTTCAACAATGGGTGTACTTGCGAACGTAGCAGAGAGCCAGTCAGAAGATACTGTAACAGTAGCTCAGGCTATCCAGAACTGGTTCCCAAGTGCAGTAGCAGCATTTTCATTCCTGTTATTTAACCTGTTAGATTCTCCTTGCCTGGCAGCGATCGCAACAATGGCACAGCAGATGCAGTCTAGAAAATGGTTCTGGTTTGCAATCCTGTTCCAGAATGTATTCGCTTATCTCGTGACACTTTGTGTATACCAGATTGGTACATTAGTAACTGGAGGTGGATTTGGAGTTGGTACAGCAGTAGCATTTGTGATCGTAGCGATCATGCTGTTCCTGTTATTCAGACCTGATCCATATAAAGATCAGAAAGTTTATTCCAAACGTTCTGTAAATGCATAAGTAGAGCGGACCGGACGTAACTCATTTACGTCCGGATTTCCCTTTGAAGGAGGCAGTTTTCATGGTAGCCATTTTAGCAGATATCATTATTTTAGCATTAATATTAGGGTATTGCGCATACCTGGTATACGGAATTGTGAAGAGATTTAAAAATGGAGTCATCCAGGGATGTGGCGGCAGCTGTGCCGGATGCAGTGGATGCGGTGGTGGATGCTGCAGTTCGGATCCTGATGAAGTGAAAAAAATGATCGAAAATATGTATGGTAAATAAAGGAGTTGGCAGTCATGGGCAATTCGACAGGCTCTATGTTCTACCTGTTCGTGATCGTGATCGTCCTTTACATTGTCGGTGCTTCTATCTATCAGGCATTTCTCTGGTTCAGGAAATGGCAGGAGAAAAAAAGAGACGAAAAGTTCAGCATGGATAATGAGGAGAACAAAGAATAGAGGGATAGAGATATGGCAGATATTATAGTTGTATTAATCGTGATCGTTCTTCTTGGATTTGCATTAAGAGGAGCAATCAGGCATTTTAAAGGTGACAGTCCCTGCTGTGGCGGCGGAACCGGTATCATCAAAACTGACGATAAAGAACTGAAGAATCCGGTGATCGGAAAGAAGACAGTTCATATCGAAGGTATGACCTGTGAGCACTGCGTACAGTCAGTAAAGAAAGCGTTAAATGAGATAGAAGGTGTTTCGGCAAGAGTGGACTTACAGAAGAAAGAAGCAGTGGTGTCTTATGACCGTGAGATTGAAAATGATGTTTTGAAAAAAACAGTTGAAAAAGCAGGATTTCAGGTTGTTTCTATAACAGAGTAGATACGATAGGAGGATGACAGGTGGATAAGGCAAAAGAAGCGATTGTACAGAAACTAAAAGCCAGTGGATGCAGGATCACCAAGCAGAGACTGATGCTTCTGGATATTATACTGGAAGAAAACTGTTCCTGTTGCAAAGAAATCTATTACCGCGCATCCCGATCGATCCAAGTATCGGAACAGCAACCGTATACCGGATGATCAACAAGCTGGAGGAAATCGGAGCGATCAACCGCAGGAACATGTATAAAGTAGCATGTGATCCGGACTGTGACCTGCAGAATGCATGTACGGTTGAACTGGACGATGATACGATCAAGCATCTGTCTGCAAAGAACTGGAATGCTGTGATACAGGCAGGCTTGAAAGCATGTGGTTATGTAGAAGATCAGAAAGTACGGAACATAACAGTGCAGTCATAAAGATGCTATTGAAAAAATTTATCAATAGCATGAAAAATATTTGAAAAGGACATTCTTTGGTGTTATAATTTGCAGAAACAAAAATGACTGCCGGACACAAATGAAGGGATGTCCTTTTTGTTATAACGTTTATAGTACTTAATTAATAAATATACAATGGAGGGAATAATTATGTTAAATTTAAAAAGACATTAATTTGGAAAAAACCAGGACTTTTTGCAGCAGGAGTAGCTTTCGGAACAGCAGGAATCAAGATTCTGA
>ENA-OQED01000442-OQED01000442.1-human-gut-metagenome-genome-assembly--contig:-NODE-442-length-16244-cov-1.271825_pt1 | contig 16244 bp, 21 predicted proteins | sample MGYA00242790_ERZ504625 | MGnify/ENA primary metagenome ERZ504625 (study PRJEB26092, sample SAMD00036345) | human gut metagenome | host: Homo sapiens | study: EMG produced TPA metagenomics assembly of...
AGTTTCAAAAAATTAAAAGAAAAAAGTGCTTGCATTTTGTAAGAAAGTATTATATACTAACGAAGTCGGTTGCGGGAAACAACAGAAATCAAGAGCAAACGACACAAATGAATATGGCCAGTTGGTCAAGGGGTTAAGACGCCGCCCTCTCACGGCGGAAACACGGGTTCGATTCCCGTACTGGCTATTAACTGAAAGCAATCAGAACATGTTTCTGGTTGCTTTTTTTGTTTATGATCACAAATGGGGATTTTGGGAGGTTTTACTATGATCATTGATAATGTGTATGTTTTTACACCGGACAAAGCATTTGTAAAAGGCGGGATTATCCTGGATGGGGATAAGATCCGACAGGTTTATGAAGAAAAGGATGCGCCGCAGCTTAACGGGGATGTTCTGGACGGAAAAGGCTGCTACGCCATTCCGGGACTGATCGATCTGCATTTTCATGGATGCAAGGGAGATGATTTCTGCGACGGAGACAAGGCTGCGATCGGAAGGATCGCGGAATATGAGGCATCGGTAGGAGTTACAGCGATTGCACCGGCTACTATGACTTTACCGGTAGAGGAACTGGAGCAGATCCTCCATACAGCAGCAGAATATAAAAAAAGAAACAAAGGACTGCCGTAAGGCGGATTTTCTGGGGATCAATATGGAAGGGCCTTTTATCAGCCCGGCGAAAAAAGGGGCACAGGACGCGAGGAATATCCTGCCATGTAATGTGGAAATCTGTGACCGTTTTTTAAAGGCCTCGGAAGGTCTGGTAAAATTTATAGGGATTGCACCTGAAGAAAGTGAGCATGCAGCAGAATTTATCCGGGAAGTTCATGAAAGGGTCAATGTTTCTCTGGCACATACCAATGCAGATTACGATACAGCAATGGAAGCATGCAGAGCAGGGGCAAACCATGCAGTCCATCTGTATAACGCAATGCCTGCGTTTACGCATCGTGCACCAGGCGTCGTAGGTGCTGTTTTTGATAATAAGGATGTTATGGCAGAGATCATCTGTGACGGGATCCATATCCATCCGTCTGTTGTTCGAGCTACCTTTCAGATGATGGGAGCTGACAGGATGATCCTGATCAGCGACAGTATGAGAGCTACCGGTATGCCGGACGGTCAGTATACACTGGGCGGACTGGATGTTAAGGTTGTGGGAAGACTTGCCACGCTGGTATCTGACGGTGCGATCGCAGGATCTGCCACAAATCTGATGGACTGTATGCGTACAGTTGTTAAAAAGATGGATCTTCCGCTGGAAACAGCCGTGGCCTGCGCGACCATAAATCCGGCCAGAAGCCTTGGTGTGGAAGAACAGTACGGATCTCTGGAAGCAGGTAAAAAAGCTCATGTGGTACTGCTGGATCAGGATCTGGAACTGAAAGCAGTGATCAAGGACGGAGTAAAGATCCGATAAGATCATAGAAGATAAAGAGATAAAAAATAAAAAGATAAAAAGAATTTCAGGAGCAGATGACAGCAAAATTCGTGTCAGAATTTGTCGAACGAAAATGCTGGACAAAATGCTCCTGAAATTCTATAATTAATTTCACCAGAGATCTTCTGGTATCGATCACCGCCAGGTCAGGCGGGAAATCCCATTTTTATCATAACTGAATAAACATATATTTTAAGAAGGAAAGGGGGCGTGTATGTTTCTTTATGGAGAATTATCCGTGGTGATATCTGCGATGGCGGTCTGGATGGATCTTAAAGATGCATCTGTAGACAATGGATGGATCCTTTTTTCTTTTATGATCGGTTTCCTGATCCAGATCACAGAAAACGGACCGAAAGGTGGAGTGATTTTTCTGGCGGGAGTGGCCGTGCCGGTGCTTCTTTTGGGAATCCTTTTTATATTCCATATGATCGGCGCCGGAGATATCAAGCTTCTGTGCGCACTTGGCGGGATCATGGGGCCGCGGACAGTTATGGAATGTATTGTTTATTCTTTGCTTGCAGGTGCAGGCATTTCTCTGGCAATTCTTATTTCTACAGGCGGTATCCGCCGACGATTCCTTTATTTATATCAGTATATGAATGAGTTTTACTGTACCGGTGAGATACGTCCTTATTACAGAAAGGGGATGAGCTTTCCGGAGAACTTTCATTTTACGGTACCCATATTTTTGAGTGCGGTGCTTTATGCAGGAGGTGTGTATTGAAGAAAAACATATTTGCAGTCTGTGATCTGGAGGTGGATTATGCTTTCAATTTTATGGATTATCTGAACCAGAAAAAGAATCTTCCGTTTGAGATCCAGGCATTTACCACGGCGGAAAGTCTCATTGCCTACGGAAAAGAAAATCATATTGAGTTGCTGCTGATTTCCGATAAAGCAATGCGAAAAGAAGTCCGTGACCTTGGTATCGGAAAGATCATCATTCTTTCAGAGGGTGTGCATCCTCCGGAACTGGATCAGTATTCAAGTGTGTATAAATATCAATCTTCCTCAGATGTGATAAGGGAGGTGATGGCCTGCTATGGAGAAGAGAAGTCTCTTGATTCGGTAACTTTTCCTGTGTTGAAAAAGACAATGGAGATCATCGGTGTTTTTTCTCCTCTTGGCAGATGTCTGAAGACATCCTTTGCACTTGCGCTGGGACAGATACTGGCGAAAGAACGTGCCGTTCTTTATCTGAATCTGGAATCCTATTCTGGTTTTGAGGAACTTCTTGGGAAAAAATTTCCGGCTAATCTGAGTGATCTGTTTTATTATGTTCGCCAGGGAAATGAAAACCTGATCCATAGAATGAACGGAATGATCCAGACAGTAAACAATCTGGATTTTATACCGCCTGTAAGAACACCTTCAGATATCCGGACCGTGGACTGGGAAGACTGGGAGCGGCTGTTGCAGGAGATCGTACTTCACAGTTCCTATGAAGTGCTGATCCTGGATATGGGAGAAAATGGAGATGAGGATTTCCGGCTTCTGGAAATGTGCAGAAAAATCTATATGCCGGTTTTGAATGACATACTTTCTGTCTGTAAGGTGACACAATTCGAAAATCTTTTGCGTATCTGGAATAAAGAAAAGATCCTGGAAAAAACAGAAAAGGTGCATCTGCCCTTTCATATGGATAGGATCTCTTCTGACGCTTACGTAGAACAGCTGGTCTGGAGTGAACTGGGAGATTATATCCGTGAACTTTTGAGAAAGGAGCGGTCATGAACAGAGAAAAATTCCGGGAAATGTATGATCTGCTCATGGAACAGCTGGATGTTTCCAGAGAGCTGTCCGATGATGAGATCCTGGGGGTGATCGATGAACTGATATTAACTCAGGCAAGGGAACTGTTTCTTTCACTGAAGGAGAAAGTAGAGCTCAGACAGGAGCTGTTCTGTTCTGTGCGCAAGCTGGATGTTCTGCAGGAACTGATTGATGATGAAAGTGTTACGGAGATCATGGTAAATGGTCCGGATCATATTTTTGTGGAACGTGGAGGAAAACTGACCAGATGGAATAAGGTCTTCACGTCAGAAGAGAAGCTGGAGGATGTGATCCAGCAGATCGTAGGGCGCTGTAACCGGGTTGTCAACGAGTCCATGCCCATTGTAGATGCAAGGCTGGAAAACGGAGCACGTGTGAATGCAGTGGTTTATCCGGTTGCTCTGAATGGTCCGATCCTGACGATCCGTCGTTTTCCGGATGATCCTATCACAATGGAAAAACTGATCGCTTTTGGAAGCATCACCGAAGAATGTGCACAGTTTTTAAAAAAACTTGTTCAGGCAAGATATTCTATTGTGATCGGTGGAGGTACAGGCAGTGGAAAAACAACATTCCTTGGAGCTGTTACAGAATATATTCCAAAAGATGAGCGCCTGATCACCATTGAAGATAATGCGGAGCTTAAGATCCGGGGAATTGATAACCTGGTATGTCTGGAGGCAAAAATGGCCAATATGGCGGGCGCGGTGTCAGTAACGATCCGAGATCTGATCCGGTCAGCCCTTCGAATGAGACCGGACAGGATAATTGTAGGGGAAGTTCGTGGAGGAGAGGCAGTGGATATGCTGCAGAGCCTGAATACGGGACATGATGGAAGCCTTTCAACACTTCATGCAAACAGCAGTCAGGATATGCTTTCCCGAATTGAAACGATGACATTGATGGGGATCGATCTTCCCCTGGAAGCAATCCGAAGGCAGATCGCTTCCGGGGTAGACATTCTGGTACATCTCGGGCGTATGCGGGATAAAAGCAGAAAGCTGCTGGAAATCACAGAAGTATGTGGATTTGAAAACGGAGAGATCCAGACCAGGCCGCTGTATCGCTGGGAAGAAGGAAAGGGACTTGTAAAAACCGGAGAACTTTTGCATTGTGAAAAAATGAAACGGGCAGGAATCAGACTATGAAAGAGCGGAAAGGAAAGAATCAGAAATGGAGATCTACGAGGAAAGATTACAGGATGTATCATTTTACGGGGAAGGAGACCGCAAAATATCTTCTGGAGGGAGCTGCCATATGCGCTGCAGCCGACTATCTGTTTTATCAGAGCCTTCCTGTATTGCTGTTTATGCTTCCAATACCAGTGCTTTTTCTGAAGCTACAGAGGAAAAAATGTACTGCACGGCAGCAGAGGGAGCTGAATTACCAGTTCCGGGATGCTCTGACGGCCATGAATGTGGCGGTACAGGCCGGCTATTCCGCGGAGAATGCGGTGCGTGCCAGTGTAAAGGATCTGGGGAGACTTTATGAAAAGGGAAGTGATATCCTGGATGAATTTCGGTATATCGAAAGCCAGCTGCGTCTGAGTGTTCCGGTGGAAGAGCTGTTCCTGGATCTGGGAAAACGCAGCGGAGTGGAAGATATTGAAAATTTCGCAGCAGTATTTTATACAGCAAAAAGAACAGGCGGGGATATGACGCAGGTGATCCAGAAAGTAGCCAGAATGCTTAGTGATAAGATCGAGGTAAAAAAAGAGATCGAGGCAACGCTGGCCGCAAAGAAATCGGAACAGATGGTTATGAGTATCATGCCGGCCGGTATCATTTGCTATCTGAAACTGACTTCGCCGGGATTTTTGGATGTACTTTATGGGAATCCTTTCGGAATCTGTGCCATGACAGTCTGCATGGTGATCTATGGCTTGTCCTACTGGCTGGGTGTGAAGATCGTAGACATAGAAGTGTAGGTGAGGATAATGTGGATACATATTTTGATATTTATGGTGATCCTTGGGGTGTTTCTGGCAGGAAAAATGGGGCGGCTGCCTCCGGAAGCCGGAAATCCGGAAGAAAAGAAACTGTTTATATGGATAGCGCTTACCGGAAATATCATCGGTATGCTCCTGACATTTCAAAGTGGCGGAGATAAGGTTTATTCATCCGGATACCGTATGGAAAAAGAGGAGACAGGTGCTTATGAAGAGAAATTCAAAGTATCTGTAGACGGAGAAGAAGCTGGTTCCCTGTATGTGCAGGTGCCGGAAAAAGAAACAGAAGGATCCGAAGAAGAACCGGAAACAGAACTTAGCGAAGAACAGCAGCGCGAGAAAGAGCTGCAGGATATGATCGTACAATATAATCAGAAAAAAAACGATCCGCAGTACTATTATCTTCCAGATGAATGGAATGGAAAACATCTTGAATGGGAGCAGCCAAAAGACAAAACAGGAAACCTGCTTTCAGCTCTTGGCCTGGCAGCAGCGGCAGCAGCTGTCATTGCAAAAAAACGGGAAGAACAGAATGCTCAGATAAAAAGAAGAGAACAGATGCTGATGGATTATCCGGGACTGATCATGAAATTTACCCTTCTGGTGCAGGCAGGCTTAACTGCCAGAAAAGCGTTCCAGAAAATAGCGCTGGATTACGGAAAGAGAGAAGATGGTAAAAAACGAGAGGCTTATGAAGAAATTCGAGTAGCCTGTTATGAGATGGACAGTGGGATTTCCGAAGCAGAGGCTTACCGGAGATTTGGAGAACGGTGCGGACAGGTAAAGTATAAAACTCTGTCAACACTACTGATCCAGAACCTCCAGAAAGGAAGCAGGTATCTGGCCGATCTGCTGGAAAAGGAATCCGTGGAAGCCTGGGAGGAGCGAAAAAGAAAAGCAAGAGTGCTGGGAGATACAGCAGCAACAAAACTGCTTTTTCCGATGGTTCTGATGCTCCTGGTGGTGATGGCAGTGATCATGCTTCCGGCATGTCTTTCCTTTTACGGAGGGTAGGACCGGAGAGCAGAGAAAGGAAATGTGAGGTGACAAATGAAAATATGTGGAAGTATGTAAAAGAATTTGCGATGGAAGAGGATGCGGTGGGTGTTGTGGAGATCATCCTGATTCTGGTGGTTCTGATCAGTCTGGTCATCATCTTTAAGGAACAGCTTACAGCACTTGTTAAAAAAAATCCTTACAAAAATCACAAAAACAAAGCAATACGATCTGAAAATGAGAAAAAACGGTGATATCTGCTGATATTTCCGTTTTGGAAAGGAGAGGTACCCCTTGGCAGGAAATGTGAAAAAAGGCAGCATTACGATCTTTCTGGCTCTGATCTTGAGCCTGGTTCTTTCTCTTGTGTGTGCCAGCATTGAATCTGTACGCATGGCAGCTGCCAGGACACAGATACTTAACAGTATGGATATTGGCTTATATTCCTTATTTGGACAGTATGACCGAACACTTTTGGAAGATTATGAGCTGTTTGCACTGTATGCAGGTGGAAAAGAAGAACTGGATATGGCTTCTGTATATGATGATTTTCAGACTTATATGAAACCTGTATTGAAACAGAACAGTCAGAAACTGGAGCTTCTCCAGGGCGGATTCAATGGTTATCAGCTTCTGAGCGACGGAAAAGGCGAGATTTTTTACCAGCAGGCTGTTCAGTATATGCGTGAAACTCTGGGAAGCCAGGGGGGTACAGACTCTTCTCGGAAAACTGAAGGATCAGGAAAAGAAGACAGAGGATGCAGAGAAAAAAGGAGAACAGGCAGAAAATAAAGGAACGTTGGATTCCTATGATTCTGCTATTACGGACGCCGCGCAGAAGAGCGAAGAAGCCAAAAAAGAACAGGAACAACAAAAAAACCAGGGAGATTTTTCGGATGCAGGAAATGGGGATGATTTTACCGGCGGTGTTGATGAAAGCGTGGAAAATCCTATTCCGATCATCAGAAGAGTCCGTAAAATGGGACTTCTTGATCTGGTAGTACCATCCGAACGGGGGAATATCGGATGCGGTTACAGACAGAAAAAGCCTTACATCCGGAAGAAAGCTCCAGACAGGACTAATGTTGGATACGGATATACGATCCGATAATTCGTATACGTCCGGAATATTGTTTGGACAGTATCTGTTAAAGAAACTGGGAAATTATCGAAGACCGGCAGCGGCGGGGTTGAATTATCAGGTGGAATATATTCTTGGAGGGAAGAACAGTGATCGGGAAAATCTGAAGTCCGTGGCAGGAAAACTTCTGGTGATCCGTCAGGGGGTTAACATGGCGTATCTGCTTTCAGATGGTGGAAAACGGATACAGGTCGAAACACTGGCGCTGGCGATTGCATCAGGTTTTCTGATCCCACCGGCGGCAGCAGTGATCGAAGCGGCACTGATCTTTTGTTGGGCATTTGCGGAGAGTATTCTGGATGTCCGGGAACTTTTTGCAGGAGGACATGTACCTCTTATAAAAAATTCCTCAGACTGGCAGCTGTCTTTGAGTAATCTGCCAATATCCTGGACAAACTGGATTCTTCAAGAAAGGATGCAGGGAATGGAATGTCTTATGAGGATTATCTTCAGGTTCTGTTTATGGCGAAAGGAAAACAGGATAAAGTTCTGAGAGGAATGGATATGATCGAGTGCTCTGTACGTGAAAAGGGAAAAAGACCGGGTTTTCAGATGGATCACTGCATCACTGCCATGGAAGCGTCTGCAGATGTAAAAGCAAACAGACGGAAAATATTTACAGTTACACGTCAGTATGCGTATGAATAGAAAGAGAGGTGTACAGGGATGCTTTTTCAGAAAGAAAAAGAAGATAAAAATCAGATAAACAGACTGGATCAAAAAAGAGAAAGGCGCTCTCGAAGAGCTTTTTTCCTGCTTTCCCCGATAAGCCGGAAAACGCTTTCTGGAAAAGTATCCCTGTGCACCTTTCTGAAAAAAGCAAGTCTCACTCTGGAGACTGCGATGGCTTTGCCGCTGTTTTTTTTCGGAGTGCTCACGCTGCTTTCTTTTATGGATATTTATAAGGTACAGACGGAGCATCTGACCGGCTTGTGCCAGAAAGCAAAGGAAGCAGGTATGTATGCGTATGGTGCCGGCGGTTCAGGTACAGAAACGATCACATTGCCGGACGTATATTCCTATCAGCCCATAGGCGGTCTGATCCCGCTTCCTAAAATATGGTTCCACAATACGGTAAAGGTTCATACGTGGAATGGTGTGATATACGAAAATGGAAAGGATACAGTGGAGAGCCAGCCTATGGTGTATGTGACAGAATCAGGAAGTGTGTATCACAGAAAACTGGGGTGCAGTTATCTGAATCTGTCTGTTCAGCAGATATCAGGCTCTTCGGTTAAAGCTTTAAAAAATGCATATGGAGAAAAGTATCAGGCCTGTGAGCTGTGCAGTCGTGGGCAGGAACCGGCCGGAGTGGTATATATCACAAAAAAGAGTAACCGTTTTCATAACAGGGAAAGCTGCAGCGCATTGAAACGATCTGTACGGATGGTGAAAGAAACAGAGGTTTCCGGTGAAATGAGTGCCTGCGGACGATGTGGCTGAAGGGAGAGATCATGAGCAGTGTAAAAATTTGCATGACTGTACTTCTTGTAATTAATACCTGGACAGATATCCGAAAAAAAGAAATCTGTTTACCGGTGCTTTCTATTTTTCTGGCAGGCGGGATCCTGTGGCGAATCAGGCAGGGACTTCTCTGGCCGGCAGGGATTATTTCCATGGGAATTGGAGTATTTATAATTTTGATCGCTTTGATCAGTGGAGGAATGGTCGGATTTGGAGACGGATTGCTAATACTGACAATGGGCTCTGTGCTGGGAGCCGGAGAACTGGCAGGGATCCTCTGTGGGGCATTATTGTTGTGCGGAATCTACTCAGGCATTGAGTATCTTATGCTAAAAAAGAGTCGAAGTGAGGAAATTCCTTTTGTACCGTTTCTGTTGATCGGATATTTGGGAGGGATATTTTTGTGAGAAAAATAAAAAAAGGAAGCTTTACAATAGAAGCTGCATTGCTCATGCCTCTGGTGCTTATGATACTGATCGGAGTGCTGTATCTGGATTTTTTGTACATGACAGAGCATATCTTACTGCGGCAGCTTATGAGGCAGCAGTCAGCGGCAGTATGGAAGGATATAAAAAGAAAGGGAACATATATGAAAAGGCGGATATACAGGGTAGAATGCTGGGAGATATCGGGCTGCCGGGAGGAGAGAATCTGAGCATGCAGACAAATGCAGGAAAAACTGTGAAAGTAACTTACAGACTGGAAGTACCTGCCGGGTTCCTGGGGCAGAAATGGAAGCTGGAAGTCAGTGGTAAGGCAAAGCCTCTGCGGCCTGTGGGATGGATCCGCAAGGTAAAAGGAACTGTGGATATGCTGGGAGAGGTGACGCCATAAAATGAGAACGGAATATAAAAGAGATATGAATCATAATTACCTGATCCTGACAGGAGAAGAGAGGATTGATACAGATTCTTACCAGGTAAGGATGATCGTGGCCAATGCTGTGCCTGATCTTCTTCAGTGTCGGATACAGGGAATCGACGGAAAATTCATGGTGTATTATGATATAACTTCCAGGCATTCCATGACTGCGCTTTTTGAGGAAAAAAAGATGGATCTGGAGTCGCTTCAGGTGATATTGGGAGGCTTTATACAGATCATGGAAGAAATGTCCGAGTATCTTTTGAATCCCTGTCAGCTGATCCTGGAACCGGAATATATCTATCTGGATGCGGAAAGAAAAAGTGTCCGATTTTGTTATCTTCCGGGATTTCATGGGGAAATACAGAAACAGTTTCAGAGTCTTGCGGAGTATATCCTTCCAAAGCTGGATCATGAAGACGGAAAAGCGGTCATGTTGGGATATAATGTATACAGACGTGCACTGGAGGACAGCTTTCATCTGGAATACATCAAGGAAGAGTTATATAAAATATGTAACAGCGACGAGGAAGATTTTTCTCCATATGAAAAAAAGAAAACAGTGGTCCAGGAAGAAAACAGGATGACAGAGGAGGAAAAAGCAGAGGATCTGTGGCAGGTGGAAGGCTGGGAAAGAGCCAGTGTGTCCGGAAATGAAAAACAGAAAAAATCTTCAGCGGACTCACAGAAGCGAAAAACAAACAAAATATGGAAGCCAGTGGCTGGATTTGGTGCAGCATTGGTGCTTCTTCTGGGAATTACGGCAGGAATGGCCGGCGGATATATTCCAAGAATAAGCAAAGAAATTTTTCTTCTGGGAATTCTTGCAGCAATGATACTGGGGATGCTGAGCTATATTCTGATCAAAAAAGTCTGTGGAAAAAGGAAAAAACTGGATACGCCGGTGCCTGAGCAGAAATATGGTGCAGCGGAAAAAGAGGCAGCTGTATATTCTGAAGATCAGAAAGAATCTGGTACGCTGTCAGGGAGCAATGCCGGTGACAGCAGAAAAGAACTGGAAAAGATCAAAAAAAATATCCCGACAAAAGCGGAAGATTTTTTAGATGGATTTGGTGAAACAGTAGTTCTTTCGGCAGGTGCATCCAAAGGTCCTGCTACATTAGTGAGCCGGGAACCGGGGGAATTGGCTACCATTTATTTGGAAAAAGATATCACAGTGATCGGAAAACTGGAAACTGCGGCGGATGCAGTGATCAATATACCAACTGTCAGCAGGATCCATGCCAAGATCCGAAAAAGGGAGGGGGCATATTATCTGGCAGATCTGAACTCCAGAAATGGGACTTCTGTAAATGGACAGCTTCTGAAAACAGGAGAAGATTATTTGCTGGAGGATGAGGATGAAGTCGATTTTGCACAGGCCCGTTATATTTTTTTGAAATAACAGAGCGAAAAATCCAGTTTTGTATCGTATTAATATGGGACCGTAGGTTGTCCGCCTGATGAAAATCTGTTAAAATAATGAAATAAATTCAAATTTTCAGATTATAACAGCGAGTTATGGGAAATATTTCCGGAACCGCTGTGGAAAGAGGCCGGAATTGGAAGAAATAAAAAAAGAACCTGTGACAGTTTTACTGATCCTCATAAATACGCTGATCTTTCTTGTGGTGGAATTTACCGGCGGCTCGGAGAACGGGCAGCATATGCTGGAATGCGGTGCTGCTTATGCACCGCTGATCCTGGAACAGGGACAGTGGTATCGGATGTTTAGCAGTATGTTTCTGCATTTTGGTGCGCCGCATCTGATCAATAATATGTTGGTTCTGTTTGTGCTTGGCCAGAGACTGGAACCGGTAACAGGAAAGATAAAATTTTTTCTGATCTATATATTTGGTGGTCTGGGCGGAAATATGCTCTCTTTGTTTTTTGATATGTATGCAGGAAACGCTTCTTTATCTGCAGGAGCTTCCGGAGCTGTTTTTGCAGTCATGGGCGGTATGATCTATGTGATCATACGGCACAGAGGAAGAGTGGCGGATCTGACTGTCAGACAGATGTTGATCATGGCCGCATTTTCACTGTATTTCGGATTTGCAAGTGAAGGCGTGGATAACGTAGCGCATATAGGCGGTTTGCTGAGTGGTTTCCTGATCGCTGTAATTCTTTATCATCCCAGAAAAATATGGAAAACAGTTCCCTGACCGGGAGTACTCTCAAGCGTGATGTCTCCACTATGTGCCTGAGCAATCTGTTTTGAAACAGCAAGGCCAAGGCCGGTCCCGGATTCTTTGGTTGTAAAAAATGGCTGAAATATCGTAGCCTGCTGTTCCTTTGAGATTCCACATCCGTTATCCCGGATATCAATGCGGATGCCGGAATTTTCCGGAATGACAGAAAAAGAAATCTTTCCTCCGGGAATGGGAACGGCTTCCCATGCGTTTTTCAGAAGATTCAGAAGCATCTGCCGGACACGGATCCGGTCAAGAGCATCGATGGCAATGAATCCGGAATATCTGTTTCAAGTGTGATCTCCAGATAATCCAGAGTAGGTTTTATGGAGGAAAGGATCGTTCGGAGGTAGCTGCAGGTGTCAATGTTTTCTCTTTTGACATGGCCTGCATTATTAAATGCAGAAAGTTCATCAAGAAGTTCTTTTACATAATCAAGATTATCCATAACATCATCCCAGTGCTCATATTCTTTGACATCAGGATGTGCAGATGCGATCATCTGGAGTCCGCTGTTAATAAGAGTCAGAGGATTCCGGAGTTCATGTGAAAATTTTGAAAGTGTATAATGAAAATCGTTTTCAATTTACTGACTGTAGTATCGTTGCACATATTATCACCTCGAAAAAATATTAACATCAGAAATTTCAAATATCAACAAGAACAGTATTGAAAAATTCGAGAAAATACGACAAAATAAGAATATAGATAAAATAATTTTGCAAACAAGGAGGACAAAATAATGGGAGATTGCATATTTTGTAAAATCGCAAATGGAGAGATTCCATCAGCAACACTTTATGAGGATGAGGAATTTCGCGTGATTCTGGATCTGGGACCGGCAAGCAAAGGACACTCATTGATCCTGCCGAAAAAGCATGCAGCGAATATTTATGAACTTCCGGATGAGACTGCCGGAAAGCAATGATCCTGGCTAAAAAAATGGCAGGAAAGCTGAGAGATGCACTGAACTGTGATGGATTTAATGTTGTGCAGAACAATGGAGAGATCGCAGGACAGACTGTGTTTCATTTTCACATGCATCTGATTCCGAGATATGAGGGAGATGGTGTTGGTTTAACCTGGAAACCCGGAGAACTCAGCGATGAGGTGAGAGATGAAATCTTAAAGAAAATTAAAGAATGACAAATAGCCACTAAAGAGGAAAAATGAATAATCAGACATTTGAAGAGTTTTATCTTAAATACCGAAAAATATCCAGAGGGTATGCGTATGGAGTTCTCCATGACTGGAGTGCTGCTGATGATGTCAGTCAGGATGTACTTTACAAAATGTATACTATAAAGGATGGCCTGAATATTGATAATGAAAAGATGATGTTTTCTCTGATCAAGAGGGCATCTATGAATAAGGCTTTGGATTATATAAAGAAATCAAGCTCCAAGCATGAGTTTGTCTGTCAGGAAGAAGTTGCGGCATTTCTGGAAGAACAGAATTCGGTCGATGCGGAAGAGGTATTTCTGCGTAAAGAGAAGAAAGAATTTATGTATATGGTGCTGAGAAGATTTCGAAAGAAACAGCCGATAAATTATGAGATCTTAATTCAGGTCAAATATCTGGAGATTTCCGTTGAAACAGTTGCAGAAGAATATGGTCTGACGAAAAGTGGTGTCAATAACAGGCAGGATATATAAAGCGAAGCGCTGGCTGCAGGAAGAATTTCGCAAAGTATACGAATAAAAGAAAACCCTGCCAGCCCGGAAGGGAGTGGCAGAGTTTTCATATGGCTGTTGTGGAAATATAGTCAGGCTCTGGCGCATTCTTCAATAAGATCAGTGATCTTACGGATGGAATCTACCTGGCCGTTTCCTGCCATAGCATCTGTATATTTCTGACGATCGGTATAGAGCTGGCGGATGGTTTCCAGAAGCTTTTCTTCTGTAATCTCCTCTTCTTCCAGCACTTTACTGAAGCCCTGGCGTTCGAAGGATCGAGCATTAAGGATCTGGTCACCACGACTGGCTTTGGCAGAAAGCGGGATCAGAAGATTTGGCTTATGAAGTTCGCGGATCTCACAGATTGCGTTAGCGCCTGCGCGGGAGATCACGATATCAGCCATGGCAAACAGATCCGGAAGCTCGTCCTGGATATATTCATACTGGACGTATCCGGCAGTACCGTTGAGAGATTTATCGGTTTTTCCCTTTCCGCAGAGATGAACAACCTGGAATTCCTTCAGAAGTTCAGGGAGGATCTTGCGGACATTATCATTGACAGAAGCAGCTCCCAGACTACCACCGATAACCATAAGTACCGGTTTGTCAGCAGTGAAACCACAGAATTTACGACCGTTTTCCGCATTTCCGGAAAGAAGTTCCTGGCGGATCGGAGTTCCTGTAAGAACTGCTTTGTCAGCTGGAAGATTGGCGACTGTCTCAGGAAAATTACAGCAGATTCTGGATGCAGAAGAGAGACAGAGTTTATTGGCAAGACCTGGAGTCATGTCGGACTCGTGGATCAATGCGGGGATTTTTAAACGTTTGGCCGCGATCACAACGGGAACCGTAACGAAACCGCCTTTAGAAAAAACAACGTCCGGTTTCAGCTCTTTCAGAATCTTTCTGGCCTGGCTGAATCCCTTCAGTACACGAAACGGGTCAGAGAAGTTTTTGAGATCGAAGTAACGTCTCAGCTTTCCGGATGAGATTCCATAATATGGGATTCCAAGTTCTTCGATCAGTTTTTTTTCGATTCCTTCGTAGGAACCGATGTAGGAAATCTTATAACCAAGCTCCCTGAGCTTTGGAATCAGGGCAATATTTGGAGTTACATGTCCGGCAGTACCACCGCCGGTAAGTACGATGTGTTTCATTTGGATTCCTCCTGAATAGTCATATACTATCATTAAATATGAACTCTAACGGAGGAATTGTCAAGGAAAGATAGGATTACAGGAGAAAAATAATGGAAAATTTCAGGGATGCTGAACTGAAAAAATGGTTGGCAGAAGAATATGAAAAAGAAACCGAAGAGATGGAAAAAATCCTGTTTCCAGATGGAGTGATTCCTGATGATGGAGAAACAGAAGAGGAGGCAAAGGCTGCTTATCAGAGGCTTGTAGAAAAACTGAAAGCAGATGGTGTTTACAAAGAAGACGAAACTGACAGTATTAAAACTGATGATCATAAAGAGAATGTAAAAATCGTTTATCTGCCCGAAAAGAAAAGTCATAAAGCAGCTCGCGTAGCGGCAGCAGTACTTGTATGCTCAGCCGGTATCTTCGCCGCAAGCATGACCAGCCAGGCGAACAGGAGGTATTTTATTGATTCTGTGAGGTATTGGGTTGGGGATGATACGAGGCAATTGAAAATGATGAAGGAAATGAGAAAGCGCAGAAGGATGAGCAGACAGCTATAGATAACGTAGAAGAAGAATTAGGTGTTAATGTACCATTGATATTAGAAAGACCTAAAGGATTTAAATTTAAAGACTATAGAGTTAATGCAGAGTCTGGATACGCATTTTTGAATATAATTATAATAGCGAAATTCTAACGATATATATTAATAAATATGATAAAGAAACTAAAAGTAGTGGTGCAAGTTTAGATGGAAAAGAAATAGATACTATTAAATTGCCGGAGGAAGAAATTAGTATTCAGATAAAGAAAATAATGGCTAAGGGAGATAAAAAAGCCAGTTATGTTGCGTATTGGAATAGTTCTACAGTGTTCTATCAAATAGAATCCCAAATGGAAGAACAGAAGTTTATAAAGTTAATTAAAAATATAAAATTTTAACGAGATAATATCTTTTCTGTATCGTATATATAGTGTAATGAAAGTTTAAAGGAGGAAAGACATTACATGAAAGAGAAAATGAAAAGAATAATAAATCTGTTGTTTTTAGCATGTTGCTGTAGTATATTATTTGCAGTTCCTGCGATGGCAGAGAACTTATCGGATGATTTTTCGGTAGAAACAGATACGAATGAAGATTATGCAGAAGATACGACTTACAGTGTCCTTAGAGGCAATAATTTAAGTTTTGGAACTACAACAATCAAAAAATTAGCAAGTAATAAAGTGATTATTACAGGAATAACACAGTGTCATCATACATGTAGTAAAGTATATTTAAGTGTATATTTGGAACGTAAAGTAAATGGAAGTTATTCTACATATAAAAGATGGGATTTTACAGCTTCTAATGCAACTAATCTGACTAGAGACATTACGGTAATTGTTCCAAAAGGTTCTTACTACCGTGTACGAGGCTATCACGCAGCTAAAGATGGCAGTAAAGAATCAACCACAACCTTAACCAGCGGTGTTCTCGTAAAATAACAAATCAACAAAATAAATCACACCCCCAGCGATGCCACTCCCCCAAAAAATAAAAATCCAGTAAACTTTACATTACCTTCGCTGGGGAATGTCTAAAATTCTGAATAATATCAAAA
>ENA-OQED01000443-OQED01000443.1-human-gut-metagenome-genome-assembly--contig:-NODE-443-length-16234-cov-1.654684_pt1 | contig 16234 bp, 18 predicted proteins | sample MGYA00242790_ERZ504625 | MGnify/ENA primary metagenome ERZ504625 (study PRJEB26092, sample SAMD00036345) | human gut metagenome | host: Homo sapiens | study: EMG produced TPA metagenomics assembly of...
CAGTTGGTAGAGCAGAGGACTGAAAATCCTCGTGTCGCTGGTTCGATTCCGGCTCTGGGCATGTTTTAATGTAAAACATACAAACGGCTGGTTAGAAAAAGCCTGAGTATTAATTAATTTAATATGGGGTATTAGCTCAGTCGGTAGAGCACTTGACTTTTAATCAAGTTGTCCGGGGTTCGAATCCCCGATGCCTCACTTTTTAAGTGGATCAGATAAATTCCCATTTATTGCTCAAGGCAGTAGGTGGGAATTTTGTTTTATATCTGTGGAAGACGGTTACGTTGTGATTCAGCGTAACCGTCTTTTTTATATCATAGAAAATTACGTACTGACGAACGAATCAGCAGAGCCATCGAGTAGGATTTCAATGGTAGGAGTATGTCAATGCGATAAAAAAAATATTATGGACATTTTCGACAAAATTAGAGCATAGCTGTACAGTATTAAGACTTTATCATAAGAATGAGCAGGAAATCTGTTATGATCAGGATTACTAGGAAGACAATAGAGATGGTCATAGAATAGATATTCTGGATCTGGTTTGGATTCTGCGGATCACATTTGATCTGAACATGCTTTCCGGGGGCTTTGCCAAGGCGTAAAACTCGATTCGGTCAGCTGTGTAATTTTGTTCCTTGTAGGTGTAAGAGTACTTCACATAGTTATGATAATTGGAACTATGAGGCTTGTTAGGATTATTTGAGCGGCTGACAGATGATATAACAGCATCTACAGGTACGTAATCATGATATTTTATGGCGGAACAGATAGTTATTGCCAGAAAAAAAACAGTTCCAATTACGCAGCAGCCCAGAATAACCGGTAAAATTTGTCGGGCTTTTGGATTTACGGTGACACTCATGATTTTTCTCCTTTCTTGGTTGATAGTCTGATAATTTATGGGGGATTAATTATGCAGGATAAAAATGTACTGTGATCGAACAGATCTCGCTGTTTGTGGCAGTACGCATATTCGGGCCCCATATGCCGGCACCGGAGGTAACGATGTTGTGCATAGTCCCCTTTTTCAGGTAACCGCAGGAATTTTCCCAGATCAGTCCGGTGATGATGTTCAGAGGGAACAGCTGGCCGTCATGAGTATGGCCGCAGAGATCAAGGTCTGCGCCTGCGGCTGCCACTTCATCCAGCTGACCGGGCTGATGATCCATAAAAATAATCGGGAGTGTTTTGTCAAGGGAGGCTGTAAGCTGGTCAGGATCCTTACGGGTGTCGGACATTTTTCGGCAGCGTGAAGGATCCTTACGGCCTGTCAGATAAAACCGTTTATCTATGAGGACGGTTTCGTCATCGAGAAGCCGGATGTTGGCAGATTCCAGAAAATTCCGCATTCTGGGATCATCATAATCTTTTTTTGCATTGCGGAAGGTAAAACCGGCCAGAATCGGTTCGCTGAGATCATGGTTGCCCCAACAGGCATAAACGCCGTATCTGGATTTCAGCGAACGGAGAATGGCCGCTGTTTTTTTCGGGTTTTTGATCCCTTCATATTCGTTATCAAAAATATCGCCGGCAATACAGATCAGATCCGGATCTTCGGCGTTGATCTTTTTTACAAGAAGCCTGGCATGTTTTTCTCCGATACTGTAACCGAAATGAATGTCTGCGAGCAGGACAATCTTCAGGGAGTTCATTCCCTTCACCTGCTTGTCTATTTTCACATCATAAGTTTTTGTCTTAATGTTCCACTGATTAAAAATCCCATAGAGACTGACACCAATGATCAGAAGGGTGCAGACAGCGCCTGTGACTACGAAGGCTTTCCGGGAATACATCCAGGCCGGATGAAGCGTATGCTTCAGGATCAGTCTGCAGAGATCTGTAGTTACGATTACGATCAGGATGTAAAGAAATGTTCCCTGAAAATAATTTGCCGTATTTTTCAGGATGCGATGGAGCGCAGGGGGCTTCCGGATGAGAAAACAGGTCAGAAGAGAAGTGGACAGAAAAATATAAACACCTGCAAAGCATGCCCGGAACGCAAAGGTCTGGAAAAAATGAGTGCAGGCACCCATCCACAAAATCATCCAGCGGACGATATAAATATTAATGAGAATATATAATGGTGCGAGAAAGATGGCAAGCATGGTGTGTGATACCTCCATTCGTGGCAAGCAATAAGCGGTGAGCAGGACTGATCGCTGCAGATACTTTTTGGATTGATACATAGCATTTCCATAAATTACTGCAACATGTTCGGAATAACTTTTTTGATGCATTGATTCATAGAACTGCTATAGTATACAGCAAATAATAATTTTTGGCAAAAGAACATATATTAGGAAAAAGAACGCTTATGGTGCTTTTTATGAAAAAATATGCGCTTCTTCGATATTGTCTGGTGTTTTTAGCAATTGTTCTTCCTTATTTTTCGGCGGCAACCATTAATGGACCAGAGAGGGTCCTGGCAGAGAGGGTGCCGGATATGGAAGAATATCTCCCGGTCATTGTTTTTTCGCAGATTTCCCCGGATATGAAAAAAGAAACCATAAAGGCGCAGACTGTGATCGCACGGTCGAATATTCAAAGGTGGCTGGGCGAGGGGAAAAATCTGGCAGAGATCCTGAGGGAAAACGGAAGTACAGAGGAAGTCTGGAGATATTTTTTTGCAGAAAAAAGGCAGATCTATGAGCAGGCAGCAAAAGAGACGGATGGACAGGTACTTACATATGAAGGAAAAGTGAGGCTGACTCCCTGGCATAAGAGAAGCGCAGGGAAAACCCGCAGCGGGGAAGAAGCTTTTCATGATGAGGCGTATACATATCTGAAATCAGCAGATAGCAGTGAGGACAAAAAATCTCCGGATCATAAAAAAATCGTGGAAATTCCTGCGGGGCAGCTTTCCGGGGAGCTGAAGATCAAAAAACGGGACAGTGCCGGTTATGTGACAGAGCTTACGATTGGGGAAACACTTCTGGAGGGAGAAAGCTTTGCAGCGGGAATGGGACTGGAATCCGCAAATTTCAGTTTGAAGAAAAAGGATGATATTTATTATCTGCGAGTGCGTGGCAGCGGTCATGGTGTGGGATTTTCCCAGTTTGGTGGAAATGAGATGGCAAAAACGGAAGCAGTGCGGAGGAGATCCTGAAAAAATATTTTCCGGAGATGGAGCTGAAAGCTGAGGATTAAAGAAAGTCAGGCATCCGAAGCAACGTCTGATAAAAAAAATATTCAAAAAATGAATAGACAGCCATATTCTGGACACTCTATAGATATAGAAATGGTGACCGAAACGGCAGCTTTACTGTTTTTTCTGTTACTGAAAATGAACATATCAGACAGAGGTGGAAAGAATATGAAAAGTAAAATCGTGAGAGGTATTATCAACGGAGGTGTTCTGGCAGCAGTGGCGGCACTTGGGATTACTGTTTATCAGCTTGGAACAAAGCCCATCGCAGAAAATCCCCAGGAGGAAAATTCTGTACAGGTAGAAGAGACCGGGCTGGAAGAGGAGCTTTCGGACGGGGAAAACGCAGAGGATGCGGCAGCTGCCGGAGATGGCTGGCAGGATGCAGCACAGGATGAGATCTCTGATGGAGAAACCGGAGATGAAGCAGGTCTGTCAGGAGCTTCAGAAGCCGGAGCAGATGGAGTGGCAGGAAGCATCCGTGAGACTGCAGGAAGTGGTACAGCCGAAAATGCAGCGGCAGATGCAGATAATGGAAGTGGTACGGAGGATAGAAGCGTGTCTGCGGCAGCAGGTGCAGACAGAAGCCGCACAGATGGCACTGGAAATACAGCAGATAATGCCGGAAATACATCGGCAGAGGGAGCGGTGAATAACGGAGCTGGAGCTTCCACAGATACCGCAGAGACCTCAGCTGTCGGAATTGCGGCACAGGCTTTGGATTTTACGGAGGATTCCATTATGGAATGGCCGGTCAGAGGAACGGTTCTTGTGGATTACAATATGGATGAAACCGTATATTATCCGACTTTGGATCAGTATCGTGTAAGCTCTGCCATTGCTTTGCAGGCAGTGGAGGATGCGCCGGTGTATGCGGCGGCAGATGGTCAGGTGCTTTCTGTTGTACAGGATGCCTGCACGGGAACGACTGTCACTATGGAGCTGGGAAATGGTTATCAGGCAGTATATGGGCAGCTGAAGGACCTTACTGTGGCAGAAGGTGACACAGTAAAGGAGGGCGAAGTGATCGGAAATATCAGCGCACCTACCAAATATTATTCTGTAGAAGGCCCGAATCTTTATTTTGCAATGAAAAAGGATGGCGTGCCGGTAGATCCGTTTGAATATCTGGAATGACAGGGAAAACCGAAAAATAGATATGCCGGGGAGATTTTTAGGAACAGAGTATGGAGGATACGGGATGGGAGGTATATGCATCCCGTATCCTCTGTGTTGTGAAGCGTATTAGTGAGAACGGAGTGAGCAGTAATAAAAATTTCCATTTACATAGGAAAAGAAGCTTTTTTACCGGAAAGAAACCGTGTATAATCTATATTATAAATATGCATACAAGGACAGATATAACAGGACAAAAGAAGAGGTACATAAGTTATGAACATTAATGAAATAGCCAGGCTTGCCGGAGTTTCCAGAGCTACGGTATCCAGATATCTGAATAATGGATATGTCAGCAGTGAAAAAAGGAAGTCATCCGCAGGGTGATCCAGGAGACAGGATATCAGCCATCCTCCCAGGCACAGACACTGCGGACCAAAAAAACCAGTCTCATCGGTGTCATCCTTCCAAAGATCAATTCAGATACCATAAGCCGTGAGGTGACAGGGATCAGTGATATTCTTACACGGAGAGGATATCAGCTTATTCTGGCCAATACCAATAATGATGTGGAAGAAGAGCTGAAATACCTTTCTCTGTTTAAAGAACGTCAGGTGGACGGAGTGGTTTTTATTGCTACCATGTTTACCAGAAAGCATAAACAGATGCTGAAGGATTATAAGGTACCGATCGTGATCCTGGGACAGCATCTGGACGGATATCCATGTATTTATCAGGATGATCATAAAGCAGCTTTTCAGGTCACGGAGAAGCTGGCGGAGAAGGGGAAAAAGTTTGCCTATATCGGCGTTACAGATAAGGACGAGGCAGTTGGTGCCTGCAGGAAAAAGGGTTTTATGGATGCTATCCATAAAGCTAAGCTGGAGGTCGTGCCGGAGAGGATGAAGATCGGAAGCTTTACCATGGATTCCGGGTATGAGATGGCGAAGGAGCTTTTTGAGGAGGAGCCTTCCATAGATTCTCTTGTGTGTGCTACGGATACTATGGCGGTGGGAGCCATGACTTATTTGAAGGAGATCGGGCTTCGCATTCCCGAGGATGTTCAGATCGCAGGGATTGGGGATGGAGTTCCGGGTAAGATCGTGGAACCGAAGCTGACAACGGTACATTTTTATTATAAGACCAGCGGAATGGAGGCAGCAGCCATGCTGGCTGATCTTATTGAGAACGATACCGGGATCAACAAGGAAATAAAAATGGGATGTGAGCTTGTGGAACGGGAATCTCACAGGTAACAGAGAATATCCTCGCAGACAGAGGAAGAAATTATAAGTTATTGTGGAACAGGAGCAGATCTTTTGGGAGAAAAAGACCTGCTTCTTTTTTGTGTGGTGCTGTGTTATGGCTGAGCAAACACAGAAAAATGCCAGATTTTTTCTGCGATGTCCTGACTGGTTTGTCTGTCTTGCATCTGTTCTTATGGAATATGTACAATTTTGACCGAAGAAATTTGTGAGATGTTGCGGATTTACAAATAATAATGCAGTAGTTATAATACAAGTAAGATATGAGAACGATTCCACATGAGAACACAAGCAACAACATAAAACAAACCATTGAAAAGTGCTGAAATCATCAAAAAGCTTAAAAAAATGGAAAGATTACCGTTCCTTGTATGAATGGATATATGAAATCAATCTCATAAATAAATGAAAAACAATGGATCAGAGATAATAAATCCCGGGAAGCTGAAGAAAGAACAGACAGATCTGATCCGAAGAAAGGGAAAGCAGAAAGAGATGACTGTCCGGGAACAGTAGCAGAAAAGGAGGAAGGACATGGATTACAGAAAAACAGCACAGGAAATCTATGATCATGTAGGAAAGAAAGAAAACATCATTTCCGCGGCGCACTGTGCAACAAGGCTTCGTCTGGTCATTGCGGATAATGACAAGGCGGATAAGGAATATGTAGAGAATATCGACGGTGTGAAGGGCGTGTTTTTCGCACAGGGACAGATGCAGATCATCCTGGGAACAGGAGTTGTAAACAAGGTTTATGATGAATTTATCCAGATCGCCGGAATATCAGAGAGTAGTAAGGATGAGCTTAAGAAGGTGGCAGCATCCAAGGCTAATCCGATACAGAGACTGATCAAGACACTGGGAGATATTTTTGTCCCGATCATCCCAGCTATCGTAGCCAGCGGATTTTTGATGGGAATCATGGAAGCCCTGAACTTCATGGTAAACAACGGCTTCCTGAATATTAACACCAATGGTTCCATTTATGTATTTGCACAGCTTTTCAGTAACACAGCGTATACATTTCTGCCGATCCTTATCGCTTACAGTGGTGCGAAGGTATTCGGTGCCAACCCTTATCTGGGTGCGGTTATCGGTATGATCATGATCCATCCAAATCTGCAGAATGCCTGGACTGTTGCAACAGAGGGTGTGCAGGCAACGCAGAAGGTATGGTTTGGACTTTACTCCATTGACATGGTGGGATATCAGGGACATGTGATCCCGGTTATCATTGCAGTATGGGTACTGGCACAGATCGAGAAAAGACTTCATAAGATCGTACCTGCAATGTTCGATCTTTTTGTAACACCACTTGTCAGTGTTTTTGTAACCGGTTATCTTACACTTTCCATTATCGGACCGATCTTCGTAGCTGTTGAGAACGGACTTCTGGATGGGATCCAGTGGCTGATCGCACTGCCATTTGGAATCGGAAGCTTTATCATGGGTGCCTTTTATGCACCGACTGTTGTTGCCGGTGTTCATCACATGTACACTATCATTGACCTTGGACAGCTGGCCAAATTCGGCGTTACCTACTGGCTGCCACTTGCATCTGCAGCTAACATTGCACAGGGTGGTGCAGCTCTTGCTGTAGGCCTGAAATCCAGAAATCAGAAGATCAAATCCATGGCTGTTCCTTCTGCCTTAAGCGCATGCATGGGAATCACAGAGCCGGCAATCTTCGGTGTAAACCTCCGCTTCGGAAAGCCGTTTATCATGGGCTGCCTGGGTGGTGCATGCGGAGCACTTTTTGCCTCCATTAGCAGTCTTGGTGCCACAGGAACAGGTGTTACCGGTATCTTCGGAATCCTGCTGTGCCTGAATAATCCAGTTGGTTATATCCTGATGTTTGCCATCGCATTTGGTGTGGCTTTTGTGCTTACCTGGATGTTCGGATATAAGGATGAGGTACAGGAAACAGCTGAAAAAAATATTGAAGCAGAGAAAAAATCAGATGCTCCGGCAGAAATTGCCCAGGAGAAAACTTCAGAGACAGGTGCACAGACCCTCTACAGCCCGCTTGAGGGAACTGCGATCCCGCTTTCAGAAGTAAAGGATGCAACCTTTGCATCTGAAGTCCTTGGAAGGGGCATGGCAGTGATTCCGTCCAAAGGTGAAGTAAAAGCACCCTGTGACGCTACGGTTTCTACAATTTTTGACACAAAGCATGCCATCGGGCTTGCGACAGAAAGTGGTCTGGAGCTGCTGATCCATATCGGCGTTGACACCGTTGAACTTGGCGGTAAATTCTACACCGCTCATGTAAAGGACGGTGACGTGGTCAAAAAAGGCCAGACACTGATCACCTTTGATATGGATGCTATTAAGGCAGCCGGCTATGATGTGACCACACCGCTGATCGTAACCAATACCGATGATTATGAAGAAGTAAAAATGCTTGCAGAAGGAACAGTAAATAATGGTTCTGAAGTACTGGAGGTAAAATAAAATGAGTTCTCTGACCAAGGTACTTGCAGAGGAAGTGCGAAAAATCGAGGAAACGGCAGCAGTTGATAGGACGATGCAGACAAACCGTCTGACCCATCATCTGATGCCGCCTGTGGGATGGCTCAATGACCCGAACGGATTATGCTGGTACAAGGGAAGATATCATGTGTTTTTCCAGTATTCTCCGTTTGAGGCCAACGGTGGACTGAAATTCTGGGGACATTACTCCAGTGAAGATATGATCAGCTGGAGATATGAAGGGGTTCCGCTTCTGCCGGACAGCATTTATGACTGTCATGGTGTTTACTCAGGCTCTGCCATTGCGGAGAAAGATAAGCTTCATCTTTTCTACACAGGAAACATCAAGATGGATGGAGATTATGATTATATCAATAACGGAAGGCAGTCCAGCACTCTTCATGTGGAGAGTGCGGACGGCCTTCATTTCGGAACAAAGGAGGTTGCAGTTTCCTGCGAGGATTATCCGGAGAATTACACCTGTCACATCCGTGACCCGAAGGTCTGGAAGGAGGGGGAAGAGTACCGGATGATCCTTGGCGGCCGTCAGAAAAGCGACCATGGCGCCGTACTTTTTTACAGATCCGAAGATCTGAAGAACTGGAAATTTGACGGTGAGCTTACTACAGAAAAGGCATTCGGATACATGTGGGAGTGCCCGGATTTTTTCACTCTTGAGGGACAGGAGGTGCTTTCTGTATCTCCCCAGGGACTGACCAGAGAAGAGTTCCGTTTTCAGAACATCTATCAGTCCGGATACTTTATCCTGAAGGATGGAAAGCCGGAGGAAAAAGCTTTCCGGGAATGGGACCATGGCTTTGATTTCTATGCACCCCAGACATTTCAGGATGGAAAGGGCAGACGGATCCTGATCGGCTGGATGGGAATGCCGGATGCAGATGAGGAGTATGTGAATCCTACAGCAGAGAGCGAAGGCTGGCAGCATTGCCTGACTGTTCCAAGGGAAGTTACGTATAAAAACGGAATGCTTTATCAGTATCCGGTGGAAGAACTGAACGGGCTGAGAAAGGCTGGCGTTTCTGTCAGCGGTTCCAGTGCGGAGATTCCGGTGAATGGACCGTTTGATCTGGATGTTCAGGTAAAAGGTGAGCAGGGTAAAGTAAGCCTTGGGGAAAATCTCTTCCTGGAATATCAGGACGGAGATGTGATCTTAACTCTCTCCGAGAAGGCCGGTGCCGGACGTAAAGTACGTAAGGCGCATGTCCCGTCCGGTGTGATCGAAAGCATCAGAGTTCTTGCGGATACTACAGCTGTGGAGATTTATGTGAATGGCGGAGAGGTTGTTTTTGCCACCAGATATTATCCGGAAACGCAGGAGCAGGCTGTGAAGGTGGAGGCTGTGGAGTGTGATGGGAAGATTTATGTGCTGAAGAATTATGTGATGGAGTAGGCAGAGCTTATTGATCGTGAAATACAGCAAGATCAGAATACGAATACCTATAGAGCAGCTATGCAGTGAATTCCATATTCACAGAAATAAGAAATGACCGTATAATAAAGCAGGTGGGAAAATCCGCAGCCGGAATCCCAGCCTGCTTTATCTTTGTTATAAGTGAAATACATGAATTGTGCCGGCTGCTTGAGTATAGAAGGATGGCTGCTGAAGAAATGTTGGTGGCTGTCTTTACATAGAAAGAATGCGGCCGACTGGATGTTTGTTTTACAGGAGAGGAAATATCACGGAAGACAGATCACACTGTCCAGAAAAGTGTTCAGATATTTGTTTTACAGGAAGGCACATATCAGGGTTGATGTTACTGAAGATGTACTGGCATTTGGCATTGTATTGCATAAATTTTTTACAGAAGAGGAGACTGCTATGAACTATACATACATCGTGCAGTGTGCAGACGGCACGCTCTACACCGGCTGGACAAACTGCCTTGCCAGGCGGATGAAAGCCCATAATGAAGGCAAAGCAGGCGCCAAATATACCCGGGCCAAAAGGCCGGTGAAGCTGGTGTATTATGAAGGCTTTGCCACAAAGGAGGAGGCCATGAGCCGGGAGTACCGGATCAAGCAGCTGACCAGGGAGAAGAAGCTGGAGTTGATGAGGTTTTGAAACTGTCGGAAATCTTTTCAATTCCGGATGCAGACCCGTCACTGGAGCTGAAGGCAGTCATGCTGAATATCAATAAGAGTAGTTCAATAAGAGCGAAAAGTTCTGTACGATACCAATACCAGAGCTTTTCGCTCTTTTTGTATACACGGCAGGCGGGCAACTGCAACGGAGGTAGAAAAAGACGCTTTATGATAATAAAAATCAAATATTTGGAATTGCGTGAATATTGTGAACATGGTAGAATAAACACAAAAATCAATGAACTCAGTCAGCTGAGAAGAGGAAAGGAAAGAGGATGAAAAAGACAAAAGATTTTTGTTTCCGGCTTATGTGCTGTTTTCTGTTTCTGGGGTTATTTTGCGGAACAGAGGTTTTTGCAGCAGTTCAGGAGGGTAAGCCAGGAGAAACATTTTCCGGGGAATATGCAGTTATCATTAACACAGATACCACAAATCCCGGAAATACGGGAACCTTGCAGTTTGACGGGACATCGGCACAGGCGGCGGACTCTGAAGCAGAAGATTATGCAGTCGTGCAGGGTGGAAGCAATGCATCGGCGCAGGCGGCAACAGAGGGAACTGCGGGAGAGGCAGCAGATGTGGGGCAGGTACAGAGTCTGGAGGATGATCAGCTGCAGGCATACATGCAGGATGACCAGCCGATGCTGACTGCTGTACAGGCTGCGGCGACCACCTATCAGGTAGGTAAAAAAAGTACATCTATAGAACTAACGGCCATGATACATATGGAAAAACATATGTCTGCATCGGAGTTGGGAAACACTGCTATGTGTGGATGGATGAGACCCTGAAGGCAGATTACGATACCGCAGGGAAAACATCTCTGATCGCTGCGGATATGGCAGCTGTCTACGATGGTCAGCCTTACCGTATCCTTAACCAGCTCTGTGCAGGTGATTTTCCGGCACAGGATGGCTCAGGCAAGCTGTCGATCCTGCTGGAGTCTTTAAGTAGCGCCAGCGGTATGTATATGTATGATGAAGGGATCACAGCGATCCATATCAACACACCGTCAGCATCCTCTTATGTTTCGGGGGAGATGTCAAAGAGAAATGGCCTTCTTGTTCATGAGGGACAGCATGCAATCCTCTGGCTGAAAACCGGATTTATGAGTACCGGCAGATATTCGTGGCTGAATGAGGGTCTTGCAGTGGCTGTCATGGACTATCTCTGAGGAGGAACGGACAGCAGCGGCTGGCTGAATGGTATTGGAAGTAATACGGCCATCCGTTCAGGGGCTTCGCTGATCTACGAGAATTACCGGGATGACAATGCACAGGACTATGGAATGCCGTATCTTTTTGTAAGATATGTTATCGACCGGATGGCAGGAAGCTATCAGCCTATGAAGGTGCTTCCAAAGTTTTATACGATCGATGCTTCTTCTCTCAGCTGTGAGCAATATCTGGAGAAAGTAACCGGAGTTTCGTTTAAGGAGCTTATGGCAGATTTTTATACGGCAGTTGCAGCCGGTGAGAGCTCCGGTAAATACAGCTTTTACGGGGATACCATTGTTGCGGCAAAGGCAGCGACATTTCCGGTTTATGCAGGGGACAGCAATGAAAACCATACATTGCCGGCAGCATCGGACGTTTCAGAGACACCGGATGATCCGGAAACACAAGATACATCAGAAATACCGGAAGAAACAGAGCTTCCAGAAAATGAAGAAGCGGACATTCCGCAGGAAATGCTCCCGGATGATCAGGAAGACCAGCCGGAAGCAGCATTTGAGAAGAACGCAGCATCGGAAGATATGGAAACAGAAACCGATCCGGCAGAAGAAAAGAGCGGTTTTTGTGGAGCGGAGGAGAATACCGTATCCTGGAGCCTTGATGAAAACGGAGTTCTCGAGATCACAGGACAGGGAGCTATGAATGAATGGCAAAATGAGGAAGAAGTCCCCTGGAATGGATACCGCGACCAGATAACAGAGGTCCGGATCGAGGAAGGCGTTACCAGCATCGGACCTTATGCATTTGCAGACTGCGAAAATCTTGTAAAGCTTGACATTGCGGACAGCGTTCAGACTATAGGTGCATTTGCATATTTTAACTGCAGTGGCCTTTCCACACTGACCATCGGCTGAGATCATCGGGATCACAGGCCGGATCAGGTATAATAAGAAGCCCCGGAACACGAGGCAACTTCAGAGAAGTCATAACTTCAACTTCCTGAGGTCTGCCCGTATTCCGGGGCTTTAAGTTTTGCAGATATTCGAGGAGGCTTTTATCCATCTGACTACAGAGTAACTCAGTGGATTGCCATACCGGCTACGAAGAAATACATTACAACAAAATGGCACACACTTCCCAGCATCACAAAAACATGAAATACTTCGTGGGAACCGAAATTCTTATGCTTCGCATTGAAGATCGGAAGCTTCAAAGCATAGATCACACCGCCGATGGTATAGATGATACCGCCGGCAAGGAGCCATCCGAAGCCTGCACGGGGCAGATTGTGGAAGATCGGAACAAAAGCAAGTACACACAGCCAGCCCATTCCAATGTAGATCACAGAGGAAAGCCATTTTGGGCAGTTGATCCAGCAGCCCTTGAGGATCATTCCGATGATGGCAACGGTCCATACGAGGGCACAGAGGATATAGCCGGTGCGTCCGTGGAGAACGATCAGGCATACAGGAGTGTAGCTGCCGGCGATCATCACGAAGATCATCATGTGATCCATTTTTTTCAGACGGCGGTTCACCTTGGCTGTGGAGCTTACGGAATGGTAAAGTGTGCTTGCCAGGTAAAGAAGGATCATGGTAAGGATAAAAACACTTACTGCAAAAACATGGAGAACATCTGCACTTCTGGCCGCCTTCACGATCAGCGGAGTGGCTCCGGCCACGGCAAGAAGCATGCCGATTCCGTGGGTTATGGCGCTTCCCGGATCTTTTAATTTAAATTTCATATAAAAACACCTCCTGCAAAAAAATCTGCTGTTTATATCATATGGACAACTTCAAGATCGGTTCATCAATGACGGATCATTGCGACAGTTTACGATGTAATAATGTAGAAACTGATAAAATAACATGTAGTATTCAAAACTACATATCAAGTATATGAATACTATACCACTATTATTCAAAAATGCAACCCCTATTTTCGAAAAAAATTTTATCAGGATTTATTTCTGCAGCAGGCATACGACAATGCGGCTCCTACGACAGATAAATAAGAGATTTTTATGCATATTTCTCCCAGTTTTTCGCATAATAACCATATGAAAAACAAATAGTTAACATAACATTGACGTACAATGAACAGAAAATACAGGAGGAATTCAGGAAGATGAAAGCAACGGGAATTGTTCGCAGGATCGATGATCTGGGCAGGGTTGTGATTCCAAAAGAGATACGAAAGACACTGCGGATCAAGGAAGGAACGCCACTGGAGATTTTTACAGACAGGGAAGGACAGATCATCCTGAAAAAATATTCGCCCATTGGAGAGCTGAATACGTTTGCTGCGGAATATGCGGAAGCGCTGGTACAGACCACCGGACTGACTGCCTGTATTACAGATCGTGATCAGGTCGTGGCGGCATGCGGCAGCGGAAGCCGGGAACTGGAAGGAAAAGAGATCAGTTCTGATCTGGATGCAGTCATTGCCGGCAGGAAAGGCAGAATGGTCAGTCAGGACAGCAGGGAAAATATATCAGTCATTTCCGACGCTATGGATTCATTTTGCCAGAAAATGATACAGCCGATCCTGTGTGCGAGTGACGCTATTGGAGCAGTAATCCTTCTGACTAAAAGTGAAAAAACAGCACTGGGAGACACAGAACGTGCCCTTATCCGCACAGCAGCCGGTTTTCTTGGCAGACAGATGGAGCAGTAAAAGTGCATCAGATGTACAGAAAAATGTGTGCAGATCAAGATATAAACATCAGATGCAGATGCCAGGAGCTGCAGATCAGGGAGGGTGCGGACACCGGGAAGGAAAGCAGTGGTATTCTTCCAGAGTCAGATTTGTGATAGTGAGCCAGGAAGCAAGAGGTTTTGTCACATAGCGGATGTGCCATGGCTCGTAAGGGATGCCGGTGATCTCCTCTTTGCTTTTGGGGTACCGGAGGATAAAACCATAGAGCGGAGCGTTCTTTTTCAGCCAGCGGCCTTCTCCTGTTGCGGAAAACCTTTCGGAGAGCTCCATATGGATGGAAGGGCAGGATACATCCAGAGCAAGTCCGCTCTGGTGCTCACTTGTTCCTGGCTCTGCAACGAAAGGACTTCCTGTAAAAAGCTCCTTCTGTCGCTGGTAGGAACGATATCCGGAAACTGCCCATAGGTTCAGACCGCATCTGTGACAGGCATGGAAAAGCTGGGAAGCGGCTTTTGCAGCTTGATACTCCAGAAGCCGCTTCGGATCTCCCGGTGCTGCTTCAAATGGAAGTCCGATATCGATAAGATGTTCCGGCACAAAGGCTTCCGGCAGAGGATGCTCCCTGCTGATCAGCCGGGTATAAAATTCTCTGTGCAATAAAAACCCTCCTTTCCTTATCCATAAGCTTATGATAAGAAAGGAGGGTTTATGAATGCTTATTTCTGTTTATCAGAGCTCTTTTTCACTCATTTCTTCCAGGAGAGCCTTCTTCATGTCATAGAGTGACTGGGAGAGATCTACATAAACCTTCTGCGGATTAACGAAACGTCTGGATTCATCCCACAGTGTGTTCTGCTCCTGTTTGCAGTAGTCGCGGAGTTCCATGACAGATGGAGACTTGTAAACGCTCTTACCATCTTTAATTACAGGAACAAGGAGCTCACGGAGTTCGTAGGTTCCGCCAAGAACCTTGGTCTTTTTCCAGGTGTCAACCGGGTCGAAGATCACCATAGTTTCTTCCGGATCGAATTTCTCATCTGCAAGGCAGATCAGATCGGCCTTGATCTTGCCGGTCTTCTTGCTGTAGATACGGTATACAGTCTTGTTGCCCGGGTTGGTAACCTTTTCTGTGTTTTCGGAAAGCTTGATCTTTGGCTGGAAGGCATCGCTGTCAGCGTCCTTTACAGCGGCAAGCTTGTATACGCCGCCGAATGCCGGATTGTTATCGGCTGTGATCAGCTTGGTTCCGACGCCCCAGGAATTGATCTTGGCATCCTGGGCCTTCAGGCTTTCGATAAGATATTCATCAAGATCGCTGGATGCGGAAATGGTAGCATCATCGAAACCGGCAGCAGCCAGCATCTTGTAAGCTTTTTTGGAAAGATATGCAAGATCACCGCTGTCGATACGGATTCCATAGTTCTTCAGCTGGATACCTTCCTCACGCATCTCCTCAAATACACGGATCGCATTGGGAACACCGGATTTCAGGACATCGTAGGTGTCAACCAGAAGAGTACAGGAATTCGGGTAAAGTCTCGCATAGGTCTTAAAGGCAGTGTACTCATCCGGGAAACTCATGATCCAGGAATGAGCATGTGTTCCGAGAACCGGAACGTTAAACATTTGGCCGGTCAGTACGTTGGAAGTACCGGCACATCCGCCGATCACTGCAGCTCTGGCACCGAAGATCCCGGCGTCCGGACCCTGGGCACGGCGAAGACCGAATTCCATGATGGGATCGCCCTTGGCTGCGTGGCATACACGTGCTGCCTTAGTGGCAATAAGACTCTGATGGTTCATAATGTTCAGGATGGCCGTCTCTACAAGCTGAGCTTCCATGATCGGTGCGATAACCTTGACCATCGGCTCTCTCGGGAAGATCACGGTTCCCTCCGGAATTGCGTAGATATCACCGGTGAATCTGAAGTTGCTCAAATACTCAAGGAAATCATCCTCAAAGATGCCAAGACTTCTCAGATAGGTAATGTCTTCTTCTGAGAAACGGAGATTTTCGATGTATTCGATCATCTGCTCCAGTCCTGCACAGATGGCAAAACCGCCATCGCACGGATTGTTTCGGTAGAACATGTCAAAGACAACGGTCTGGTTGGTAGGGTTTTTGAAATATCCCTGCATCATGGTAAGCTCATAGAGGTCCGTGAGCAGAGTAAGGTTATTTGCTCGCATAGCGTTCTCCTTTGGATGCCTCCGGATATTGTGACCGGAGGGAAATACACGGTTGTTTCCGCTCTTTTTATTATTACGGGCTTATTATAACACAAAGGAGTGGATTT
>ENA-OQED01000444-OQED01000444.1-human-gut-metagenome-genome-assembly--contig:-NODE-444-length-16224-cov-6.446543_pt1 | contig 16224 bp, 16 predicted proteins | sample MGYA00242790_ERZ504625 | MGnify/ENA primary metagenome ERZ504625 (study PRJEB26092, sample SAMD00036345) | human gut metagenome | host: Homo sapiens | study: EMG produced TPA metagenomics assembly of...
GGGCGAGGAGCGCGTAACGGTCGAGATTAAGCAGCAGTATCGAAATATGGCCGAGATCGTTCGTGACTATCCCGAGCTTATTGATGTTGCCAAGGAAGCCTACCTTGCCTGCGGCGTTGAGCCCAAGTACTGCCGATTCGCGGCGGCACCGACGGCGCACAGCTGTCGTTCCGCGGCCTGCCCTGCCCCAACCTCTCGACAGGCGGCTACTGTTACCACGGCGTCAACGAGTTTGTCCCGGTCAGCTCGCTCGTCAAGATGACCGACGTCCTGCAGGAGCTCGTCGCCCGTTTCGCATAAGACTGGCTGCACAATTCCAAAAGACGAATCGCCCCGTCCTCACCAGAGAACGGGGCAATTTTTTGCTGCAATGAGGACAGGTTGACGCGCGCCAGCCTCTTGACGCAAGGTATGTCCCAAACTGCCGGCACATAAGGAACGTCCCCAAGAGCCAAGTGTTCCGGCAACGCCGATGTTTTGGCGCGGACAGCGAAAACCCGCCAGAGCGAGCAAGGTGCCTTGAAACAAGGCGGCATTGACCCTCTGGTCATGCCGCCGAAGTTGAAAGGCAGATTGCCGCTCTGGCGGGTTTGCAGCGTCAACTGGTTACGCGGTTTGGTAAAACCGCGTAACTCTAATAGTTGGCTTCGTAGCCGTTGCCGTCACCGGTGGGCTCTTCGTAGTAATCGGAGCCGTCGCTCGAATCGTCGGAATCGTCCGAGCCACCCGACGAGGTCGCGGTGCCATATGCGTAGTCCTCGGACGTATTGTTGTTGAGGTCACCGATCGTGGAGCTGGAGCCGTCTGAAAGGCCCATGGTGTTGGGGCCCTTGGGATCCTCACCGGCGTCGACGCGGGCCATCATTTCCTTAAGCTCGTCTTCGTAGACAAAGACATAGCTCACGCCGTCGATCATAGTGCTGTCGTCAGCATACGAAGGCAGGTTGGCCGAGTAGATGCCCTCGACATCCATGCCGCGCATGGCATTGACCGTGGACACGATATCCTGAACGCTCATATCGGTTACGAGCATATCGGACAGCGAATTAACCAGGCCAAAGATCTTCGTGGCATCGAAGTTATTGAGAATCTGGTTGGCAAGGGCGCCAAGCACCTGACGCTGATGGCGCATGCGCGTGTAATCGCCGTCGTCATAGGTGTAGCGGCAGCGGGCATAGGTAAGGGCAGTAGCGCCGTCCATATGCTGCTGACCAGCGGTAATCTTAATATCCAGGTGCTCGGGATCGTCGACGTCGTCGGTCGCGTTGATGTCGATACCGCCAACCGAATCAATAAGCGACTGCATGCCGTCAAAGCTGACCTCGGCATAGTGAGAAATCTGCACGCCGCACAGCTCGTTGACCGCCTGGACCATGGCCTCGGCGCCGCCAACGGTGTGGCAGGCGTTGATCTTCATGGTCTCGCCCTTGTACACGACCTTGGTGTCGCGCGGAACGGAAATGAGCGTCGCCTGCTTTTGCGTGGGGTCGATGCGTGCCAGGATAATCGAGTCGGCACGATACGTATCCTCGCCCGGACGACCGTCGGTACCAAGAAGCAACACGTAGAACGGATCTTTTGCCTCATTGGTATCGACCAGAATCTGGCGCAGGTTGTTGGTAATGACATTGGAGTCGCCAAGCTTGCCCATGATAGTGGCAAACCACAGACCCGCAGCAGTCGTGGCGCTCAGCAGCACGCCGAGTACGGCGATGAGAGCTACGCGGCGAACCGTGCGGCCGCGACGGCGCTGACGGGCGCGCTCGGAATAGCGTGCGACATTGTCGCGGCTGTAGATCTTGGCCTGCGCACCAGTCGAGGGTCTTCGGGTGTTATCCGCTAGGGGTTTCTTGTTAAACATAGGCAACCTGCATTAGTAGATGACGGGATCGGGAACGGTGGCATGTTCGACATGCGCGCCAAGCGCCTGCAGCTTTTCGACAAACTGCTCGTAGCCACGTTTGATGTGATGGATGGCCGAGACCTCGGTAACGCCATCGGCGATAAGACCGGCAACCACAAGCGCCGCGCCGCCACGCAGGTCGGGTGAGGTGACCTGTGCGCCCGAGAAGCCCTTGACGCCGTGAATCATGGCGTGATGGCTCTCGATACGAATATCGGCACCCATACGCACGAGCTCGGAGGCGAACATGAAGCGGTTCTCGAAGATGTTCTCGGTAATTACGGAGCTTCCGTCGGCAAGGGCCGAAAGCACCATGATCTGCGCCTGCATGTCGGTCGGGAAACCCGGGAACGGAAGCGTCTGGATATCGACCGGCCTGATGCGCTCGACGCGATTGACGTGGACGCCGTTCTCGATACGCTCGCACTCGATGCCCATAAGTTCCATCTTTTTGAGCACCATTCCCAGGTGGATGGGGCAGAAGCCCGTAACATCGACGCCGCGCTCATCGGCCATGAGGGCGCCGGCGACGATAAAGGTGCCGGCCTCAATGCGGTCACCCACCACGCAATGGGTAACGGGATGCAGCTCCTCCACGCCCTCGATGGTCACGACGGGCGTGCCTGCGCCGACGATCTTGGCACCCATCTCATTGAGCATGTTGGCAAGGTCGACGATCTCGGGCTCGCGGGCAGCGTTGTCGATAACCGTGGTGCCCTGTGCGCGCACGGCAGCCATGATGAGGTTCTCGGTGGCGCCCACGCTCGCGAATTCGAGCGTGACGGTGGTGCCGTGCAGACCCTGGGGAGCGCTGGCGTTGATGTAGCCGTGGGCGGTGTCGAACTCGACGCCCAGAGCCTCGAGACCCAAGATATGCATATCGATCTTGCGAGCACCCAGGTTGCAGCCGCCCGGCATGGCGATCTTGGCGCGATGGAAACGACCCAGCAGGGGGCCCATCACGGCCGTGGAGGCGCGCATCTTGGCGACAAGCTCGTAGGGCGCCTCCCAAGAATCGACCTGGGAGGTATCGATCTCGAGCGTGTGCTCGTCGAGAACATCGATCGTAGCGCCCATGCCCTTGAGCACCTTGCCCATCACGTGGACATCGGAAATATCGGGCACGTTCTGCAGCGTCGTCTTGCCCGGCGCCAGAAGCGTTGCCGCCATGAGTTTGAGCGCGGAGTTCTTGGCACCCGAGACGGGCACGGAGCCTCCGATGGCGTGGCCACCCTCAACGCGGATAATATCCAAGGTCTACCCTTTCAAAAAGCATGCCCGGGGTGGCTGGGCCATCCCGGGCATGATGTGTTCGCAAATGGTCGAACGCTAAATCGTTTGACTATTGGGCAAGCTTGAGCTTACACCATGCGATTTCATTATAGAGGTAGGCGCGGCGTGCATCATCCTCCGACAAATTACCCAGCTTCTCTTCAAAACCTTGAATATCAGCTTTAACCTTGTCGGCATCGACGGTCGCCAAATCGCAAGCGCGCTCGGCGAGAACGGTCACGACATCGTCCGCGACCTGGGCGTAGCCGCCGACCACGGCAAACGTGTGGTCGACAGTGCCCATGGCCTTATCGGAAACGCGAACGTAACCGCGGTCGATCGTGCAGATTTCGCTGGAGTGAGCAGGCAGAACGCCAAACTCGCCATCCGTAGACGGAATCGACACAAACGCAGCGTCACCCTCATAGGCGAGGCTCACGGGGCACACGATGCGGATACGCATAACCTACTTCTCCTCCATCTTGCGGGCGCGCTCACGCACATCCTCAATCGTGGAAGCATAGCGGAATGCCTGCTCGGGCAGGTCATCGGCCTTGCCGTCGACAATCTCGGCGAAGGAGCGGACGGTATCCTCGACGCGGACGTAGACACCGGGGTTGCCGGTGAACTTCTCGGCGACGTGGAAGGACTGGGAGAGGAACTGCTGGATCTTACGAGCACGGTTGACCGTAAGGCGCTGCTCCTCGGACAGCTCGTCCATACCCAGAATGGCGATGATGTCCTGAAGGTCGGAGTACTCCTGCAGGAGCTCCTGAACCTTGACGGCAACACGGTAGTGCTCCTCGCCGACGATCGAGGGATCGAGAGCGTCCGAAGAAGACGCGAGCGGGTCGATAGCCGGGAACAGGCCGAGCGACGAAATGCTACGCGAAAGAACCGTGGTGGCGTCGAGGTGCGTAAACGTCGTGGCAGGCGCCGGGTCGGTCAGGTCGTCTGCAGGGACATAGACAGCCTGGACGGAGGTAATGGAGCCCGTCTTGGTCGAGGTAATGCGCTCCTGGAGGTCACCCATCTCGGTAGCCAGCGTGGGCTGGTAACCGACGGCGGACGGCATACGGCCCAGCAGTGCGGAAACCTCGGAACCTGCCTGGGAGAAGCGGAAAATGTTGTCGATGAACAGCAGAACGTCCTGGCCGCGATCGCGGAAGTACTCAGCGGTGGTAAGGCCGGCCAGACCGATGCGCAGACGCGCTCCGGGCGGCTCGTTCATCTGACCATAGACCAAGCAGGTCTTGTCGATAACGCCAGACTCGCTCATCTCGAGATAAAGGTCGGTACCCTCACGGGTGCGCTCGCCGACACCGGTGAACACCGAGGTGCCGCCGTGCTCCTGGGCGAGGTTGTTGATGAGCTCCTGAATCAAAACGGTCTTGCCGACGCCGGCGCCGCCGAACAGACCCGTCTTGCCGCCACGGATGTAGGGCTCAAGCAGGTCGACGGCCTTGATGCCGGTCTCGAAGATCTCGGTCTTGGTGGTGAGCTCGTCAAAACGAGGTGCCGCATGGTGGATGGGATAGAACTCCTCCACCTCGGGCATAGGCTTGCCGTCGACGGGCTTGCCCATGACGTTCCAAATGCGGCCGAGTGTCTTGGGACCAACGGGCATCTTCATGGGCTCACCGGTATCGGTGGCAATGAGACCACGCTGCAGACCGTCGGTCGAGGACATGGCGACCGTGCGGACGACGCCGCCCGGAAGCTGGCTCTCAACCTCGAGGATCGTGCTCAGGTGACCGATCGGGGTCTCGGCCTCGACCGTGAGCGCGTTGTAGATCGGGGGCACCGCACCGTCAAACTTGACGTCGACGACAGGGCCGATGATTCGCACGATGCGACCATCACCGGCAGTCGTCTTCTTGGTGGCTTCCTCGACCGCAAGCTTTACGGTGTTATTAGCCATTACTGTTCCTCCAATGCTGAGGCTCCGCCGACGATCTCGTTAATCTCGGTCGTGATCGAAGCCTGGCGCACGCGACTATACGTGCGGGTAAGGGTCGAGATGATCGCGGTGGCGTTTTCCGTCGCGGAGTGCATGGCCTTGCGGCGTGCACCCTGCTCAGCAGCCGCCGAATCGATCAGGGCCTGGTAGATGACCGTCAGGATATAAGACGGCACAAGCTTGCCGAGAACATGCTCGGGAGAGGGCACGAACTCGAACGTGGACGAGATGCGCTTAGGGGCGTCGGTCTCGTTCTTACGCGGACCGTGGGCCATAGCGATCATCTCGGGGTCGAGCGGCAACAGATGCTCGACGCGAAGCTCCTGATCCACGCGGTTCTTGGCGTGGTGGTAGACAAGCTCGACACGGTCAAGCTCACCGGCACGATACGCATCGCAGATATGAGAGGAGATCATGCGGGCCTGATTGAAATCGGGCTCGGAGGAATTGCCCTCAAAGTGCATGACGACGTTTGCACGGTCGCGGAAATACGTGGCCGGCTTGCGCCCACACGCGATGATCTCGCACTCGATGCCGTCGTTCGCCCAAGAAGCGGCGAGCTTTTCGGCCGTGCGCTCCACCGTCGTATTGAAACCGCCGGCAAGGCCGCGGTCCGAGGCAATAACGACAATCAGGCCATGCTTGACGCTCTCATGCTTCTGCAGCATGGGATCGGTGCCCGAGCAGGAGGCGTCGCCGGCGACCGTCAACATGACGTCGGTCAGCGCCTCCTTATAAGGCTCGGCCTGCTTGGAGCGATCGAGGGCACGACGGATCTTGGCCGTAGAGACCATCTCCATCGTGCGCGTGATCTGCTTGGTCGTGGTAACCGAGGAGATTCGCTTCTTAATGTCGCGAAGGTTGGCCATAGGGCTTAGTTCTCCTCTGATCCAGTCGTATCGGCATGGTGCTTGGCCATGAACTGCTGCTTGAAGTCACCGATAACGCGCAGAAGCTCAGCCTTGGTGTCATCGTCGATCTTCTTGGCGCGAACCTTGTCGAGCAGCGAGCCAAAGCCGTTGTCCAGGTACTCGATAAGCTCAGCGCGGAAAGGCAGCACGTCGGCGATCTCCAGGTCGTCCAGGAAGCCCTCGTTGCCTGCAAACAGAACTGCAATCTGCTCGCCAACCTCAAACGGCTTGTAGCGCGGCTGCTTAAGGAGCTCAGTCATGCGAGCGCCGTGGGTAAGCTGCTTTTGCGTGGCCTCGTCGAGGTCGGAGCCGAACTGCGTAAAGCCGGCGAGCTCCTGGTACGAAGCGAGGTCCAGACGAAGGTTGCCGGCAACCTGCTTCATGGCCTTGGTCTGAGCGTCGCCACCGACGCGGGACACGGAGATGCCCACGTCGACTGCCGGGCGCTGACCCTGGAAGAAGAGCTCGGACTGCAGGTAGATCTGACCATCGGTAATGGAAATGACGTTGGTCGGAATGTAGGCCGAGACGTCGCCGTCCTGGGTCTCGATGATCGGCAGAGCCGTCATGGAGCCGTAACCGTTCTTCTTGGACATCTTGACGGCACGCTCGAGCAGACGAGAGTGCAGGTAGAAGATGTCGCCAGGATAGGCCTCGCGTCCGGGCGGACGATGCAGCGTCAGCGACATCTGACGGTAGGCCACAGCCTGCTTGGACAGGTCGTCGTAGATGACGAGCACGTGGCCGCCGGGGTTGGTCTCGCTGGCGGGCTTGCCGTCCTCGCCGTTGTACATGAAGAACTCGCCGATAGCGGCACCGGCCATAGGCGCGATGTACTGCATAGGGGCGGAATCGGCAGCGGTGGCCGAAACGATAATGGTGTAGTCGAGCGCACCGTGCTGAGCGAGGGTCTCGCGGATGTTGGCAACCGTGGAAGCCTTCTGGCCGATGGCGACATAGATGCAGACCATGCCCTTGCCGCGCTGATTGAGGATAGCGTCGATGGCAATGGCGGTCTTACCGGTCTTACGGTCGCCGATGATAAGCTCGCGCTGGCCGCGACCGATAGGCACCATGGAGTCGATGGCGAGCAGACCGGTCTGAACCGGCTCGCACACCGGGGTACGGTCGATGACGCCGGGGGCCTTGAACTCGATAGGGCGGCGGTGCGTGGCGACAATGTCACCCAAACCGTCGATGGGCTGGCCGAGCGGATTGACGACGCGGCCGAGCATGGCACGGCTCACGGGGATATCCATAATGCGGCCAGTGGTGCGGCACTCGTCGCCTTCCTTGATGGAGTCGACGGCACCAAACAGAACGGCGCCGACCTCGTCACGGTCAAGGTTCTGGGCAAGGCCGAAGACGGTCTCACCGGTATCGGAGCTCTTGAACTCCAGAAGCTCGCCTGCCATGGCGCTCTTGAGACCGGTGACGCGCGCGATGCCGTCGCCTACCTCGTCGACCGTTGAAACCTCATGCGTATCGACCGTCGCGGAGAGGTTCGTGAGCTGCTCCTGCAGTTTCTTGGCGATATCCTGGGCATTGAGGGTTTCGGACATTAGGCTTCACCTCCGTACGAATTAGCAGAGTTTGCGAGGGTCTCCTGCGCGATGCGCAGCTGCGTCTTGACGGAAATGTCACGACGCTCGCCGCGGGCCTCGAGCACCAGGCCGCCCACGATAGACGGGTCGACCTGCTCGATAAGGAATACCTTGCGGCCGAAGTCCTGCTCGCATTTCTTAGTGATGGTTTGACGCAGCTCGTCGTCGAGCGGGATCGCCGTGGTGACGGTCACGCCCACTACATCCTCGTCTTCCTCGGCAACATACTTAAAGGCAGCTGCCACCTTGGGAAGAAGGTCGAGCTGGTCGCGCTTGGACATGGTGTCGAGCACGGCGATGATCTCGGGGCTGGCAGACGCCAGGCGCTCGATCATCTCGAGGTCCTCGAACACATGGTTCTCGGCCTTGGCGGCTTCCAGAAGGGAGCGCGCGTAGGTCTCGAGCACCTTGTCCTGATAGCGGCTAGTCGGCATTCAGGCTACCTGCTTCCTGGATGTAGCGCTCGATGAGCTTCTTCTGCTCGGACTCGTCCTCGAGTGCCTCGCCCACGATCTTGGTGGCGACGGCAACGGACAGGTCGGCGATGGAGCTCGCGGCACCGGCGTAGATGGACTTGCGCTCGTCCTCGACGGTCGTATGGGCCTTGGCGATGATCTCCTCGGCCTCCTTGTGGGCAGCCTCGATGATACGGGCGCGCTCGGACTCGGCGTCCTTACGGGCCTCGAGAACGATGTCGGCAGCCTGACGACGGGCGTCGGTGACGATCGAGTCGGACTCAGCGCGCTTGGCGATAGCCTCCTGCTTGGTCTTCTCGGCCTCGTCGAGGCTCTCCTCAATCTTCTTGCCGCGCTCCTCCATGGTTTTCATGATGCCCGGCAGGGCGACCTTGGCCAGCACGATCCAGATGATTAGGAAGGCGATAAGCGCCGGGATGAACTCCGCCATCTTAGGGATGAGGATGTCCGCACCGGCAGCGCCGTCCTCGGCGAACGCGGAAACCGGCATGAGCAGCGCGGCCGCGGACGCGGAGAGTGCGATCGCGCTCTTCTGGGATGAAAGATTCATACTTGACGCTCCGTGCTATTTAACGATCAGCGCGACAACGAAGCCGATCAGAGCCAGAGCCTCGCCGAAGGCGGAGCCCATGATGAAGACGGTGAACACGCGGCCCTGGACCTCAGGCTGACGGGCCATAGCACCCGTAGCACCCAGAGCAGACAGGCCGATAGCAAGACCAGCGCCGATAACACCGAGACCGTAACCGATAACTCCCACGATTCCTCCTTTGTCGTGCGTGTCTTATTTCACGCAGGATAACCTTTTTATAACTGCCGGGCTCCATGGGTACGGGCACCGGCGGTTTAACGAATTGCCTTACCTTTAAGGCGCGAACGGAAGACTACTCCTCCTCCGCAACCTCCTCTGCCTCGGAGACATACACGGCGGTAAGGACCGTGAAGACGTAAGCCTGGATGGCGCCGACCACAAGCTCGATCGTATAAATCAGGATGAGGATGGCAAGCCAGGCCAGCGAAGGCAGGGCGCCGACGGCGTGGGCCGCGGAAACCTGCTGAAGCAGCGGCTGCATGAACATGCTCGCCATGATGGCGAACGAGCCCATGACCACGTGTCCTGCGAACATGTTGCAGAACAGACGGACGGCGAGCGTGATGAGGCGCAGGAAGGTCGAGAAAAGCTCGACGACCCACACAAGCACGTTCATCGGGAAGCTCACACCCTGCGGGGCGAGGCTCTTGATGTAGCCGATCACGCCGTGAGCCTTGCATCCGTAGTAGATGAAGTACACGAAGGCGAAGATGGCGAGCGCGGCGGTAGAGCCGATTGCGCCGGTGCCGGGCTTCATTCCCGGGATCAGGCCGATCATGTTATTGATCAGGATGAACAGGAAAAGCGAGCACAGGAACGGAAAGTGCTTCTTCCAGTTCTCACCCACGACACCCTTGCCGATATCGTTCTCGACGTACTCGATGATGTACTCGAAACCGTTGACGAAGAAGCCCTTGGGAACCAGGGTCTGCTTCTTCTTGAACACGGCCAGGACGATCAGGAGCACGATCGTGGAGACGATCAGCCAAAACGAGTACTGCGTGATGCCGCAGCTCAGATCGCCCACGACAGGGGTGGAGCTGAACTCGCTGACCAGATGATTAATCTCATCAGGCAGCTTTTCAAAAATTTCCACGACTTACCTTTCGACCTCATGAGGATCTCGCAGCGCCTTGGCGACGCGAACCGTGCAGGCGGCCATAAAGACCACGAAGCCGATCGCCTCGCCCAGGAGGAACATGCGAAATGCCTCTCCGAACAACACAAACACAACCAAGGTAAAGACGAGCAGGGCGATTGCCGAGACCGCCAGACTCACCATACCCTTGAGCATGTCCGCATTCTGCTTATCGTCAAGAACCGGCTTGAGCGTAAAGACAAAGGGAAGGAAGGCAATTGCGCCCGCGATGGCGCCTGCAACGATAGCGAGCAGATCGGCTATCTGAAACACTGGCGTCCTCACTTTCCTTTTTAACGCCTCACAGAACAGTTCCCGCCAAACATTGGTGACTATTGTACGAGCCAATCGCTAAAGTACAACCGAAAAAGCATCGGTTAATACGCACCTGTTCGTTTTCTTAAGACCTTCTTTATGCCGCAGGTACGGTAATACGTTTTTCTCGAACCCCTCTGGGCTAAACGTCCGTTAACAGGAGTGCGCGTGGACGTCTTTTGCTCGCCCGCGCGCACCATTTCTTCGTATTTGTGACCGTAGCCGACAAGGCCCGACGACTAGAGCGTGCCGTAGATGCGGTCGCCGGCATCGCCCAGGCCGGGGACGATGTAGGCGGCCTCGTTGAGATGGTCGTCGATGGCGCAGGTATAGATATGCACATCGGGGTCCTTCTCGGTGAGCGACTTGAGGCCCTCGGGGGCCGCGACGATGCACAGCATGCGGATGTCCTTGACACCGCGCTCGCGCAGATAGCTGATAGCCATCTCGGCCGAACCGCCCGTGGCGAGCATGGGGTCGACGACCAGGCAGATGCGCTGGTCGATATCCTTGGGCATCTTGCAGTAATACTCATGCGGCTCGTGGGTGACCTCGTCGCGCTCCATGCCAATGTGGCCCACGCGGGCAGAAGGCACCAGGTCGAGGATGCCATCGACCATTCCAAGGCCCGCGCGCAAAATGGGGACGATGGCGAGCTTCTTGCCGGCAAGCTGCTTAAACGTGGCAGTGGTGATGGGAGTCTCGACTTCGACATCCTCCATGGGCAGGTCGCGCATGGCCTCGTAGCCGTCAAAAAGCGCGAGCTCGCGCACGAGCTGGCGGAACTGGTTGGTGCCGGTCGACTTATCGCGCAGGATCGACAACTTGTGCTGGACGAGCGGATGGTCGACAAGCGTCACGCGAGACGCATCGTAGGTGACGGTCATGGGTTGATGCCCCTTTCGTTTCGGCCGGAAGATGGCCTTGCTGACAAGGCGCATGGCGACGTTGTTGCCTCGCGCCGTGCATAAGTTTAACGGTTTGTTGTATCGAGTGCCCCGTCGCAGCCCTATTGAGCGGTGCTGAGCGAACGCCTGACCGCATCGTGCCAACCGTCCAGGTTGTGCTCGCGACGTTCAACGGACATATGGGGATGGAATGTCTTGACGATCTGGGCGTTTTGCTCCAGCTCCTCCAGATCCTCCCAATACCCAGCCGCGAGGCCCGCCAGATACGCGGCACCGATCGCCGTTGTCTCCACCGACTCACATTGCAGTACGGGGATATCCAGCAAGTCTGCCTGGAACTGCATGATGAACTCGTTGCGCGAGGCGCCGCCATCGACGGACAGGCGCTCGATCGAAAGACCCACGTCCTGCTCCATGGCACGCAGCACGTCATAGCTCTGATAGGCCATGGACTCGCAAGCGGCACGCACGATGGTCGCGCGACTCGAGGCGCCGGTCAGACCGCATACGATGCCGCGGGCGTGCGCGTCCCACCAAGGTGCCCCCAAGCCCGCGAAAGCGGGAACGAAGTAGCAGCCCTCGTTGTCGCCGATCGAGGAGGCGAGCCGTGCCGATTCGGATACGTTGGAGATAACGCCCATGTTGTCGCGCAGCCAGTTCATCGTTGAGCCGGCGGCAAAAATAGAGCCCTCGAGCGCATAGCTGACCTTGCCGTTCGCAGCGATACCGATGGTGGAGACCAGGCCATTCTTGGATTCGACGATCTCGTCGCCGGTGTTCATGAGCATAAAGCAGCCCGTGCCATAGGTGTTTTTGGTCTGGCCGGGATGGAAGCAGCAGTGACCGAACAGCGACGCCTGCTGGTCACCCGCCACACCCATGATGGGCGGCATGTTGGTCATGATGTCGCTCGCGACGCGGCCGTAGTCGCCCGAGCTCCAGCGAACCTCGGGCATCATGGAACGTGGAACATCAAAGAGCGCCAGCAGGTCGTCGTCCCAATCGAGCGTATGGATATTAAAAAGTGCCGTGCGGCTGGCATTGGTGTAGTCAGTGGCAAAGACCTGGCCGCCGGTGAGGTTGTAGATGAGCCAGGTATCGATGGTGCCAAACATGAGGTCGCCCGCCGCCGCGCTCTCGCGTGCGCCGTCAACGTTGTCGAGAATCCACTGCACCTTGGAGGCCGAGAAATACGGGTCGAGCGTAAGGCCGGTGCGGGAGCGAACCAGCCCTTCTGCGCCCTGCTCGACCAGCTCGTCGATCAGAGGTGCGGTGCGACGGCATTGCCACACGATGGCGTTATAGATGGGTTGGCCGCTTATGCGGTCCCACACCACCGTGGTCTCGCGCTGGTTGGAGATACCGATGGCGGCGATGCGATCGGAATGGATGCCGCTCTTAAACTGGACCTCCATCATCACGCCGATCTGGCTGGCAAGCACCTCCGTGGGATCCTGCTCCACCCAGCCGGGGCACGGGAAGCTGGTTTTGACGCTACGACGCGCCTGGGCGACGATGCAGCCGTACTCGTCGACGATGGTCGCGAGTACCGAGGTGGTGCCGCAGTCGAGCGCCATGATGTAGGAACCTCCAAAGCTAAACGAGGCGTCTTCCATACCCAGGCTACCTAGATTCAACGACATCGCTTACACCTTTCTATTGCATCGGGTCGGACAGGACCCGCTCGATCTCTGATGCGGGAAGTGCGCCTTGGCGCAGGATCTGGAGCTCGCCATGCTTAAACGCCACGATGGTCGAAGCGTCGCGGCACGGGGTCTCGCCCGCGTCGACGGCCACATCGACCCCCTCCAGAATGCGGTCCTCAACGTCGGCAAAGCTTGCCGGCGCGGGCGCGCCGTGCGTGTTGGCGCTGGTGCAGGCAAGCGGACTGCCGCACGCGCGGATGAGCGCTTGGACCACGGGAGAGGCCGACGCGCGAAGGGCCACCGTGTCGTCGGCGGCGCGCATAAAGGTCGGCACGCAGGGCGCCGCCTTGACCACGATAGTCAGGGCGCCCGGCCAGCATCTTCGGGCAAGCACGCGGGCCTCTTCCGAAATATCCACGCCGTAGCGATCGAGGGCCTCGGCATCATCGACCAGCCAGGCGACGGTTTGCGTGAGCTCACGTTGCTTGAGGGTGAAGATACGGCGATAGCCGGTGCCGAGCGCAGGGACTGCGGCGCCGTTGACGGCAGCCTGCGGATCGCGCGGCCACGGCAGAGATTCGCTTGTATCTTGGGGCAAGGCGTCCGAGAAAGCGCTGACTGCCACAGCGACACCATAGACGGTCTCGGTCGGGATCAGGGCCAAGCCACCACAGCTGAGTACCTCGGCCGTACGCTCGACGGCGAGCTGATGCGGCTCACGCGCTCCTTCGAATACCCGATAGACCGTCTGCATGCGTATGCCAGCCCCTTACGCTCTGGTGAAAGTTTGTTTACTGAGGGGCATTCTCGCACGAAACGTTTAATCCATTTGTCCACAGCGCATGTTGGTTTGGTGAGCGGCTCTAGTAGTCGGTGAAAGTGAGGGGGTTATTGGACTGCGACGAACTTCTTTGGCCTGCCGGCGTGGCGTTCTTGGGCGGCGTAGCGCTCAATGCTGTCTATCGTTATCATCCGACGGCCGTCGACGAGTTCAACATCGAGCTTTCCGGCTTTGACCAGCGCGGTAATCCGCGGAGCGGAGACTTTGAGGTCCAGTGCCGCGTCTTTAAATGTTCGGCACGCCGCTTCCCGAGCGTCCTCGTGGTCGATTTCGACTGAAAGGGCCACGACCTCGGCCGAGCGTTCGTACCCTGCTGGAGTCAAACCGTTGTTGAGGTCGTCGGCCAAAAACGCCATCAGTGCCTCGGTGGCATGGGCAATCGCTTCTTCGCGCGTGTCGCCATCGGCAAAGGCGCCGGGAATCTGCGGGAAGCTAGCGCAGTAACCGTCGTCTTCTTTTATGAGAACGCAGTCATAGGTAAATCGCTGCCTCATTTTGCCTCCAACTACCATCCAGCTTGGCGACGAATACTTGCCCACGTGCCCTTCTTTGGTCAATCACCACCAGAGCCGTTCACGGTGACAGCACGGTCACCAGAAACACACTTAGCATGACTACCGACTTGCGCGACCTTCACGAATCCATCGTACTTGAGTAGGGCAATGATTTCCCGAAAGGTAGGAGGTTGCATGGGCCGACCTTTTTCAGCCGTCCTAATTATAAACTACTTTATAATTTTTGCTAACCAGTTAATAAATATTACTGGCGCTGTTTGGGCTCGGTGACGATGGCTCGAACGATGCGGGGACGATCGGTGAGGTCGCGGACGATGCACACGTCCGAGAGACCCGCCTGGCGGCAGAGCTCGGCGGCGGCGTCGAGGGCACCCTCGTAGAGCTCGCAGGCAAACAGGCCGCCGGCGCGCAGCATGTAGGGCGCCGCATTGAGCAGGCGGCGGAAGATATCGAGGCCGTCGGCACCGCCCTCGAGCGCCAAATCGGGCTCGAAGTCCTTGACCTCGTGCGGCAGCGAGCGCATGACATCGGTGGGGATGTAGGGCGGGTTGGAAACGAGCACGTCAAAGGTGCCCCACTCTTCGCGGGGGATAGAGCTCACCAGGTTTGTGAGGCTGAAGACGACCTCATCGGACGTAAGCCCGAGCGCGTCGCGGTTCTTGGTGGCCAGATCGATGGCACGCGGCTCGATATCGGTGGCGGTGCAGGTGACATGGCCGCGACGCTCCCAGGCAAGGGAGAGCGAGATGCAGCCCGTGCCGCAACCGACCTCGAGAACGCGGGCAGTGCGGGGCTCGGCTGGGGCAGGCGCAGCGGCATCCTGAGCTGAAGCCGTCTCCTGGTCGGTGCCCTCGATGGCGATGCCGTATTCGTCGAGCTCGGGCTCGGGGGTTTCCATGGCCTCTACTTCTGCCGCCTGCGCGGCGGCTTCCTCGGCCTCGCGATCGGCAAGCTCCTCGGCATAGGCGCGGCTACCGAGCACGTCGCTACCCAGCGCAGCCTCATCGGCCGCCGTCAGGATGGCGGCACGGCGCTCGGCGGTCGCGCGTTCGTCGGCCAGCGCCGCCTCGACTTTGCGAGCCTGCTCGACCTCATCGTTCCAAGGCAGCTCCACGCGCTGGCGGGCGGCGGCCTCAGGGCTCAGCACCTCGGCATCCAGATAGTTCAGGACTTCTTCGACGAGCATCTCGGTCTCGGGGCGCGGGATGAGCACGCCGGGGGCGCACGCGACGTCGATCATGCGAAACTGCGTGCTACCGGTGATGTACTGCAGCGGCTCGCCCTTGGCGCGGCGGACGACCGCCGCGTGCATGGTCTCGAGCTGCGCCGCATCGAGCGTCTCGTCCATACGCATATATAAGTCAATGCGCGCCAAGCCCGTGGCAGCGCAGAGCAGCCATTCGGCAGAAAGACGGGGGTGTTCCTCACCGCGCTCGGCCAGGTACTCCTTGGTCCACTCGAGACAACGCTTGATGGTCCAGATCTCGTTTGCCATGGGGTCCTCCCCTCTTAAGCGCCAGGCGGCGCGCGAATGTCGGAGCAGATTGTACGCGAGGCCAGCGCTTGGCAAGAGACGATTGAAGGCGATTATCGAGAATCAGCCAGATTTTTGGTTTGGCCCCGTCCAAAGTGTTCATTCGCCGACGTCTAGATTTGCATTCGTCAAGCTTTTGGCAAGGTTGCCCCAAAACTGACCAATATCTAACCAAACGCTTGCCACATCGCTTGACGCACGACGCGTCAAAAATCACCCCGCGACTTCTTGGACAATTTCTCGAGCAATATTTTCAATTGCAGATGCATACCGTTAATTGCTTTCAGCAGGTAGACAGCTTAAAGTCTATCAAAGACGATTGAATAACATCTCAAAGCAATAAGCCCAACCTAGTCATTTAAGAACGTCCCCAATGACTACCTCTAAGGCGCCGCAGGTTGAGCATACCGCATCCGGAGCAAGGCAACGCCGCAGGCAGAGGACGGACAGCGAGCGGGTCGCATTTGAGACAAGGTGACGTGAATCAGAACCACCCTTAAAAAGGGTGGTTTGCTCTTAGGGTATAACCCACGGGCCCCGGGCTCGCGTCTAAAGGCGCGGGCCCGGACTTCGTCCAGGCCTAGTGCATCTTGACCCGTGGCGCGCCGG